>Ga0208281_10004_pt1 | contig 159074 bp, 163 predicted proteins | sample AntDeeMetVIRDL14_FD_184781 | JGI IMG/M metagenome (GOLD analysis project Ga0208281, IMG submission 184781) | Saline lake microbial communities from Deep Lake, Antarctica, in enrichment culture - Antarctic Deep Lake Metagenome VIRDL14 (SPAdes)... ... | reverse complement strand
GAGCGTCTCGGTCGCCATTACATTGAAGAACTCGTCGATAGAAGTCTCCTCTTGCAGGATGCTGGCGCTCGTAGACACAGTTCCAACATCCTGCGTCTTCGTGTGTGACGCTTTCTATGACACCCTCCTACTAAAGGTAATTTACAATACGAGTGTAACTATTGCGGTGATGTATTTTGTTCTGAACACCGCCTACCTGAAAAGCACGATTGCCCTGGGTTGATTGTATTCAAGCACTTGGGGTCGAAATGGTTCGGCACCGAATCTGGATTTAAAAGTGACGAGATCCCATCATCGAAAATAAGAGAGGTGGCAGACGACCTCGGTATTGAGGGTGTCAGGAAGTTGAAAGAAACAGAGGAGGTAATCGATGAAGTTGCCCAAACCACTCAAGAAAGCACAACGCATGTCTCTATCGGTGATGACCTGAGTGAGGCTGGTTCAGAATCTTACACGGCTTTCGAGCCTAAACTTACTGTTGGGAACAGTGTTGACCCAGATTACGAGTCCTCTCCAGACGTGAATTTAGACGGTAGTATTGCTAAATCGGAGGATCAAGATACCTCCGAATCATCAAAGCAAAGAAAAGAGAAGGCGAGTAGACTGAGCCAGATTTGGATATATTTGGCTTTAGCTCTCTTAGTCGCCGTACTGTATTATTTCATTTAAATAGCCATTGTATTCTCATAGCGCGGGGCCACCCCAACCTCTCGGCTTCCACCATTCTGAGCATCAACTCTGTCATTGATTAGATTCATAGTGGTGGTATCGATAAATTCCAACTTTCTAGAGACTGATAAATCATGCAAGACGTGAACAACCAGAAAGCCCCCGAGTCGCTCCAGTCGAGGGCCTCGCTGTGCTCCTCAGCCGCTCTGCGGCTTGCGGTGCTTGCGTCGGCCGTCTTCCCGGAGCGACTCGCCCCTTTCAGTCCCGCCCAGTGCGGCTGGTCCATCGGCTGTAGGTGGGAGGGGGATGTCTGGTTCTCCACAGTCTCACTGTCGAACTAATAGCACTCAGTTAACGGAAAGCAGAATCAGAGCATCAACGCGCAACATCTCAGGAATCAAACGGCTCTTCTAAGTATACTTCGTCGAGGTCGACAGCGGTCTCGCGCTGATCTCGCTCGTTGGTCTCGTACTCGGTCGGCGTCTCCGGTACAGCCTCACGTGCGCGTTGCATGAGTTGCTCGTGAGCGATCTGTTGTGGCCCCGATCCGGGCCGCTGTTGGACGTAGCGACCGGTGGCGTCCATCTCCCAGCGCTTGCGATTGTCCCCGAGTAGTGAGTCGATAACGTCATCTAACTCGCGTTGGAGCGTCGGATTCTCAACGGGTGTGACCGCCTCGACCCGGCGATCCAAGTTGCGAGTCATCCAGTCGGCCGACCCGATGTAGTACTCCGGCTCACCCCCGTTCCCGAACTTAAATATCCGTGAGTGTTCGAGAAACCGACCAACGACGCTGTGAACGTGGATCGTTTCGCTGAGTCCCTTGATTCCCGGTCGGAGTCGACAGATTCCCCGGACAATGAGGTCGATGTCGACGCCAGCCTGTGAGGCCGCGTACAGTTCACTGACGATGTCGGGATCTTCCAGGGCGTTCATTTTGGCGACGATGCGACCCTGGTGGCCCGCCCGTGCGTGGTCGGCCTCACGTTGAATGAGGTCGGTCATTCGATCCCGAAGCGTCTCGGGGGCGACGAGCAGTTTCCGGTAGGATTCGTGTTTGGAGTGGCCGGTAAAGGAGTTGAACAGTTGGACGAGATCTTGGCCGATGTCGCGGTCGTCAGTAAACAGCCCGAGATCCTCGTAGCTTTTGGCAGTCTCCGAGTGGTAGTTCCCGGTTGCGATATGCGAGTAGAGTTCGACATCGTCGGCGTCTCCCTCATCACGGACTGCGAGTGCGACCTTGCTGTGGGTTTTGAGTCCAATCGTGCCGTAGGTGACGTGGATTCCCTCCTCCTCCAACCGTTTGACCCACCGGAGGTTGTTTTCTTCATCAAATCGGGCTTTGAGTTCCACCATGACGGCGACCTGTTTGCCGTTTTTTGCGGCCTCGATCAACGACTGAATCACCTGCGAGTCGGGAGCCGTGCGGTAGATGGCGACCTTGATCGCTAAGGTGTCGGGATCGTGGGCCGCGGTATCCAGAAACGTCTGGACCGTTTCGGTAAACGAGTGGTAGGGGTGGTGGACGAGAATATCATTGCGGGCGATTTCGGCGAACAGTTCGTCTGGCCGGTCGCTGTCGTGGCCGATAAACCGCGGATGAGGCTGTGGTTCCCACGACGGTAGCTTGAGAACGGTGTTGTCGAGTTCAAGCAGTTGAAAGAAGTCCTCGAAACCCAGTGGTTCGGGGAGTTCGAACAGTTCACGCTCGGTGATCTCCAGTTGGTCGACAAGCAGCGACCGGACCTCGTCGGGCATATCGGTTGCAACCTCGACTCGAACGACCGTCGCAAACCGTCGCTGTCGAAGCACGTCTTCGATCATCTCGATGAGCCCCTCGGCGACCTCCTCGTTGCGCCGCACTTCGGCGTTCCGCGTGACCCTGAACGTCGAACAGTCGAGCACCTCAACGTTGGGAAACAGCAGATCGATGTTTGCGGCAATCACCCTTTCGAGCCGGACGAACCGACCGACATCGGCGTGTTCGATGGTCGCGTCATCGGCTGGAACGATCGGCATCTCGTCAGTCCCAGAGACGGGGACAAGGCGTGGCCGGTTCTCCGGGAGCTTTACACGAGAAAACTTCTTGGTTCCCTCGTCGTCGACCGACAACACCGCAAGCGAGAGGCTGAGATTCGAAATAAAGGGAAACGGATGGGCCGGATCGAACGTCAGCGGTGTCAGTGTCGGGAGGACTGCCCGCTCGAAGTACGACCGGAGTGCGGCGGTCTCCTCGCCCGAAAGGTTCTCGTAGTCGACGATTTCGATCTCGTTGTCGGCCAACGCGGGTTTGACCGCTTCGTGATAACACCGTGATTGAGTCTCAAAAATCGGGCGGGCGAAATCGAGTGCCTCCTCCCACTGCTCCTGTGGTGTTCGTCCGTCGACCGTCTGATCGGTCACATCAGCCGCAATCTGCTGTTTGAGGCCGCCGATCCGCTTCATGAAGAACTCGTCCATGTTCTTGGTGAGGATGGCGAGGAACTTCAGCCGCTCAAGCGGCGGATTGTCGTCATCGAGAGCCTCATACAGCACTCGCCACTGGAAAGAGAGTTCGCTGAGCTCTCGGTTGAGATAGGCGACCGGGTTCGAGAGTGCCTCGTCGTCCTGATCGTCGTCAGCACACAGCGTCTTCCAGTCGGCCTCTGGGGGCCGGTCTTCTGCCGAGTCCGTTGCAATCGGTGGCGTTTGCGGTGGGCTGTCGATCCGCCACGTCGACGGCGAGAGGTCGACCGGGTCGGCTGTCGACTGGGTGGTGTCAGTGGGCAGTCGCTCGTCCGTATCTACATCGCTGTCGACCGACTCCAGCAGCGACGAGACTGGCAGTAGTGACTGGAGCTGATCCAGCAGTAGAGTGGATTTCGACGGCCCGGTCATCGGTTAGATGCGTGGTGGTCCGGTTCGGTCGACTGACCTGGGTCGATGAACTTCTCATCTCGCCGGTCGACGAACGTCTCACCCGAAGCCACAGCGGTGAGTTCGTCAGTTCGCCAGTTGTAGGCGGTGAGTTCCCCACCGTACACACAGCCGGTGTCGAGGCCGACCGCATGCTCCCGGATGATCGGCGCTTCGAGGACGGTGTGGCCGAAAAAGACGCGTTCGGGACCCTCGTACTGCTCGAACCAGTAGGGTGGGTCGTAGCTCCCGCCGGGCACCATCGACCGCGTGTTTTGTAGATCGTCGACATCGTGGTCGGCGTTGGGTTTCCGTGGATCGATCCCGCCGTGGACGACGAGCGTCTCGGGCAGCGAGATGACCACCGGCAGCGAGGCGATCCACTCCAGATCCTCGTCGGTGAGTTCGGGGATCGTTTTCTCGCCACGGAGCAGTTTTTCCTCGTTGTTTCCACGCACAGTCAGCATGTTCGGCGCGTTTCGAACGAGATCGACGACGCCCTTGCTATCGGGTCCTTTGCGAACGAGATCGCCGACAAACACCACGAGATCCTGCTCGGTTACGCCGAGTTTCTCACAGAGTGCTTCGAGTTCGGCACGGCAGCCATGTGGGTCGCCGACGATGTAAATCTCGTCCCAGTCGGCCGCAGTAACACGATCATGAAGCGCGTCAATAGCCCCGGAGAATTCAGTCATTTGCTATCTGATCTATCGGTTCCCCGCAGGTGAATTAAAAACTGGTAAGAGTACTTATGTGTGATATATAGCAGTACGACCCCGTATATAGCAATCCGGAGCGTTCTGCGATCTCCGGTTGATTCGTTACGTCTGTTTCCGGGCTCTGTGGGTCGATTCGGCGATTCCCTCGGCGAGACCGTATTGTATATAGTTTATATACTGCTGTAGATGGGTACTAACAACTCATAGTCGGATTTACATAAACACCGAGTCGACACTCGTGTATGCGTCGCACCCAGTCAGAACGGCGGACATCGTGTACCGTTGCGGTCGAACTCAACCAGTATGGTGCGATGACGCTTCGGTCGGAGACCGGTCGGACCTATCAGGTCGTTGACGTGGATGAGCGGAGCTCATCTGGCAGTCGGCCACAGGCCGACAACAGAGAGGAACGAAGTTTCTCAAGCAGCCGGGCAGAGCCCGGCGACAGCGAGAGTCCGACGATCACCGACAAACTCGCCGAGTTAGGGGTCGACAGTCAGGTGTCAGTGACACTTCAGCAGGCCCACGGTCGGGGCAACATCTGGCGTGTGACAGAGATCGAATCGGACGACGCTACCCGACAGGCAGTACGGCCCCTCAACCGATGAGTACTGACGAGTTCCAGTCCGAGACGGATGGTGGGCTGCCTGCGGCCACCACGGTCTGGGAGCAGCTCAAACCGGTCTGCTATCTCGCTGGCCTCCTACTTGTCTGCACGTTGCTGATCACGCTCGAACTCGTCGTCCGACTCTGACTGTCGTCTCATTTTTCAGTGATCTGGCAGTATATACACACCTGAGATATATATAGCGTTCATAGCGAGATTTACTGTGGTCGTTTTAGTAGACGAAGATACATGTCTAATGGGCGGCAGCAATCAGCTCGTGACGGAGTGACTCTGCCAGACGAGTTCGACACGCTCCAAGTCGGGACCGTGTTACACGATCCGAAGACGGGCGCGTTTCTGGATGTCAACACACAGCTAGAGGAGCTGTATGGCTATTCGGCCGAAGCACTCCGCGAGATGAGCTTCGAGGAGGTCAGTGCCAACACCTACTCCTACACGCAGGCGGAGGCGCTCCGTCGGATCGCCGCTGCCGAAGACACCCCACAGGCCTTCGAGTGGCGGATCAAGCGGGCCGACGGCGAATTAATCTGGGTGTCGATCAACCTCACCCGAATAGCAATCGACGGTCGACCCTACGTGTTGGGTGAAGTCACCGATATTACCGAATACAAACACAACGACCGCCGGGTGAGTCTGTTTTATCGATTGTTGCGGCACAACCTCCGCAACGATATCAACGTCATTTCGGGGTTCGCTGACCATGTCGTTGGCGTCGCCGAAACCGAGGCCGCCAGAACGTCCGCCGAGAAGATCAAGACCGCCGCAGGGGATCTGAGTCGGGTCTCGGAGTCGGTCAAACAGATCGAGAACACGATCACACGCGAACAGTCCTACTGGACCCGCAGACCGGCAGTCGACGTTGTCGCCGAAACCGTCGAGCGGTTCGAACCCAGCAATATCGAAATCGACGAACGGACCGAGATGTGGATCGCTGTCGACGACGCCTTCGACCACGCGCTGACACATGCCATTGAAAACGCCATCGTCCACGCCGAGACGCCCGAGCCATCGGTCCGGATCGTCATTGAGGAGTCACCCAATACGGGCCGCGTCGAGATCCGGATCGAAGACGAGTGTCCCTTGATCCCAGATATGGAGATCGATGCCCTCTCCGAACACACCGAGACGACAACCACTTCTCATGGCTCCGGTGTCGGGCTGTTCGTGATGAAATGGTGTATCGAATCGCTCGGCGGCGAACTCAAGATCGAACGCCGCAGCGGGCGTGGCAACTGCGTTTACTTCTATCTCCCGCCGAAGGAATCACCCGACCCCGACTCGGAGATCGTATCCCACACAGCGAGACGGCCGACCGAGGCAGTCAGCCGCCAGCGGTCGACGGAGTGACGAGGTGACGATCAGCAATGAAGAGACAGCGGTTGTGGTCGACCGGGGAGACGGAGTCTGGACGGTGACTAAACTGGATGTCACTCAGTGTGTGCCGACGATGAACCGGGGGTCGGGGCGGCCTTTTGGAGTGCGGTTTCGGCGATGTTGCCGCCGTAGTCGGCGCTTCGTGAGACCGAGTCGACGATGAGTCCGAGGTGTTGTGCGCGTGCGGGGTCGAGCTCTCTGAGTAGTTCGTCGATCCGGCGGGCGGTCGCGTCGACCTCCCGAACACGTTCTCTGACATCGTTGGCCAACTTGGTGGCCTCGTCGCTGTCGTCGGTGAACAGCGCATCCATCCCGCCGTCGATAACAGTGACGACCTCCTCGTGGAGATCGTCGAGGGCCTCGAGGACCTCTTCGGGAACTTCGCGCTCGATGTTGAGCGTGAGATGGGCGATCTTGGTCGCGTGGTCACCGATCCGTTCGAGCTGGCGAGCGCTCGAATGGTAGTCGAAACAGATCTCGCGTGGTAGACCGAGTTCCTCACTCGCCTTCGGGGTCCGGAGTGTTGCTCGGAAAATACGGGAGACGACCATCCAGAGTCGGTCGACGTCGTCGTCGCGCTGGATGATGTCTGCGGCGAGATCTCGGTCGAGATCCCGCAGCGCCAACAGCGCGTCTTCGAGCATCGACGAGGCAATGAGTCGCATGCGTGTGACCGCGTTGTGGATCGATAGCTCCGAGGAATCCAGCAGGTCTCGGATGACGATTTCGCCTTTAGTCTCCTCTAAGACTTCGAGACCGACGAGACTCTGTGTTGCCTCTCGGATCGTCCGCCGCTGGTCGTTGGTGATCCGGGCGCTTTCGAGGACGATCACGTCGAACCCGCTGACGTACATCGTCGTCACCGCTCGGATCAGCTCGGTCCCCTCCAAACCCGTGATATCCAATGTCCCCTCGGTCCGGTCGTCGTCGCCGGTTGGGGTCATGAACAACGAATCACCCTCGGGGTAGAACTCGACGGTGCTCCCCGCGCTCACCCCGTTGTCGTTGGCCCACGATTTGGGAATCGAGACGGTGTAGGTCGACCCACCTGTCACCTGAACTTTCCGTGTCTCCATACTATACTATCACGAGAGATACGTGATAAATGTACTCATATATGTAGTCACAGAGGTATCAACATAGTCTCGAATCACGCTGTACTGGGGTTCAAAAACCGTGTTTAGTACGTTTCTCTGTAATAGTTGGAATGTGATAAACCGTAACGTATGGTATACTATATAGATTTAATAGCGGTACGTTTCCGTATGTAGTAACCTGAATTAATCAGATATTTGCCAGTATTATTTTTATATGTTTTTGATCAAATGGGGACGATGAGTCGCAACTGGAGGAGTCTCGTAACGCGACGAACCTGACGCTGTTTTTCGATAGAACTCGCCGAGTCGACTCAATAGGTCTCGATCCGCGAACTGTTTGCCATCAAAAACGAGCCGCCGTAAAACCGCTAGCCGCCGTCGACCGATCAGCCGAACTTGCCGGTGATGTAGTCTTCGACGCGCTGGTGTTCGGGATTCTCGAAGATGTCTTCGGTATCGTCGTACTCGACGAGTTCGCCGCCGGTCAGAAAGACCGCCGTCTTGTCGGAGATGCGGGCGGCCTGCTGCATGTTGTGGGTAACGATGATGACCGTGTACTCCTCGGAGAGATCGGCGATCAGATCCTCGATCTTCGAGGTAGCGACCGGATCGAGCGCGCTTGCGGGCTCGTCCATTAGAATCACATCAGGATCGGGGGCGATGGCACGGGCGATACAGAGTCGCTGCTGTTGACCACCCGAAAGTTCGAGTCCCGACTCGTCGAGTCGACCGTCGACTTCTTCGAGCAGGGCGGCTCGTTCGAGCGCGCGGCGGACGGTTTCGTCGGTGACCTCCTCGTCTTGGACTTCGAGCCCGAAGGCGACGTTGTCGTAGATGCTTTTCGGGAAGGGATTGGGTTGTTGAAACACCATGCCGATCCGTCGGCGCAGCGCGACGGGATCGACGTCCTCGTCGTAGATGTTTTTCCCCTCAAAGCGCACCTCGCCGTCGACGTGTGCGATATCGATGAGGTCGTTCATCCGGTTGAGACAGCGGAGGAAGGTGGATTTGCCGCAGCCCGAGGGGCCGATGAGCGCGGTGACTTGGCGTTCGGGAATCTCCATCGAAACCGACTGCAGTGCCTGCTCGTCGCCGTAATACACGTCGAGATCGCGTGTTTCGATGGCCGTCTCGGCCGCCTGCGGCCGACCTTCGTCATCGTCCGAAACGGTGAACGACGACGACACGTCGACGAGTTTCTCCGAGTCGCTGTCGGTTTCTGTTGGATCGGCGGTCGATTCGGCGTCGTCGGCGGTCGAGACGCCGCCGTCGGTTTCGACCCGCCTCATGGTTCGATCTGTCGAGCTGTCTGTAGGGTTCATGGGTATCAGTTCTGTTGTGAGCGGTTTCGGAGCACGATTGCCGCGGCGTTCATCGTCAACAGCACGACCAGCAGCGTCACGACACCCGCCGCGAGCACGCCGTATCGGAACTCGGTCGTGATCTGTGTCGACCACGAGAAGATCTGTCGCGGCATCGCACCGGTACGACTCAAAAACGAGTCCGGCGAGACGCGAACGGTTGCCGCAACACCGATCATCAGCAGCGGTGCCGTCTCGCCGATTGCCCGGCCGAGCGCGAGGATCGTCCCGGTGAAGATCCCGGCGAGCGATTCGGGCAGGACGACGTTGCGGACGGTTTGCCACTTGGTTGCGCCCATCGCATAGGAGGCCTGCCGATGGGAGTCGGGAACCGCCCGAATCGCCTCTTGGGTCGAGATGATGATGATCGGGAGGATCAACAAGCCAACAGTGAAGCCGGCGACGACCGCCGTCCCGCGACCCATCCCGATGAGGTTGATGAAGATCGCCAGTCCGAGCACACCGTAGACGATAGACGGAACGCCAGCGAGATTGGCGATGTTGACCTGAATCAGCTCCATCACCGTTCCGAAGCGGCCCTGTGAGGTGGCGTACTCTTCGAGGTAGATCGCTGCGCCGATCCCGACCGGGAACGCCGACAGAACGATCACGATGAGGATGAGCACCGAGCCGACGAGCGTCGGATAGATCCCGGCATCAGTCGGCGTCGTGCTGTGGGGACTCGTGAGGAACTGCATATCGAGCCACGCGTTGGGCCCGGCAAAGCCGAGCAGTTGGGTGGCGGCCAGTCCGGCGGCGATGCCAGCGGCGACGACAACGGGGAACGCGAGCCCCGAGCGGCCCTTGTCGGTTCGGACGACGTGTTCGACGTAGACGACGAGTGCGCCGACGATTGGCGCGGCGAAAACGAACCAACTCGTCGGATGGATTCCGACCAGTGGACCGACGGCCAATCCGGCGAGTCCACCAACGGCAGTGATCCCAGCGGCGATAGCGCCGTCGCGGTCATCGTCCCGAACGTCTCGAATGCGCCACCCGACGACCGCCGCAACCGGCAGGACGAATCCGAGCAGCAACGAGAACAACGTGTTCGGCAAGACCGGCAGGAGATACAGGAGTTGACCAAGGCCGGGGACGACCGTCGGAATCCCGACGACCACAAGCAGTGGCACGAGCACGGTCACCACGAGTCGTTCGGTGACTGCGTCGTGTCGCACCCGCGAGTGACCAACAACGATGCCACCCGCAACGACGATAGAGACGACCAAGACGAACCATTCGCGTGGCGTAACGATGTGGCGGAACAGCAGCCAGAGACCGCCGGAGGCAAGCGCCACGAGCACGGGCAATCCGAGGGCCGTGTAGGCGACTTGACCGGCCGACCGGTCGCGGCGGTAGTAGTAGCCCGCGAGCAGGGCAATGGGAACGACGACGGTGAGTCCCATCGTTGCGAGCCAGCCCGGATCGGCCGACAACGGCCTGAACGCGTCGTTTGCGACGTACAGCAGGAAGACGAGCATCAGCGCCAGCGTGAGCACGGTCGCACCGAGACAGGTCCACTTGAAGACGCGCCCACGGAGTCGACCGACCTTCTCCGCGGAGCCGAACCACGTCTCGGAGGTCGGTGTTTCGCTGGCCATTAGACGGTCACCTCGGAGGGGTTGGGGACGTGTCGGTCGGTCATTGGTACACCTCACGGTATCGTGCGGCGATTCGGTTGCTTGCGAGATTCATCAGGAACGTAATAGCGAACAGCGAGAGGCCGATGGCGAACATGCTGTAGTACTCCGGTGAGCCACCGGTGGCGTCACTCGTGACGGCGTTGACCATCGCGGCAGTCATTGTCCGGCCCGACCCGGCCAAACTGCCGAACGGATCGAGCGGATCGAACAGATTCGTCTGGAGGCCGCCGGCCATGACGACGATCATCGTCTCGCCGATGGCCCGCGAAAGGGCGAGAATATACGACGAGAAAACCCCCGAGACTGCGGCCGGAATGACGATTCGCGTCGACACTTCGTACTTGGTTGCGCCGAGTCCATAGCCTGCTTGTCGGAGCGAATCGGGGACGGCGCTCATCGCGTCTTCGGAGAGCGACGAGACCATCGGCACGATGAGGATCCCGACCATGATCGACGCACTGAGGAGATTAAAACTTCCCAACGGGAGGCCGATGCTTCGAAGCCACGGCGTCAGATAGACCAATGCGAGATAGCCGTAGACGACTGTCGGGATGCCCGCGAGGATTTCGAGGGCAGGTTTGATCACCGACCGCATTTTCGGACTCGCGTACTCCGAGAGGTAGACGGCCGCCGCCGTGCCGATTGGAATCGCAACCAGCGCGGAGACGACGGTGACGATCAGCGTCGAACTCACGAGCGGCCAGACGCCGTAAAATCCGTTTCTCGGTTCCCATTCGAGTTCGGTCAGAAAGCCGATGATCGACGTTTCTTCGAACCCGAAGAACGTGACTGTGTCGTAGACAAGCGTAAACAGAATGCTTGCGGTCACGAATATGGTCAGTGCTGCACAGGAAAACAACAACACACCGACCAGCTTTTCTTTGACGTCGCGGTCGGTCGCCCCGCGCGTCAACGCTGACTCGCCATTCATAAGTGACTCATAGATATTGTGTGGTAGTCTTAATTCATTCGTGATGCGATAGCGACGGCGGCGCAAGCGGACGTGTTGTTGAACTCACGCGTGTTGCCGAAGTTCGGGTGTTGTCGACCTCAGGCGTACTCTTCGAGCGTCGACAGGTTCTCGTCGACTTGCTCTTGATTGGAGGGGACGTAGCCGATGTCGTCGGCGATGAACTCCGCACTGGAGTTTTCGAGATAGTACTCCGTGTACGCGTAGACCTGATCTTTTTCGCTGAGCGAGTCGGCGCTGGCGTAGATATACAGCGGCCGGGCCATCGGGTAGTCGCCAGACTGTGCAGCCTCCAAGCTCGGGGCCGCTGGCTCGTTGTCCGCGGTTTCAGCGATACTGAGCGCTTTGAGCATATCCTGATTCTCCTGGTAGTAGGCGTAGCCGAAGTAGCCAATCGCGTACTCGTTGTTCGAGATGCCCTGAATAATCGTGTTGTCGTCCTCGGTCGGCTCGTAGTCGCTGCGGTGGTTGCCGGCCTCGCCGACGACGTTCTCGGTGAACCAGTCGAACGTTCCGGAGGTGTCGTCGGGGCCGAACAGTTCGAACTCCTCGTCGGGCCATTCGGGGTTGACGTCGGCCCACGTCTGGGCGGGGTCGTCGCCGTTCCAGATCTGGGCCAGCTCGTCGAAGGTCATGCTGTCGACCCAGTCGTTTTCGGGGCTGACCGCCATCGTCAGGGCGTCGCCGGCGATCTGGAATTCGACGGCCTCGACGTCGTTTTCATCACAGCTTTGGATTTCGGCGTCCTTGATCGGGCGGGAGGCACCGTTGATGTCCGAGGAGCCGGGACAGAAGTTATTGGCGAAGCCGCCACCGCTGCCGGTCGAGTCAGTGATCACATTGACATTGTCGTTTTCGTCCATGAACCGCTCGGCCATCTCGTCGGAGACCGGAAACACCGTACTCGACCCGGTAACGATGACCTCTCCCGAGGGGCCGTCGCCACTGTCGCCGTCGCCGCCACCGAGACCACCATCGCCGGAGGTGCTGGTACAGCCTGCGATGCCAACGGCACCGACAGAGCTAGCGCCGACGAGGAATTTACGTCGTGATACCGAGCCGGGAGAACGGGTGTGGTCATTACCTGCCATCACCAGTACGTTTGGATACGGTGTAAAAATACGATGCTATGAGTAGTATATATCCTCACAACATCAATATAGTACTATATAGATTTGCCTCTGGATGCGGTGTCACCCGAACCTACTGTCGGCTCGGTACCTCTCAATACCACACTTAGCAGCTCATTTAAGAGGTCTCGTGGTAGCGATAGTCGACGCGCAGCGACACCGCTCACTCGACCGACTGTCGGGGATCGCCCTCGTCACCCGCTATGGAGGCCATATATGGCAACGCAACAGTCCAACTCACTCAGCACAACCGAGGAATCGAGCAGTACCCCTGACTGCCTCGTGGAGTCCATCACGGGCCAGTTCAGCTAAGCAATGTCACGGACCGACTACCACGACCAGCTTTCGTGGCTCACAACCGAGGTCGTCCTGTTGGCCGAGTTGGTCGTCGACCGTTACGATGACGCTCTCAGGGCCGCCGCCACCGGCGACCGTCGACTCGCCGAGCAGGTGGTCGACGGCGACAGTGAGATCAACGAGCGCTATCTCGAACTCGAAGCCGCCTGTATCGACCTCATTGCGCTCGAACAGCCGGTCGCGGGCGATCTCCGACGCATCACGGCCTCGTTTAAAATCATCACCGACCTCGAACGCATCGCGGATCTCGCGACGAACCTCGCCGAACACACCCGCGCCGGACGCGAGGGAATTCATCCCGCCGTCGACATCGCGTCCCTCGGCGGCGACGCCCGCGAGATGGTCGAGGATGCGATTGCCGCCTACGAGTCGACCGATTCCGACGCCTGTCGGGCGGTTGCCGCACGGGACGACGACCTCGATGCGGCCTGTGACCGAACCACCCAGCGGATTATCCGGTCACTGTTGGCTGATGATGCCGAGGCTGGCGACCGGGAGTCGACGCGCACCGCGGCCTCGCATGGCCTCCTGACGGTGCGGGATATCGAACGCGTCGGCGACCACGCGGTCAACATCGCCGCCCGGACCGTATATATGGTCGACGGCGACGATCAACTGCTTTACTGAAAACTGTATTACCAATGAAGAAGTTGGGCTCCGAGTAGAGACTGTTCAAAATATATAAATTATATTATAAATTAACCAGTACAATTTTTAATATAGAATATAATAATCCGATATGAATTGGAAGCGTATTTTTGCGGCATCAATAATTAGTATAACTGGAATTGGTTTGATATATATTGTCGTTCAGTATTTTGCCGGCAGTACAACTAGTTTCCCTGGAATTATCATTGCCGGTGCAATACTCGTACTTGGTGGTGCGTTCGGTGTGGGTGGACTGGTACTGTATCGCAGTACTGTTGATTCGGATCATCTCCTTCGTGTCGCAGGGTGGAATACACTCGGAGTCGTCGTTACAACTGCCGTCTTGGGGTTAGTGATCACGTTCCAGATCGCAGCAGGCGGACAGGTACGTTTCCCGCTGCTCTCCGGGGGGATCATCGTCGGTGTGAGCGCATTTGCACACGTGCTGATTGGGTTTCATGACGTGCGTCGGATTCGTGCTCGCACCGTTGCGAAGCAACGCCAGAAAGCGTCGGTTGTAAACCGATTCGTGCGTCACAATCTCCGACATTCAGCACAGATGTTACTCGGCTACGGAGAGCAGTTGCGGAGCGATGCTGAGATCACAGCGTCGGACAGAACGGATCTCGGTCAGAAGGTGGCCGATATCGGTTCGGACCTCTCTGATACACAGACGAAAATCAAGGTTATCGATGAGTTGGTCGACCAAGACGCAGAGACGTACCCGATTGACCTCGTCTCGGTGTTCGACAGTACGCGTGGCGAGTGGGAAGAGTCGTATCCGGATATGAGTTTGACGCTGGATATCTCGGCTGAGCTCTCGGTTCTCGCGGGCGATTATATCGAAGAAGCGATCTCGGAGTTAGTCGAAAACGCGTGCGAATACGGGGGCGATCCACCGGAGATCACTGTTCGAGGCTCACGAGCAAACGGGATGGTACGAATTGAGATCTGCGATAATGGAGACGGGTTTCCAGAGGACGAACAGCTGCTTATCAACAACGATCAAGACGAGACGAAACTACAGCACAGCAGCGGTCTCGGACTCTGGCTCTCGAAGTGGCTCATTGAGTACTACGATGGACAACTCTCCGTTGAAACGCAGTCTGACGGTGGAGGCGGTAAGGCGACGATACTACTCCCCCAATCAACGAACTAACAGCAGTACGTCTTCACCGGCACGCCGCATCCTTCGAAATCGTCGACGGTCAGTCGACGGTCGCTTCGCTGGCCTCCGAGTCGAACTCTGCGGAGTCGGTCTCTGCGGGGTCGGTCTCTGCGGAGTCGACCTCGTCGACCGGCGGCAGTGGTCCCTTGGCGATCTTCGTGCCCCAGTTGCCGGGATACTTTTCGACGCGGACATCGCCTATAACCTTCGTCTGGCAGGATAGCCGGAGGTCGTAGTTCGGATGATGCGGTGGGACAAGCAGTCGACCCTTCTCACGGAGTCCCACGTCGCTGACCTCGCCGTCGACCGCAACTGCACAGGTGCCACAGGAGGCAAACCCCCTGCAGTTGAACGTCTTCGTTTTTCCGTTGTGTGGCGTCAGCCCGGCATCCTGTAACACATCGCGGAGCGTCTCGCCTTCGTTGCACTCGATTTCCCGGCCACGAAACGTGACTGTCGGCATACCATGGTATATGCAGACACGAAACATAGTACTACCGCCGGACAGTAGCGGGCCGACGGCCGTCTGGTCGACGCTGTCCCCGGTTTGAGTCGGTCTCACGGGCCCAATGACAGTGGGCATATATATTCGGCCACCTAGGAACGAGTATGGATCAAACTCGGCGTGGGTATCTCGCGGCGACGGGCGCAGTTGCGGTTGGAACAGTCGGCCTTTCGGGCTGTCTCGGTGGCGGCAACTCGGCGGCTGACACCTCTCACAGCTGTGAGCTGACCGACCGCGAGCCGGTCGACGAGTTACCACAGCCGACTCTCGGAGGCGACGACGCGGCGATTACCGTCGAACTGTTTGAGGACTTTGCCTGCCCGCATTGTGCAACCTTCGTATTGAATGATCTCGATCGACTCGAATCGGAGTATGCGGGTGACGACGTGCAGTTCGAACGCTATGATTTTCTCGTTGTCAACAGCGAGTGGAACGAACCGGTCGCAAACGCCGCCCGGAGTATCCAAGCTGAGTACGATGACGAGACCTTTTTTGAGTTCGCCACGGCGGCCTACGAAAATCAAGAGGACTACTCATGGCAACGGATCGGCGACCTCGCCGAGCAGGTCGGTGCTGACCCGTGTCGGGTGTTGAGCGACGCCAGTAACGGAACGTATCAACAGGTCATCGAAGCCAACGGCAATCGAGCCCAAGAGCTGGGTATCGGTGGGACACCCGGTGCTCGGGTCGACGGCACGGTCCTCGACAGTGTTGCAAGCTACGACGCCATCAGTAGCGCTATCGAGAACGCACTGTAGAACGACAGGCCGCTACTGCTCGGCTGGGGCATCGCCGGTCGACGTCGGAAACGCCCGGAGTGACCGCGGCGGCACGAGAAAGTTGCCCCTGTTTTGAACGAACACGTAGCGAAAGATTCCGTTTTTCACCCGCGGCTTGATCGCCGGATTCTCCGCGACGATATCCGTGCCGTTCATCGCCTCTTGGACCGCGTTGAACTCACTGATCCCCTGCTGGAGCGATGGGAACTGAAGACTCGCAGTGTCGTCGTCAGTCGACTCAACGTGTCGACGCAAGGTTCGGACGTTGCCCTCGGCGTCCCGATTTGCTCTAGCAGCCTTCTCGGCGTGACCAACCACGCCAAACTCTTCGGCTGTCTCGGTGATTCGCTCGTAGATCTCGTCGGTGATCCCGCTGTGATCGCCGAGGTTCTCGCCGACACCTTCGACCGCGCCGGACTCGGCGTGACGCGGGCTAAACAGTTTGCTCACCATGTCATCGTGGCTGTTTTCGCCGTACCATTTGTCGAGTTCTTGGCGAAGCCGGGCGACGTGTTTGGTCGTGCTACCGGCAAACGGTCCCGTCGAAATCGTGACGTACTCCTCGGTGGCCTGATTCCCGGCGAAGGCGGCCTTGAATCCCATAAAAAGCGGCGACTCCTCGGGAACCGGCCCGTTGTCGGGAATCCCAGCGACGCCATCCTGATTGGCTGCCGGGAGTCCCGGCCCAATAAACCCGGTTCGGCGGTCGTCGACCGTGAACACGTCACTCAGTCGACCCGCTACGTCGACGCCATTCAGCGTGTCGGGAGCGTCGTCACCAGTTGCGAACAGTGTCTCCTCGATAGCTAGCAGCGCGTCGCTTCGGTCCGAGGCGAGATGCAGCAGGGCGTCCTGCTCGTCGAGCGTGGGCGTGTCGACCGGGGTGAGTCGCTCGGGTGACGGGAGGTCGACCGAGTCGGGCAGTGGCTCCTCAAAGCGGTCGAAGTAGGCCGGCGAGTACGAAAGGTCGAAGACGACGCCCCGGTTGCTCCATTCGTAGGCACGCTCGATGGTCCGGAGGGCTGTCTCCAACTGTTCGCGGTCGGTGGCTGTCGGCACTCCCTCGCTGCCTGCCTCGCCGTCGTAGTTCAGGTATACAAAGAGGTGGTGTTCGGGGAGGACGACGTTGCCGTGGTCGTCGCGTTCGAGGCTGTCGTTCCAGGCGAACTGCCGGTCAGGAAACGAGGTTGGGTCGTCGGTACCCTGTGGAATCGGCTCCTCGCTGAACCGGTCGAGACAGGCCGACAGTGCGCTCGCTCCACCGACCGTGAGGGCCGCCTTCAGGAAGCGTCGACGCGAGGCGTTCGGTCCCGGGAGTTCCATAGGCGGGGTAGGGACGCCAGCCTCAAAACCCGTTCTGCTCAGTCCCACTCAGTGGGAGCGATCAGAATCTGTATGAAGCCGTGTAACCAAACGTCGATATGGACAGACGACAGTTTCTCGCAGCGACTGCGGCAGGGTTGACTACATCGGCCGCAGGCTGTGTCGACGCCTTCGAGTCCGCCGCCGACACGACCTACGGCCGGGAGCCAGCGCTGGTCGACCCCCGCCCCGAGGCCATCTACTGGCCAACTCACACCGAAGCGATGGAAATGGCCGGGATGGGAACGACCAGCGGTGGTCGACGCGTCCAACTGATGTACACCTTTCCGCACCGATTCTGGCGGGTGTTCCGCAGCGAGGACGGCGAGGGGTACGAGGCCCGCATCTTCGAGGTCGAGGCCGACGACGCGGTCCACCTGATGGCCGCGGTTCGGGACGCCGACAGTGGGGTTGTGCTCCCCGTTTCGAGCGTCAACATTGCCGTCACTGGCGGGAACAACGTGAACAACCGCGAAACCATCTATCCGATGCTCTCCCAGCGGATGGGGTTCCATTACGGCGATAACTACCATCTCGACGGCGACGGGAGCTACACCGCCGAGGTGACTGTCGGTGGTGTCACCGCAGATCGGTTCGGCTCCTTCGAGGGTCGACTCAGTGAGCCGGAAACGGTCGCAATCGACTTCGAGTACAGCGAGTCGGGCCGCAACGAACTCGACTTCCAGCAGTACGACGACCAAGCCGGCCAGGAGGGCGCTGTCGACCCGATGGAGATGGGTGGACTCTCGCTCGGGACAGTCCGAGAGTTAGGTGGCACATCGATGGGCGAGGCGCTCGCAGACGATATTCGCTACCGGGCGAGCCTGCTGGAGGCCGACCGGTTCGGTGAGTCGCCGTATCTCGCAGTGACCACCGCAACGCGCTACAACGAGTTTGTCGTTCCCGGGATGGGCCTCAGTGCGACTGTCGACGGCACCGACGGTGAGACCGTGCTTTCGGAGTCGCTCACACCGGCACTCGACCCTGAGATCGGCTTCCACTACGGTCTCAGCGCACCCGGTCTGACCGGTCAGGAAGCTCTCTCAGTCGAGGTAACAACGCCGACACAGGTCGCTCGCCACGAGGGTTATGAGACGGCCTTTTTCAGTACGCCGACCGTTGATCTCTCCTAACGTCTCATCATGGACCAGCCAGCGACCAGTCGACGAGAGTGGAGCCTCCGCAGCGTCGGTCGAAGCCTCGGCACCGCCCGGCTTCGGCTGGCGGTCGTCGTCTGGGCGGTGCTCGTCTCGCAGGTGTTGCTGTATCCCGGTCTCGATGGACTGATCGTCGCCCTCGGCGCGCCGCGGGCAATTCAGGCCGGGATGTGGTTTCTGGTCGCCGAGTTCGGGGCTTTCGTCGCGTTTGCGGTCGTCTGGGGAGCCGCGAGCGACGCGCTGGGTCGACGAACGCCCCTTGTTCTCGCCGGTGCAGTCGGCGGCGCAGTCAGCTATCTCCTGTTGGCGTTGCTGCCGACGCTCGGCGTTGGCTTTCGGGGCGCACTCGTCGTCCGTGTGTTGGGCGGTGCGTTCACGATTGGCGCGTTCTCGCTGAGCATCACGATGTTAATGGATCTCTCGGGTGGCAATGGCCGAAACATGGGCGCGGCGGGGATTGCCATCGGTCTCGGGGCGGCCCTCGGCTCGGTCGCGGGTGGTCAACTCTCGGCGGTCGACCCCTTTGGGCCAGTCTATGCTGGAGCCGCGGTGCTCGCCGGCGCGGGCCTGTTGGCGTCGACTGTCTCCGATACCGTTGATACTGAAACGGCGTCGACCGCCAGCGACCGCCGCGGGTTCGGGACCGCGATGGCGACGCTTCGGTCGACGCCTGCCCTCGGCGTTCCCTACGCTTTCGGCTTCATCGACCGACTTACTGCCGGGTTCTTCTCACTTGTGGGTGTGTTCTACTTCGGCGATGTGTTCGGGTTGGATGCCGCGGGGGTCGGCATCGCACTCGCGCTGTTCTTTTTTCCGTTCGCACTGCTCCAGTACCCACTCGGCTCGTTGTCGGACCGGATCGGCCGGTTTGTGCCGGTCGTCGCTGGTTCGATTGGGTACGGAGTCACGATCATTGCGGTTGGGTTGGCCGCCAGCGTTGAACTCGCAATGGGACTCATGGTGCTTGTCGGGGTCGCCGGAGCGTTTGTCGCCCCAGCGACGATGGCGCTGGTGACTGATCTGGTCGACTCGGCCGAGCGAGGGGTCGCAATGGGTGGCTTCAACGTCTTTGGGAGTCTGGGATTTTTGACCGGGTTTCTGATCGGCGGGATCGTCGGCTCGGCCACCGACTATCTGACTGCCTTTCTGGTCGTCGGGAGCCTAGAGATTGGGATCGCTTTAGTCGCGCTTCCGGCCGTCCGGCGGCTCGCGTCGACGCCGACGCTGGCTGGGTCGACTGCCGACTGAATACAGTCGCCGAACCCACCTGTGCGTGAGACTTATCCGAGGTGACGGCCTGTGGCTCCCAATGAGTTTGTTCGGTGAGTTTCAGGTGCCTGCCCACGCGTTTGCCCTCCACGAAACGCTGACTGTGCTGCCGGGTGCGCGGATTGAAGTCGAGCGTGTCGTCGCCACTGACTCGGTGCTGACGCCCTACTTCTGGGTGTCGGCGGTCGACGTCGAGGCCTTCGAGGACGCGGCGGCCGCCGACCCCTCCGTACAGGGGCTCCGCCAGCTCGATAGCTTCGAGGACGCCACGCTCTACCGGGCCGAGTGGACCGAAAACGTCGAGTCGGTCGTCTATCTGTCGACCCAGATGAACGCCGTCATTTTGGAGGCCGTCGGGACGGTCGACCACTGGCGGCTCCAGATGCGGTTCGACGGCCACGAGGCGCTGGGGGCGTTCCGGGACTACTGTGCCGAGATCGACGTCGGTTTTCAACTCCTTCGGCTCCACGAACTCTCCCAACCGCTGAACGGCGAACAGTACGGACTGACCGACAGACAGGCCGACGCCCTCCGCACCGCCTGGGAGGTGGGCTACTTCGAAAGTCCACGAGCAGCGTCGCTGGAGGCGGTCGCCGACGAACTCGGGGTCTCCCAGCAGTCGGTGTCGAACCTGTTGCGGCGGGGCCACAACGCGCTCGTCGAGTCGACGCTGATGGCCACGCCGGAGTCGGCTACTATATAAAAGGCTGATAATACAACAGCGTAGCTTCTCCGGCCATCGGCGCTACAGGTCGACAACATGGAACGACTTCAGTCGGCCAAGAACAAAACCCACTCCGAGACGAGGACCTACCGATGGCAGTGTCCGATCTGTGGGACCTCGCGGTTGGGGGTCTACGATACCACCGATGGCTTTCGGGCGGTCAACGCCCTTCGGACCCACATCCGGGCTACCGACGACAGTGCTCACGGGTCGACACACCAACTGCCAGCCAGTCTCGATGCCGAATCGCTCACCGACTGTATCAGTCACCGGGAGTCGACGGCCGCGGCTCAGTGAACCGGCTGGTCTTTGAGTCGATCCGCGAACTTGTGGCGGACCTTGTCGAGTTTCGGCGGGATGTGGAACGTACAGTACGACTGCTTGGGATTGCGTTCGTAGTAGTCCTGATGTTTGGCCTCGGCCTCGTAGAACGTCTCAAGGGGTTCGACCTCCGTGACGATTTCGTCGTCGTAGACGCCCTCGTTTTCGAGTTCCTCAATGAACGCTTCGGCCTGCTCCTGTTGTTCCTCGGAGTGGGTGTAGATCGCCGACCGATACTGGCTGCCGACATCCGGCCCCTGACGGTTGAGTTGGGTCGGATCGTGGACCGTAAAGAGAACTTCCAGCAGGTCGACGTAGCTCACCGTCTCCGGATCGTACTCGATCTGGACGACCTCGGCGTGGCCGGTCGAGCCCGAACAGACCGCTCGGTAGCTCGGATTCTCGGTGTCGCCGCCAGCGTAGCCCGAGGTAACCGCTCGAACACCAGCCAACTCCTTAAAAGGGGCTTCGATACACCAGAAACAGCCGCCGCCGAACGTCGCTCGTGCTGTGGACATACTTCCAGTAGGGCGTCGACGGGCTAAGAACCTGCGGACGATTCAGCCGCCGTCGGTGTCTGATCCCGAGCAGAAACGCATCCGTTTATATATGTGTCTCCGAACGTGGTAGTACGAATCGGTAATGAAACGGGGCTATCGACTTGCGGCCATCTATCTATTGGTCTGTGCGGCGGTCGGCCTTTGTGTGCTGTATGCGGAGGCGGATCGCTGGACGTATCCCGACACTGAGGAGATCGCGGTCGAGCCCGCCGCCTACGACGGCCAGCAGGTGCTGTTGTTCGGCGATGTCGAGTCAGTCGACCGCGCCAGCCAGCGCCTCGTGATCACTGCTGGTACTGATCCAGAACTCGAATTTACTGTCGAATCAGTCCCCGAGTCGGTCACCGACTCGGTCCGTGAGGGGGGTTCGATTCAGGTCTTCGGCGTGCTCGCCGAGCAGTCGACTGTAATCGACGCCACTGAGATCGTGGTCGACTACCGAGATACAACCGACTTTCAGTACGTCTATGTCGCCTCACTCCTCGGTGGCCTGCTCGCTGCGGGTATCTTTTTGTGGCACTGGCAGGTCGACGTTCGGGACCTGACGTTCGTTCCCCGGGGTGATCGCTGATGGCCGAGTGGCTCACCCACGTGTTTCTGGCCTACGCACTGTTCACGGTCGTGGGATGGTCCGTCGACTGGCTCGATGCGAAATGGGTCGCGGTCGGGATCGTCGGCTCGATACTGCCGGATCTCGACCGACTCGATCTGGTGGTCTCCGAGGAGCTCATTACCGCCGCTACGGGGGTCCCCTTCGAGTGGAGCGGTATCAACAGCCTCGGTGGAGTCGTTGTGCTGTCGGCCATCGGTGCACTGCTGTTCGAACACGGCAAAAACCAGCGACGGGCCTTTGTATTACTTTTCAGTGGTTCGCTCTCGCATCTTGTTGTCGACCTTCCTCAACGCTACGCCGATGGACTGATGCTCACGAACACGTATCTCTTTCCGCTGCCGCCGTGGCGACCGCCAACCCCCGGCTGGTACGTCTCGGCAGATCAGTGGGTCGTCGTCGTTGCACTGGTCGTCGCGCTCGTCGTGTTCGGTATCGACCGGTACCGACCGGCGGATACTCGCCCAGCAGTGGCTGAACGAGCCGATTAGTAGCCCGATACCGAGTCGACCACTGTCTCGGCGTCGACAACCAGATTGTAGGCTTCCTCGTCGTCGTTCCAGAGCACGAGCACGTTTTCGAACTCCAATACCGCACCGTAGGGAGCGTCCTCCAGATCACGATTGAGGCCGGACTCTTTGGTGAGGACGGCGTACTGGTCGACCTGTTGGCTGCCGTCACCGATCTTGAACAGTGGGTTGCCGCCATCGCTGAGGTTGTGGCTGAGTTTCACGGCGAGGAGATTGATTCGGTCGGTGACGTGATCGTCCATCGCCGCCATCTGGGCATGCCGGTCCCGCGAGGCCCGGAACGGGAACCGGCGTTCGCCGTCAGTCCGCAGGAGGCTGTAGGCGAACTGTACGTCGACGTTGACGAACGCGCCCGGGTCTGTGTCGACGTCGTCGGTCGACTGGCCCTCGTCGAGTCGCTGTTGGAACGCTGGCTCCGACAGATCGGGTCGAACGTCGAACGACCAGCCGCGGTCCGAGGGGGCCTTCCCCTCCCAGAGCCGGAGTGTGGGCGCGTAGATCGTGACATCGCTTGCTGGCGGTGCGACTTCGCGTTCGATCTCCCGGAGGCCGGTAGCGGTTTCGAGATCTGCCGGCTCAAGGGCGAGGAGCGTCCCATCGTCGGCCAGCAGATCGAGGGCATCCTCAACGACCGCCACGGGATCGTCGAGTTCACTGAGGACGTTACCGAAGCAGATCAGATCGAATTTTTCGTCCCCTGCTCCGTCGACCAGATACTCCTCGATGGTCGTTCGATGAATCGTCGACCGGAAGTTGAGCGTGGTTTCGGCCAGCATCGGTTCGAGGATGTCCGCCGAGGCGCTCGGCTCGACGGCGTGGTAGTCGACCAGTGCGGCCTCCGGATCGACTGAGACGTCGTCACCGCGCTCGTCGTCGGCGAACAGGTAGTCGTGTAGGCCGAGCGCTGGGCCACCCGAGCCGGCTCCGACATCAAGCACGCGCAGGGTGCGGTCCAGCAAGCCGCGTTCGGTCAGTGTGTCGAGGTCGTAGCCGACTGCGGCGTAGTAGTCCGGCAAGTGGTAGATGGCATAGCCCAGCGCCGCAGTCTCGTCGTACTCGACGTCGGCTCCGGCGTAGTAGTCCTCTTTTAACCCCGTTATGCGCTCTCTAAGCTCTCGGCCCGAGTCGCCGCGATGCCAGTTCGCCCCGTAGCGTTTGACTAACTGGTCTTCGAGGGCGAAACTGTAGCGTTCGGGAAACGCCTCGGGCTCCCACTGGCGGTAGTCGACCGGTCCCGCCTCGACTGGGACGAACGTCCCGTCTTCTCGCTCGACGAGGCCGAGGTCGAAGGCCTCCTCGCGGAGTGTCTGTTTGACAACCGCGGGGTGTGGCTGGGATTCGATATACTCGCTGATCTCCTCGGGGTCGATTGGGCGGACCTGTCGGAGGTACTTTGCGTTGGAGCGAACTGCCTCGCGGTCGATCACTGGTGGCGCTCCCGGCCGGTTGCGTTCATATTGGTTTTGGCATCGTCATACAGTTCGGCGAACGTTTCGTCGTCGGCCTCGGCGATCCGCTTGGCGGCCTCGGCGACCGCCTCCGCGCCGTCGAAGGTCGACTGGATCTCGCTGTAGACCCCAGCGTCGCCCTCGGTGACGGTGGTTGCGATCTCTTCGAGTTTCGCAGAGACGGGGGTGGCGAACTCCTCGCGGACCGAGTCAGCTGCGAGTCCGTAGGCCAACACGGCCGTGTGGGCGCTGGCTTGGACCGTTTCCATCGCGTCGTCGTGTTCTTCGGGGGTCGTCTCGAAGACCGTGTTTCCGGCGTCGGTCATTGCTTCGCGGATCGACTGGAGGTGTGGACCGTCATTGGCGGTGACGACCGCGACGTTGCCCGGGACTCGTGGCGGGGCAAAGAGGGGGTGGAAACTCGCCTGTTCAAGATCGGGAGCCTGATCCGCCATCGCTGCGAGTGGGCTAGCCATCACGCCCGAGACGTCGAAGATGGCCTCGGTGGCGAGTGGGGCGTACTGTTCGATAGCGTCGTCGACCGCCGACATCGGGACGGCGAGACAGACCACGTCGAACTGCTCGTCAGTTGCTGGCGAGACCCGGCGGGCCTGCCGGGCGGCGGCGGCATCGGCGGCGACTGCGGAGTCGGCATCGCTGAAGGCGATTTCCGCGTCGACGGTGTCGGCCACCCACCGACCCATCTCCCCGGCACCGACGACGAGTAGCTTCATACCCCGCCTTTCGCTCGGCGTCTCAAAAGGTGTTCGATGCTTGTGGTACTACTCGATGGCGTTGAACCGGAGCGACTCAGTGGGGACGTCCTCGCTGTCGTGATCCAGAATCGTCTCGAAATGCAGCGAGATGGCTGTGAGGTCGACGGGCTCGGTAAAGCGGACACTGAAAAGTGGTGTTGGCTCCTCGATATGCCGGGCCTCGCCGGTCATGTCGACGGCCCGAGTGCGAACGAACCGACTCCCCTCGCCGCCTTCGACGATCTCGAAGAAGCGTTCGAGGGCTCCGGGGTCGACCGATTCGATCTCGCCGTCGTCGCAGGCCACGCGGGCGGTGTACTTCTGGACGCCCTCGGGGCTGGCGTCGACGACGACGCTGACGGCCCGAGTCTCGCCTTCGCTTGTCATACTGGATGATTGCTTGGGACCCCTGTGTGGCTTTCGACTCTACGTGGTTCGACTTACTGCCTAGCGTGCTAGGTGAATAAGAAACGTCGAGAACCAGAAAGCCCCCGCCGCCTCAACTCCCGCGGCTCGCTGCGCTCCTCGCTCGTTACACTCGCTGTGGTGCTTACTTCACCGGGGTTCGTTGAGACGGCGGCCCCTTTCAGTCCCACTCAACGTGGTTGATCCTCCGGCAGTGGTTAGGACTGAAAGAGACGAGTCGGGGCTTTCTGGTGCTTCAAAATTACTACTGCCATTCTCACCCATGCAAGTGCACAAATACCTTATTTGGCTCAAACACAACCGCCATTGCCTCGGAGCCCAACCAACTGGTATCTATGAGTGACACGGACCCAGACGTCGACGATGAACCCCAGCACCGTCGCACACCCGGCAAAGGCGTTAGCCCCGAGGCCCGACCAATCGAAGCCAGCGTGCCCGAGGAGTTCGGCCTCGTCCAGCTGTTCTGGGGCGACGGCAAAGGCAAAACGACCGCCGCAATGGGGATGGGATTTCGCGCCGCTGGCCACGGCTTTCGGGTCCACATGCTCCAGTTCATGAAGGGCGGCGCGGACAGCGTCGACGACGTTCGCGGCGAGTACAACGCCATCGCCGCGATGCCGGGCTTCTCGTATGAGAACACCGGCCACTACGGCTGGCACGCCTTGCCCGACGGCAGCGACGAAACGGACCACCAAAATGATGCACAGGCCGGACTCGAACGCGCCAAAGAACTGATCGCTGCCGCGGCCGACGCCGACCTCACCGAACCCTTCGATCTTGAGGACCCACCCGAAGACGGCGTCCATATGCTGATTCTCGACGAACTGCTGTATGCGGCCGACCGCGAACTGATCGACCCCGACACGGTTCAAGAGTTGGTCGACACCAAACCCGAAAACCTCGAACTCGTCATCACGGGGAGCCACACCAAGCCCGATTATCTCTACGACCACGTCGACCTCGTCACCCAGATCGGCAAAGAAAAACACCCAATCGACGCGGGCCAGCGCGCCCGTCGCGGGACCGAGTACTGAGGATGGCTCGGACGATTCTCGTCGCTGGCACCGCCTCCCATGTCGGCAAAAGCACCGTCGCCGCCGGGCTCTGTCGACTGCTCTCGGATCGCGGCGTCTCGGTCGCCCCGTTTAAAGCCCAAAACATGAGCAACAACGCTCGTGTCGTCCCGCGAGCGCCCGAAACCGTCGACCAAGACGGTGGGCCATACGGTGAAATCGGCATCTCTCAGTACGTCCAAGCCCACGCGGCCCGCGTCTCGCCAACGACCGACCAGAACCCAGTCCTCCTCAAGCCACGGGGTAGTGGCGAGTCACAACTCATCGTCGACGGCCGCGCTGTCGGCCATTTCGAGGCCGGGAGCTACTACGAGAATCACTGGGAGAGTGCCCGCGAGGCCGCCGTCGAGGCCCACAGTCGACTCGCCAAAGATCACGAGATAATCGTCGCCGAGGGCGCGGGCTCGATTGCCGAGATCAACCTCCAGCACCGCGATCTGGCCAACGTCGAGACTGCCCGATTCGCAGACGCCGAAATCATCCTCGTCGCCGACATCGAACGCGGCGGCGTCTTCGCCTCGCTCGTGGGGACGCTCGAACTGATGCCCGAGGACCTCCGCGAGCAGGTCCGCGGCGTCGTCATCACCAAATTTCGGGGTGATCTCTCACTGCTCGATTCCGGACTCAGAGAGTTCGAGGAACGGACCGGCGTCGACGTGCTGGGCGTCCTCCCCTACGACGACCCTGGACTCCCCGAGGAGGACAGCCTCGCACTCCCGTCGACCGACGAGCGCGCGGTCTTTGGTGACGATGACGGTGTCGACGCCGAGCAAACTGTGACCATCGCGGTTCCACGACTGCCACGAGCCTCCAATATCACCGACCTCGAACCGCTGGCCGCCGAGCCGGGGGTCCGGGTTGCATACGTGCCGCTCGATGCCCCTCTTACAAAGGCCGATGCGGTTGTGATTCCGGGTACGAAAAACACGGTCGACGATCTGCTCGCCATTCAAAAGGCGGGATTCGACCGCCGACTTCGAGAGTTCGAGGGACCAATCGTTGGCCTCTGTGGTGGCTACCAGCTCCTCGGCAAACGGATTTATAAGGCAGATATCGAAGGCACGAATCTCGACCCCGAGCAGTCGATGCTTTCGGGTGTCGGGCTGCTTCCGGTGGAGACAACCTTTTCAACCGAAAAGCAGGTCGTCGACACTACACTCGAACTCGATGGCAGTGGTCCACTTGCGGGGGCCGAGGGTCCGGTTTCGGGCTACGAGATCCATATGGGAACCACGCAGTCGACCGATACTGTCGAGACGCCGTTCAGTCGGAATGGCGAGTCGACAGCCGCCCTCGGAGCCAGTGATGGCGACGTGTTGGGCTGTTATCTCCACGGCCTGTTCGAAAACGAGGTTGTTCGAGAGGTCTTCGTCGACAGCGTGTTTGCGGCCGCTGGTCGGGAGCAGTCGACGGGGTCGACCGTGGAGTCGTCTCCATATGATCAAGCGGCTGAGCTACTTGTCGAGAACTGTTCGCTTGAGTGGCTCAGATAACAGTCGACCCTCGATACCCGTGGCTCAACTACCACTGGTTATCGGGCCACCAATTCACAGGTTTGCTTTTGCCGTCGACGAGTGAACACTGACCCATGTCCACGCTCTTTACGCGAGAGGCGATTTTGGATATCGTCGTCAACATCGTTCCACTGGGCATCATCGCCTTCTTCGCCGTGCTGTTTGTGGTCTTCGCGCCGTGGGGGTACGAGCCGTTCCCGATGTTCCTCATGGTTGGGCTCCACATCGTCCCGTTCGTCTTCCTCGCCCTCATCACCTATCTAACGCTCCGCGCTATCGAAGGCGGTGGTGTCCGCGAGGAGTAGTCAGTCAGCCTCGGCGGCACACCGGTTCGGCCCGAGTTCGAGTTCGGTTGCCTCCCCATCGTCGACTGCCTCCTGTCCGGTGTTGATCCCAATCACACGCTCGTAGTTGGGCGGCTTTTCGGGCAGTCGCTCAGTCAGGGTCTCAACGAACGTTTCTCGATCCTGCGCCAACAGATCCAAGTCGGTTCTGAGCAGGCCAACTGTCGTGTCGACCGGCTCGCCCGGGGTGATCGCCACGGTGCCGTCGTTGTCGACCGCGAAATGCCCCGGCAATACGTTCACTGAATCCGGTTCGGCCATGAGCGTTCGGTGGAGCGACTCATAAAGCAGCTCGGCTCCGGTTGCGGCATCGCCGTCGCCAAACTGGAGTTCGGTCCGACCAAGCGAGTCGACAAAGATCGTATCACCCGTCAGTACGGCTTCGGTGCCGACCAGATAGCTCACCATCTCCGAGGTGTGGCCCGGCGTCGACAGTGCCTTGATGTCGAGTCCACCGACGTCGACGACATCGTTCGAGTCGAGCGGCTCGAACTCGTAACTCACGTCGCGGTCGGTCGCGGTCGCGCCGAGGTAGTAGGGGACGCCTACTTCGGCAGCAAGCTCGCGGCCGCCGGAGATGTGATCGGCGTGAACGTGGGTGTCGAAGACGGCGACGATCTCGCTGTCGAGGGAGTCGGCCGCGGCCTCGAACTCCTCAGTGTGACGGGTGGCGTCGACGACTGCGGCCTCGCCCTCGCTTGCGATAACGTAGCCCAGACAGCCCTTGGCCCGCCGCTGGAGTTGGACGACGCTGAACTCGTCGTATTCGATAGTGACGTGGTCGTACACCGCGCTCCAAGCCTCCATTCCCCCCTCAACGACGGCGACGTTCTCGTAGCCTGCGGCATCGAGTTCCTCAGCAAGCGCGCCGGAGGATTTGCCGATTGCACACATCGTCACGATGGGGTCGCTGGGGCCGAGTCCGGTTTCGGCCTCGAAGGTGTCCCTGTCGAACTCGTGATCTGGCTTATAAACGAACTGGACTGCGTCGGCGACGCGCCAGCTTTCGAAGCTTTCCGAGGGCCGAGTGTCGACGACCGTCAGTGGCTCGTCGGCATCAAGTCGGTCGCGGAACTGGTCGGCGCTGAGAGACTGGTACATACAACAGTGTCGTGTGGTGGGCGCAAAAGTCTCACGTCGACGGCTGGCTCGCCATGAATATTGAACGAAATTTGAACGGATCCCTCACGGACTCAGCATCCATTTTGTATGCTTCTTGAAATATTCATTTACCGTACCGATCCGAGGTAAACGACTGTATGTCGGACAATCGTACACGACGGACGGTTATTGGAGCAACAGGTACTCTCGCAGCTGTCGCCCTTGCTGGCTGTACGGGCGAGACAGGCGGAGAAGAGTCGGACGACGAATCTATGGACGACGAATCTATGGACGACGAATCCATGGGCAACGAATCTATGGACGACGAATCCATGGGCAACGAATCTATGGACGACGAATCTATGGATGACGAATCTATGGATGACGAATCTATGGATGACGAATCCATGGATGACGAATCTATGGATGACGAATCTATGGACGACGAATCTATGGATGACGAATCTATGGACGACGAATCTATGGATGACGAATCTACGGAAAACTAGTCCACGGACGACAACTCAATGGACAATAGAACGGGGCCGACTGATTCCGCCGCGGCAGCCTGAGCGACAGTCGACTGGTTTAGTAAGGCGACCGGAGAGGATGGTGCCAGCCCATCGTTAGGCTTCATAACTGAGGCAGACAGCGAGATGACGACCAACGTGGCGGCGACGATCCCCAGCGACGACAGCTTCTCGCCGCACTAGATGGTCAGGTAGCCAATCTGTATCGGTGGTTGTCACGACAATCGAAATCAATGATCGCCGAACTAATAACCCCTGACTACGAGAATTCGAACGGATGGAGAAGGCACTCTGGTATCTGTTCGTCGGGATGCGCGGCGGTGAGAACCGGGCGCGTATCGTCGACGTCATCGACGAACAGCCCCGCAATGCCAACCAGATCGCCGAGCACCTAGCAGTCGACTACAACACCGTGAGACACCACCTCGACATGTTACAGGAACACGACGTTATCGAAGCCGGTGGCGACGACTACGGGAAACTCTACTTCCTGACCGACCGCTTCGAACGCCACCGCGAGGAGTTCGACCGCATTCTGGAGGCGATGTGAATGTGGGGCCTGATGGAGCCGTGGATGGCAGTCGCCACCGCCCTCTCGGCGGTCAACGTCGTCCTCCTCGGTATCCTGTCGACCGTCTGGGTCCGCAACTACCGGACGTTCGGCTCGGAGATGACCGCCGGGCTGGCCGCCTTCGCCGCGGTTCTGCTCGTCGAGAACGCCGTAGCGATCTACTTCTTTTTCAGCAGCGGCATGCTGTACGCTGGCGCGCCAAGCGCCCAGCAGGCTGTCGCCGCCCTCCGGGCACTCCAGACGGTCGCACTCGTCTTCCTGACCTACGTGACCGTAAAGTAGTTGGCAACTAATACTATCTAAACCTCGGTTAATGGCTATATACCGAGTAATTACGGCACATTACGAAATCTAGCAAACGATCATTCAACAGGCTGATTGTTCATTCAAAAAATACTTTTCAGTGTCGCCCCGCTACTAACAGCTACGATGAAACAGTTCTTCAAACTCCGTGAGTCAGTAGGCGGATTCCGAGAGGGAGAGATTCTAGATGTCACCGCGCGGTTCGGTGACTGGCACCAGTACGATCTCGAACTTGAACCACGGTCGAAATCTCGGTCGACTTCCTCGAAGGTCGTCGTCACCGAGTCGACCGCCGGATTCAGCGAGGCCGAAATCCTCGATCCGACGGCGCGGTTCGGCGACTGGCACGAGTACGAGCTGAAGTTCACGCCGGTCTCGGGGTCGACCGATATCAAGGCCGGCGGCATCGTCGAACTCACCGCCGAGGAACTCGCCTCGCTCGCCGAGCCGATTGCGGCAGGCGAATAGCGGTAACAGCGGGCAGACGTGCGGTGATTCCACGCGTGAGCTGGTGAGCAGTAGTCGCCGACTGGTTGTGATGAAATCGCATTACAGTGTTCCTGTTAATCGCAATCTTTTAACCCGATACGACCACACATGTGGATGCAAGCCGAGATAGCCTAGCCTGGCCAAGGCGGTAGATTCGAAATCTACTGTCCATTCGGACTCGAGAGTTCAAATCTCTCTCTCGGCGCTTCTACCGCGAGCAACACGCCGAGAGCCCTCTGTGGCTCTCGGTCTCCCGCGAGTGGTTGTGTGCCAGACAAGAGATTTGAATCAGGGAGTAGAGCGAACGCAGTGAGCGAAACGACCATGGTTCAAATCCCTCTCTCGGCGCTTTTCCCGGATACAACCTACTGAGCGACGCGTTTCATCACGCCGCCACTAGTTGCTATCGTTCGTCGACAATCCACCCACTGGCCCGACCCGTCGACGTTCGGCAGCGGCACCGAGGACGAAACAGACGAGTAGCGTCGCATAAAAGAACAAATGGACCGGACTATCGGCGGAGACAGCCAGTTCGATGCCTAGCATCCCGAAAACGTAGGCGAGGAGACCACCGTACGTAACAGAACTAAGTCGGTAAGGGCGACTCCACGCAACCACAGCACCCGCCACCGCGGCTGTAAGGAAGACAATCCCGACCGTGGCTGGACTCCCGAGGAACGGAACCAACGCGGCCCAGTAGACGGCTCTCGGCGGCCACAGCAGATAGCCGACCACGAAACTCACCACTGTACTTACTGAAATCTCCCAAACGGGGGCAGCCATAGAGACAGATTTGCACAGATTGTATAAAATGTTCAACAACTCGTCTCGACTATCACTGATGATTCATCGACAGCCATATCCACTCAGTCAGTAATCGAGTCACTCAGTCCGTGTTGTTGGCTTCGGTCACCACCGCGCAGTCGACGCCTACGTTTGTCGTAGGCGGCCTCTAATTTCCCGCGGGCGTTTTGGGAGACCAGATAGGCGTCGACGGTCGACTGATCGGCCGGATGGGCGGCTTTGATCCAGACGTGGTCCCGGCCGCCGCCAGTCAGATCGTCGGCCCACGCCTCGGCGGCCCCGCGGCTCTCGAAGCGGCGGGTGGTCCCCTCGCGATTGACCGCCCGGCCGACATCGCCGTTGCGCTTGCGGGCCGAGGGTTTGATCTCGACAATAAACGCCACAGCGAGGCTACAGGCTAATCTGATTTATATATACGGATTCAGTAACATCCGCTTCCGACAGCGTATTTAAAAGGCCAGCTCAGTCGTCGGCAACTGGCTGTTCGGGCGGCGAGGCCGCCAGCAGGCGGTCCAGCGCGTCGACCATCGCGGTCACTGAGGCACGCGTAATGTCCGAATCCGAGGCCGCGACTGTCACCGAGTGGTCGCCGCGGGTCATCGCCACCTCGACGGTGACCACGGCATCCGTCCCGCCGGTGATGGCGTCGACGTGGAACGAATCGAGTTCGGCGTCCGCCGCGGGGCCGAGGGCCTCACGGACTGCCTTCACGGCGGCGTCGACCGGCCCGGAGCCGGTGCCTGCTGCAACACGCTCGTCGTCGCCGACGCGGAGTTTGACGCTGGCCGTGGGAACATCGCCACCGCTGGCGGTCGTCAGCGTCAGCAGTTCGACGAACCGCTCGCGATCTCTGTCCTGAACGTCTTCGGCAATCGCCAACAGATCGGCGTCGGTAACGCGCTTGCCGCGCTCGCCGAGGGATTTGACGCGCTCGACGACCTGGGCGAGTTCCTCGTCGGTGACGTCGACTGAGTGTTCGGCGAGTGCGGATTCGACACCCGCGCGACCGGCGTGTTTGCCGAGGACGAGTCGACGTTCGCGGCCCACGGTTTCGGGTGGGTAGGGCTCGTACATCGCCGAATCCTTCAGCGTCCCGTCGGTGTGGATGCCGCTCTCGTGGGTGAAGGTGTTCTGCCCGATGACGGCCTTGTTCGGCGCCAGCGGGATGCCCGTCGCTTTGCTGACGGTGGTCGCCAACTCGTAGACGGCCGGTAGGTTCAGCGTCTCGATGCCGTAGCAGTGCTTGAGGGCGATGGCAACCTCCTCGATGGCGACGTTGCCGGCGCGCTCGCCGATGCCGTTGACCGTTCCGTGGACGAAGTCCGCGCCAGCACGCAAGCCAGCGTGGGCGTTGGTCATCCCGAAGCCGAGGTCGTCGTGGGTGTGGACGCTGGTCGGCCCCAGCTCGGAGAGCTTCGAGACCATTTCGTAGGTGTGTTCGGGGCTCGCGTGGCCGACCGTGTCGGCATAACAGAACCGATCAGCACCGGCCTCGTGGCCCGCCGCCGCGAGGTCGACGAGGAACTCCGGATCGGCGCGGGAGCCATCCTCGCCAAGCAGTTCGACCCACAGATCGTGGTCGACTGCGTACTCGACTAACTCGACGGATTTCTCGATGACTTCCTCGCGCGTCGAGCCGACCTTGGTCTCGATGTGTTTGTCCGACGAGGGGACCACGAGGGTGATCCCGTCGACGTTACAATCGAGTGCGTGGTCGATATCGGATTTGATGCCACGCGCGAAACTCGTGACCGTCGCGTCGAGTCCGAGATCGGCGACGCGGCGGATACACTCGCGCTCGCCTTCGGAGGTACAAGCACTCCCGGCCTCGATGACGTCGACGCCCGCTTTTTCGAGGGCGTGGGCGATGTCGACTTTCTCGTCGGGGGTGAGCGAGACGCCGGGGGCCTGCTCGCCGTCCCGAAGCGTGGTATCTAGTAGCTGTACGTCGTCTACAGGAATCGATTGAGTTGAGTGGTCACTGTACAACTCAGTGCTTTTGTTTGAATTCACGACTAAAGATGACTCAGCAGGCAATTTCACGGCCAGCCGGGTTGCCCCGACTTACTCTATCCTCGCTGGAGTGTGGGTGCTCCATTGTACCAATTGTTCACACATACAGGGAAATAAAGCTGCCGTCTCTCTCGTTGTGTCGACTGGCCTGAGCTACTGGTCGACTATTTGGTTATTCGTCGACTAACTCGACCGTATCGCCCGGTTCAATGTCATCTGCGGCCCCTGCCGGGAGTTCGATAACGGTGTCAGCTACGTTGTGGCCGAGCCCGATCCACGGTCGGAGTCGCTTGACCGCGGTAACTTCGGTACCGACGAGCCAGACCGCATCAATCGCAAACGGGACGAACACCATATGCAGATCTCGGTCTTCGGGCGTCTCGAACTGAAACACGAGCGCGTAGTCGTCGGGGATCGACCGCCGAAACATGAGCCCCCGTGCTCGGGAGAGAAACGAGTCGGCGATCTCGATTTCGGTGGCAATCGTTCGCTCCTCGGGCGAGAGGTCGTCCGGCGGACCGCGGCGGTGAACGAGACGCACAGCGTCGGATTAGTCGGCCACTATTTATATATGTAGGTCCGAGCAGAGATATGGAGCGAACGCCCGAGGGGACGCCCGTCGGCGTCGACGACCCCTACGAGATCGCCGGCGTCTGCGATCATCTCACCGGCGACGGTCGGTGTCGGCTCGCACTCCAACACGCGGGCGTCGACCACGAGTTCGCTGCCGAACGGGCAGCCGACGACTACGCGTGTCACGTCGGCGAACAGAGGGAGTGGCAGGAGTGTCGACACTATCGGTCGACGACAAACGAGCGAAACTGCGAGCGGTGTGGCCTCGAAGAAGTTCGGGTAGCCCACGACGAACGTCGACCGCTGCTCGAAGAACACCACCTGTCATACGCCGATGGCGAGGGAACGAGCCACGAGATCACGGTCTCGTTGTGTCGGTGGTGTCACGCCAAAGTCCATCAGTCGTTTGGGCGCGTCGATGACGATGCCAGCCCGGACTCCGAAGCAATCGCCGAGCGGGAGACGCGACGTGCCGCCGAGAATGAGGAACTAGGCTTTCAGTCGGCCCGAGACCGATCCGAGAAGTAACGCTCCGTCGACCGGGCGACGAACAGCGAGGGAGAAGACAGCCGGTTCGATCCACCCGGTGTTTAAAATAGACTATCGGTTGTCACCGCGCCGACGACACTGAACACCGCGCCGACGCTCAACGCACGGAACGTGACAAAGTGGCGCTCAGGTCGGGAGACGTCAGTCAAAAACAGATCGGGGGCGGTGATCGAGAACGCGAGAACTCCGACAGAGCCGAACGCAACGATTATTACCGAGATGAACCGGACGGGAACCCCAGCGACTGCGGCCTCGTAGCGGGGGTTTCGGTCGTTGTCGGCCCCGTAGAGGCCACCGTAGCCGATAGCCATGATGGCACTCACGAGAAACAGACTGTGGAACATGGTCATATTCTGTGCGAGCATCCACACCTCTTGGGTCACGACGAACGGCCCCGACAGCAGAAACCCACCCACGATCTGCTGGGCCGTGTCCGCGAGTTCGTGTTTCCGGCGTTCTTTCATATCCGTACGTCTATACTCATCACAATACCTGTTGGGGTCACCCGAGGGTCGTCGACTCGGTTAGATCACCTGTCTGGTCCGCTGGAACGTGGTGGTGTGTTCTGCTGACTCGACTGTGGTTTGAATGGTGATCCAGCCATCGTTCTCCTGAATCGTGGCTGCATCCCCGAACGAAAGCTCGATCCGTTCGGTCGTCGTGGAGGACGCGCCAGATTCGAGCGTGCCGATGGTCTCGGTTTCCTCCCAGATCCGTGCCTCGCTGTCAGTGCTGTTCTCCCCAGCATAGAGGCTGGTCGAGGCCCGGACGTCAGTTGCTGTTTCGTTTCCGGAGTTGGTCACCGTTGCGGTCACCTCTCGACAGGTCGACCCACAGCGCTCGACGTCAGCTACGCTGAAGGCGAACGCCGGCTCCGTGGCTGTCCGCTGATCGTAGGCCGGTTCTGTCGACTCTCTGTCGACCGCTCCATTCGATTCGCTCTCGCCATCCGAGTCGACGTCGCCCACGTCGACCGCGGGTTGCTGTCCGGTGCTGAGATACGTAATTCCCCCGAGAGCCACCACGACAACGGCAGTCATGACCACGATGTAGGTTCGCCTCATTAGGTGTCATTATAACTATAACAACTGTTGTAATCAAGCCTCTTGGCCTCGGTAGCGACTGTACTAATAAATTGACACTTCTTCTCAGTCTATCGGCTGGTGTCGACTGACTGTCCGCATGACACCGGTCGGTTCTGCCGGTCGCGTTCTTGGTGTCCCGCTCCCGTGGAGCGGGCGAGGATGTCGCATGCTTTTATTCACGAGGTCGCAAGGAACGGTAGAAATCGATGGACGAACGTGAGGCCCTTCGACTGCTCGCTTCGGATCTCCCACACGCCGGCGATGATGCCGCAGTCGTCGGCTCGACAGCGATTACGACCGATATGCTTCACGAGTCGACCGACTTTCCGGTCGGCACAACCCGATACACTGCGGGGTGGCGGTCGGTCGGGGCCTCGCTGTCGGATCTGGCGGCGACGGGAGCCGATCCGACCGCCGCCGTCGCCGCCTACGCCGACCAGTCGTTCGTCGACAGCGAGCTCCGGGCCTTTGTCGACGGCGCAAAGACGGTGTGTGCGTCGGTCGGGGCTGACTACGTGGGTGGTGATCTCGACAACCACTCCGAGTTCACGGTGACGACCACCGCTATCGGTGAGGTCGACCAGCCCGTTTCCCGGTCGGGAGCCGAACCGGGTGATCTGGTCTGTGTCACCGGCACGCTCGGTCGGAGTGCGGCGGCCCTCGCACTGTTCGAACAGGGTGAGACCGACCGAGCCAACGAACTGTTCCGGTTCCCGCCGCGAATCGAGACCGGTCGACGACTGGCTGGAACGGCGACCGCGTTGATGGATTCCAGCGACGGTCTTGCCCGGTCGCTCCACCAGCTCGCCGAGGCAAGCGACTGTGGCTTTGCCATCAACCGTGACAGCGTTCCGATTGACGCGAGCGTCGAAACGCTCGATCTCGACCGCTGGGAGGCCGGAGTTCATTTCGGCGAGGATTTCGAACTCGTCTGTACCGTTCCCAAAGCGGCACTCGAAGCGGTTCAGACCGACTCACCGACACCGCTGACGGTGATCGGCGAGGTTACCGACGCTAAGGCGGGCGTCACTGTCGACGGTGACCCACTCGCTGACCGTGGTTACACCCACTGAGAACCGCTGTTTCTGTCCGACCACCTCAGCCTTGTACCTGAATCGGGACCAGCATGAAACACAGCAGGCCGATCCCGAACGTGAGGAGGCCAAGCAGCAGCCGGGGCAGGCCAATCGAACTCTCGTCGACTGGCTCGGCGGGACCCTTGTATGCGATTACCAGCGCGATGCCGCCCCAGATGGTCCAGAGTATGACCGAATCGTTAAGCGACAGCTCCCGGACGAAGTAGAGATAGCCAGCAATCCCGAACAGCGCTGTCGGGACGAGGGCGGCAATCGTCTCTTGACGCTGGCCGATCATCGCCCGGACCATGTGGCCACCGTCAAGCTGGCCGACCGGCATCAGGTTCAACAGGGTAAAAAACATCCCGACCCAGCCGCCGATGATCACGGGGTGTGGATTACGTGCCGGGTCGCTGTAGCTCGTTTGCTCGCCGAGTAGCGAGGCAATAATATCGAGTAGGGGCGGATTATTGAAGACGATTGAGGCGCCGGACTGGCTCCGTTCGACCACTGCGGCCGGAATCTCTATCGGCCCCAGCGAGAGGCCGATGATCGTGACGACGACGGTCGCAACCAACCCCGCAACCGGCCCGGCGACGCCGATATCAAACAGCGCTTTCCGGCTCGGCATCCGTCCGCTCATTTTGATCACTGCACCGAACGTTCCGAAATAGGAGGGAAACGGGATCACGTAGGGCAGCGAGACGTCGACGTCGTGGTACCGGCCCATCACGTAGTGGCCGAGTTCGTGGGTCAACAGGACGCCCAGCACGGAGGCTGTAAACGGCCATGCTTGTAACAGTGTGAGGGGACTTGAAAGAACCTCGTCGAGTGGCACGAAATACCAAGCGGTGGCACCGACAAACAGCGTCGACAGCACCGTGGCCGCGAGGAGCGCGATGTGTGTCCATGGGACGCCACCGGTGTCTGTCGTCTCTTCGACCGGGACCGCAACCAGTGCAGTCCCGACGCTCTGGTCGGACTGTGCGAGTTTGAGTTCGTAGCCAACGTCTTGAAACGCTGGCCAGAGCTCGTCGAGAAGCCGACGCTCGGGGATCAGCGGCTCGCCGTAGTAGATAATCCGTCCGTCCTCGATCCGAACATTAGTGAGGTGATACCATGTCTCAAGATTGTCTGGACGAGGCACGTCGGCCTCCGAGTCAGCCATCGCCCGTGCTACGTGGTCGACCCTGATAAACGCTCGTCGTCGTGAGCTGATACGCCCGCCATCGCTGTGGCTCGCGGTTTGGTGAAACGAAAGGAGTGTGGTAGTGTCGTGCCGCCTTGTCACGGCGACTTAGGCGGATTCGGTCGGTTCAACACGCCACGTGGTCGCACCCGTGTAGGACCACGGTTCGATTGAAATGTCGGTCGCTGATTCTTGAAGCCGAACGATCAGCGCGCCGATCTCTTTCGGCGACAGTTCCACATCCTTGGCGATGAACTTACTTTTAAAGTACCGGTCGCCGTCTGCAGCACGCTCACAGAGGTACTGTCGAAGGCGTTCTGCTTTCGGGTTCCCGTCGACTGGTGTCTGGCATGCGTCTGGGGGTGTGGTTGCGCTCATGGTGAACCTCATCCCCTGCTTGTTCACTGTATCCATTATATAAGGCAGACCGTTGTGGGTGATTTACCCCGATTTACCGCTGCAACGGTTCAAAATGACCGAAAAACCGATCATTCAAAACTGCCCCAAAGATTATTAGAACTTTCACAAACAGTTCTAATAGTATATTTCAGACATCTAAGACTGAGTTATACGCGCCGTATTCAGCCGCTGTTTTACCGGTCAGACGGCTATTTTTGTCGCTTGTGTCGACAGCCTGGCCGCTCGGCCGACCAACTGACTGTGGCGCGCGCGCCAGTTGGTCGACAGATGCGAGGGCTACTCGGTTTCGTGGAGCCAGAACTCCTCGTCAGTCGTCGTTTCCTTTTTAAATATCGGCACCTCGTCTTTGAGCCGATTGATGCCGTCTTCGACCGTCCGGAACGCCTCCTCGCGGTGGCCCGCCAACACGACGACGAACACGATGTCTTCGCCGTCTCGCATCAGCCCGACACGGTGGTGTAGCAGGACTTCAAACACCCCCTCTCGCTCGGTTAACTCCTGCCTAATGGCGTCGAGTCGCTGTTCGGCGACGCCCTCGTACGTCTCAAAGGAGAGATGCTTGGTTCGGGCATCTTCGGGACTATCCTTGGCGCGGACGCGACCGGTAAACGTCGCAATCGCCCCCGACCGCTCGGCCTTCGGCGAGGCTTTGGCTCGGTCGACGAGCGTTTCGAGGCTCACGTGTGGCTCGAAGCTGTCGATCCGGTCGACAATCGACTCGATATCAAGATCAGCAGCGGTCGGTGCGCTGGCGACGATGTCGGCCGTGGGTGGCGTTTCTGCATCGCCAATTACGACCGTCGGCAGGCGGTGGTGGGCCAGTCCGGCCACGACTGCGTACTCGTAGTCGGTCCCAATCGAGTCGAGGAGTTCGGTGACCGAGCGCCCGGTTCCGGTTCCGGTCCACTGTCCGTTGCTGTCGACGCGGAACGTGCCGTCGGTGTCGGATACGGCTTCGTCCTCCGCCGCGAGATCCTCAGTCGTGTAGTCGACGGTCGCAACTCGTCCCTCGCGGCTGTCGGTCAATCGCTCGACGACTGTCTGGACCGTCGATAGACACCCCTCGCCGATGATACAGAGTGTTTGCATGGATGAATAGGCGAGTTAGTCGACCTTTAGTGTTGTAGTCACTCCCTATTTTTCGGTCAGTTGGCCGTTGTTCGGACGGTGTAGGTAGCAGAGGTGGATGGTTGACAACGCTTAAGGTCAACTCGGAGTTAGCCCGTTGCAATGAGAGTCGTCATTTCGATTGGTGGCAGTATTCTGGCTCCGGAGCTTGATTCGGACCGTGTGGCCGCCCACGCGGAGGCTATCGAATCGCTCGCCGGGGAGGGCTGTGAAATCGGGATCGTCGTCGGTGGCGGTGGCGTCGCCCGCGACTATATCACGACCGCGCGGGAACTCGACGCAAACGAGGTCCAACTCGACCAGCTTGGCATCGATGTCACCCGGATTAATGCCCGCCTACTTATTTCGGCCCTCGATGTGCAGGTGAATTCAGCTCCAGCAACCGACTACGACGGGGCTGGCGACGCCCTCCAACGTGGTGACATCTCGGTGATGGGTGGCATTACCCCCGGCCAGACGACCGATGCGGTGGCTGCGGCCTTTGCCGAATACATCGATGCAGATCTGCTCGTCTATGCGACAAACACCGACGGCGTCTACGATGCTGACCCCGCGACCGATCCCGAGGCGATCAAGTATACGACGATGTCGCCGTCGGAACTCGTCGACATCATCGTCCCGATGAGCCGGGATGCCGGGGCGTCTGCCCCGGTCGACATTCTGGCGGCCAAACTCATCGAGCGCTCGGGGATGCGCTCGATTGTCTTGGATGGCTCCGATCCCGAGAACATCGAGTCCGCAATTCTCCGTGGGGACCACACCGGCACTGACATTATCCCGCCGGGAAGCAACGAGCCTGCACACTGGGTCGACAGCGAATGAGCGACGAGACCGAGCAGTCACCACATACTCTTTCGGCCGATTCCGAGGCCGAGTTGACCGACACACACCACGCTTTCTGGGCCGAGAAAATCGCCGACGAGATAGAGACCCGTGACCCGGACGAACCCATCGTCGTCAAAGGCGGCGTCTCGCCGTCGGGTGTCGCCCACCTCGGCAATGTCAACGAGATCATGCGGGGCTACTTCGTGGCGGCTGTCCTCCGGGGTCGCGGCCACGAGGTCCGCCAAGTGTTCACCAGCGACGACAAAGACCCACTCCGCAAACTCCCCCGAAAGCTTGCCAACGCTGACGGCGAAATCGTTGGCTTGGGTGAGGTCGACGCGGGCGCACTCGGTCGAAACCTCGGCAAACCGTACACCGAGATTCCCGACCCCTTCGGCGAGGCCGACTCGTATGCGGCCCACTTTGCGGCCCTTCTCGAAGCCGATGCCGACCGACTCGGCGTCCCCATCGAGATGCACTCCAACACCGAGCTGTACGCCGATGGCACGTTCGACCCCGTCGTCTCCCACGTCCTCGCGAACGCCGACACCGCCCGCAAAGTATTGTCCGAATATCAGGCCAAAGTCGACGAGGACTACGTCCCGTTCAACCCCCTCTGTGAGGAGTGCGGCAAACTAACCGAGACAGTCACGCACATCGATCTCGATAGCGAAACCGTCGACTACGTCTGCACGGATATGGAGGTCGGCGGCGACACCATTGAGGGCTGTGGCCACGAGGGAACCGCCACCTTCCGCGAGGGGAAACTACCGTGGCGCTTCGAGTGGCCCGGCCAGTGGCAGGTTCTGGGCGTCGACTTCGAACCGTTTGGCAAGGATCACGCCGAAGGCTCGTGGCCCTCGGGCGTCGACATCGCCGAAAACGTTCTGGACATCCAGCCACCCGTGCCGATGGTCTACGAATGGTTCACGCTCAACGGCGAGGCGCTCTCGTCGTCGGCTGGCAACATCGTCACCGTCACTGAACTCCTCGAACTGTTGGAACCGGAAATCATCCGCTACTTCTTTGCTCTCGATCCGAAGAAGGCACGAGACCTCGATCTCTCGCGGCTCGACCAGTTAGTCGACGACTTCGACCGGTTTGAGAGAGCCTACTACGAGGGTGTCGAGGATGAATCAATCACTGAATTCGCCGAGGCGGCGTATCTGTATGTCGTCGACGAGGTGAGCGACGACCAGCCGATCCGATTGCCCTACACCTTTGCCGCCGTGCTCGGAATGGTAGAGGAGCGCGACCTCCGTATCAAACTCGCCCGTGATGAGGGCCACATTCCCGAAGATGCCGACGAGTCTACCGTTGAGGCCGCCCTCGCCCGTGTCGAGAAGGCACGCAACTGGGCCGAGCGGATGGACAATGCGTACAACTACCGGCTCCAGACCGATCTACCCACCGTCGACCTCAACGAGTCGGTTGCTGTAGCTCTCGATGCGCTGGCCGAGGTCGTCGAAGCTGGCCACTCCGGCGAGGAGATCCAGTCGGCGATCTACGACACCGCCCGCGAGTACGATATCGAAATTAGTGACCTGTTTGAGGCTGGGTACCGCTTGTTCTTCGACGAAACGCAAGGTCCCCGGCTCGGCGAGTTCCTTGGCGAACTCGAAACCGAGTTCGTCGTGGGTCGACTCCGTCGGGAACGCTGAGCGACCGGTCGCTTTTATTGGAGAACCACCGAAGAGCGAGTATGAGCGAGGACCAGCCGTTGTCGGAGTTTTCGTCGACCGATTCGACTGCAAATGGCGACACCGCCGAGCCAGCGACCGTCACCTACCGCTGGCAGTCGGATGGCGCAGTCTGTGAGCAGTGTGAGACGTCGACTGAAAAACAGTGGCTCGACGACGCTCAGTTTGTCTGTCCGGACTGCAAATCGTGGGACTGAGTGGGCTGTCTGAGATCGTACGCCCGTAATTTGATGGGTCACACTGTCACGTCGAATACTTGTTTTAAGGTACCACATATGTACACATGTAGATATTATACAACTGTTGTTGAAGAGTAACAAAACGGGGTATCTCCATTTACTGGGATGCAATGCTACCTGACAAAACAACTCGTAGACGATATCTACGTGCTACTACCGCGCTTGGAGCACTCACGCTGACAAGTGGTGTCGCAGCTGCCGGAAACGAACCCCTTGACGACCGCAAAGAAATGGTCGACGAGATGGAAGCCGACGTAGAGGCTACCGACCCGGACGATCCAACAGAGATCAACGGCTGTACCACAATCACCGAACCCGGAGACTATGTACTCGTCGAGGATCTCGATGTCGATCTCGACTCCAACGAGGCCTGTATCGAGATCGAGTCGAACAACGTAACGTTCGACGGCGATGGATACAGTATCACTGGGTCCGGTAGTGGGCGTGGCATTGAGCCGACAGGAGTCTCGAACGTATTGGTCACGAATGTCTCGCTTGATGATCTCGATGTCGGGATTTCCGCCGAAGAATTCGTTCGCGGGCAGCTAAGCCGGATTGCTACCAGCAACTGCAGAGTAGGTATCGATGTGACCGTTTCGCGGTCAAACGTCATCCGGTTTTGTACCATCGAGGATGGCTCCATCGTCCTCGATGATTCGGCAAACGACATCGTTGTCGAAAATCAGGTGACTGGATCGCCTCGAAGCGGAATTGCTGGCTTTGAGTCGTTTGCCAACTATTATGTCAATAACGTTTCCTCGGGGAATGCGGTGGCTGGACTTCGACTCAGCGAAGCTGACCGAAACGATATTGTGAGAAACACACTCACAAACAATGATGGACCAGGACTCGATCTGATAAGTGCCGAGCAGAATCGCTTCACCGATAACGACCTGAACGATAATGGGGACGGTCCCTGCGCTGTCGACGATGATTCAGCCGATAACGTTTTCCAACTGAACGATCCCGAGTGTGAACCGGACGAGTAAGCCGACTACTCACAACTGTATCGAACACTCACAGGGTGTCCCGATCGGCGCGTCGACGCTGTCGCTGTCACCCCTGTGTCACCGAAACCGCGTCGACCCACGTTCGAACCCGGCCGCGAGTGTCGACTCATCGAGCGAACAAACGGTTGGTCGACCATGCGGGCAAGCAAACGGCTGTTCGCATTCGCCCAACCGTTCTAATAGTGCCTCGGCGTCGGCCTTCGTGAGACGATCACCTGCCTTGAGTGAGGGGTGACAGGCCAGATCCGACAGCAACTCGTCGCGCTGATCGCCCGGCTGTTGGCCAGCAGCGAGCTTATCTAGCGTTTCGACGAGCAGGTCGAGATCGGCAACGCGGCCAAGCGGAGCCGGAACCCCCGAGACGCGGAGCGTTCCACCACCGAAGCGGTCGACATCGAACCCGAGTTCGGCGAGAAGATCGGCATGCGTTTCGGCGGCTGCCGCGGCCGCAGGCGACACCGAGACTGTCTCCGATGGTTCGACCGACGCGGTTGGCACCCCTTCTTCTGCGAGTGACCCACGAAGTCGCTCGTAGTTCACCCGCTCGTGGGCGGCGTGCTGGTCGACGACAAGGAGCTCGTTGCCGTCCTCACAGAGCAGATATAGATCTCGAAACGGACCGATGACCCGAACCTCGCCAAACGGGTCCGAGCGGTCGACAGCAGCGAGTTCGGTCTCGAGGTCAGTTGCTGCGTCCTCTGTTCGGCGAATATCGGCTGTCGTCAGCGCCTTCGAGACGGCTGTTTCGACGCTTTCCTCGATTTCCTCACGGGCCGTGAGTCCAACCTCCTGTTTCGCTGGATGAATGTTGGGGTCGACCGTGCGAGCCGGTGGCGCGATATCGATTGCGGCGACCGGATACCGGGTGCCGGCGATCAGCGAGCCGTAGCCTGCGACTACCGCCCGACGGAGGCCACTGTCGGTGACCGGACGCCCGTTGACTGAGACGCGAACGTGGTCGCGGGTCGACCGGGTAACCGATGGATAACAACAGATGCCCCGAACCGAGAGCCTGCCGTCGCCGTCGACTGTCGTCGCATGCTCAATCGTGGTCGCACGGCTGGCAGTTTCGGCGTTGTAGACGCCAAGGAGAGCGTCCTGAAACCCGCCGCCGCTCGTCGAGAGTGTCTCGTTGCCATTGTGGGTCAGCGAAAATCGGACTTCAGGGCGAGCCAGTGCGTATCGGGCGACTAATTCGCTGATCCGGCCGAACTCGGCGGCTTGACCCGCCAGCGACTCCCGTCTGGCGGGGCGGTCCGCAAAGAGGTCAGTCACTGTGACGGTCGTCCCCTGTGGTCGACCTGCGTTTCGAACGGACAGATCGCCGTCTTCGACACGGAGTTCGGTACCGACAGCCTCGCCGTTGTTGGTCACCAGTTCGAGGGTCGCACAGTCGGCGATTGCTGCCAGTGCTTCGCCCCGGAAACCAAGCGTCGAGACGCCCGTCAGGTCGGTGTCGGTTCCAGTCGGGAGTTTGCTCGTCGCATGGCGTTCGATGGCGCGTTCGGCGTCGGCCTGCGAGAGGCCACAGCCGTCGTCGGCAACCCGGATTCGTTCTGTCCCGTCGCCGTCGACCGTGACATCGATCCGCCCGGCTCCGGCATCGAGTGCGTTGTCGAGAAGTTCGGCGACGACACGGGCCGGGCGCGTGATCACCTCTCCGGCGGCAATCCGCGCAACTGTCGCCTCGTCGAGTCGGTGGATCGTCGGCGCGGACATCGTAGTTGAAGCCAACGCCCCAACCCGTTTAGCGTCTTCGGGCTAGTAGGCGGTGACTAACAGCTACTCTAGTTCCGACCGCAGTTCGTCCAGCGTGTTGAGTGCTTCCAGCGGTGTCATGCTCGCAACATCGAGTGATCGGAGCGCGACGGCGACGCGGACCATCGACTCCTCGTCGAGCGGTGCGTCGACCGCGGGGTCCGGCGTTCCACCAAAGAAATCCTCTTCGGGATAGGAGGAACGGTCGTCGGCGGCGTCGTCGTTGGTCGACTCGGTTTCGAACTCTTCTTCGGGGTAGGAGACGCGGTCGTCGTCGACCGCACTGGTCTGGTCACTGTTTCGGTCGTCTGCTGTGTCACGGCTCGTCTCCGACTGTGTGTTGCTGGTGTCTGTCGGCTTGGAGTTGGGTAGCACCGTCGGCTCACCGGTTGGTCTGTTCTGGCCTTCGGTCCCATCGACAATCGACCGCGCGCGGTCGACGACCGTCTCGGGAACCCCGGCCATCCGGGCGACCTCGATCCCGTAGGACGCCGAGGAGGCCCCCGGTGCGATCCGGTGGAGGAACGTTATCTCGTTGTCCTCGCGGGTGGCCGCGAAATGCAGGTTGAACACGCCCTCGCGTTCGTCGGCGAGCCCCGTCAACCCGTGGTAGTGGGTCGCAAACAGCGTTAGTGCGCCCAGTTCGTCGTGGATGAACTCGGTGGTGGCGCGGGCAATCGCCAGCCCGTCGGCGGTGCTCGTGCCCCGCCCGACTTCGTCGAGCAACACGAGGGTGTTGTCGGTTCCATCGTGGAGGATTTCGGTGAGTTCGGTCATCTCACGCATAAACGTCGACTGGCCGCCGGCGATGTCGTCGCTGGCACCGACTCGCGTAAAGATGCGGTCGAGAACCGGGAGCTCGGCGGCCTCCGCCGGAACGAAGCTCCCGATCTGGGCCAGCACGCAGGTCAGTGCGACCTGCCGCATGTAGGTCGACTTCCCGCTCATGTTCGGGCCGGTGATGATCGCTACCTCGCCGCCTGAGAGGTCCGCATCGTTCGGCACGAAGGACTCCTGGGTGGTTTCGACGACCGGATGTCGACCGCCCTCGATGTCGATTCCGGTATTTGTTGCATCGGTCGACTCCTCGGACTCCGAATGGAACGTGGGTCGGATGTACTCGCCTTGGTTGGCGGTGATTGCAAGCGAGCAGATCGCATCGAGTTCAGCGATGGCGGTTGCCAGTGCCTGAATCCGCTCGGTTTCGGCGGCTACCTGCTGTCGGACCGAACAAAACAGGTCGTATTCGAGACTGTCAGCGCGCTCTGCGGCTCCGAAGATCTCGTCTTCTCGCTCCTTGAGTTCAGGTGTGTAGAACCGTTCGGCATTTTTGAGTGTCTGTCGACGCGTGTAGTCGTCGGGCACCTTGTCGAGGTTCGGGTTCGTCACCTCGATGTAGTAGCCATGGACCTGATTGTGGCCGACCGACAGCGAGTCGATACCGGTTCGCTCCCGCTCGGTCGCCTCTAAGTCGGCGACCCACTGTCGACCCTCTGTTTCGGTCGTCCGAAGCGCGTTGAGGTCGTCGTCGAACTCGGGACGAATCACGCCGCCCTCTGTGAGTTCTGTCGGTGGGTCAGCCACGATAGCGTCGTCTATGAGTTCGGCAAGCTCTGCCAGTTCATCGAGTCGCTCGCGATAGTCGGCGAGCGCGTCGAACTCCGAGAGGGCCTCCTTCAGCTCCGGGACAACCGACAGCGTCGACTGTAGCGACCGGAGGTCCCGCGCATGCGCTCGTCCGCGTGAGATGCGTCCGACGAGCCGTTCGAGGTCGTAGGCCTCTTTTAAGAGGTCGTGAAGCTCCGTTCGGGCCACCGACGCGTCGGTGAGTGCTTCGACGGCATCGAGTCGGGCCTCGATTTTATCTCGGTCGACCAGCGGGCGGCGGAGCCACCGTGTGAGACAGCGTCGACCGAGCGCGGAGGCCGTCTCGTCGATGACGCCGAACAGCGTGTCGCCAGCACCCGGCCCACGGTTCTCGAACAGTTCGAGGCTGCGGAGGGCCGCGGCATCGAGGCGGAGTTGGCCCCGTGGATCGTAGCGGCGGATCCGGGAGACGTATTCGAGGGTGCCATCGTCACCTTGCGTGTACTCGGCGTAGGCCAACACTGCGCCACAGGCCCGGAGTTCAGCGTCGTTTTCGACGCGCCCCACGGGATCCGAAAGGTAGCCAGCCAGACAGTCGACGGCGGCCGCACGCTCGAAGCACGCGGGGTCGACCTCGCTTTCGAGCCAGCCCGCGGTCGCGTTCGCCGGTGTGATCGACGGCATCTCGGGGCCGACCAGGAGTTCGGCGGGCGAGATACGGTCGAGTTCCTCGCTGACGTCGGCGGTGGTGGGGACGCTCGTCACGGAACATTCGCCGGTCGAGACGTCGACCGCGGCAACCCCGAACTCGTTTTCGTCGCGGACGACGCTTGCGACGTAGTTCGTGGTGCCGGCTGCCAGCAGTTCGTCTTCGACGACAGTGCCCGGGGTGATAACGCGGGTAACAGCCCGGTCGACCAGCCCGGTCGCGTCGGCGGCATCCTCGACCTGATCGGCGATGGCGATCCGGTAGTCGGCGTCTACCAGTCGCTTGAGATAGGAACTCGCGTTGTCGATTGGAATCCCAGCCATCGGATAGGTGCCGGTCGAATCCTCACGCTGGGTCAGCGTTACCTCACAGATACGGGCAACCTCCTCGGCGGCCTCACAGAAAGCTTCGTAGAAGTCACCGACCTGAAACAGCACGAGGGCATCGGTGTGAGCCTCACACAGCTCCAAATACTGGCTCAACATCGGCGTCAGCTCATCCTGCTTGTCGGCCATCGTTGATGGGGGCCCGGTCACGGTTGTCATTAGCGGTAGGGAGTCCCCAAGCGACATAAACGACTCGCTAATATCAAGAAATCGAGATATACTCGATCTCCGATATAGGCTCTCAGTTGGTAACAGGAGAACAACGTTTCTACTGTCGACTGTCTGGTGTTCGGGACGGTAACTAACCAGAGACTACCGCTGGTAGTGATTGATAAGCTGGTTCTACCAACCACGACCGGAGATGTCCACCGAGAGTTCCCGACACTGTTTAATATACCCGTCTTGTACGTCCGGATGTAATGTCGGAAGTCTGCTCGACGTGTGGATTGCCTGATGAACTCTGCGTCTGCGAAGACGTCGCTAAGGAGTCTCAACAGATCAACATCCGCATCGACGAGCGCCGCTATGGAAAAGAGGTAACGGTCATTGAAGGATTCGACCCCCGAGACGTGGACATGAGCAGTCTCTCGTCGGATCTCAAATCGAAGTTCGCCTGCGGAGGGACGATTGAGGACGATTCAATCGAACTCCAAGGCAACCACCGCGGCCGCGTGGAGGACTTCCTCCGCGACAAAGGCTTTACAGTCGCGTGACCAGCACCTAACTCCATACGTCGGGTTGCCGTTGTTTGTATTCTCCCGAGCGACTGCGTTGCTTTCGAATACCTATCAGATACCCTGAAAAGCTATCAGTGGCGCGTCCTTCGCTCCCGGTATGCGACGTCACGTTGTCACCGGATTCATTGTCGTGCTGGTTGTCGTCAGCGCGGTTGGGGTTCCGCTGGCCACCGCAACGCCGGTCGACCCGACTGCCTCCACCGCCGAACAGGTCGTTACATCGACTGGCACAACACAGAGTGTCGACGACGAGATCCGGATGACGACAACGCTCGACCGGACGCCAGACCGGACCGGTGAGATCACCGCGACGGTCTCGTTTCGGATACCCGGCCGTGTCTCAGAGCTGACTGCCCGGCTTCCTGAGGGAGTCGGTGTAACCGATACGGATGGGTTTGAACGGGATACCGAGACGGCCTACGAGTGGGACGAACAAACTGACCGGCCTTCGGTGACGTTCCGCGTCGACGCCGATAGACTCACCGACGGTGAGGGGCCGCTGGCCGAGGACGGACGGTATCTGTTTGCCGACACCGAAGAGTGGTCGCTCGTTCGGATTCCGTCTGTCGGTCTCGGGTGGCGATACACCGGGAGCCCGGGGCCGACGGTTACCCGTGAGACCGCGGTCGACGGCGACGGTGCAGTGGGCGACCGGATGGCGTTTCTCGGTCCCCACGAGGTCAAGACCCATACCGCTCATGGCCAAACGTTCCGGCTCGTCGTGCCGGATGCGGCTGATCTCACTGAATCACCCGACGATATCTTCGACTCGTTGAGCCACGCCTCCGATTCGCTCCGTGTCGGTGACCGGGATTCGGATGTGCTCGTGGTTGCTGCACCGACTGACGCCGTCGACTGGGGTGTCCGTGGCCTCCAAGTCGGCGAGAGTGATATGTGGATCCAAGACAGCGAGCGACTGGATGTTGCCACAAACGTCTGGATTCACGAGTACGTCCACACGAGACAGGCCGCTCAGCGTCCGGCCGCCGAGACACGGTGGCTCACCGAGGCAACTGCGAGCTACTACGCGGCGTTGCTCACGCTCGAACAGGATCGAATCGAGTTCGACCAGTTCCGCCGCGTGCTCGAAGAGGGCACCGTCGAGCCGCAGTCGACCGCGGTACTGAGCCAGCCCGACAGCTGGGAAAACAACGCCAACTACTGGAAAGGGTCGCTCGTCGTTGGCGAACTCGACCGACAGATTCGACTGGAAACCGGGAGTGAAGCGAGTTTCGAGACCGTCTTCGGCTCACTCAACGACCATGCCGAGAGCTCTGTCGACGATGGGACTCTCACCGCGAGCGATTTCGAGCGATCCGTCACAGCCGCCGGGGGTGACGACGTGGCAACTGAGTCGACTCGCTACACCACGACCGACGCCACGCCAACGATGTGGGACGCCGAGACACACGGCGAGGCGTTCGGACAGCGTCCGGCCCGGTTCAGTTTCATGCTCGCTGACGACGATCCGATCCGAATCTCCGGCTCCAACGGCACCAAACCGCTTGCCGGCACGTCGGGAACGCTGACCGTCGGCGAGACACTCATCGTCGACATGGTCGCCCAAAACGTCGGTGGCACAGTCGGCTCCTACGAACTCGTGTTCCAAGTTAATGAAAGCCAAACGACCGCCACGGGGCGGCTCAGGCCGAACGAAACGTCGACCCACCAGTTTAACCACACGTTCTCCGAGCCGGGACAGTACACGGTCACGGTTGGTGACGAACAGTGGGATATCCGTGTCGAAGAGCCGGAGACAGCCTCGGAGTCGCTCCCGGTCGACGTCGAAACGCCGGGATTCGGTGTGATTCCGGCAGTTAGTGCCTTCCTACTAGGGGGGCTCCTTGCGCGTCGACGGTGCTAGAACCAACCCACGGCGTCAGAACGGGGCGTCGGGTCCTTCCGTGGCGTCGGTGGTCTCGGTATCGAACTCACCGTCCCATTCGGTCAGGCCGCCGTGCATGCTCTCGACGCGTGCCGTGTCGGTCCCTTCGTAGGAGCCGATTAACCGGGCGGCCTGCACGCTGGCCTGCCCATGCGGACAGACAGTCACGATTCGGTCGGCCTCGGCCAGCGACTCGACGCGCTGTGGGAGTTCGTCGAACGGAATGTTCTCGCTCCCGGGAATGTGGCCCCGCCGAAAGGCGGCAGGTGAGCGAATGTCGACGATCCGTGGTGCCTCGGCTGTCTCCAACAAGGATTCGACCTCCGACGGGCTGATTTCGCCGTCCATACCCATCCTGACCGTCGAGTCCAAATAAGTCCCTCGTCGTATCTGTGCGACGACGATGCAGTGGTCGACCGTTCAATTCGGAACGCCGGACTGTTTGGTTAAGCTGAGAATAGACAGAACACTTATATAATTATCGTTCGTACTAGAAAAGGACGTGGTACCCCATGTACGATAACATCCTCTATCCCACAGACGGGAGTAAAGGGGCCGAAGCAGTGGTGGATCATGCTCATGACCTCGCATCCAAGTACGATGCGACGCTACACGTCCTGTTCGTCGTCGACGCCGAACACATCCAGTCAGGGATGGTGCCCCGGCATGAACGGGGCGAACATGGAGAGGGCGAAGAGCGGGTCACGGGGATGATGAAACGCGACGAGAAGACCGCTGGCGAGGGCCACATGTCGCGGCACAATGACGAGTTTTTGGAGGCGATCAAAGAGCGGGGCCACGAACTGACAGATGCGGTCGCCTCGGAGTTGGCCGAAGGAGGCGTCGATACCGTCACCGCCGTCAGGGAGGGTGAACCGCATCAGGTGATTACGGAGTACGCCGAGGAAGCAGACATCGACCTGATCATGATGGGCACCCACGGTCGACGTGGAATTCGGCGTCGACTAATCGGCAGTGTCACCGAAAAGGTGGTCAGAATCTCGGATCGACCGGTGATGACTGTCCGGCTCTCGGAGTAGCCCTACAGCAGTCCATCGTTTTTTGCCAGTAACACACCTTCGATAGTCGCATCGTTGGTCGGGTCGGCCCGTGCGACCGACACCGCCTCCTCGACGGGCACCGTCCGTGGAACGAGAAACTCGTTGGAATCGAGTTCGCGGTCGACAGGCGACAGCCCCTCGGCAAACACGAACCCACGGCGATGTCTGAGCAAGCCTGTCGAACACCAACACTCCTCGATTAGCGACGTCGAGTCGGGGTCGAAGCCGGTTTCCTCCCGGAGTTCGCGGGCCCCCGCTTCGCAGAAGCCTTCGCCGGGTTCGACGATCCCCGCTGGAAGCTCTAGCTGTGTCTCTCGAACCGTTGGCCGGTACTGCTCGACGAACAGGAGGTTGTCGTCAGTGACCGCAACAATAACGACCGCGGGCGCGAGTTCCGCCCAATAGTATTTTTTCGTTGATCCGTCGGGCTGGTCGACCAGATCGTAGCCGCCGGTGTACCAGCCGGTTTCGTACTCGGTGACCGACTCGATCACCGACCACTTCGGGTCGGCCAGTTCGGCGAGTGGGTGGGGGTCGCTCATTGAGTGACTCCCGACTCATTGACGATTGCCACGCTGTAGCGCTCTTCGTCCAGTTGTATAATCACACGGTCGCCACTGTCGCGAGCGGCCCCCGGTTCCAACTGCTGGAGCGCGCTGTGCTCGTCGAACGGGGTATGGGTAAACGCCTCCTTGAAGCCGCCGAGTCCGCGCTGGTAGCCCTCCGAGCGACCATCATCGGCAGCGAGGGCCGTCGTGAGATACGGATACCGTCGTTCGCTGATATTTCCGACGTCGACTGCCGTCTCGGTGTCGTCGGTAGCGCTGACTTCGAGATAGTACTGCTGGCCCGAGCCGAGATAGCTGGGGAGTGCCCCCAGCGCCAACAGCACGACCACTACCAGCCCGACCGCAATGAGGGCGTTTCGCATGATTCGGCGCATACCAGCGGTAAGGGCCCTTTTGGAATAGGAATTTCGACAGGAGTCGACCGGTTTATTCTGGTTGCACTCTGAGACCAACCATGGAGTTCCGGTTCGAGGTTGCGCTCTGTAGCTGGCTCGAAGCCACCACCGAGTGGCTCGTCGCCCGCCAGCTCGGTGGTGCGGTTGCCTCGCCCGGCAGCCGAATCGTCGACGTCTGCTGTCTCGAACCCGGTCCCGAGTTCGACCAACGAACCCGAATCACGAGTCAGGAAATCCCGTCGCTGGCAATCGAAAGCGATGTCGGTCTCGGGGAGGCCGTCTTCTGGCGGGATGCCTTCGACTGCAGTGCCGACCACGCCCGGAGCGTCATCGAGCGTGCGGTCGACTGCGGCTTTTTCGAGACCGAGTACCGCAACGGTCGACAGTACGTCCGCCAGACCACGCGGTACCCCGACTGGATCGGTCGACTGGTCGGCATCGAAAACAAACCGGATCTCGGTAGGCCGGGTGATCTCGACCGACAACTTCGGCTCGATGTCTCGTTGGGGCTGTTCGACGAGGTAATCCTCGCCACCAAGAGCTACGTCACTCGTGCCCATCTCAACCGACTCCCCGAGGCGGTCGGCGTCTGGCGGTTCGACCCCGATTCTGGGGAGCGGACGGTGGTTCGGGAGTCGACACCGTTGTCGACTGCGGAGCCGGGCGTCGAACTGCTGGAATCGAAGCCATTACGGACGGATATCGAGTTCGTGACGCCCGCCCAAAAGGAGGAAAAACAACGCCGGATCGCCGAACGGGCCTACGGCAAGGGGTGGCGAAATTACGAGTTCCCGGCCTGCCAGCGAATGACGGCGACTGATGACGGTCGACCTCACTGTTCGTGGTTTGACTGTGTGGTCAACCCCGCGGTCGACTGTGGGTCGAACTGCGAGGGATTCGAATCGGGTGCGTCGCCAGCAGTGGATCTCGAAGCGCTTCGAGACAGCCGCAGCCGGTGGGTCGCTGATCCCGAGGGCGTGAGTCGCACCCAAAGCGGTCTCGACCGGTTTTCGTAGCTCGTAGGAACAGCCTACCGAAGCGTCGCTCTCAGTAGTTAGGGACTATCGGGGGTGACGACGGTGTCGATCTCGTCGGCCTCGTAGGTGAGTCGGACCGGATGGCCGGTGTGGCGGGCGTGGGTTTCGGCCCAGCGTCTGGCTGGGCGTTCGTCAAGATAGGCGTCCTCGTCGCGGCACTGCTGGCAGTCGACGACCCACGGGGAGATGTCGTCGGGAAAATGGCCCGTGTGTCGTTTGTGATCGAGAGCAAACTGCTCGAACGCCTGATTGCCCGCATACAGCGTTTCGAGTTCGTATGTTAGTTCCCACGACTGGTCGCACCGCGAACAGCTGATCGTCGGCGTGTCGTCGACTGCGTCGACGGTTGGCGCGTGGTCGGTATCATCTGGCGAAGTCGGCACAGCCTCCGGTAGCGCCGCCGAACGTATATCTCTACTCACCTGTGGTCGTGGCCCGGCTTCGATGCCACCGGTCTCACACGCAGCCGGGGAACTCCTCGCCCCGAATGTGGACCGCGTCGACCCACGCTGGGAGTTCCTCGTCCGACTTGGTGAACCGCGAGCGGGCATCCATGTAGGACATGATCAGCGCCCGTCGCCACTGGTCGGTCGTGTTCGGTGCGGTATAATGTGGGGTTAAACAGTGGGTAAACAGCACACTTCCGGCGTCCATCGGGATCTCGACGAGATCTTCCTCCGAATAGTCGGTGTCGTTGATCACGGTATCGGTATCGTATTCGACGGCCTCGTGGGTGAGAATGCCGTCCTTGTGTGCGCCCGGAATGACGGTCATACAGCCGTTTTCGGGGGTCGCGTCGTCGAGTGCAATCCACGCCGTGAGGTGATCCATCGGCTGGATGGGATAGTAGGCGGCATCCTGATGGAGGCCCTTCTCGCTCCCCACGGAGGGTGGTTTGAACATCGCCGCGCTCCGCAGGAGTTTGAGGTTCGGTCCCAGAAGCTGGGTGGCCACCTCGGTGATCGTTTCGTGGTTCGCGATCTCTGCAAAGACGTCGTCTTCTTGGACCATGCCGAGGCCCTCGAACTTTCGGACGGCGTCGCCCGGTTCGTCGACGTCCAGTTCGCCGCGTTCGACGCGTGGTTCGAGCTGCTTGTTGAACGTCTCGGGCTCACGGTCGCCGTGGGTGTACTCGCGGAGGCGTTCTTTGACGCGGTCGACGGTCTCTGGAGAGAGGGCGTCGTCGTCGACGAGATAGCCTTCGGTCTGGTACTGTTCGAACTCTGCATCGGAGAGTTGCATACTGAGTACGAGGTGGTATTTCCAACTAATAGTTTCTGTCTCAGTCCGTGCATAGTCAGCGACCGTCGACTGTAGCTATTGGCATCCATCTCGCCATAACGCCTGTGATCGCATCCGTGGATGTATGGTCTGCGATGGCAATTCAACAGCTCCAACAGCAAGATAGCGACATCAGCGAGTGTATCGATCTCTGCTCGGAGGCTGCCCAAGCCTGCGAGATGTGTGCGGACGCCTGCGCCGAAGAGGGCGAGGAGATGGCGCGGTGTCTCCGCCTCTGTCGGGACGTTGCCGACCTCGCCTCACTCCACGCCCGGTTTATGAGTCGTGAGTCCGAGTTCCACGCCGAACTGGCCGGTATCTGTGCCGATGCGTGTGAAGCCTGCCGCGACGAGTGCGAGCAACACGACATGGACCACTGCCAGACCTGTGCCGAAGTCCTCGAACCCTGTATCGAAAGCTGTCGATCGATGGCTGCCTAAGATCTGGACCGTGTAGTAGCCGACTAACAATTACTTTCGGTCCGGTTTGTCAGGGTGCGCGACGGTGGTGTAGTAGAATCACACGGTCGTTCCACGACCGTAACGCAGCGTGCAACTCCTGCCCGTCGCATCGGTCGACTTCGCCGTCGACGTCATATTTTGTCGGACAGTTCGAAACCAGCAGCTGCCAGCTTTACAAACAGACTCTCAAAAAACTGAAATAATGCGTTAGTCGTCGGCCGGCTGGACCGGTTCTGTCGGACCGAGCGGCTCTTTCGGTTTGATCGGTGAGCCTTCTTTGAGTCCTTTTTTAGCGAGTGCCATGCTTCCCATGACCTCGATAATGAGACGATTGGCGAGCCCACTGGTGACACCGCCGTTGTACGAGTTCGAATCACTCGTGTCGTAGGCCGGTGAAACCTCGACCACGTCGAAGCCGAAGTTCTCGGGATCGAGTGCTTTGACGACCTCACGAACCATGTAGATCGCCTCACGAGGAACGAGTCCACCGGGTTCGGGTTCACCAGTTCCCGGTGCATAGGCAGGCTCCATCACGTCGACATCGAATGAGACCCACACTGCGTCGGTGCCATCAGTCGCACGCTGGACTGCATCGGCGACGATGTCATCGAGGTCCATCCCAGCGACCTCCATTGAGGTGTACCACTTCATGTCGGCCTCGCGCATCTCCTCGTAGGTGTCGGGACCGGGCCAAAAGCCACGCGGACCGATCAAGGTGTAGTTCTCGCCACCCATGATCCCCTCGTCGTAGACTCGCTTGACCCACGCGCCGTGATCGTACTCGAAGCCGGTCAACCCTTCGTCGCCCGTGTCGGCGTGACAGTCGAAGTGGATCAGGCCGATATCCTCGTAGCCGTTGGCCTCGGCCCAGCCCTTGATATCCGGGTAGGAAATCGAGTGATCGCCACCGATGACGATCGGGGTTGCCTGCTCGCTTACCTCGGCGACAGCGTCCTCGATGTTCAGTTGACTCTGTCGGGTATCACCGGGCGACACCGCCGCATCGCCAGTATCGGCGACTTGGAACGTATCGAATGGGTCGACGCCGGTTTCGATGTTGAAGTGTTCGTACGGCGGCGAGGGAACTGTCGAGGCCGCACGAACCGCACGTGGCCCGTAGCGAGTGCCCGGACGGATCGTCGTCGCAGTATCGAGCGGGGCACCGATAATCCCGATGTCGACGTCCTCCTCGCTCAGCTGATCACGGTCGACTTCCGGGAGCTTCAGGAAGGTTGGAATCCCACTAAAGATGGGTTCGTTCGATTCTTTGTACTTGTCGCCATACATCTCTTCTCCAGATTTTTCGTCGCTCATGTGTTTGTTTATCCGCTTTTAGCGCGTTTTTGAGTATGTTCGAGCTCTTTTGCGCTTATTTAATCAAAATACGAAGAACATACTAAAGGCTTTCTTGGGGGTGGTTCAAGTCCTACCGAGGAGTGAGTGTACGTTCGAGCAGTACCAGTATCCTAAAACACCTTAATGATGATTGTGGGTGACAACATCGGGACTCTCTCGAAACGCGAGATGGGTCGCCACATCGAGGGTGTCGCGAGCGTGGCATGCGCTTCGCTCGAAAAGGAAGTGAATTCGACAGAGCGAAACAAGTGGTTCGGGGCGTTCGTTCTGGAGGCGGTCTGTGACTGTCGAAGAGCGTTCATCGAACTGTGCGAGGCTCTCTCGGGCAGCAATTACTTGCTCATAATCCGGCTCAATCACCGCCTCACGGACCGTTTCGGCCGCTGTATCGAGTGCTTCGTGGACCAACTCGATGTCGTCTCTCACCGCCGGTTCGAGTGGCTCAGTTACTTGCTCGGCAGCGATCGTCGCAATATCATCGGCGATGCCGGCCATCAGCGAAATGTCTTGGGCTGCAGACCGGTAGCCGATAAGTGGGAACCCCGTCCCGACTCCTACTGACTGATTGAGCCGGGGGTTCCGATAGGTCGTAAAGACGAGCCGCAAAAACAACGAAAACAGTTTTTCGAGCTGTGGACTCCGGTTGCGTACCCGACGGGCTGCCTCAGAGTTCCCATCCAACAGGGCCTCGACAGCGCTCGACCGGATCGTGGCCTCTGTACGTCCCAACCGACCGAGGAGGGTTGGAAGGTCGAAGTCGTCGGGGTCGACCGAACAGCGAATCGTGATATGGGTCGAAGACTCTTCGACGATTCCAAGCCCCATCAGGCGGCGTTCAGCGTCGAGAATAGCCTCATAATGAGTCGGATCAAGCGTCTCTGTGGCCTCGATACGGACGAACCCACGCCCGAGAACGTACTGGGTGACGACCGCCCGCGAAAGGGCGTCGGCGCGCATTGAATCAGCAGTAATGACTGTTTCGGCGTCGTTGCGTGTCGGTTGGTCAGGGGTTATCAAAAGCGAGTTGCCGTTCTCGTCGCGTTGGACGACCAGATCGTCTCCCTTCGAGAGCTCGTGGCGACGAGCCCACTCGGCGGGTACCGTGACTGCGAGTGTCGACGAACCCAACTTCTGGGCTTTCCGGCGGATACGCAGGTCATCTCCTTTCATCGACGATACCTCGAAAGTTGAGTAACCGAAACCATATGGACAAATAACGAGACGTTCCTTGCCCGTATAAACATGTAGGTGCTGTTTCAGTATGTATGTGCGGATAAAAGAAAACAATACCCACAGACAAAAGAAAACAGAACTTGCTATTCGTCTTCGCTGTCGCCGCCCGCAACGATCGTCCGTCGACCGTCTCGGGTGAGCGTCCGAGCGCTGTAGGAGTCCTTTGTGGCATAGGCGACCGCAACGAAGGTTACGAGACTCACTCCTGCGGCGATGAAGGTCGGGAGCCCATCGAAGGCCGCCGTGAAGATGTTGTTCGGGATGTACAATAGGGTGTTTTCATACGCGTACGTCGTCGGGACGAGCACGAACAAAATGAGACGGGTCGCCGATCCAGCGACCATCGAGGAGAGTGCCGCAGGTGTGTTTGCCATATCCGACCAGTAGAGCCCTAACACCAACGGCACGAACGCACCAGCAAGCATAATATCGAATGCTAACACGAGCAGCATCCCGGTCGCAGAAATACGGAGCGCAAAGAAGATTCCAAGGAGTGTGATCGGCAGTGACATCAACCGAGTAACAGTAAGTAGTTTATCACTGTCACTGTTGGTGTCGAAGAGCCCTCCTTGGTCCACACCACCGTCAGTCGTTACGGAAGTGCTCTCGTCGACGCGGATGCCGCCAATGTTCCGTGCGAGAACTGAAGAGGTACCCAGTATCGCACCGTCGCTTGTCGAGAACGACGCGGCGAGAATGCCCGCGATGACGAGTGCCGCGAGCCATGGTGGGACTGCATTCTGCAACAGCGAGTAGAGAACTGCTTGATTGCCGGCTTCGACGCCTAACGACGCGAGGATCGGGTTCGCTGAGAGGGCGATAATCGAAAACGGGATCCCGATAATAAGGGTCCCCGCGGAGCCGATAAAACAGGCTTTCCGGGCAGTTTCGGGGCTGTCGGCCGCAAATACCCGCTCCATGAAGTCGATGGCAACGATATCACCTAAGCCGAGAGCAACAATGGTAGCGAGATTGATATATGCACCCTGGCTTGGATCGGTAAGCTGTCCGAGATTTGTCGGGCCCATTCCCGCAGGGATCGTGATCCCGTACTGTGATGTCACAAAGATAATGAGTGCAATCGAACCGACGAACGCGACACCAGCCTGAAGGAAATCAGTATATGCGACCGCAAACAGACCACCAGCGACGGTATACGAAAGCACGAGGGCGGCGATAATCACAACTCCGAGTTCGAAACTCGTCCCAACAAAAATCTCGAACAAGAAGCCACCAGCGACAAGGTTGCCTGCCAACAGGAACGCGTAGGCAACCGACATAATGACGCTTGCAAGTACTTCAGCAGTCCGACCGTACTTTCGGCGGTAGAAGTCGGGAAGCGTTGTGAGGTTCATTCGATTCATCGGCTTGGCAAAGAACAGCCCTGTGAGGAACAAACAGAGTGCCAGCCCAACAGGCAGTGCGGCCCCAGCCCAAAAGCCGAACGAGGAGACCAGATCCGTGTTTCCGAGCGTCGCATTCGAATCGAGCGATTGAGCCATTAGCGTCGCCGCAGCCAGCGGGAGAATCAGTCCGCGGCCTGCGACGATGTAGTTGATGCTGTCGCCTTTGATTTTCCGGGAGACGTAAAACCCGATAGCTAACATCGTAATGATAATCGCCGCGATACCATAGACGATTATACTCATTGTCTATCCCCACCTATGTGACCGATTATTAGAGCGCGTTTGTCTACTGTTTCGGTAAAGAGGCGTTCTTTCGTTTGCATATTATCGACAAAGTTTGAAAAACAGTCGGTAATGAAAAGTCCTGGCCTGTATTTGTATAATTCAATTGTGCAACGGGAATGTGCGTACGAACAGTATCTGTTCGTAGATAAATGTATATACAGTATGTACAGTATATACGTCGCCAACTGTCGACAGATGCAGTCGACTCTAAGAGCGGATTACTAGTCAGAGACGTGCAAGCCGGGTTTGGTCGGTACTCGTTTCGAAACGGATTTCATGCCAACGGAGTAGTCTGCGTTTGAACCCACGATAGCTGAGTACTGTTCGGTGGGGTGCAAAAACGACGAGTGCGAAGGGTTCCGGAATAGATCGTTTGTCGACCCGTGTGAGCCCGGAGGGAGAACTCGCGCTCGTATGCGAGTGGTAGAACACTCGCGGCGGTGGTGGCACACGGTCGTCGACAGTCGTCTCGAAGCGGCGTTTTGGGGTCGACGATTCGTTCGAAAGCCGAACGTGATGGGTCGCATACAGTCGGTTCCCACGGCGGACACATTTAAGAAAGCCACCTGCTTCCCGTGGATGATCGGCAGCGACGTGGCTGGTGATCGAACGGCGTATCTCTGGTGAGATGACAACCGCCTGTATCGGCCACGGGAACATGGTCACACATATCACGAACCGCGACGCCGATACAGTCCTTTCGGCTCACAAACGAATGAATTGCTCCGAAAAAAGCCTCTCTGAGTGTTATTGAAAGCGCGAAATTAGTTGGCTGGGGAGGCTGCGCCGTGATTTCGAACGACCGTAGGCCGCCGAATTCTGAAGTGGGCCGACACGGATTTGAACCGCGGGCCTCCCGGTTATCAGCCGAGCGCTCAACCTAACTGAGCTATCGGCCCGGAGTGGCGCATTTCCTGATAACCGCGGGTTCTGTTTAACAGTTTCCTTTTGCCACCGTTGCGTCAGTCGATTCCACGGTGCAGCATGCCAGTCGACCTGGTGCTAGCTCCCCATTCCAATTACCCAGAGCGTCGACCAACCGAACACCGCTTAAAAACAGAACTGTAGGCCTTACGAATCCGAACGCTCGTCCTCGTCGGCGCGTTCGAAGTCGACGTCGACGATATCATCCTCACTCTGATCGCGCTGGCTCTGTTGGGTTTGCTGGGTCGTGCCGCCAATATCGAAGCCGTTCCCACCGTTGCTGGCCTGCTCGGGGTCGGGGAACCCGAAGGTCCAGACCTTCCCGGTGCCGAGGCCGCCGGTCTGCTTGTCGATGTAGGGAATGACGACCCAGCGCTTGAGCGCCGCGCGGATTGGATACCGTGTGATCGGGATCGCCAACAGGAAGCCGATCAGGTCGGTGACGAGGCCGGGCGTGAGCAGGAACGCTCCGGCGGCGATCAGCAGTCCGCCGTCGAGCAGCTCATCCGTTGGTGGCGACCCGGAGGCCAGCTTGCGTTGGAACCGAGCCAGTGTGTTGCGACCCTCCGCACGGACGAGGATCATCCCAAGCAGGCCAGTCAGGACGACCAGTGCGACCGTCTGGAGCAACGTCAACAGCCCCCAGCCGACGATTGCCACGAGGACAAACGAGTCGACCAGCGGGATGAGAAGCAACAGCGCGATCAGATAGCGCGTTCGCATGCATACTCGTTGTTGGCGACCGTCTATAATCTCTTCCGTCGACTGACGCTGGTATGTGGGGGTGGTGGTGGCTACTGGAGTGGGATTGAATACGAGATCGTGGTCTATTGCAAGAGTGGAAACGTGAACGCCCAGAAAGCCCCGGCAGGCTCCAGTCGAGGGCTTCGCTGCGGTCCTCGGCCTTCGGCCTGCGGTCCTTGTGTCAGCCGTCTTCCCGGAGCCTGCCGCCCCTTTCAGTCCCGCCCGATAGCGGGTGGTCCACCTGCTGTGGGTGGGGCTTTCTGGTTGTTCACAGCCACTATTCTGTGCCCACACACGCATACAGTCGACCCCGCAAACTCAGACACACTACCCCATCCAACCACTCTCACAACCTAGTGCCGAAGGTCTTAGGCAGAGCCGCCTCCCAGCCCATATATGAACGAGTCGACCCGAGTCGAGTGGCGGTCGTGGGGGCCCGACGCCTTCGCGGAGGCCGAACAGACTGCCACCCCCATCCTGCTCTCACTCACCGCAACGTGGTGTGGCGAGTGCCACGAGATGGATGCCCGCACCTACGCCGAGCCAGCTATCGCCGCCAACATCAACGACAGTTTCGTCCCGATCCGCGTCGACGTCGACCGACACCCACGCGTCCGGGAACGCTACAACATGGGCGGCTTCCCGACCACCGCGTTTCTCACACCGCAGGGTCGCCTGCTCAGCGGCGCGACCTATCTCGGTCCCGACGGGATGCGACAGGTCGTCGACCGAATCCGTGACGTCTGGGCTGAAAAAGGATCGAGCGCAGGTCGCGTTCCCCGCGCACTTGCCGACGAACCGACCCCCGCGGGCGACCTCGATAGCCGAATCGAGGAACACATCGCCGGCCAACTTACCGAAAAGTTCGATCCACAGCACGGCGGCTGGGGGACCGACGCCAAGTTCCCCATGCCGCGAACCATCGAGTTCGCGCTCAAACGCGAACAGGGACAGGCGATCCAGACGCTCGACGCTATCGCCCAGCATCTCCACGACTCGGTCGACGGCGGCTTCTTCCGATTCGCCACCAGCCGCGACTGGTCCGACGTGCGCTACGAAAAGGTTCTCGACACCAACGCCGCACTCCTGCGGGCGTTCGCCAACGCCTACCTCTACACCGGCGACGAGGCCTACCGACAACCCGCGGCTCGCACCGTCGACTACCTGACCGACACCCTCTGGACCGGGATTGCCATCGGCGGCAGTCAGGGTCCCGGCCAAGGGGCGGCCTACTACACCCTCTCGGCCGACGAGCGAGCCGATCACGAACAGCCACGTACTGACCTCACAGTCTTCGCCAGCAGTAACGCCCAGGCCGTCGACGCGCTGCTCACCTACGCCGCCTACACCGACGACGAAACGGCCACCACGTACGCTAAGCGTATCATCGAGGCGCTCGAAGGCGAGTTGGTCGACACCGACTCCGGCGTCGTCACCCACTACCGCGCTGGCGACGAAACCGGCGAAACCCACCTCCTCGAAGACGCCGCAGCGGTTCTCAACGGCTGGACTCGCGCCCATCAGGTGCTTGGAGATAGCCGATACAGCGAGGTCGCCCAACGCGTGGCCGACGAGGCTATCGATACCCTCCAAGACGATGGTGCGTTCCGCGATGGCCCCGCTCGCGGCGAGGGCCTCTGCGACCGAGCGCTGTATCCCATCGATACCGGCGTCGAGTTCGCCGACGGGCTCCTCGATCTCGCAGTGCTCACCGACGAGCCACGCTACCGCGAGGTCGCCACCGAAGCCATCGAAGCCTTCGCCGGCGCGTGGGATCGGATCGGCGTCCAAGTCGCTGGCTACGGCAGCGTCGCCGCCCGACTCATCAATGGGGATCTGGTCGTCGACGTCGGCGGCGAGGCTGGCTCCGATCTCCATCGAGCGGCCCTCCGAATCGCCGACCACGAGACTGTCGTCGTTCCCAACGCGCCCGGCGTCGACGCTGGCACCGCTCACCTCCGGGACACCGACCAGCCGCCAGCAACCGACCCAGAGACGCTTATGAGTCAGGTCTCGGCGACTGTCGACGACGAATAAACGTCCGATACGTTTTTATCAACGGAATAGATATTTCTCTGTATGCCAAGCCTCCGCGATCTTGGTCTCTCCGAGTACGAGGCCCGGTCTTATCGGTCGCTCCTCCAGACAGGGCCGACAACGGCCAAAGAGTTGTCCCGAACGAGCGAGGTGCCGATGGGGCGGATCTACGACGTGTTGAACGGGCTCGAACAGCACAGTTTGGTTCGGAGTCAGTCGGCTGGTCGACCAAAAAAATACGTTGCCGTCGAGCCGGAGGTTGCCCTCGACCGGCTGTTGGAGGCGAAGAAGCGTGAGCTCGACGAGCAGGCCAAACAGTACGAGGAGGTCGTCGACACGCTCGTCGATGATATCGACACCGGTGAGCCGGTCGACGACCAGTTTTGGACGGCTGCCATCGGTCCGGACGAAACGCTCGAACTGCAGCTCGAACGTATCTCGGCGGCCGAAACCGAACTGATCTACGTCGCTGGCTCCCCCGCCTCGGAGATCGACCTCCAGAGCGTTAGCGACCGCGTCACCGAGACACTCGAAGCAGCCCTCAAACGCGGCGTCGACATCGATCTGTTAGTGACGCCGGAGCTGGTCTGCGACCTCCCCGACCAGAGCGCTGAGCAATACCACTCTCGACTCACACAGTACGACAATTTCGAGGTCCGGATGCTCGACTCGGTCGACGGCACGTTCACACTGATCGATGGGGTCGAGGTCTGTATCGCAGTGCCGAACCCGCTCGATCCAACCGAATCGTTTGCGATGATCAATTTAAAAGACCAACCGTTTGCCGCCGATATCCGCGAGGAGTTTACGCCGCGGTGGGAGCGGGCCGAGCCGCTGGATCTCTGAGCGTCGGCGGTCGTTGCCGACCGATCAGGCGTTGCCGTTGAGTTCGGCTCGAAGCTGGCCGAGCGTCACTTCGCGTTCGGCGTGGGCGTTGTGCTGGTGGATCGACTCGTCGTTGGACTGTTTGATGTGGACCACCGCTGAATCGTCGAGGTGGTCGAACTGCTCGACTGCCCCCTCGGCGAGGGCTCGGACACAGTCCTCGACGAACTTGGCGTCCGAGTGGGCCTCGAAGGTCATGTGGTCCTCGTCGGGCCGTTTGGCCAGATTGTAGATCCGGGCGCTCATCGAGTCCCGAGCGATGTCGATAATGTCTCTGAGGTCGACCTCGGGACTTCCCTCGCTTGTGACCGTGAGGGTGGCGTGGCCGCGCTGGGAGTGGCCCGGCTGTGGCACCCGGTCGAGGAACTCGTCGATCACGTCGCGGTCGACATCCAGATCCTGCAGTTCGTCGCGGGCACGCGATTCGGACATCCCCTGTGAGCAGGGACAGACCGTCATTCCAGTGACTTCCGCGCCGATCTCGGCGTGGGTTGCCTCTTCGGTGGCAGTAGCGCTGGCGATGATCGTCGCGGTGTTTTGGGTCTGCTTGTCGCTGGCTGGGGTTTGTTCCTTCGTAATTAGCTCGGCGGTCATCTTGACCTCGGCGGTCGAGGTGTAGTCGTGTTTCGACAGGAGTCGTTCGGCGGTCTCCCCGCAGACGTCCTCGACCCGGTAGGCTTCGGCCTCGGTGGTCTCTTCGAGGATCTCGTCGATGACCTCCATATTGCGGCTCATGTCGATTCCCTTGCGGCCACCCGGCAGGTCGACGAAGACCTCGAACTCCGCCATCAGGACGATTGGGCGCTTGTCCTTGCGGGCGAGTTTGACGAGTTTTTCGACGCCTGTGACACCGACTTGGCTAAGCCCGACGGCGACCTCGGGTCGACTGGCTTGGACGTCGGGAAGCTGATGACTCATTGCGTTCGGTAGGTGTGTGTGCTAATTAGGACTTTCGGTCGGCGAGACACCTGCGGCTATCTGTGTTCGTCTGAAACAGACAGCCCGCGATCAGGCGTCGAGTCGACCAGTGTTACGGCCAGTCGTCGCGTGTCTCGGCTTCGAAATACTCCTCGTCGCTGTCCTCGCCAGCCAACTCCCACTCGGCGGCTTCGGCAGCCTGTGCTAAGGGGAGATACTCCCAGCCGGTTTTCTCGGCGATTTCGGCGTCGGCCTCGGAGGTACCGATGAAGACGTGGCGCTCGGTGTCGAACTGCTCGGCGACGTTTTCGAGGCTCTCGTCGACACCACGCGGGCCGGAAAAGAAATCTTGGCGGACGCGGTGTTTCCGTGTGAAGTTCGTCACGACGTAGGTCGGTTTCTCGCTGACGACGCCGACGTATTTGGTCCACTGTCGGGCATCGTTGAAGACGACGTTCGGGTTCGCCAGCGACTGCAGTGCTTCGAGTTCGAACGCCAACGTCATCTCGCCGGTGTCGCTTCCTCCATCCATAGATGATCTACTTCAGGGATGCCGAAAACCGCTTCGTTTGTGGGTCGACTACTGCTCTTGGGTGGCCGCAATGTCGTCAGCCGAGAACTTCTCCTTGAGGAGGGCCTCCTTCTGGTCGCCGACAAAGGTCTCCTCACGCATGAGCTGTTTGTAGCCGCTCTGGGGGGCCAGATCCCCAATGAGGACGCCGCCGACGATCTTGCCGTCCTTGATGGCAAGTCGACGCCACTCGGTCTCGGAGTACTTTTTCGACACCGAATCCTCCCCGAGGGTCGGATGCCCGAACGAGAGGAACGGGAAGTCGAAGTGGGTAATCGAGTACGACGACACCCAGCGGAACTCGTCGGTTTCGGGGTCGATCATATTCTTCGCGGCAATCGTGCCCTGCTCTTTGGCCGATCCCCACGAGCCGTTTTGAGCGTGTTCGCCGAGAATCACGTCGTAGTATCGGGTCAGGTCACCAGCCGCGAAGATGTCCTCGGCGCTGGTTCGCATATATTTGTCGACCACAACACCGTCGTCCATCTCGATCTCGAAATTCTGGAGCAGTTCGAGATTGAAATCAAGGCCGATGGCGATGCCCACGAAGTCGGAATCGAACTCCTCGCCGTTGGGGTCGACCGTCGTCGTCACGTGACCGTCGTCGTCGGTCTCGAAGTGGTCGACGCCGCTCTGGAAGACGGGCGTCACGCCGCGTTCGCGCATCGCGTCGTGCATGATATCAGCGCCTTCCTGATCGAGTGCGTAGCGCCACCAGCTGTCGCCGCGCATGAGGTAGTTGCCGTCGACCTTTTGGGCCCCGCAGATGGCCGCCAGATCGATGCCAAGCAGCCCTGCACCGACGATAGTCGCGGTGTCGGCCTCTTCGATGTGTTCGCGGATGTTGCGGGCGTCTTGGAACGTCCAGAAGTGGTGGACGCCGTCGGCATCCGAGTTCTCAACAGGGAGCTGTGTGGGTGTGCCACCGGTGGCGATCAGGAGTTTGTCGTACTCGTAGGTCTCGCCGTCGTGGGTCGACACCGTGTGGCCGTCGGGGTCGATGTTGGTGACCAGCGTGTTGAGTTCCAGTTCGATGTCGCGGTCGTCGTACCAGCTTTCGTCGTGAATCGAAATCGGCGCTTCGGGGAGTTTGCCTTTGGCGAACTCCTTGATCAGGATGCGGTTGTAGAGGGCTTCGCCTTCATCAGTGATGACGGTCACGTCGGCCTCGGGGGCTTCCTCACGGAGTGTCTCCGCGGCGGAACTTCCCGCGATCCCATCGCCGATGATCACGTACGACTGGGTCATACACACGCGTTCGTAGTCAGGGGTAAAGTCGGTTGCTATCGCCGAAAACATTCCTCTAGGTTTCAGTCCTCCCTCGAACACCCCGTTGAGGCCCAGTGAGCCGGTGAGAGCAACCCACCGTTCCGATTCGACGTCGTGGCCTTCAAGAGAGTCGACACCCAACAGTCAGTACGATGAAAATCCGTCAAAATCTGCGTCACTGGGCCGCAAAAAAGGCGCTGACGACGCCAGTCGTCGGCGATGTGGCCATTGATAAGCTGGTCGACATGCACACCAAGATCTTCCTCGACAAGGCCGACGAGGACTCCCGTGAGGAGCGCCGGGCCCATCTCGACGGCTTCTTCGATGCGACGATGGACACCTACGTCGCCGCCCTCGAAGCCGGCCACACCGAGGCCGAGGCCCGCGAAATCACCCACATCCAGGCCAACTTCGACTTCTTCAACCACGGCTGGACCGAGATGATGGAGATCCCTGCCGCGGAGTTCGAGGAGCATTTCCGGCGCTACGAGCAGTTCTTCAAACGCTACGGCATCTCGGTCGACGACCCACTCGGCGAGTTCGCACCCCCTCAGGGTGTGCCACCCGCACCGGACACGCCCGAAAAGCGCGACCAGCCGAGCTACGAAAACGCCATTGCCGGGTTCGCAGACGACGTCTACGTCCAAGACGACACTGGCACGATCACCCCCGGTGGCCAGACCGACGAGCCAGCGGATGTCGACCCAACTGACGCTCCCGGCGTCGACGATGCTGATACAGCCGACAGCTAATCGGCTCTCGCTGGTCGATGTGACCCAGCATAGATCGTTCGCTGTACTCTTCGCGATACTGCGCACGGTTCCGTGCGTGATTTATCGGATACTACAGTTCGGTAATAGATACAATACAGCTATATGTCTAGTCGATATATCCTACGTAATTCGGGCAATGAGACTGATTTCGATTACCTGCTGGGTGCCAGACAGATTGCCAGCGCACCACGATGAGACGAGGGCACGACCGGTTCGGACCGCCACCTCTCGGAGCTATCGCTGCGTCACGGATGGCGGAACGAACCGTTCCGACCACGCCACCGATATTTCTCACAGTGCCCTCGGCCAGTCGACCGCTCTGTTCGCGGTCTGCGCCGACAATCGGCTCACGACCGTCACCGAGCCGCTGTCGGAGCTGGTCGGTAGGTCGGGGCTCTCGGGTCAGCATCTCTCGTCGCTGCTGGCGGTTCCGGACGGCGATTTCACGGCCCATCTGGACACCGCTCGTCGACGACTTCGGGAAGGGGCCTCGACCGTTCGGTCGACGGCCTGTCTACTCAGAACCCCCGACGGTCGACAGTCGGTAATAGTCGAGTTCTCGACCCATCCAGATGCGGAATCGACCGCCGAGCGGCTTGTCGGTGTTGTCCACGAGAACGTGGTCGAGATCGGTGGACAGCAGCCACAGCCGTCCGATGTGGGCCCGGATCGGTTCAGAGCGCTGTTCGAACAGCTTCCCGATCCGGTTGCCGAAGTCCAGTTCGTTGCGGATGTGCCGATTGTCACCTCGGTGAACCCGGCCTTCGAGGACACGTTCGGTCTCGACCACACCGAACTGGTCGGCGAACCGCTCAACGAGCATATTGTGCCCGAGGAGGCCACCGATGACACCGAACTCGACCGCGAGGCCGCAAACGGAGAGTGGACCTCGGCGGAGGTCATCCGCGAGGCCGTCGACGGGCCGCGACTGTTCATCTTTCGGAGTATCCCGTTTCGTCACGATGGCGAGCAACACAGCTTCGGCGTCTACACCGATGTTACCGACCGTGAGAGTCAACAGCGCTACCACGAGGTGCTCAACCGGCTGCTCAGACACAACCTCCGCAACGATCTCAACGTGATTTTGGGGCTCGCCGATCAGTTGGCGACCGAACTCGACGCCGCGAACACCGAGATGACGGCTGTCGGCGACCGACTCAAACAGCGGGCACTCGACCTCATCGAGACAACCCGCCGGGCCAGAGAGCTCGAATCGGTGATCGACCGCTCGGAGACCGACAGCTCGCCGACTGCCATCGCCGATCTCGTTGCGACGGTCGTCGACGAACTCGGCGAGACGTATCCGAACGCGACGATCACGACCACGGTCGACGGGCCTGCGGTCGCGATTGGGGGCCCCGAACTCCGTGAGGCAGTCGTCGAACTCGTCGAAAACGCGGTCGAACACACGCCGGTCGACCCGACGATCCAGCTACGGGTCGCCTGTCCTGACACCGAGACAGTCGTGATCACAGTCGCCGACGACGGCCCCGGCATTCCGGCCGACGAACTGGCAGTCGTCGACGGCTCCCAATCGATCACGCCGCTGGACCACTGCAGCGGCCTCGGGCTGTGGCTGGCCAAATGGATCGTCGAAGCCTACGGCGGCGAGCTCACCTTCGCCGGCCCCGATCCAGAACTCGGCGGGGCGGCGGTCGAACTGTGCCTTCGAGCGCCGTCCACCGAAGAACACGACACTTAACGGTCGGGCCGACCAAAGCCGGCTATGGCAGAACCACGCGTCCCGGGCGAGCCCAGCGAGGCGCTCGAACTCCCCTGTGGCGAGCAGGTCCCAATCGGCGAGTTCGACCTCGGCATGCGGGAGTTCGACTGCGACTGTGGGTCGACCCACGGCGTCGTGATGGACGTCCATCCACCCGACCGGTTTCTCCCGGAGTTTCTCGTCGAAGTCCTCCAAGAGGCAATCGAGACCACCAGCGCCGAGATGCCGGAGTTCGGCACGCCCCACCTGCTGGGCATCGTCCTCGAAGAGTTCCCCGACCAAGTGGCCTCTCACGACGCCACCGAGGACCAAGACGTCGGCTTTGCGATGCTGTGGGTGACTGATTTCGATTCGCAAAAGCTCCACGAACTCATCGTCGAACTCGTGATTGAACTGATGGAACACGCCGTCAGTCACGCCGAAGACACCACCGCCCTCACCGAGTTCGAACAGCAGATGCACGAGTTCGACGTGGCCGAATTCGTCGACCAGTACCGCTCCCAACGCGACCTCAGCGAACACGACGTCTACTAACGTCGGATTTTTACGGGATATATATGCCAACAATCAGTTCCGCGTCGTCCGATTTTACTGCCTTGAGGCCGTCTCTGTAGGATATTTGGACTGTCTGACAGAGGTCACACATACACATAAACCGGACGACGCACAAACAAATTGTATGCGCACCACACACAGTGATCTCGACCGATTACAGGGTGTGCTTGCTGCTGCCGAGGAGCCGCTGACCGCCCGCGAGATTTTGGCCGCACTCGAAGCCGAGAGTGAGACGGCCTTCGAGAGCCCACACCAGATCGCGACCGTCCTCGGTCGGTGGGCAGACCGCGGTGACATCACCGTCTACCGGCGACAGCCCTACGAGTACTACCTCGATTGAGCCGTCGACCGTTTTTCCAACGTCTCTGCGTCAAGTTGTCCCGCGACATCCATAGGGAGACGGCTGTTGTGTATCATCACAACCAGAGCAGTTCGGTATCACTGTCCGATTGGGAGGGTCGTTGCACGAACGCGCATAGTTCGGTCCCGATCCGGTTTGCTTTTGAGCCTGACCGTCCAACACCGCTCATGACTCGCATTGTCGTTATCGACAACCATGGGCAGTTTACGCATCTGGAGCACCGTGCGCTCCGGGATCTCGGCGTCGACACCGAGCTGATCGACAACGATGTCGACCCCAGCGAGGTCGACGCAGACGGGATCGTCCTTTCCGGTGGCCCGGATATGGATCGCGCCGGTCGCTCGGCGGAGTATCTCGACGGCGACGTCCCCGTTCTCGGCATCTGTCTCGGGATGCAACTCATCGCCGAAGAACTCGGCGGTACCACCGGCTCCGGCGAATACGGCGGCTACGCCGACGTCACCGTGGAGATCCTCGACGACGACGACCCACTGATCGGCTCGCTGGCTCCCGAAACCCGCGTCTGGGCCAGCCACGCCGACGAGGTCAAAACGCTTCCTGATGGCTTTACGCATACTGGGACCTCAGACGTCTGTGGTGTTGAGGCAATGAGCGACACCGACCGCGATCTGTACGGTGTCCAGTGGCATCCCGAGGTTATTCACACCGAACAGGGCGAAGAGGTCTTCGAGAACTTCGTCGACATCTGCGAGTAGTCGACGCGATTGCGGTCTCTCCGTTCTCGGCTGGTTCAGTACGACTCGTTTTACCGAGCGCTAGTCGTTTCGGCGTACATACAGCAACCCGCCCGGTGTTATATCAAAACAAGAAAGTGTTTCAAACGTACAGTTCTTGGTATGTCCGTAACAGACGACCGGATCAAAGATATTCTCCTGATGGCGTTTGCCATTCAGTTGTCTATTGTTGGGACGGCATCACCCGATGGCTCGTTACAGCCATTGTTTTTCATCGGCATACTACTCAGCGTGTTCGTGATTCTCAGGGAAGCCACCCGACACGTAGCCGAGTCAGCGACTCGATAGTAGCCGATCTCATTATCCGGCTGATCTCTGTCTTCGACACACGATCCGGTAGAGAAACAGCTCAACGGGTTCAGCACTGCCGCTCACGAATGTAAAAACGACCTCAGCGGCAAGGTGCCGCTCAGGCAAACAGTTCGTCGACGGCTTCCTCGGCTGCCTCGATGGCTTCGTGGGCCACGTCGTCGGGGTCAGCGTCGGTGTCGTCGACGGTATTCAAGTAGACGTCGACATCGAGAATCCCGTCATCGAATCCGACGGTGATGTCGAGGTCTTTGACTGCACTGTTCGCAAATCGGGCAAAGACGAGACCTTCAGCGGCCTCGGCGGCCGTCTGAACGACGGTCTCGTCAGTCGGCTCCGACATTTAGGCGCCTGCGCCGCCGGGGCCCTGCGGACCACCGGGGCCGCCTGCACCGCTGAGCATCTCCTGAAGCTCTTCCTGAAGGTCCTCGAAGCGTTCTTGGACGCGGGTTTCCTGTTTGGTGAGCTGCTCGACGCGGACTTCGAGGCTCTCCTGTTTCTCTTCGAGGTCCTCGGCGGCCTCGTCGTAGTCGGTCTGGATCAGCAGTTCGCCGACCTCGCGGTACATAACCGAGTCATCGTCGACGCCTTCGAGGGCTTCGAGGGCGGTCTCGGTGTCGTTGAGCTGGGTCTCGGTCTGCTGTTTCTGTTCGGCGACGTTCTGTGCTGTCTCTTGAAGATCCTGGAGCGTTTCGAGCTTCTCCTGGGCTTCTGGCGGCAGATTACCCTGCATACCTTCCGAGTTGGTCGCCACACCCAAAAACCCCCGCAATTCCGATGGCCACCTGTATCGAACGCCTCACAATTCAACACGGCTGATTACGGTGGTTACGAGTGCCGTGTCGACTCACAGCCAGCCACCTGTTCGGCCACCGAGAGATACCGAAGCCAGCTGTTGAGCCCCGCCCGAAGCGCGACCAGATCGTCGGCCGCAATGTCGACCTCGACCCGCGTATTGGTTCGGCTCACACCAGCCGTCGACCGGTCGGCGTCGAGTTGGTCGACTTCGACGCGGACGCTCCGCTCGATGAGTCGTGCGGCCGCGGCGGTCGGATACTCGAAGCAAAGAGCTGCAGTATGAACGTGCGGGGACACCGGGTTACTCGACGGGGACTTCTTTGATGCCGCCGCCGCGTTCCTTCAGCAGGACGCGGTGACCGCAGTACGGACAGCGAACGCCGCCGTACTCGTCGAGCGTCACGTCTCGTTTACAGCGGGAACATTTGTAGCTCATCGGGTGTGTTATTCGTCTTCGGAGAGTGCCGCGCGGATCGACCGTCGGACCTGTCGTCCACCGGGCGTCTCTGGCTTGTAAGCCCCGCCAGCGAACTTCTCGCCGGTCTCTTCGTTGACCCAGATGCCGGTGCCGACGCGTTTGACGCTGTCGCCGTCGACCTCGGCGTTCTGCATTCCCGCTTCGATCTCTTTGACCCGCTTGCGTGAGACGCGTCCGTACCGTGCGCCAAATCGGCCAGCGCTGCCGGTAGATCGTGCCTTGTTTTCGGCCATAGTAGCAGGTGCTACTGCCAGTATAGGTAAAAAGCTGTTGTGTCGAGCCTACTGTGTGAGCCGCTTTCAGGATGCGGTTTCGGCTCTCAGTCGACAGCGCCTACTGCAGATCTTCCTCGGCCAGCGCCTCGTTGAGATCTGTCCGTACTCGCTCGCCGGTTTCGAGATCCATCGCGGTCGTCACCAGTCGGTTTTCCTGAACGCTTGAGCCATCCCGCAACAGCATTCGCACGTTGCCGTTGGTATCTGCCCGTGTAATCTTCGCCCGGAGTCCCTTCTGGGAGCCGATTCCCCCGGCATCAATCGGGCCGGGAATGATTTTCTTGATGTGTGGATGGTCCGCAACCACGCTGATCGCTTTTCGTCCTTGCCGGTCGCCAATAATGGTCGAGTGGCTGCCGCCGATTTTCTCGCGTGGCGGGATGTCGACGACTTCGAGGGCTCGATTCCCCCGCCGATCAATAACTGCCTGCACGGAGTTGTCCTCTGGAACGCGATAAAACTCGTAATGGAGCTGTTTGCGCGTCTCTCGAAGGGGTTCGCGCTCACCGGCCGCAAACACGGTTTCGGGGCGCTTGCGCTGGATCTCGTCGGCGACCCGTCCCGCGAAGTTGCGGAGTTCCATCACGGCGTTTCGGTCGTGGTGGTCATCGTCCGGTTCGGGAACGGTTGTGATCGTGGTCTCGCCGAGGATGTCCTCGTCGTCGAGCATGGTGAGGGTGGCCGCCTCGCGGTCGAACTCGACGACGACCCCGTCGCAGTTGGCAGTGTGACAGACCAGACAGTAGTCGCCCGGTCGGTCGAGGTCCGCGTGGCACTGCCCACAGTGCATAGCGGAACATGAGGGCCAGCGATTAAAACGTCATCCGTTCGGTACGGTCCCAGTCGACTCGTTGTCTCAGTTCCAGAGAGCCACGCTGAGCGCCCCGCATGCCTTCTCACTCGTGACCGCTGATCCGAACCGGCTCGTACGGTTCTTCGAGATACGACAGTTCGTTGTCGGACAAGTCGATAGAGAGCGCTTCGACGGCGTCTTCGAGGTGGTCGACGCTTGAGGTGCCGACAATCGGTGCGGTGACTGTCTCCTTGTGGAGATGCCACGCCAGCGCGATCTGGGCCATCGACCGGTCCTTTTCGGCTGCGAGTTCTTGGACGCGTTCGTTGATCGTCTCACCGCCACCCTCGCGGTAGGGTCGACCAAGCGACGTTTCGTGTTCGCCCCGATCGGTGGCATCGTCCTGCTCGTAGGGGCGGGCGAGATAGCCCGCCGCGACCGGACTCCACGGAATGACGCCGATTCCCTCCTTCTGGCAGAGCGGCAGCATCTCGCGTTCCTCCTCGCGGTAGGCCAGGTTGTAGAGGTTCTGCATTGTTTCGAACCGTTCGAGACCGAGTCGCTCGCTTGTCTGTAGCGCCTCGGCGAACTGATGTGCCCACATCGATGAGGCTCCGATATGTCGGACCTTACCGCGCCGAACGGCGTCGTCGAGCGCGCGAAGCGTCTGTTCGATTGGGGTGTCGTAATCCCAGCGGTGGATCTGATAGAGGTCGACGGTATCCATCCCCAGTCGTTCGAGAGAGTTGTCCAGCTCCTGTTCGATGGTCTTGCGCGAGAGACCCGCCGACTGTGGGTTGTCGCCCATTTCGAACCGTACTTTCGTCCCCACAGTAAACCGGTCGCGGTCGTACTCGCTGAGGACATCCCCAAGAATCTCCTCACTTTCGCCCTGCGAGTAGATGTTGGCAGTGTCGAAAAACGTGATTCCGAGTTCGATGGCCCGCTCGATGAGTTCGCGGCCGCCCTCCTCGTCAAGCATCCACTCGTCGCGGTTCTGCTTGCCGAAGCTCATACAGCCCAGACAGAGTCGACTGACCTCGATGCCCGTTGTGCCCAGTGTGGTATACTCCATACGATATCGTCAGCAAGCAGTGTGAAATACTCGGTGGTGACTATGTTTCAACTGACTGTCGTTCGTTTCGTCAAAAAACCATAGATGGATGCCCACACACCACATACTATGTCGCACTCCGAACGCACACTCGTTTTAGTCAAGCCCGACGGCGTCCAGCGACAGCTGGTCGGTCAGATTCTCGCACGGTTGGAAGCGGCGAACCTCTCGATCACCGCCCTCGAACTCCGCTATCCCGAACAGCGCCACGTCGAACAACATTATCAGGAACATCAGGACAAGCCGTTCTTTGGGCCGCTCGTGGAGTACCTCACTGACAGCCCAGTCATCGCCGCGGTGCTTGCGGGTGAGGATGCAATACACACGACCCGGCGGATCATCGGCGACACCGACCCAGCCAACGCCGACTCGGAAACGATCCGCGGCGAACTCGGCGTCGACTCGATGGACCAGGCCGACGACGAGGGGCGGGCGTTACGAAACCTCATCCACGCCAGCGCGGACCCCGAGGACGCTGGCCGAGAAATTCCACTCTGGTTTCCGGACCACGAGCCTGCCGAGTAGCTTCCGTGACCGTCGCTACAGGTCCAGCGGCCCGCGTTTTAAATACTCCCGCATGAGGGCGGTCGCATACGACCCGCTCGGCAGCGCGAACTCGAAGGTCAGTTCGTCAGGGTCGACGTCCAGATCGGTCCGAACCAAGATTGCCCGCCGCGTCCCGGTCGACTCGAAACTCCCCGGTAAATCAAAGTCAGCCGGATCGAGATCCAACTCGTCGAGAATCTCGCGTTCGATCTCGCCGGGTTCACCCTCGGCTAACTCCGTCTCAGTGCCGATTAGGGGGGCCGTAACGAAGGCCCGCCCGCGCGAACAGTGTCGTTCCATCACGTCGACGCGCTTGCCCGAGACGTTCTGCAGTCGGTCGGTGTCGGGGGCATAGAGTCCATCGGGAGCTTCGCGGTCGACGAAACAACAGACGTCGCCCTCGACTGGTCGGTCAAACGGAATCCCCCGACGGAGTCGCTCCGAGAGGATTTGGTTGAAGAGATACGACTGGGCCGCATTGACGAACAGTCGCTGGAGGTTCCAGGGGACGGCTTCGAGTGCGTTGCGGAAGTCCGCGGGCGTTTCGGCTCCGTCTTCGATCAGGCGATGGAGCATGGATCGCTCGTAGCCGAGATAGCCCGGAATTTGGTCGAGGCAGGCCTGCCAGTCAGGATCATCGGAAGCGGCCTCGTCCGCGACGAACTGCCGAGCGCTCTGTGTCCCTTCGCGTTCGGTCTCAAAGGGGTTGGCGACGTACGACAGCACGGCCTCGCGCCACTCGCGGCGGACGATGTTGAGTCCGACTTCGTGGGTAACTGGTCGCTGACTGCCGAACCGCTGTTGACCGAACCAGTTCGGGACGCCAGCGGTCCCTTCGGTGCCGCCACTATCGAGACTGTCGACGAACTCCCGGAGCGCGGCGGTCGTTTCTTTGGTTCGTTCGGGGGCATCGGAGTCGGCATCGCGGACCCGGATCACGAATCGGTTGCCGTGGAGATCGCCAAACGAGATCGAGCGCCCGGTTCGGCCCAAGACTTCGATCTCCGCGCCATTGACATCCAGCGCGTCGACAGCTTCGGGGTCGACGTCCCGAATCGAAAACAGCTGTGTGGTGACGGCGTGTTTGTCCTTGGTCCCGGCCCACGCGACGCGCTCGCGGCTGATCCCCATCGCATCGGAGATCCGGCCCGCGAAATCGTTGGTGTCCCACTTTCGAAGCGTGGCTCGCAGGAGGATTTCGGGGTACGCACCGGGATCGGCGTCGACTGGTTCGGGATCGAAATTCTCGATTTCTGTGACCTGAAAGTCATCGGGCTCGGTGCGAAGTTGGCCACCGATGCCGTCGGCGTCGCTCACGTAGTAGTCAATGCCGACTGCCTGTTCGATGGGGTGGGACTCACGCACAGCGGCTCACCTCGTCTGGGTGGCCGACTGGTCGACCGAGAGATGGATACATACCTCCGAGTTGCGGCCCACGTACATCGGCCTGTCCCTTCGCCGCAGTCACGCTGGGACCGGCTGGACTGGTCGACCTGCAGTGTCTCTCAAATCGGTCGACAATCGGCCAAACCGGACGGAACCAAGACGTATGTGCTGGAGTCACGTACTCCGATTGTGGTTGATGACATCACCGGCCTTCCGGACGACCTTGACCTCGATATCGAGGAAGACCTCGCACGCACAGAAACCGTCCTCTCGGTTCGCATGGAGTCGCGTCGCTACGGTAAACCGATGACCATCGTCGAAGGATTCGAGGACACGACCATCGATCTCAAGGAGTTGGCCTCGGGACTCAAACAACGACTCGGCGCGGGCGGCACGGTCGAGGGCGAGACGATAGAGATTCAGGGCGACCACCAGCGTCGACTGCCCGAACTCCTCCGCGAAGAGGGGTTCGCCGTCGACGCCTGATCGACACGGTCGACGATTCGGATGGTCGACTCCCTGCCGCAGCCAACCAGACGAGCGACGAGTCACACCTGCTTGTGAATCCATGAGAGATGACGATTCGTCTACGCCGTCGCTGTCGGAGCAGTATTCGCTGCTCGTCGAGCGGTTCGTCCACGGTGTCGAGTTGGCTGCCGCGACGGTGTTTGCGGTCCTCTTTGCGGTCGGCGTCGTCGACTTGATCCTCCAGATCGGCGGTGCGGTTCAGACCGGGAGCATCACCGACCCGCTTGTGGTGATCGGATTCATCGATACTGGCCTGTTGCTGTTGATTATCGTCGAAGTCTATCAGACAGTGCTGGCCTACGTCGAGGAGAACAACACCCGGCGGATCGTCCAGCTCGTGATCTACACCGGCGTGATCGCGATGGTCCGAAAGGCGATCATCTTTCGAACCGGTGAGTACGCAACCCTTCAGGACGCACTACTGGCTGCCGGTGCCTACACACTGCTGATTCTCGCGCTGGTGGCGCTGCTGTTCGCCGAGCGGGTCTATGGTGGTGAGTCCCCCCTTCTGTCCGACTGAAAAATCAGTATAGCGAGAGATCGCCCGTCACGCGGTCGACCAGATTCTCCTTGCCCGGCCCAATGGCGACCGCTGTCGGCGTCCCCGGTTCGAGTTGGGTGTGGCCTGCATCGCGGATGATCGCATGTGGGAGGCCGTCGCGGCGGGCTTTGTCAGCGAGTTCAAAGAGAGTCGACTCATTGGGCGCTTTGACGACGATCTTCTTCTGGCCGCCACCTTTCCAGGCGTTGCGTGTTTTCGGGTCGGTGTCTTCGTAGGCCGACAGCGAGGCGTGGGCGACTTGGGCGGCGAGTTTGCCTTTCCCCATGCCGATGTCAGTCCGGGCGGCGATGACCTGTTTCATACCTGTCTGTTGGATGGGATCGCTAAGAGAGTGTGGATTGGCGATATGGGTGTGGCCTGTCGGGTCAATGGCTGGGTTTTTACCCCATCCGTCGAACTCAGCACACGATGATCCTATCGGACACCGACCTGCTCGAACGGTTGGGCGAGGGCGATCTCGTCGTCGACCCCATCGACGACCTCGATACCCAGGTCCAGCCCGCGAGCATCGATATGCGGCTCGGCTCTGAGTTCCTCGAATTCCAACGCACCAACATTCCTTGCATCCACCCGAATCGCGCCGACGAGGTCGACGAGTACGTTCGGGAAACCTACGTCGAAGAGGGCGACGAATTCATCCTCCATCCGGGCGATTTCGTGCTCGGCACGACCAAAGAGCGCGTCGAGATTCCCCCGGATCTCGTTGCGACTGTCGAAGGCCGATCATCCTTTGGCCGTCTTGCGGTTGTAGTCCATGCAACGGCGGGGTTCATCGATCCCGGATTCAAGGGCCAGATCACGCTCGAACTCTCGAATCTTGGGGCTGCGCCGGTCGCGCTGTCGCCGGGGATGCGGGTCTCCCAACTCGTCTTTACCGAACTCAAATCGGCCTCGACCCGCCCCTACGGCAGCGAACGCGGCTCGAAGTACCAAGATCAGGCCGGGCCACGGGCTTCGAAGATTCAAGACGACCCCGAGTTCGATCTCGCGGTCGACGCCGAGACCGACGAATCCAAAGCCAAGCCATCCAAAGGGACCGACGATAGCCAATGAAATTCATCGAGGAACTCGTCGTCGAGGAGTTTCTGCCCACGGTGCGGTCGATGCTAGCCGAATCGCTCCGCGCCCGCGATCTGACCCAGCGAGAGGTCGCCGACGTGCTCGGAATTAGCCAGTCGGCGGTCTCGAAGTACGCCCACGGCGAGGTCGCCCGCAACGACCGGATCGCGGGCGACGAGCGGGTCGTCGACCTCGTCGAACAGGTCGCCGATGGGCTGTCGACCGGCGACATGAGCCGTGTTCAGGCGCTCGTCGAGATCGAGGTGCTGATCCGCCAACTGGAAGACGGCGACCTGCTGGCCGACCTCCACGAGGCGGCGATGCCCGCACTCACCGAGGCCGATATCGACTTCTCGATCCACGACCCCGACAGCCGCATCCGAACCACCGAACAGGTCCGGTCGTCGGTTCGCCGCGGGCTCCGTACCCTCACGAGCATGGGCGACTTCGCTCGACTGATCCCGAACGTCGGCTCGAATCTCGTCGAGTGTCTCCCGGATGCGACGACCGTCGACGACGTCGCTGGCGTGCCGGGCCGGATCTTCGATATCAAGGGCCGGGCGACCGTCCCCTCCGATCCGGAGTTCGGCGTCAGCGAACACGCCGCCTCGGTCCTGCTGGCGGCCCGGAGCCACGCGGTCGACGTCCAGGCCGGACTGAATATCACCTACGACGCCGAGCTGATCGCGCAGTTCGAGCAGGCCGGCTATACGACCATCGAGTTCGACTCCGAGGCCAGCGAGGAGCTTGAGACGACGATTGGCGAGGCTCTCGCCGAGGCATCGCTCACCGATACGTTCGTTCTGTATCAGACCGGCGGCTTCGGTATCGAACCCATCTCCTACGTGCTCGGCCCCGATGCGCCGACAGTCGCTTCGGTTGTCCGATCAGCCACGTAACTGTCGACTGTTTTATACGAGGCACCCGGTAGGCTCTGTATGAGCGAGCCGATTGGTCCGACACAGCAGTTTTACACGCGGTGGGCACGGCTCTACGATCTCGTCGCCGTCCAGACGCCCGGAATCGGCTCTATTCGGACGGCGGCCGTCGACTTGCTCGACCCACAGCCGGGTGACACTGTCGTTGAGATGGGCTGTGGCAGTGGCGCGAACCTCTCGCTGTTGCGTGACCGAGTCGGTCCCGAGGGTCGGGTGATCGGCGTCGACGTCAGTCCGGGCGTCCTCTCGGTCGCCAGAAAACGAGTCGACCGCAACGGTTGGACGAACGTCCACATCGTTCGCAGCGACGCCACACAGCCGCCAGTCGACAGTGCCGACGTCGACTGCCTGTTTGCATCGCTGGTCGTCGCCATGTTCGATGCTCCGGCCGGGGTTGTCGACGACTGGGCCGAACTCGTTGGTCCGGGTGGACGCCTCGGTCTCATGGATCTGGCGCGGAGCAGTCACCCCCGAGCGCGAGTGCTCAACGGGCTGTTTCGGCGGTTCGTGACGTATGCAAATCCACGATCAGTCCGGCAGTCGACTGCGCCGCTGTCGACGCTAGATCGCCGGGTGGCGGCGGCTCATAAACGACTCCACGAGCGATGTTCGGACGCCCAGTCCGAAACGCGAGCTCTCGGATTCGCTCGGCTGAGCGCTGGGACTGTCGACTAACTCGACAATGGAGAGCGACGTACTAAATCGAGAGACGCGGCGGAGCGCTACGGGACGAGGTCGTCGACGATCTGTACGTCAGCCCGGGTAAACACGTCGCGCATCTCACCGTCCAGAGGGAGATCGGTAATGAGCATATCAACCTCATTGATTGTCGCAAACTCGCGGAAGCTCTGGGTACCGAGCGTGCTCCCGTCAGCCACGAGAACGACGTGCCGGCCACCCTCACACATCAGCGATTTCAGTCTCGCCTCGTCTTCGTTCGAGACGGACAGATCGCCGTTTGTGTGTATCCCGTCGGCCTCCAGAAACACCACGTCGAAGTTCGTCTTCTTGAGATACGACTCCCCGCTGGACCCGACGAGCGCGTCGGAGGTCTGTCGCAGCGAATCGCCGACGAGCTTCACCTCGCCGCACGGTCTTCGAAGCTCGAAGGCGTTCTCCGGGGAGTTGGTTGCGACAAGCAGCGAGAGCGACTCCGGGATGGCTCTCGCCACCTCCAGTGTCGTCGTCCCGGTGTCGAACAGCACCGCATCGCCGTCGCTCAGCTCCTCGACGGCCCGGTTGGCGATCGCACGCTTCCCTGTCGGGTTCGTGACGGCCTTCTCGATCAGTCGACGTCTCCGACCGCCCGACGCGGCACCGTGTCGACCGTTGTCCGAAGCTGGGAGCGCGCCACCGTGAAACCGCTCGATGAGTCCCTCCTCCGCGAGCGAGGCGAGGTCGCGCCGGATCGTCGGCTCCGAGACGTCGAACTCCTCGGTTAATCCTTCGACTGTTACTCTGTCGGATTCGTTGACCTTCCGAACTATTTTTTTCCGGCGTTCTTCGGGCAACATCTTTACCTGTGACACATTCTTCAATTACTCCGTTGCAGATACCTACGCCAATCTCTGTTATATGTTTGTATATCGCGAGGTACGCGGCGAGACCACGTGCGTCGCTCTACGGACGACAATCCGCCCGGAGAGGGAACGCTTGTTGGGGGCTGACGATTGCTCGTCAGCGTCCAGCACAGCGGTGGTTCCGTCACGTCTCGGATCTCATTCAGTTAGCAGCCCGAACAGCGTCGCGATCATCACGCCGACCCCGCTCACGATCGCGCCGCCGTACACGCCAGTACTGAAGTTGTACGCAGCGAGTACCGCGAGCAGAAACGCCGCTCCAAACGCAACAACTGGCGCGGATGCGATGTCGCGTTCGTCCTGCATGCTCGCGGTCATGGGGTTACCTTCGGCGTCGTCTTCAGATCGTAGATGATCGACGTGCCGGATTCGGGGTCGAAGTAGTGCAGCGAGTCGCGGTCAAATCGGAGATTCACCTCGTCTCCCGTTTCGACAGCCATGTCGGGGGCGATGGCGGCTTTGATGGTCTGCCCGGTTTCGAGTTCGACCTCAAGCACCGTTTTCTCACCCTGTGGTTCGACAACTGACACCACTCCCGGATGGACGTTCGCCGCGACCCCGCTTTCGCTCAGCGACACGTTTTCCGGACGGATCCCGAGGATGACCTCCTCGCCGAGCCGGTCCCGTAGCCGGTCGGCGTACTCGTCGGGGATGTTGTGCGTGTGTGCTCCGAGATCCATCTGTAGGTTCCCGGTCTTCGCCTCTTCGAGGTTCCCCTCGATGAAATTCATGCTCGGAGAGCCGAGGAAGCCGGCGACGAACATGTTGCGAGGGTTCCTGTAGACGCGCGTCGGTGCGCCGACCTGCTGGATCTGACCGTCGTCCATGACTGCGATCTGGTCGGCCAGCGTCATCGCCTCGACCTGATCGTGGGTGACATACACTGTCGTCGTCGACAGTTTCTCGTGGAGCTTGTTCAGCTCGGCGCGCATCTGGACGCGGAGCTTCGCGTCGAGGTTACTGAGCGGTTCGTCCATCAGGAACACCGCCGGGTCACGGACGATAGCACGCCCGAGAGCGACACGCTGCTGTTGACCGCCCGAGAGCTCGGCGGGCCGTCGGTCCAGCAGCTCTTGGATCTGCAGGAGTTCAGCGGCGTCTTCGACCCGCTCTTGGATCACGTCCTCCTCGGTGTCATGTTGTTCGAGTCCGAACCGCATGTTTTCCTGAACGGTCTTGTGGGGATACAGCGCGTAGTTCTGGAACACCATCGCGATATCCCGCTCGTAGGCTCGACTGTCGTTCACCATCGTCTCGCCGATGCGGATCTCCCCGTCGGTCGCGCGTTCGAGCCCGGCGATGAGCCGGAGCGTGGTTGTTTTCCCACAGCCCGAGGGGCCGACCAGCACGGTGAAACTCTCGTCGGGGATCTCCAAGGAGATCCCGTCGACCGCGGTGACGTCGTCGAACTTCTTTACCAAGTCGTTGAGGTCTACGTTAGCCATGTTGAATCACTCCTTGACAGCACCTTGTGTCAGTCCGCTCACGATGTACCGCTGGAAGAACAGCCCGAAGAGAATCCCCGGCAGCGCGGCGATCATGCCGCCGGCCGCCAGATGTGCCCAGTCGACGAAGTCGTCGGCGACAAACAGCGAGACGGCGATGGGCAGCGTCTGTGAGACCTCCGAAGAGGTGAGCACGAGCGCGAAGACGAACTCGTTCCACGAGAAAATAAACGTGAGAATCGCGGTCGCCGCGATTCCCGGTTTCGCCATCGGCAGGATGATCTTGACGAACGCTTCCCACGTCGAACAGCCGTCGACTTTCGCCTGTTCGTCGAGCGACATGGGTACCCCGTCGAAGTAGTTTTTCATTATCCACACCGCAAACGGGAGGTTGAAAAACGTGTACGTGAGTATCAACGCGAGTCGCGTATCGTAGAGGCTCCCGGTGATCGCGCCGATCAGCGGCGGGTTCGACATGATCTGGAAGAACGGGACGATGAGCGCAATCGGTGGGATCATCCGCGCGCCGACAATCGACAGCAGCAGCGCTTTGTTCCCCATGAAGTCGAACCGCGAGAAGCTGTAGCCAGTGAGTGTCCCGAGCGTGATACAGACAAGCGTCGTCGTGCTCGCGACGATCAGGCTGTTGAACGTGTAGCTTTCGAACGGTCGATCCGCGAAGATGTCCACGTAATTCTGTATCGTGGGCTCTTGGGGAATGAACGTGACCGGCAGCGTCAGCACCTCGCTGGACGGTTTGATGCTCGTGATGAAGATGTAGTAGATCGGGAACCATATCACGAGGATGTAGACGCCCAACAGCCCGTAGGCGAGCAGTCGCTCGCGAGCCACCGTGGGCCATTCGTTCTGTGTGTCAATGCCGAGCGACGTCCGGATCCGGTTGAGTGTCGACTTATCTGTGCTCATGCTTGGTAGGGTGATTCGCCGAATATCTTGTAGAGGACAGCCACGATGGCGAACGTCGTAGCCAGCAGGACGACACCGAGTGCCGCACCCGATCCCGGCTCGTTGAACACCTGTGCAGTGCGGTACAGCCACGAGGCCCATACCTCGGTGGATTTTCCGGGACCGCCGCCCGTCATCACCCACACCAGATCAAGCGCCCGGATGTCGAAGATGATACGGATGGTAAGCGCGACCAGTATCGAGGGTTTCAGGAACGGATAGGTGACGTTCCAGAACCGCGACCAACGGCTCGCGCCGTCGACTTCGGCGGCATCGTACAGCTGTTCGGGGACGTTCTGTAGCCCGGCCAGCAGGATGATGATAATAAACGGGGTAAAGACCCACACGTCCGCGACGATCAGTGCCATCATCGACAGCGTGCCGTCCGAGAGGAACGGGATGCTATCCGAGATAACCCCAATCCGCATGAGAATCGCGTTGAGTGCCCCGTAGTCGGTCTGGAACATCCAGCGCCACATCAGCCCGCTCATCACGTAGGGCATGATCCACGGGACAATGACTGCGGTTCGCAGCCAGCCTCGACCCGTGAGATCCTTGTTGAGCAACATCGCGATACCCAACCCAAGGAGGAACGAAATAGTGACACTGAACCCGACGTACACGATCGTGTTCGTCGTGAACGAAACGAAGTTGGGGCTGAACACTCCTAACACGGCATCGCCTCCCTCCCGGGCGAACAGGAGCCGCCGGAAGTTCCGAAGCCCGACGAACTCCATCTCGCTGGTGACGGGGTTCCGGAACTGCAGGCTACTGAGAAGCAGCTTAACCGTCGGGTAGACGATGATCGCCGCTATCCAGATGAGCGTCGGCCCAACGGTCAGCGGTACGAACAGCCTGTCGAGTTTCCGACGCAGGTCATTTTTTTCTACCGACATAATAAATATAAAAGTATTTGCCCTTAGATCAGGCCGATGTCTTGGTAGAGGCGTTCGATGTTGGCGTAGGCATCTTCGAGTGCGGCTCGGGGTTCTTTATTACCCAGCAACGCCTGAGTGATCTGTTCGTTGAGGTAATCGTCGACCTGTGGCTGAGCCATGTAGTTCTCGCCCTGCGCGTTTTCGAGATTGAACCGCATGTCATCGAGCAGTTCGGAGGGGTACTCTGCCTGAATCTCGTCGTCCTCGTAGACGTCCGGGACGACGCTGGGGTTCCCTTCGACGAGCATGTTGTTTTTCGACGAACTGCGGGTGGTCATGAACCGCGCGAACTCCTTGGCAGCGTCCTTTCGCTCGGAGAACGCCGAGACGCTGATCCCGTTCGTGTCTTGGAACGTGGCGCGCGACTCGGGCCCTTTCGGCGGTCGTGCGCTCCCGAGTCGACCGTCTTCCCATTCGCTGATCGCGCGGGAGCCGAGCGGCGTCCACGATTCGACCGTCGCGTACTGACCGGCGACGAAGTTGTCACCGATCCCACCCTCGCCCAGACTGGACATGCCGTCGGGGATGATGTTCCGCTCGCGGAGTTGGTCGAAGAACTCCAACACTTCGACGCCCTCCTCGACGAACGTTGGTTCGTTGCTGTCGTTGAACAGCTGCCCGCCCGCCTGATACAGGAACTGCTTGAACGTGAACACTGACTTATCGGACCACGTGAACGCGAAGCCCGCCTTGCCGTCGCCCGCGAGCTGTTCACCTTGTTCGAGCACCTCGTCCCACGTGTCCGGTGGTGATTCGAATCCCTGTTGTTCGAGATACTGCTGGTCGTAGAGGTAGCTGCCCCATTTGCCGAACTCCGGGGCCATATACGTCTGACCGTCGAACTGAACCAGATTCGTGAGCGAATCCGGGAACTTGGACATGTGATCATCGCCGAGTCCGAGCGGTTCGAGCCATCCGGAGCTGACGAAGTCGGCGAGCCACCACGTCGGACCGTTGAACGCGTCGACCTTGTTGTCCTCGTTCCGCCAGATCGTGGTGAGGCTGGTTTTTAGATTGCTCCACGGAACCTCGTTGACCTCCACGCTGATTCCGGTCTCTTCTTCGAACCGTTCGATGTTCGCTTCCGTTCCGGGGTCGAACTCCAGTGACCCGGAGTTGTAGAACACGATCTCATCGGCCATCGATTCGGATCCGGAGCCCGCTGTCGCGCCGGACGAGCCGCTGTCGTTGGAATCAGTACACCCTGCAAGCGCAACTGCACCGGTCGCTCCCACGCCGGTGATGAACCGACGACGAGTTTTGTAGTGTGTATCTTTCATGCAAATAATCATGCTAAACCCATACATAATAAATCCTGTGGATTGTTTTTCGTATACAATCATCGTCTGCGATCTTGAATAATCGCAAAATGACGTTTATAGCCGCTATAAGTCCTTTTTAGCGGCATTTAGAGTATTATCTACCGTAACTGGTATCGATCATACGACCTCGCATCTATCTCATTTTGATTGTTTCCGATCATCATTCTGCGTAAGTATAGAGGGGCCCCGTTGCTGGCGACACCGTCACTGAATCGTCGACAGAGGTTTCAGTAGGGTTCAGTTACTACTCGGGGTTACGATCCACATCCCAAACAGCCGACAACTACCCGCTGTATACTTTCATGACTGCCTGTCGCAAGTAGCGTCAGTGTTAGGATCACGACGCCAGCCGCGAAACAGAGTCGGTTCGCCCGCGGATTTTTCGACGGTGTCAACTCTGCTGTATAGTGCCACGCTGAGAGCGGGCGAAACGGCCAGACACCCATCGGCGTGAGCATATCTCCGGCCAGATGGCCCAGCACCGTGAGCGTCGACACCGTGCCGAACCAACCAGCCACCCAAACCGGTGGTAGTGAGTGGCTACTCCCGACGATAGCACCGCCAGCGACCGCGCTAACACCGGCGACGAGAGCAGTTACGAGACCGACACCGAGAGCGAACCAGACGGTGTGGGTCGGGCCGCGATGGTCGAGTCGGTCGGTGTAGGTGTCGAGATCCGGTAGTGGCGCGAGCACGATCATCAGCAGTCCGGTAAGCGCTGCCACCGCTGGCTGGCCAGTCGACAGCAACAGCCACGCAAGCGGCGCGTACAACAGCAGCGAGATGCCGACGTGGCCCAGCACGTACATACGGCCCGTTGGCTCGCAGTCGACAAGAGCGGTTCGGCAACGGGAGGTGGGAGGGAGAGTGCGTGGGGGGAGCAGAAGGGAGTTAGTCGTCAGCAGGCGACGGGGCGACCGAGAAGTCGACCGCCGAGCCGTCTTCGCCGAGTTCGTCAAGCGCGATGGAGGCAGCGCGCTTGCCGGACAGCAGCATGGCACCGAACGTTGGGCCCATCCGCGGCAGGCCATGGGTGGTCGCCGTGGCAAGACCGGTGGCGATCACGCCGTCGTGGACTTTGCCAGTCTCCTCGACGACGACGTCTTCGCTCTCGGTGATCCACATCGAGTCGTGGCCCGGCGAGTCGTGACCGGGCGCACCGTATTCGCCGTCCTCGCTCTGGTCCATCCCGGTGTTGTGCTCCTCAGCGTGGCTGATTCCTTTCGCGTCGAGGACGCCACGTTCCTGGAGTTTCGAGACGACGACGGCCTCGTGGCCGGTGGCGTCGATAACGAGTTCGGATTCGACGGCGATTGGGTCGACACACGTGAGCTCACGTGGGAGGGCGTGGACTGGCGTCCAGTTCATGACAATGCCAGCGACGCGGTGGTTCTCTCGAACGACGATGTCGGTGAACTCGGTCATGTTCTGGATTTTGGCACCGGCATCGCAGGCCGCGTTGATAAGCGCCGAACAGGCGTGGGGGCCTTTGGCGGTGTGGAGCCCCTCTACCTCCTCGCTTTCCTGATGCGGCACGTCGAGTTCGTCGAGCACTTCGTCGGCCGGTTCGCGGACGGTGAGCGTGTTCATCAGGAAGCCACCGAGCCAGAAGCCGCCGCCGAGATAGTTGTTTTTCTCGACGACCATGACCTTCACACCCTGTTCGGCGAGCTCCTTGGCGGCCATCAGCCCCGAGGGACCGCCACCGACGATGATGACGTCGCTTTCGGTGTAATCCATGAACTCGTCGGCGAACTCTTCGGTGATCGCTCGCGTGACTTCCGCCTCGCCTGCTCTGCTGAATCCGTTGAACTGTGTCATACCACTTAGTGATATCTCCCGGTGGTACAAGTGGTTTGTGGTCGGTCGGTTTCTCGGAGTGGTAACACTGACACAACCGCGAACAACCCTTTTGAGCGCTGCTCTCCTACTATCGGTACTAATGAATATGCTCGTCGACGGCGAGTGGCGAACCGACATGTTTCAGGCGACCAACGAGGAGGGGGCTTTCGAGCGGCAGACGACCCCGTTCAGGAACTGGATTGCTGGCTCCGACGTGCCGGAGCACATTGAGGCCGAACCGGACGACCGCTTCGAGGCTGAGGCCGGTCGCTACCACCTCTACGTGAGTTATGCCTGTCCGTGGGCCCACCGCACCCTGCTCATTCGGGCGCTGATGGGACTTGAAGACGCCATCGACATCTCGGTAGTCGACCCCTATCGCGACGATGACGGCTGGCAGTTCACCCCCGAGAAGGAGGGGTGTACCGAGGACAAACTCTACAGGAGCGACTATCTCCGTGAACTGTACGTCGAGGCCGACCCCGACGCCACCTGCCGGGTGACCGTCCCGGTGCTGTGGGACACGAAAGAAGAGACCATCGTCAACAACGAGTCACGCGAAATCATTCGGATGCTCTCGACTGGGTTCGGCGACGTGGCCGAGCGGGACGTCGACCTCGCGCCCGAAGCGATCCGCGAGGAGGTCGACGAGATCATCACCGATATCTACGAGCCGATCAACAACGGGGTCTACCGGGCCGGATTCGCGACCAAACAGGGCCCCTACGACGAGGCCGTCGACGAACTGTTCGACGCCCTCGACCACTGGGATTCGGTCCTCGAAGACCAACGGTTCCTCGCTGGCGACCAGTTGACCGAGGCCGACATCTGCATGTTTACGACCCTCATTCGGTTCGATCACGTCTACCATACACACTTCATGTGTAACGTGCAGTACATCCACCAGTATGAGAACCTCTGGCCCTACCTCCGTGATGTCTACCAGCAGCCCGGGGTTGCCGAGACGGTCGACATCAGCCATATCAAGGAACACTACTACACAACCCATCCCGACGTGACGCCCCACGGCATCATCGCCCAAGGGCCCGACCTCGACTTCTCCGAACCACACGACCGCGACCGACTCGCAGCCGCCGCGGACCCACAGTAGCCTCTTTCTAACTCATAGTTTTTCTGCTGCCCGTGCCTGCTCGGAGCGTCGACGCGACTGATCGAGTCGACGCTCGGTTGCGGCTTCGAGGTCGTCTGGCAGGTCGTCGCTGGCCTCGGCGAGCCGCGTTGCTGCTCGTTCGAGGCGATCTTGGACGTTTGCGAGGCTTTGGTCGGCCTGCCCGCGATCACCCGCGGCGGCCCGTTCGGCAGCCCGGCGGGCAGCCTCGGAAATCGCCGCCAGTGCCTGCGAGAGCCCTCGAACGGCGTTTGCCGACCCGCCACCGCTGGCACCGTTTCCGTTCGTATCGTCGTCATCGTCGTCGGAATCGCTATCGCCCTCCTCGTCGACGGCTGCCACAGCTGTACTCGTCTCGTCGGCCACATCAGCGAGATACTCCGCGAGCGAGCCTTTGCCCGTCGACGGGTTCTCAATGCGAACCCCCTCGTTGTCGGTGGGATTGACGCGCTCGGCACCGATTTCGTCGTCGCTATCCCTGACCTCTGTCGTGTAGGCCCCGCCGCGATGGACGTACACCGCATCCTGTCCCGAGAGTGGGGCGTCGTAGATTCGCCCGGCGAAATCGTCCTCGACGGCGAGATCCGTGATCTCGCTGTCGGAGCCTTCGGCGTCGACTTCGAATTTCGTCGCGTTCTCGCGGGCAACCACCGGGATTCGCCCGTCGACACCGGCGGCGGTCGGGCCACTGTCGCTGTCTGCGACCGCGACCGTTTCGCTGTGTGGCTCGACACCAGCGGCGTTGACCGTCAGTCGGTGGTCGCCCTCCGGCACGTCCTGCAGCACTGCAACGCCGCCGAACGTCGGGACGGCCTCGGGATCGCTTTCGAGCAGCGCAACTCCTTCGGTCGACAGCGTCTGTGTTGTCAACCCCTCGTCTTCGGGCGCGTCGTCGGAGGCCACTGCCTCCGAGATGTTGGCAATCACGCTGTTGACTGAGGCTGGCTCGCCGATGACATCGTACCGCTCGGCCAGTGTGCCACGGTGGTTCGAATCGGTGATGTCGGCAGCTGGCTCCTCGTATCGCGGTTGGTTCCATGGAACACCGGTGGTCGTGATGTGGCCCGCCAGCGCGTCCTCGGCGAACTGCGGGACGTCGAACTCGAAGCTCAGCTGTGGGCCGGTAAAGGCCGTGATGTGGTCGACCTCGCTGGTCGAGACGAGATTGTACTCGACGTCGACGGTATCATTGGTCTCACCGCCCGCGTGCCCGAAGACGAGCCCGGTCGCTCGCGTTGGGAGATCCGATGGTGGCGATGTAAGATCGGCAAACGAACTCACCGTGAGGGCATCTGTGATCAGATCCTCGCGGTCGACCGAGGGGAGTCGGTCGTGGTCGTAGATTGGTGCGCCATCGAGCTCTGGAATCAGATACGGCAGCCGCGACCCCTCGTCTCTGGGAAGCCCGTAAGCAATCGGAATATTTGCGATGTCTTCGAGCGTTTTGATGGCGCTGTTGGTGATATCTGCGAACGTGCCGTCTGCCGAGAGTCGCTGGAACCGGTCGGCGATGTCGTTGATCGACAGCGCACTCGAATGCGAGCCGAGTTCCGACAGAATCCGTGGCTGCTGGTCGGGATCGGGGTCCAGAAACTCGTTGTTTGGCACGCGTCCGGAGTGGGAGCTGGCGACGTACAGCTGTGGCTCGCCCGAGTCGGTGTCGACGAAGGCGTGGAGCACTTCCCAGTCGTGCCAGTGGAAGTTGGTCGTAAACTGGTCGAACGCCGAGTAGTACCAGAACTGAACAACTGCCAGTGGCGAGTCGTCGTACTCGACAGCGTGGTAGAACATGGTCGGCTCCGGCGGCTCCTCGGAGTCGGTGGCGGCTTTCGTGTAGCCATCGAAAGCGTCGAACCCGTCGACGACGGTCTCGCCGTCCTGCTGGCTTTCGTAGCCCCGGGGATCGGTTGGGAACCACTTTTCGTTCTCATCGAAGTAGAGCGTCGGGGCAAACTGCTCGGCGAGGTCGCGGGCCGCCTCGTCGCTTAGTTCGGTTGTCCCGGAATCCGCGCCAGAGTCGAAGGCTGTACAGCCAGCCAGCGAGGCGGCTCCGCCTGCACCGAGCGATGCGAGCACAGTACGACGGTCGACTGGAAGGCGGTCGGCGTCCATCAGGGACTCACCGACCTTGCGAGCCCGGACTGCGAAAACATAGCCCGCCTTTTCTCGGGTCGAGTGATAGGTCTTCTGGACCAGTCAGTCTAATTCACCGGCTCGGATCGCAGCCTCAGCATCGCTGAGTGCCGCCGCCCCATCGAACGCGTCGACGATTGCCTCCAGCGTCTCCCGGTCTGCGGACTGCAGGTCGCGGGCGTGATCGGTCATATTTGGAACGGCCCGAATGATGTTGTCGACAATCGGAATTGCCGCCGTCTGGGCCGACCGCGACAGCGGGTTGAGATCGATCACGATTTCGGTTTTGCCCATCGCTGCCAGCGCCTCCGCCCGGTCGCCGTCTTCGAGTGGGACGACCACCACATCCGCCGATCCGATGCCGTCGGCGTCGACCTTTGCCCGCTCGTGGCTCAGGTTCGGAATCCGACCGTCAGCGGTGAGTCCCTTGACGTCTTCAGCGCCGTGCTCCCGGAGATGGGTCGCAATAGCCTCCATCCGCTTGGGGGTACGATTAAAGAGGTTGATCTCGATATCTGCATCGACAGCCGCCGCAAGGTCGACGATTTCCGGGGCCACGAGCGCAGCGACGTTCCCATTGACAGAGAGCACTGGCTGCTCAGCAAGCAACAACTGAGCCGCCGCGGCGCGTTCGGCCGCGTCGGCACTCTCGATTGTTTGTTCGCCCAATAAGTAGTCGAAGGCTTCGCCGCGGCCTTCGGCAATTAGGCCCTGTTTACTCGTGATTCCCTTATCGACGCCCGCCTCGATGCGATGTCTCGTCAGGAGTGACTGGTAGCGTGGGTGATCTTCCGGGAGATCGATCTCGCTCATTGGGGGGTGATTCGGCTCCGGCATCAAAACGTTCTCTTTTCGGGCGCATCGCCGACATCAGTCACGAATCCTCGACGTCGACGAGCCGTCCGCCGGCAGCGTCGGTGCGACAGACTGCGGGCTCGTAGCCAGCAGCCGAGAGCCCGGTTCCCAGTGCGAACACCGTCCGACCGAGCATCGCCATCGCGGCCTGCCCGCCAGCCTGCTCGACGGCCGTGATTGCATCCCGAACGTCGTCTGTCAGCAGTCCAGCGTCCTCGGCGAACGTCTTCGAGGATCGCAGGAATTGCTCGGCTGTCGGTTCGGCCAGTAGCTCGTCGAGTGCGGCTTCCCCGGCCGCCGAGAGCCGGTCAGTATCCCCTGCAAGAACGGTCTCGGTCGACAGTTCGCCGAACGTCAGATACTCGATCCGAGGCCGCGCCGGCAGGCCATCGAGCGCGCCGTGGCGCGGGCCGCCGGGTTCGAGCCGGATCGGCAGCCCGCCGCGGGCTTGGGCGACGACATCGCCGAGGCCGGTCCCAGCCTCGACCTCCGCGCAGTGAGCGATCTCGACCAGTTCGTTTTCGGTCCGGTGGCAGCCGAAGGCGGCGTTGGCCGCGAGTGCGGTTCCAAGCGCCATCGCTCCCGAGACGCCAAACCCTGCGCCGAGGGGGAGTGATGTCTCGGCGTCGACCGTCGCTTCGACACCGAGGTGGTCGATGACGTGGTCGACGGCCGCAATCTCGACCGAGTCGCCGTTGAGCCGGGTTCCAGCGCCGCGGCTGACGGTAACGGTGACGCCATCCGAGAGGGCCAGCCCCGCACCGCGGCTCCCGGCCGCGGCTGGCTCGGGGTCCGGATGCGTGCTGAAGAAGCCGGTGATGTGGCCCGGAACGAAGGCCGTCGTCATCGGTCGACCGTCCGCGTCGTTCATACGCTCACCACAAACAGCGACCGATTAACGCTTCTCTTTTTAGTCGTCGATTTATGGACTCAGCCGCTGTCGGTCTCGCGGGAACTGGGCGATTCCGAAGGAATCGCTTGCTCTCGCTCGCCGACTACGGCGAAAGCCGTTGTCGGTCTCGCGGGAAGAGAACGGCTTCTCGAATGTTGTCCAACCCAAGAAGGGTCATCACGAGTCGCTCGCCACCGAGTCCAAACCCGGCGTGTGGCGGCATCCCGTATTTGAACATCTTCGTGTAGTAGTCGAAGTCCTCTGGGTTGAGACCCTGTGCTTCGAAGCCCTCGATCAGGTTGTCGTAGCGGTGTTCACGCTGTCCACCCGAGACGAGTTCCATCCGTGGATGCATCATATCGAATCCGGTCGACAGCTGCTCGTCGTCTTCCTGATCCATGATATAGAACGGTTTGATCTCGGCGGGCCAGTCGGTGATGAAGTAGTGTTCGCCGACATCCTGTCCAAGCGCGTGTTCGCCCTCGGTCGGGAGGTCGTCGCCCCAGACGAGCTGTTCGTCGAGTTCGCCGGTGGCGTTGATGCGCTCGATGGCCTCCTCGTAGCTCAGGCGGGGGAAATCGCCTTCCGGAACCTCGAACTCCTCGGCGAGACCGAGGGCTTCGAGTTCGCTCTGGCAGTTTTCGTCGACTGCTTCGTAGACCGATTTGACAACCGCCTCGGCGACGTCCATCGCCTCGTGGTGGTCGCAGAACGCCCCCTCGAAGTCGATGGAAGTTGCCTCGTTGAGGTGTCGTGGGGTGTTGTGTTCTTCGGCGCGGAAGATCGGGCCGATCTCGAAGACCCGCTCTAAGTTCGAGCCAGCCATCAGCTGCTTGAACAGCTGTGGGCTCTGGTTCATGAAGGCCTCTTCGCCGAAGTAGGTGATCGGGAACAGCTCGGTGCCGCCCTCGGTCCCCGTGGCGACGATCTTCGGCGTGGTGATCTCCGTACACATCAGATCGCGGAACGTCTCGCGGGCCGCACGCTGGATCTCGGCGCGGATCTCAAAGATCGCTTGGACCTCCTCCTTGCGGAGGTCGAGCGTTCGGTTGTCGAGTCGGGTCGAGATCTCGGCGTCGACCTTACCGGAGGGGTCGAGCGGAAGCTCAGTATCGGCTTCGGCGATGACCTCCACGGAGTCGGGCGTCAGTTCGACGCCCGTGGGTGCGCGTGGTTCTTCGTCGACCGCGCCGGTCGCGGTGATCACGCTCTCGCGGGCCGCATTGAGACCGGTCTCGACGAGCTCGTCGTCCATCTCGTCTTTTTCGAATTTGATCTGGATCTTCCCGGTCGTATCTCGCAGGATAAGAAAGGCGATGCCACCGAGGTCACGAATCTCGTGGACCCAGCCGGCGACCGTGACGGTCTCGCCGGGTTCGGCGTCGGCAGTGTAGGTTCGGTTCTGCATACACTGGGGTTTCGGTCACAGCCCTTAAACTCGGCCGGTTTCGGTCGACCGTGACTCGCTGTGGCTAGGTTGTATCGCCTGCTGTGTTATTGTTCGTAAGGAGCCCGCTGGGCTTCGAGGACGTCGGAGAGCCCCTGTTGTTCGTCAGCGAGGAGTGTGGTCAGATCATCCGTCGTGAGGATTCCGACGAGTTCGTCGCCGTCGACGACCGGGAGCCGACGAATCCCGTTGTCGCTCATCAGGTCGACGGCCTCGTAGAAGCCAGCATCCGGCTCGATGGTCTTGAGATCTTCCGACATCACGTTGTCGGCGGTCTTGTCCGCTGTCTCGTCGGCCACACACCGGAGCGCCAGATCACGGTCGGTGACGATTCCAACTGGTGTTTCGTCGTCGACAACGACGACACTGCCGACGGTTTCATCAGCCATTGTCTGTGCGAGTTCTGCAACGGCTGTCTCTTTTGTCGCGGTGATGACGTCACTGCGTGCGAGATCTTGGATTGGCATTTTGAATCAACACAGTGCGATTCGCTCCCAGAGGGTTTGTACTTTTATACGCAAAACAGACGTGTAAGTTCAATCTACAGTAAGTAATATGCCAATTCGCGACCAGTAGGCGGGCGTGAGTTCTCTGGGTACCATCCGTGACGACCATGTCGACTGCAACCCGATTCAGGGAAGCTTTTGAGCATGCGAAAAAGACAGTTACCAAATGAGTTCGGGACCGAGTCCGACCGCTCCGTCGGATCGGATCGTCAGTTTGGATGTCCTCCGTGGAGTTGCCCTGCTCGGGATTCTCATCATCAACATACGGGTGTTTGCGATGCCGTTTGCCGTGTTACAGAACCCAACGGCCTACGGTGATTTCACCGGTGCAAACTACATCGCATGGCTGGTGGGCCACGTCTTCGCCCAGGAGAAGTTTATTACGCTGTTTACACTGTTGTTCGGGGCTGGAATCATCCTCTTCACTCGGAGCAAGGACGATGCCTCAGCGGATCGATTACATTACCGCCGGACGGCGATACTGCTCGGCATCGGACTGGCCCACGCCTATTTGTTGTGGTACGGTGATATTCTGGTGCTCTACGCGCTGTGTGGGCTGTTGGTCGTCTCGGTTCGTGATCTGGAGCCGGCGCTGTTGGCGCGGTTCGGGCTGTTGTTGATCGCCGTGCCGACCCTGATGGCGGTTCTTCAGGGGCTGTCGGTTCCACCCGGGTCGACCCTCCCCGGATGGTCGCCGTCGGATGCCGAACTCGCCTCGGAGATCGCGACCTACCGTGGTGGCTGGCTCGCCCAGTTTGACCACCGCGGCCCGACGGCGTTTCTCCTCCAGACACAGGGGTTCCTCTCCAGTACGCTCTGGCGGCTCAGCGGGCTGATGCTGTTGGGAATGGGGTTATTCAAATCAGGCATCCTCTCGAACCGTCGGTCGACGCGGTTCTACTGGAAACTGCTGGCCGGCGGCACGGTCGGCGGACTGGCGCTGATCCTCACCGGCGTCTGGTATATCGACAGCGTCGACTGGGCGGCCCGGGAGACGGCCTACTTCGGGACTCAGTTCAACTACTGGGGGAGTCTGCTGTTGGCGCTGGCCTACATCGCGGCGGTGATGCTCTACTGTCGGTACCGGACCAGTGGTTTTGAACTCACCGCGCTGTCGGCAGTCGGCCGCACCGCTCTCAGCAACTACCTGCTCCAGACCGTGCTTGCGACGTGGATCTTCTACGGCCACGGACTCGGGCTGTTCGGCACGATGAGTCGAGTCGAACTGCTCGGCGTCGTCGCCGGGATCTGGGCCGTTCAGATTCTGCTCTCGGTGGTCTGGCTCCGATATTTCCGGTTCGGCCCCGTCGAGTGGCTCTGGCGAACCGGAACCTACGGCAGTCGACAGCCGCTGCGAAAAGAGAGCTAGAGACCGATTATTTCGTCGGCGCGGAGGCCTTGTGGGCGTCCTTGACACCGTCGACCGTCTCGCTGACTGCGTCACAGCCTTCCTCGTGGAGCAGGTCGCCGACCACGACGACGTCGGCGTGTTGGCCCATCTCGTAGGCGTCGTCGTAGTCGTGGACACCGCCGCCGTAGAACAGCGTCGAGTCGTCGAGTGCGTCGCCTGCGGCACTCACGATCTCGGGGTCGCCAAACATGCCGGAGTACTCCAGATAGATGATTTCTTGGCCGAACATTTTCTCGGCCACGCGGGCGAAGGAGGCCACGTCGTCGGCCGACTGGTCGCAGTCGGCCTCGGTGTACTCGGCCACGGAGGCGTCGGGGTTCATCACGATGTAGGCTTCGGTGGTCGTCCGATCCCAGTCGAGGCCGTTTTCGATCCGCACCCACTCTTTGTGCGCGCCGACGATCCAGAACGGATCGCTCGAATTGAAGACGGTCGGAATGAGGTAGCCATCCAAGGCGGGCGAGTCGATGACGACCGAGGGGTTTGAGGGCTCCTGATACAGTGGCACGTCGTAGGCCGCACAGGCGTCGACGACCCGCTGCATTTTGTCCTCGGTCATCCCGAGAGTGCCGCCGATCTCGATTGCGTCGGTGCCGGTTTCACAGACGTCCTCGAAGGTCTCGCCGTCGACAAGCGGCTTGTCGGGGTCGATCTTGAGGATGTGGTCCCAGTCGGTCCACGGGCGTGTGTTCATCTTGCGTTGAGTTGTTTTGTGTGACAATAAAAAGGGTGCGGTGGCAGAGCTGTCGGCTCGACGGCATCTCTATCCGGGCGCTGATCGGAACGTGACAGACGCCCATCGGCTCGGCAGGCAACTACTGCGGTGTCCCGGACGGTCTTCACATCGATACTGTCACAAGGGATAAACGGCTGTCTCGCCTAGCTCAGTGAACCGAATGGCACAGATTCAGGTCCTCTATATCGCCCCCAACGACGAGGCTATCGAACAGATCGTCTCGGCGCTCGAAACGGCTGGCCCCGAGCTATCGATCTCTCACGTCGATTCTGCGTCCGCGGCGCTTGCGGTGCTCGAAACCGACCCCGTCGACTGTCTGGTTGCCGACCAGCTCTCGTCGGGCGAGACGTCCGCAGTCGTCGACGCTGCACGCTCGCGGACCTCCACCCTTCCGGTAGTGTGGGTTACCGACGAGCCTGCCGACCGTGTCGTCGACAGCTTTGACGGCCACACTGAGTACGTATACAAACAGGAACTGGCCGAACAGGGCGGGCTCGTTGCCCACCGGATTCGGTCGGTCGTCGGCAGTGCCACCGGATCGGCGGTCCAAGACACCGACTCAGAGGGCCAAAATACCGATTCGGATTCGGATGTCGACTCGGAGTGCACTCCGGCCGCTGACTCGGCGGCCGCCGATACAGACGAGCCGGCGACAGCGGCGACCTCCGAGGAGATCGTCGACCGGAGCCACGCGGGCATTCTCGTCTTCGACAGCGAGGGACGCATCACGCTGCTCAATCCGGCGGCCGAACGGATTCTGGGGCTGCCGGCAGCCGACGCAATCGGCGGCACCTGCGAGGCGCTGGATATGCGGACCGAAAGCGACGAGTCGTTACCACTGAGCAATCGCCCTGTCGCCCGGGTTCTGGAATCGGGCCAGCCTGTTGTCGACGAACTCGTGAGTATTCCCACAGATGGGGACCGACGATGGCTCTCGATCAGCGCCTCGCCACTGGCCGACGGCGAGGCAGTCGACTGTGTCGTCGTCACGCTGGATGACGTGTCGGCCGAGGTGGAGCTAGAGACCACCCTCGAAACCGTTCTCGCCCGGATGACCGACGGCTTCATGGCGTTCGATACAGACCTCAGATTCACCTACTGCAGCACGCAGGCGATCAACCCTGATCGGTATCCCGTCGACGAGGTTATCGGGTCGAAGCTGTCGGATCTCCACCCATTCCTCGGGCAGTACGAAGCCGATCTCCGAGCAGTGCTTGAGAGCCAGGAGGCCAAGACGACCGAGACCTACATCCCGGAGCCGACCGCCGCGTGGTACCGCGCGCGACTCTATCCCTCCGAAAGCGGGGTTTCGGTGTTCTTCCGGGAGATCACCGAGGAAAAACACCGCGAGCGTGAACTCGAACAGTACCAGACGATCATCGAATCGGTCCGCGACGGGGTCTGTATTCTCGACTCGACCCTCGATTTCGCCTTCGTCAACGATGCGTTTGCTGACCTGACGGGCTACCCGGAAGCCGAACTCCTCGGAGCGAATGCGTCGCTCGTCACCGACAGCGAAAAGCTACGGGAGCTCGATGAGCGCAGACAACAACTGTTTTCGGGTGACGACGCGGCGATGCTGACCGGCGAGATCATCACTGAATCCGGCCAGCGACTGCCGGTCGAGGCGTGGATGACGCCGCTGTGGCTGCCTGACGGCGAGCGTGGAACAGTCAGCGTTGTTCGTGACATCAGTTTTCGCAAGCAGACCGAGGCGACGTTCACCGCGCTGTACGACGCGGCTCACGATCTGCTTTCGGCCCGGTCGACCGAGGAGATCGCCGAGATCGGCGTCGAGGCCGCGGCCTCGGTGCTCGGGTTTGAGGATGCAATCGTCCTCAGCTACGACGAGGAGCTGAACGTCTTTCATTCGCTGGCGTACACGGAGTCGGCCGAAGCACATCTCCCCGCACCCCTGCCGATCAGTGCCAGTGACTCCAGTATCGCCGGTCGGGCCTTTTTCGACGGTGAACTCGTCGCCACCGACGATATGAGCGAACTCCCCGAGGCGTACAACCCCGAGACAGCCTACCGCCGTGCCATGTTCGTCCCGTTCGACGAGCACGGGGTGCTGTTCGTCGGTGACACTGAAACCGGGACCACAACCGAGCAGACACGGACTGTCGCGGAGCTACTGGGGGCGACGCTTGCGGCGGCGTTCACCCGGCTCTCCTCCGAGCGCCGGTCGGAAGCCAACCAGCAGACGCTGGCCGAACGGACCGCGGAACTAGAGACGCTGGCACACACTAACGAGTTGGTCGAGGCACTCGGCGACCGACTGTTCGATGCGTCGACCCGCGAGGAGGTCGAAGAGGCCGTTTGTTCGATCCTCACCGATTTCGACCGCTACAGCTTTGCCTGGATCGGGGCGGTCGAGAGCCGGACCGATACTATCGTTCCCCGGGCTGCGGCGGGCACCGAACAGGGGTATCTCGACTGGCTCGCCGACCATATCGCCGAGGCAGGCTGTGGGTTGGTCGACGAGCCGACCTGCCGGGCACTCACAGCCGACAGTCCTGTCTCGGTCGACCGGATCGCCCGTGACTGGCAGGACGCACCGTGGCAAAAGGAGGCGTTATCCCGCGGCTACCAGTCGGCGCTGAGCGTCCCGCTCACTCACAACGGGATTAATCACGGCATACTGTCGATCTACGCCGGGACGACCACAGCCTTCGACGAGTATACCAAGACGGTGCTGACCGAGTTCGCTCGGATCACCGCCTACGTGATCGCCAGCACGGAGACCAAACAGGGATTGCTGACCGACCAGCGGACCGAGGTGGAACTCGAACTCACCGACGGCGACGACGTGTTGAGTCAGTTGGCAGCACGGCTCGGCACGCAGGTCGTCTTTGAAGGGTTCGTCCCCCAGAGTGAGCATTCGCTGCTGTATGTCTCAGTTACCGGTGTCCCGACCGCCACTGTCGAGACGGTAGCCGCAGAGATATACGGCATTGAGCGCCTTCGGGCCGTCGCCGACCGAACCGAGATCGCGGTGTTCGAACTGGCGGTTTCGGGCCCTGTGCTCGCGGCCACACTCGTCGACTGTGGGGCGATCCCGACCGAGATCGAGACCGATGGGACGTGCCAGCGGGTCGTGGTGACGGTCCCACAGACGACCGACGTTCGGTCGTTCGTCGACCGGCTGGTCGCCGAGTATCCATCAACGACTGTCGTCTCCCGACAGGACGCCGACCGAGGCGTCAAAACTCCCGAAACATTCCAGATGGAGCTGCTCGACCGGCTCACCCAACGCCAAGAGGAGACGCTTCAGGCGGCGTACTTCGCCTGCTACTTCGACTCGCCGCGCGGCAGTACCGGGACCGAAGTCGGCCACTCGCTCGGCATCTCACAGCCGACGTTCAACCACCATCTGCGAGCCGCGCTCAAAACCGTCCTGACACTGCTGTTTGAGGACGCTCACAACGAGCCTCTAGATAGATAGGGGCAGTCGCTGCGGAACTCACTATGCATAGCAGAGATAGTTTTACTCATACGTCTCCTTCGGTCGGTTGTGGTAGTAGACAGCCAGTGGCTGTCGCCACCGACATTTCGGTGGGACGTCCGGATCTCGCGCGCCAGCGCGGTCGACGCCAGCCCGTTCGGGGGAGCGGGCTCGTCGGGAGTCATTGGGGGATGGCTCCCGACCGTCGACGCATTCGGATGACTGCTGCCATACGGTTCGACAGGAGGGTCGTTCTGCTGGCGGACAGCGAGACGACTCGGCTGTCGAGACACTGTCGGTTTCGATGCAACGGCACCCGCTATGGGGGTGGCATGCCGGGCACCGACCCGCCACCACACGTTTTTCGATTATTTTGACCCAATAGCTATACCCTCCGTCTTCGGATGTCGACACATGCCATCGGACGAACTGAACGTCTTCGGCGATCCACTCGAACCCTGTAGTACGACTCCCGAAACCGGGTTTTTGCGCGATGGAAACTGTCGACACCTCGACCGTGATCCCGGTCGACACGAGCTCTGTGCGGTAATGACACAGGAGTTCCTCGAATACAGCCGCGAGCAGGGCAACGATCTGGTCACGCCGCGACCGGAGTTCGACTTTCCGGGCCTACATCCCGGCGACCGCTGGTGTGTCTGTCTCCCACGCTGGATCGAAGCCCGTGAGGCCGGTGCCGCCCCACCAGTCGTCTTGGAAGCAACAACCGAGGGTGTCCTCGACGAGCTTTCGGTCGACGAGCTTCAGGCGTACGCATACGAAGCGTAGGCACTGACTACGCCGGTTCAGTCGGCGTTGGCCTGCCAGTTCCGCACGGTGTCGGCACCGACGCCCTCGACCGCATCGGCCAAAGAGTCGGGATCGGCGTCTTTGAGTGCCGAAACGTCGTCGACGCCCGCGGTTTTCAGCTTGGCGGCGGTCTTTTCGCCGATTCCGCTGATGGTTTCGAGCTCAGAGCCGTTCTGTTCTGCCTGAAACTCCCGGTAGTTACAGATCGGACAGCCGAGTTCCCACGGCTCGTCGCCGCTGTGGACGATGAGTTCGGGGAGGTCGTGTTCCTCACACCGAGCGTCGGTGACTTCGATCTCGCCGCGGCGCGGCAGGGGCAGTGAGTAGTCACAGTCGGGATACCGCGTACAGCCGACGAGCCGCGAGCCGTTTCGGAGTCGCTTGATCGCCAACTCGCCGTCGTGTTCCCCACCACAGTCCGGACACACCCCAATAACGAGATCCTCTTCTTCGTCGGCCTCATCGGCCTTACACTGCGGACAGCCGTGGGTGAACGTCTTGCGCCCCGCGAGCATCTTCACCTCGTGGAGCTCGTGGTCCTCACACTCGTCTTCGAGAATGAGCGGTTTACCGGTCGACGGCAGCGGAAGCGTATACGTGCAGTCAGGGTAGCCGTTACAGCCGACGAAGTACGAACCGTGTCGACTCTTCCGAACCAAGAGGTCGTCGCCACACTCCGGACAGGGACCGAGCGTTTTGTCGGCTTTGAGGGATTTCTGGATGTGGTCGCCGACCGCCTCACGGGAGTCCGTGAGTTCGTCGAACACTAACTCCAACATCTCCTTGGATTCGGTTGTCACCTCGTCGTACCCCTTGTCACCGGCCGCAATCGCCTGCATATCCGCCTCCAGCTGGGCAGTCATATCCTCGCTGACGATCTGGTCGGCGTACTCCTCGGCGGCTTCGACGACCGCACGAGCAAGCATCGTCGGCCGCGGCGGATCGCTCTCGATGTAGCCTCGGTCGTACAGTTTCTCGATGGTGTGGTGACGCGTCGACTTCGTCCCGATCCCCATTTTCTCCATCGTTTCGATCAGCCGCGACTGACCGTAGCGCCGCGGCGGCTGGGTCTGTTTGTCCTCGATACGCGTCTCGGTGATCGCCAGCGATTCGCCCTCCTCGACGTCCGGAACGTGGGTTTCCTGCTGATTGAAATAGGGGTAGACCTCGTGGTAGCCTGCCTCTACCAACCGCTTACCGTTTGCTTTCAGTCGGAGGTCGTCGACGTCTGTGGTTTCGGTGGCTATCTCGGAGACGACTTTGAGGTGTTCCCACGTCGCATCGTCGGCAACGGTTGCGAAAAACCGGCGGACGACGAGTTCGTAGATCTCCCGTTCGTCCTCGGAGAGTTCGCCGCGGTCCGGTCGCTCGCCGGTTGGGTGGATTGGCGGGTGGTCAGTCGTTTCCTTGTCGCCGGCAGTTGGCTCGATTTCGTCGGCTTCCAGCAGGGATTCGGCATCCTCGCCAAAGGTTCGGTCATCGAGGTACGCTTCAAGAAGCTCTCTGGGGTCGAGATCCTCGGGGTAGACCGTGTTGTCGGTTCGCGGGTAAGTGATATAGCCCGCGGTGTACAGATCCTCGGCCATGCTCATCGCCCGCTGGGCCGAGTAGTTCAGCGAGCCAGCCGCCCGGATGAACTGGGTGGTGTTGAACGGCGCGGGTGGTTTGTCGGTTCGGGTCCGTCGACGCACCGAGTCGACGGTCGCGGCGTCAGTTGCGGCTAACACCTCATAGACGGCCTCCGCACGGTCGCCGTCCCAGACGCGCTCGGCCTCGTTGCCATCCTCGTCGCGGTAGAAGTACTGGGCCTCGAAGCCACCCTTGTCGGCCTTTTCGAGGTCAGCAAACAGTTCCCAGTAGTCTTCGGGATCGAAGGCGTCGATCTCGCGTTCCCGGTCGACGATCAGTTTGAGTGTCGGCCCTTGAACCCGACCAACCGAAATAAAATCGTCACCGAGCTGGCGAGCAGAAAGCGAGAGGAATCGAGTGAGCGCAGCCCCCCAGATGAGGTCGATCACCTGCCGGGCCTCGCCAGCCGCAGCGAGGTCGAAATCGAGTTCGTCGGGGTTGTCGAAGGCCTCCTGAACCTCGCGGTCGGTGATCGACGAAAAGCGAACGCGGTCGATCTCGACGTCCTCGTTGACCTCGCGGACCAGCTCGTAGGCTTCCTTGCCGATGAGTTCGCCCTCGCGGTCGTAGTCAGTTGCAATCGTGACCTGCGAGGCGTGTCTGGAGAGCGTCCGGATCGCCGAGACGATATTTTGCTGTGTGGGCTGTTTTTCGATGGGCGCGTCGATCAGTTCGACCGGTTCGACGTCCCGCCAGTCGTTGTACTCGGCGGGGAAGTCGACGCCGACGACGTGGCCGGAGAGACCGATGCAGCGTTTCCCGCCCCATTTGTAGACGTTGACGCCGTTTTCCCGGGTTGAATCGGCGGTGTCACCGCTCAAAATCTCGGCGATTCGCCGGGCAGCGTTGTCCTTCTCGGTAATGATCAGTGCGGGCCCGCGACTCATTAGCCCGGAGTACGCCGCTTTGTGGCCTAAAGCTTTCGTGCGAGTCGTTCATCCCCTCTCTGACTCACTGTTCGCTGTCGACCCCGCGAACTTTTTATCGCTCCCAACCAACTATTTGAGTATGCTGAAACTACTTATCGGACTCGTCGGTCTCGTCGAAGCGCTGTATCCGGATCGGTTTATTAGCACTCTGACTGATCTCAGCTACGACTACGAGGGTGAACCGCCGACAGCGAAACCGTGGGTCGTCACCGCTGCCCGAATCGAGGGCGTCGTACTGCTCGGCGTAGCGATTCGCGCGGCGATCAAAGCCGACTGGGCAGCCAAAGCCGATGCGGCGTCGACCGACACGGACGACTCCGACTCAACAGCGGAACCGTCGGGGACAGTCGACCGAATCTGATTGGTAGTCGATTCGTAACTCGATACAAACACACCCAGTCGACCACAACTCCCACGTACCTACCACCCCTACTGCGAGTATGGCACGGCTTCTCGTTGTTGGCGGAAGCGGATTTATTGGACGTGCGATCTGTCGACAGGCGGTCGCAGCGGGCCACGAGGTTCGAAGCGTCTCCCGGAGCGGACGTCCCGAAATAGCCTCGGGCCGCTGGGTTGAGGCGGTCGAGTGGACCAGCGCGGATCTGTTTAGCCCGCATGCGTGGCGCGACCGGCTCCGCGGTGTCGACGCCGTTATCCACAGCGTTGGCATTGCCCACGAAAAGCCAAAGCAAGGAGCGACTTACGAGCGATGCAACGGCGATTCGGCGATTATCACGGCGCTGGAGGCCGAACGCGCTGGGGTCGAAACCTACGTCTTTCTGTCCTCGGCGGCCAACTATCCGACCGCCCGGCGGGCCTACCTCCGGTCGAAGCGACGGGCCGAACGCGCCGTCGAAGATCTCAACATGGAAACGGTCGTGCTGCGGCCGGGTGCGGTCTACGGCCCCGGACAGCCGCATTTTCCCGAGCCGTTCAACTGGCTCTGTCGACTCGTCGCGGAGATCGAGCCGCTCGCCGAGCGACTCGGCGACAGGCGTCCGCTCTCGGTCGACCGGGTCGCTGACGTCGCCCTTGAGTCGGCGGTCGACCCCGACACACGACTGCTGACTGTCGAGGATATCGCACGCAAGTAGCGTCGCAATCACATATAATCAAATATGATGTGGGTTCGATCCAGCAGAGGTGGCTATCGTGAGTAAGAGTTCGCCAGTCGACATGACGACGGGGGCGATCACGCCGCGGCTGTTCTCGTTAGCGTGGCCGCTGGTGTTGGGGAACCTGCTGCAGACGTTCTACAACCTCGCGGATATGTTCTGGGTCGGCCGTGTCAGTGGCGAGGCCGTCGCCGCCGTCTCGCTGATGTTTCCGTTGTCGTGGATGTTCGTGTCGACGGCGATGGGGATCACGGCGGCGACGATTGCGCTGGTCTCGCAGTACATCGGCGCGGGGAATAGACGGGAGGCCGACCGCGTCGTCGGCCAGACAGCGCTGTTGACGACCGCGGTTGCTACTGTGTTGCAGGGGTCGGGCTGGCGTTTCGTCAGCCGCTGTTGTCGACCATCGGCGCGCAGGGCCAAGTGTACGTCGAGGCGCTCGGGTATATCGAGGTCATCTTTCTGTCGCTGCCGCTGATTTTCCTGTTTTTCGCGTTTCGGGCGGCCCTGCAGGGTGCTGGCGACACCAAGACTGCGATGTGGTTGATGCTCCTTTCGGCGGGGTTGAACGTCGTTATCGACCCGATCTTCATCCTTGGCTGGGGGCCGGTCCCGGCCCTCGGCACGCAGGGAGCGGCGATAGCGACATTTATTGCTCGCGGCGCGGCAGTGGTCGCTGGGATCGGAATTCTGCTCACCGGTGGGTATGGCGTCCGGCTCCGGCTCAGTGATTTAAAACCCGACTGGAAACTCCAGCGTCGACTAATCGAGATCGGGACCCCAGCGACAATTGATGGCTGGGCTCGGAGCTTTTCGTCGGTCGTGATGGCGGCGTTCGTCGCCCAGTTCAGCGTCGCCGCCATCGCCGCTTACGGGATCGGCCTCCGATTGATGTCGATTTCGTGGACTGTCGCCGGTGCCGTCGGACAGGCCACCGCCACCGGTGTCGGCCAGAACCTCGGAGCCAACACGCCGGACCGCGCCGCCGAGGTGGTTTGGAAGGCGACCGCCGCAACGATGGCGGTCCTGTTTGCGGCGGCGGGGCTCGTTGTCACGTTTCCGGCAGTTGCCATTGGGATCTTCATCGACGATGCCGCGGTGATCGCTGAGGGGATCGTCTTCCTCCGGATCGTCGCGCCCTCGTGGGCCTTCTTCGGCGGCGTCATGGTGATTCAGGGTGGGTTCCGCGGGGCGGGCGTGACGAAAGTCGCCATGGTGTTGTCGTTCCTCTCGCGGTGGATCTTCCGGGTGCCGGTCGCGCTCGTGTTGGCGTTCGGCTGGGTCTACACGCTCCCCGGCGGCCTCACGGTCGCGGCTTTCGACTGGGGCGTCGACGGCCTCTGGTGGGCCTACGCTGTCGGCGCGCTCGGCTCGTTTGTCGTCGCTGTCTTCTGGTTTCGGCTGGGTACGTGGAAAGGTGGCGTGGTCGACCGTGAGGAACCGACCCCGGCTCCAACCGATTGAAAAGGGTCGGCCTACTCGGCCAGTTCCGCACGGAGCAGTTCGTTGACGCTGCCGGGATCGGCCGACCCCTGCGATTTCTGCATCACTTGGCCGACGAGGAAGTTCAGTGCGCCACCCTCGCCGTTGTGGTAGTCCTCGACGGCGTCAGGGTTTTCCTCGATAGCTTCGCTGACGAAGCCTTCGATCTCGCCCTCGTCGGCCTTCCCGAGTCCTTCGCGGTCGATGATCGTCGCTGGGTCGTCGCCCTCGTCGAGCATCTCCCGGAGCACGATCTCCTCGGCGTTTTTCGTCGTGACTTGGTCGCTGTCGACCAACTCGATCAGTCGCTCGAACTCGTCGAGCCGGTCTTCGACGTCGGTGATTGCCATATCGCGATAATTCAGCTCGCCCAGTAGGTTGTCGGCGACCCACGTCGCAGCCAGATCAGCGTCGAAGCTCTCGGCGACCGCCTCGAAGAAGTCCGCCACGGCCTTCGTCGAGGTGAGTTTCGAGGCCGACTCGCTGTCGAGACCGTACTCGCTTTGGAACCGTTCGCGGCGGGCATCCGGCAGTTCGGGAATCGATATTTCGTCCTTCCAGTGGGCGACTTCGAGCGGCGGCAGGTCGGCTTCCCGGAAGTAGCGGTAGTCGGCCTCGGACTCCTTCGAACGCATCGAGACCGTAATTCCACGGGATTCGTCCCAGTGGCGGGTCTCGGTTTCGATCACGCGACCGCGGCGGACCGCGTTCTTCTGGCGGGTGACCTCGTAGGCGAGTGCCTTCTCCGCGCCTTTGTGGCTCGAAATATTCTTCACCTCGGTTCGATTGGCATCCGCAAGGACGTCATCAGATATCGAGCCGTCTTCGTCGACGTCCTCGGCCTCAACCAGCGAGATATTGGCGTCGACACGGAGACTGCCGTCGCGGGTGGCCTCGAACACGCCCAAATATTCGAGGACGCCTTCGAGTTTGGCGAGGAACGCCCGGGTCTCCTGTGGCGAGCGGAAATCCGGCTCGGTGACGATCTCGACCAGTGGCGTTCCGGCCCGGTTGTAGTTGATCAGCGAGTAGTCGGCGGTGTCGATGCTGCCGCCCTCGTGTTGGAGGCTGCCGGGGTCTTCTTCGAGATGGGCACGCGTGATGCCGATCTCGCGGCGCTGGCCCTCAACGGAGATTTCGAGGCTCCCCTGCTGGCAGATCGGGGCGTCGTACTGCGTGAGTTGGAAGTTTTTGGGGAGATCGGGGTAGTAGTAGTTTTTCCGGTGGAAGGTGGTCCGTTCGGGGATGTCGGCGCTGAGTGCTTTGCCGATCTTGACGGCGGCCTCGACCGCGCCCTCGTTGAGGACCGGGAGTGCGCCGGGGAGTCCCAGACAGACGGGACAGGTGCGGGTGTTGGGCTCTTCGTCGTCGACGGCGGTGGTCGAACAGTTGCAGAAAATCTTGGTCGACGTTTCGAGCTGGACGTGAACCTCCAGCCCGATTACGACCGCGTGTTCTCGGTTTTCGGCGGCCTGCGCAGTCATTACCCGGGATTTGCTACCCGGCGGCTAAAGGCTAACGGAGCGTAGCCTCGGCGCTGTCGTCTTCGTCGACCGGTTCTGGCCCGCGTTCAACGACACGTACGGCAGCGCCGTCTCGGTCACGGGCTGCTGATCTCACTCCTCTCATCTTTCAGCTGTCACACACGTGTCTGACACAGCTTTATGAGTCCGTGGGAACCTTCAACAATCATGACTAATCGAGTCGACGATCTCGAAAGCGAGATCGCAGAGCTCCGTGCGGCGGTCAACGGCCTGACCGAAGAACTCGTCGAGACCAAAGCCCGGGTCCGCGAACTCGAAAACGAGGCCGACGCCGAGCCCGAACCCGAGGAATCGACAGCAGAGACCGACTTCGTCGACGCCGATCCGGTCGCACCGACGTCCGAGACGACCAAAAGTGACGACCACGTCGAGGTCGTCGAACAGGAGCCGAGCAACGAGGAGGGTGCGACCTCATTCGAAGCTGATAACCCCGACGAGACGAAGGAGTCGACAGAAGACGACGAGACCGTCCAAGGCGACATTATCGTTGCCTGAGGCGGTTGCGAACCCGATATCCGGACGCGTCTCGCTCCCCGGCGGTCACAGCCGCCGACAGTAACTCATGCACATTTCAGCCCTCGTCTTAGACGGTTTCAAAAGCTTCGGCAGACCGACGCGCATCCCCTTCTACGAGGATTTTACGGTCATCACCGGCCCTAACGGGTCGGGCAAATCGAACATTATCGATGGTGTCCTCTTTGCACTCGGACTCGCCCGCACTCGCGGCATCCGCGCCGAGAAGCTCACCGATCTCATTTATAATCCCGGCCACGACGGCGAGGAAGACGCTGGGGGTGGCACCCGCGAAGCCAGCGTCGAGGTCATCCTCGACAACAGCGACCGTACCCTCTCCCGTGAGCAGGTCGTCACCGCCGCCGGAAGCGACCGTATCGGCGACGTCGACGAAATCACGATCAAACGCCGGGTCAAACAGACCGAAGATAACTACTATTCGTACTACTATCTCAACGAACGCTCGGTGAATCTCGGGGATATTCAGGACTTGCTGTCGCAGGCCGGAATCGCCCCCGAGGGGTACAACGTCGTGATGCAGGGCGACGTCACCGAGATCATCAACATGTCAGCGTTCCAGCGCCGCGGCATCATCGACGAAATCGCTGGCGTCGCGGAGTTTGACCAGAAGAAGGAGGCCGCTTTCGAGGAGTTGGAAGCGGTCAAAGACCGAATCAACGAGGCCGCTCTCAAGATCGAAGACAAGGAAAACCGGCTCGAACAGCTCGCCGACGAACGGGATACGGCGCTCGAATACCAGTCCCACCGCGAGGAAAAATCCGAGTATGAGGGGTATCTGAAGGCCGCCGAACTCGAAGACAAACGCGAGAGCCTCGCCAACACCGAGGCCAAGATCGAAGAGTGTGAAGCCACGCTCGAAGACCGACAGGCGACGCTCGATACCAAACAGGGTCGACTCACCCGACTCGAAGACGAACTTGAAGACCTGAACCGCGAGATCGAACGCAAGGGCGAGGACGAACAGCTTGCGATCAAACGCGAGATCGAGTCGGTCAAAGGCGAGATCGATAGACTCGAAGGCCGGATCGAAACCGCCGAGGAGCGCGTCGAGGAGGCCGAAAACGAGCGCCGCGGTGCGTTCGTCGAACTCGATCGCAAGCAGGAACAGGTTGAGGAACTCGAAAGCGAGATCCGCGATCACAAGGTCAAGAAAGCCTCGATCAAGGGGACCGTCCAGACCAAGCAGTCCGAACTCGAAGAGATCGAAGCCGAGATCGAGAACGTCGACACCGAGTTCGACGAACTGAAAGCCGAACTCGCTGCGGAAAAAGAACGGCTTGAAGGGCTCAAATCGGATGCCAACGAGGCCCAGCGCGAGAAGGACCGCCTGTTGGACGACGCGAGGCGGCGATCCAACGAGGTCACTGAAGCCCAGAACGATCTCGAAGCCGCCCGTGAGGATCTCCCCGACCTGAAGGCGAAACTCTCGGAACTCCACAGCGAACTCGACAAAGCCGAGAAGAACGCCGAGAAAATCGAGTCGACCATCGAGACGCTCCACGAGGAGCGAACCGAACTCAAAACGGAACTCGACGCGGTCGACGACGACCTCCGCGAGAAACAGTCGGAGTACGCCGAACTCGAAGCCCGCGCCGACGACAGCGGCGACACCTCGTGGCCCCGCGCCGTGACGACGATTCTCAACGCCAACAAGCGCGGTGTTCACGGTGCAGTCGGCGATCTGGGGAGCGTCGACGGCGAGTATGCGACTGCCTGTGAGACCGCCGCCGGTGGCCGACTCGCAAACGTCGTGGTCGACGACGACGGCGTCGGCTCGGACTGCATTGATTTCCTGAAATCCCGGAACGCAGGCCGGGCGACGTTCCTCCCGATCACGAAGATGGACGACCGGAGCTTGCCGCGGTTGCCGAACGATCCGGGCGTCGTCGACTTCGCCCGCAATCTGGTCGACTACGACTCGAAATTCGAGTCGATCTTTTCGTACGTCTTGGGGTCGACGCTCGTCGTCGAGGATATGCAGACCGCCCGCCAGTTCATGGGCGATTTCCGGATGGTAACCCTCGACGGCGATCTGGTCGAACGCTCGGGGGCGATGACCGGTGGCTCCGGCGGCGGCTCACGGTACTCCTTTTCGCACTCCGGCGGTGGGAAAATCGAACGGATCGCCAAGGAGATCGCCAAACTGGAGGACAAACGCCGCAGCCTCGATTCGGAGATCCGGGAGTTGGAAAGCGATATCGACGATGCCCGGGACCGCAAATCCGACGCCACCGAAACGGTGCGCTCGGTCGAAACTGATCTCGAACGCACGCGTGAGGAGATCGACGACACCGAAGCCACAACCGAGCGGCTCGAAGCTCGCCTAGAGGAGATCGAAGCCGAACGCGAGGAGGTCACCGAGGAGATGGAGAGCGTCGACGACCGGCTCGACGAACTCGAAACCGAACGCGAGGCCGTCGAGGAGACCATTTCCGAACTGGAAGCCGACCTCGCGGATTCGAAGATCCCCGAACTCACCGCTGAGGCCGACGAGATCAAATCGGAGATCGACGACCACAAAGACCGAATGGAGAAGATCGACGGCCGGATCAACGAAAAACAACTCGAACTCCAGTACGCCGAGGAGGCCATCGAGGAGCTCCACGACACGGTCGAAACGGCCCAAAACCGGAAGGCAGAGGCCAAAGACCGGATCGCGGAGCTGGAGGCCGAAATCGAAACCAAAGAACAGACGCTCGACGACAAACGCGAGGCCGTCGAGGAACTCGAAGCCGAACTCGTCGACCTCAAAGCCGCCCGTGAGGATCTCAAAGCCACCGTCAAGGCCGCCAAAGCCGAGCGTGACGAGGCCCAAGAGGCCGTCGCCGAGATCGAATCCACACTCCAGACTCACCGCGAGACGGTCGACCGGCTCGAATGGGAGATCGGCGAACTCGAATCGGCAGTCGGCGACTACGACCCCGAGGAGATACCCGACCACGACGAGGTCGAATCGAAAATCGAGACACTGGAAGCGAAGATGGAGGCACTCGAACCGGTCAACATGCTGGCCATCGAGGAGTACGACGAGGTCGAAGCCGAACTGGAGACGCTCACGGAGGGTAGGGACACCCTAACGGAAGAACGAGACGGGATTCGTGACCGCATCGATCAGTACGAATCCCAGAAGAAGTCGACGTTCATGGAGGCCTTCGAGTCGATCAACGATCACTTCACGGATATCTTCTCACGGCTCTCGGCGGGGAGCGGCGAACTCGTGCTTGAAGATCCCGACGACCCATTCGAGGGTGGATTGACGATGAAAGCCCAGCCAGCCGACAAACCGATCCAGCGACTGGCGGCGATGTCAGGCGGCGAGAAATCGCTGACCGCACTGGCGTTCATTTTCGCTATCCAGCGACACAACCCCGCGCCGTTCTACGCGCTCGACGAGATCGATGCCTTCCTCGATGCCGTGAATGCCGAACGCGTCGGCGAGATGGTCGACGATCTGGCTGGCGATGCCCAGTTCGTTGTCGTCTCTCACCGCTCGGCGCTCCTTGAACGCTCCGAGCGAGCGATTGGCGTCACGATGCAGGACGACAACTACAGCGCCGTGACCGGGATTCAGTTCAGCGAGGACGACGCTGCGGAGGGTGAGGATGGCTCGGATGACGACCCCGACGCAATCGAGGAGGCCACAGCCGATGACTGAGTCCCCGGAGATCGCGGGGCTCGGTTCGGCCCCAGCTGACGTGTCGCCGCCCGACGAGGTCGACGACGATGACGTCGAGCCGGTCGAACTCTTGGTCCAACTGGCCGAAGACGGCGAGATCGATCCGTGGGATATCGATATCGTCGACGTGACCGATGCGTTCCTCTCGAAGCTCGCCGAGACGGACCTTCGGACGAGTGCGCGTGCGCTGTTTTACGCCAGCGTGTTGCTCCGAATGAAGGGCGATCAACTGCTCGCCGATCCACAGGAGGAACCTGAGCCGGAACCCGAGCCGTGGGAACAGGCGATGGATGCGGCTGGCGACGAGGAAATGGAGCCCGGATTCGACCCTGTCGACGCCCTCGAAGACGAAATGGACCGTCGACTCGACCGGAAAAGCACGCGTGGCTCGCCCGAAACCCTCGATGAGTTAGTCCGCGAGCTTCGGGAGGCCGAACGCGACAACTGGTGGAAACGCCGCCGGGAGTACGACACCTCCGACTCCCCACAGGGGTTCAGCCGTGGCACCCAGACGGTCGACTACCGGTCGGCTGACGAGATGCGTTCCGAGGCCGAGCCGACCGAAAACGACGTGACGGGGACCACACACACCGAAGACATCGATCAGGTCATCGACGACGTAATTGGCGTTCTCCAGCCGCAGTTCGACAAGGGACGGGCCGAGCTTCTGTATACAGAAATTAAGACGGCGGGTGGTCGACCATTTATGACCTATTTAGCGCTCCTGTTCCTCTCTCATCGCGGCCGCATCCGACTCCAGCAGGACGACCTGTTCGGTGATCTGTGGGTCCAAGACCCCGAAGCCGTCGAAGAGAGCGACGATGACGATCCAACTGTCGACACTGAGCCGGAAGCCGAGCCAATCGCCGACTGACTCGTTGGCCACAGCCGCCAGTTCACTTTTGCGAACGGCACTGCTCTAGTAGGGAGTGACTACGACCGTCCCCGACACTGTCGAATCCCTCCTCACATCCGAGCGACTGATTGGGCATCTGGCGACCAGTCTCAACGACCGCCCCCACGCGGCACCTGTGTGGTATTACTACGAGAACGACACTGTCGAAATCGTCACCGGCGGTCGCAAACTGGCCAACATTCGCGAGAACTCGCGGGTCGCGCTCTCGATTCAGCAAGACGACGGTGGCCACACCGAATGGATGGTTTCACTGCTCGGCACGGCGACGGTGGTCGGCGATGAGGCGGCGTTCAAAGCCGCAAACCGCCGGATCAACGAGAAGTACGACGCCGACGAGAACGCCTACGACGAAAACACGCTCGTTCGAATTTCAATCGGCTCTGTGAACTATCGGACGTATTAGCTACGAGGAGAGCATCCACTCGTCGTCGCCGACCGGTTCGATCAGCTCTCGGTGGACCATCTCGTCGAGCACTTCATCGAGGCGATTGGGTTGGGCGATCTCCATCTCGATCCGACCGATGTCGAACTGTGTTTTCAGTTGCTGTCTGATCGTCTCACGGCTCACCCGCTCAGCATCGACTGTCGACATGGCGCGCTGGATCAACTCCGAGAGATCCTCGATGAAGTTCCACGGATAGACGACCCACGTCCAGTCTTCGAGCTGTTCGCCGACGAAATCCGGCTCGAACGAACTGGTCTGGAGCAACTGTAACGTCGCGGTTCGAACCTCGCCCGCGTTGCGGTCGGTGACGTACTCGTATGCCCGTTCGATTGAGCCCCCGGTGTCGGCGATATCGTCAATAATGAGCACGTCCTTGCCGTCGACGCTGCCCTCGGGCATCGGATACCGAACCTGTGCCTCGTCGGTCTTCTCGCCGGTACCGACGTAGTGTTCCATCTTCAGGCTCGCCAGATCATCGAGGCCGAGAAAATCACAGAGACAGCGGCCGGCAAACCAGCCGCCGCGCGCCAGAGCGACGACGACATCGGGTTCGAACTCCGCGGCCCGTACCTGTCTGTTTACGTCCCGACAGAGCCGGTACAGATAGTCCCAATCAGTGATTGTACAGTTGAACGTGTCGTTGGTGTCGACCATATCGATCCGATAGCTGTCGACGGTTGTAAACAACAGGATACCCGAATTAGTCGAGGCCTAACGTCTCGCGGAGCGTTTCGGTGATCTCGACGGCTGGCTCGTCGGGCTCTTCGTCGCAGGCAATTGGCTCTCGGCCATCAAACGTTTCGTGGACGGCTTTGACACCATCCGAGAGCGTATCGAGCCCGTAGCCACCTTCTAACACAAATGCCAGTGCGGCGTCGTTGCGGTCGGCAATCGCTCGCATTCGGTCGGTCATCAGCGCGTAGCCTTCGGTCGAGATCCGATGCCGAGAGATCGGGTCGTGACGATGGGCATCGAACCCGGCACTGACGATCAACAGATCAGTATCGAACTCAAAGAGCGCCGGATCGAGGGCTTCGTCGATGACATGCAAGTAGTCCGGATCGCCAGCACCTGCCGGGAGTGGGGCGTTGAGTGTCGTTCCCTCACCGCTCCCGGTGCCGATCTCGTCGACATCGCCCGAACCGGGGTAGATTCCCTCCTCGTGGATCGAGGCGTAAAACACGTCGTCGCTGTCGTAGAAGATGTCCTGTGTGCCGTTGCCGTGGTGGACATCCCAGTCGAAAATCGCGGCGCGGTCGATGTCGCCGGTGTCGATGAGTCGCTGGGCGGCGACCGCGACATTGTTAAAGAAACAGAATCCCATGGCGTCGTCGCTGACGGCGTGGTGGCCCGGCGGTCGACCCAGCGCGAAGGGGGTCTGTCTCCCATCTGCGCCGTCGACTGCGGCTTTGGCCGCCCAGCGTGCAAGGCCAGCACTCTGGCGGGCGGCATCCCATGTGTCCTCGCAGGCAACCGTATCTCGGTCCCAGTTGCCGCCACCGTCCTCACAGAACTCCTCGAACTCCTCGACGTAGTCGTCGGTGTGGACAGCCGCGACAGCCTCACGGGAGGCTGGCTCGGCGTCCCGGTACTCGACACCGTGTTGCTCCTTGAGGCCGCGTTTGATCGCCCGCAGACGGTCGGCCGTCTCGGGGTGTCGCTCGCCGGTATCGTGCGTCAGACAGACGTCGCTGTATCCAAACTGCATTATTCAAAAAGGGCAAAGTACATCTCGATATCGTTTGCTTGGACGGTGCGTCTGTCGGCGTGGCGGGCGAGTTTGACTGCCGCGGCGGCGACGTTGTCGGCGTAATCTTCGAGAATATCGGCCAGCGCGATTCGGGCGTCCATCGACACCCGGTAGCTGTCGTCGATGTTGAGTCGTGCGATTCGGTCGACCGGCGCGACGGGGAGTTCGAGACTCTCGCGGTCGACGACCTGATGAACACCGAAGTCAGATGCCATCAGGGTTTTGCGCCCGTCTTTGGTTGCCGTCTCGGCGGCCTCGACGGCCAGCGCCGCCCCGCGGCGTTGAACGCGCCGTGCCAACTCTTCGGCGGCATCGGCACTCACCCGGAGAGACTCCGCGTTGCGCCGGATAATAGCATCTACCGGGGCGAACGGCAACTCAACACTCATACCCAAATACGTGGGTGTGTGTCGTATAATGCTTTCCGTTACGCTCGCTCAACGGCCGCTTAGTTGTCCAGTTCGAAACGGAATTTCCGCCAATTAGAACAGTTCGTCGGCGCTGATCGTTCCGTCCATCTCGGGCCCACGGACAGTCACTTCTTCACCGAGTCTCAGGCTGTCGCCGGTGTCGACGCTCCGCGTTTCGCTCCCGTTGTCGAGAATCACCGGGTTGCCGGTCTGGACAACTGTCCCAGTGAACTCGACGATCTCGCCGGAGTCGGACGTAGTCTTGGTCGACTCGCTGTCGTCGTTCGCATCTGTCTCTGCTGTCGCAGCCGATTCGCTTGCTCCGCCCGAGCCGCCGTCCTCAAATGCCGACAGTCCACCAGCGGCAGCGGCCGCTTCGGCCTCACGGTCGGTTGCCTCCGTCGGCTCGTCGTCTGATTTGTCGGTGCTGACGCCGGATTCGAGGATACTCACCGTCGACTGCCAGCCTGCGCTGGCTTCGAGTTCGTCCTGCCAGCCGTCTTGGATCTCTGCATCAGTGACCAAGACGTGATCGGCGAGTTCGATATCCTTGTCGGCTTTGTCGCCCCAGAGGGCAACCCGAATGTCGCCCGTCTCGTCTTTGAGCCGGACGTTTCTGACTTGGCCCTCCGAGCCATCGTCGCGGTCGAAGGTGCGTTTCCCGTCGTCCTCGATCACACCGCCCGAGATGTCGACTGTCTGGCCGATTTCGACCGAACCGATATCGGTCGTCTCGGGGACGTATTCGATCTCCTCGTCGAGTGGTTCGACCGCGCCGCGGGAGCCGACGTGGAGTTCGAGACTCCCGTCGCGTTCCTTCACGTAGCCGTCGACGATTTCGACCGACTGATCGGCAGTGAGCTCGTCGACGAGATCAGCCTTCTCGTCCCACAGCGTCACTCGAATCCGGCCGGTCGGATCGCCGACCGCGAGGTTCGAGACACGACCTTCCGAGCCGTCGTTGCGGTCGAACGTGCGGACGGTTCCGACATCGAGAATCCGGCCCTTGAGGTTTACATCCGAGAGGCCGAGTGAGAGGTCTTCGACGCGGTGGACATCGAGAACTTCGACATCGACCTCGGCCTCGGAGTCGGGTTCGGCCTTGTCGACGCTGACCTCGACGCCGTTGTAGCCGTCCTTCGGTCGACCGGCGATCCGGAGGACATCACCAACGTCAAGCTGGCCGTGCTGTTCGCCTTCAGGATCGCCGACCGCCGAGACCGCAAGTTGGTCCCACATCGAGATGCGGATGCGGCCGGTGCTGTCGGCGACTTCCATGTTGACGACGTAGCCGTCTTCCTCGTCTTCGCCGTCGCGCTCGAAAGTTCGGAGTTCGCCGACCGAGACGATCTTGCCGAGGAATTTGACCTCGTCCATCCCGGGGTCGATGTCGGCGATCCCGTTTACCTCCTCGTCTTTCAGTTCGTGTGCGATGAGCATGGCCGCGGTCTCTTCGTCGGCCAGCCCGCCCATCTGTTCGACCTTGTCTTCGACGGCCTCCCGGAACTCTTCGAGCGGAACGTCGGTGTCGAGGTCGTCGTAGACGTCGGCTATGACACCCATGAGTATACACTGAGGCAGGACCAGACCGCGCATAAGCGTTGTCCTTGCGCCGGTTGGGCGGGGCTATCGAGGCCGCTCGACAGTCGTCGCTTCGACCGCAATTTCGGTCGACACGGTTGCATAGCGGTGCTGCGTCGGGATCGGATAAAAAGCTCCGGAGGATTAGGTTGGTCGACCGTCGACCAGTTCTGAGACCGGTGGAACGGTCCGTGTCGACAGTCGTCACGGGACCGCTGTACCGTAACCGTCTTAAGTAAACCGAGGGTAACAAAGAATGAGTCCCGTTAGGGTAGTGGACTATCCTATTGGCTTGCGGAGCCAGTGACCGGAGTTCAAATCTCCGACGGGACGTTCGTTCTTTCGGACTGCTTCGCTTCGCTCAGCAGTCGCTCAGTCACTCACGTCCCGTCTTGCTCCACGCTCGTGTTCACTCGCGTGGAACTCCGACGGGACGTTTCTACCGACAATACTGTTTATTTTACACGCCGACTACCACGACACTCCAGCCGCCAACAGTCCGGCGTCGACGAGCAACAGCAGTGCGACGGCCCCTGCAGCCAGAAAGATCGGCCGTGTCGACTCGACTCCCGTTGCCACGGTGTCAGCGGCTGCCGACCCGCCGAGCCGTTTGCAGCCGATCTCGACGAGAGCAGTCAACACGAGCCACAACACCAACATCGCCACCACGAGTTGCCCGCGACCGGTGGCAAACAACGACTCGGCGGTGTACCCCGTTCCAGCCAGATGGCCACCGGTCGTCACGAACACAACCGCACTGATGCGTGTCAGCCACGCCAGTCTGGTCGTGATTGTCGACATCGCCTGCTTGGAGATCGATCCGGCAGTCGACGCCGGAAGCACGGCCCCAACTACGAACAGCACGCTTCCAGTCCAGAGACCGGCAAACAATACGTGGACAACCTGCATGATCGAATCAATCGCTTCCATGACAACACCATCGGACGTCTGCCTGATATATGCTGGCGGTCTCCGCCGATTGTGTGATCCTATAGGCGGTTGTTTGGTAAACATATCTTTCCAAATCCCAAAAAAGCGTTTTCACAAGCTCAATCTTTAAGTGGGTGGCGACGGTATAGATAGTTGTTATGAGTACGCAGAAAACCGTCCGACAGCAGGCTGGCGAAATCGAAGAATCCAGAGCCCTTCGGCTTGAAGAAGACAAAGTCGAACAGATCGTCGACGCGCTGAACACCGATCTGGCCAACGCCTACGTTCTCTATCACCAGATTCACAAACACCACTGGAACGTCGAGGGCGCGGAGTTCCGCGACCTCCATCTGTTCCTCCAAGAGGCCTATGAGAACCTCGAAATGGGTGCTGACCGAATCGCCGAGCGAGCACAGGCAATCGGTGGCGTCCCGGTCGCTGGTCCAGCGAATCAAGAAGAGCGTGCCACAATCGAATTCGAGGGCGAGGACGTCTACGACATCCGGACCTCCCTTGAGAACGATATGGAAGCCTACGGTGACATAATCGAGGGCATGCGGGACCACATCCAGCTAGCAGCCAACCTCGGTGACCCAACGACCGAGCACATCCTCAAGGAGATCCTGACGCAGGTCGAAGAGGACGCCCACCACATCGAGCACTACCTCGAAGACGACAGCCTCGTCCTCGAATCGTCGACGAAATAGGGTTCGACAGCCAGCGTCGGGAGGACGGTCGACACTGTACCGATCCGAATTTTACTTTTTAATCATAACTAGCCACGGCTGGTCGACGCTCCGTTCCAACAGGCCGACTACAGTTTCTTGCGGAGGTCGTTCGCCGTGAGCGCGCCCTGAATCAGATAGGAGGCACCGCTGTACTTTGGTGCGATCAGTGCCGCGCCGAACAGCAGTGCTGCCCGCTGCTCGTCGCCGTTTTGCATGGCCTTTCCGGCTTGAACGAGCAGCGAGGCAGTGTTCAACTGTTTGAGTCGACTCTCGTTGAGGAGGGTCTCGACCGGCGTCGTGTTGGGGAGGGCACTCATTACAAGTCGACCTCCGTCTCGACAGCAGAAAAACCGCAGGAGCCGTCAGTGTTGAGAATACTCAGTCCGTTCTGGGAATCGCATACGCACCAGCCACAAAGAAGCCCACTGCGAGCACCGTGAGGATCAGCAGGTTCCCGAGATACGGCTCGCCAGCCGCCGGTGGGTACGTGATCGCTCGGACGCCACGAGCGAAGTAGGTCAGCGGCGAAAGTTCGACCAGCGGGCCGAACCAGCCGGGCAACTGATCGAGCGTGATGAACGTATCCGAGAGGAACAAGAGTGGCAAAGCGATGGTGTTGCTCGCGGCAATAACGCCGTCTTGGGAGTCGGCTACGCGACCCAACACGGCCCCAAAGCCACAGAACAGCACGACTGCGAGCACAATGAAGGGGATGAGCATTGCTACCGACCCCGAAACCGGAATCGTCGCCGTCGTCAACAGCAAGACGAGTCCGAGAATCAGGAGGCTGGCGAGTCCGATGATCGCGGTGTTGACGAGCGTGTGGGCGACGAGCCACTCGGTTCGAGTCAGCGGTGTCGTCGCCAGCTTTTCAAACCGGTTGTCGTCGCGGTGGCGAGCGATTTCGCTCCCGACCCGCGATAGCGGCGTAAACAGCACCACCGTCGCCAGATAGCCGGGGATGTAGTAGGCCGCCGGCTCGGCGAACAGTCCACTGTCGGCCGGCTGGGTCCGCACCAGCGCGCCGAAGATGACGACCAGAATGACGGGGAAAAAGAACGTAAAGAAGACTGCGGTCCGGCGGCGGAGGAACGAGTGCCACGCCGCGACCGCCTCGGATCGAATCCGTCGACTACGACTCATTTTTCGCCCCCAGTCGCTGCACTGTCGACCGATGGAGTGGGTGACTCCGTCGACTCCTCGGAAACCACGCTCGCGCCCGGTGTCGCTGCGCCCTCGAAGCTCTCACCGGTGAGTTGAAGATAGACGTCTTCCAGGCTGGGTTCGGTCCACGTCAGCGAGTCGTAGCTGATTCCGGCCGCTGACAGCACGTCGACTGCCTCGCCGATGTCGACCGGTGAGACGCCGTCGACGACGACCTCTGCTTGACTGGCGGTTGCCGAAAAGCCAGCCGTCCCCAGCGCCTCGGCTGCCGCGTGGCCCGTCTCGGTGCCGATCACCAGTCGACTGGTGCCGCCGTGGTCAGCGATCAGCGTCGATGGCGTGCCGACAGCAACTAGCTGGCCGTCCTGCAGGAGGCCAACCCGATCCGAGAGTCGCTGGACCTCGGCCATCGAGTGGCTGGTGAGGACAACCGTTGTCCCGCCAGCCGCCAATGACTCTAGGAGTTCCCACAGCGAGCGTCGACCGGCCGGATCGATCCCGGTTGTTGGCTCGTCCAGAAAGAGGAGATCCGGATCGTTGACCAGCGCGGTGCCGACACAGACCCGGCGCTGTTGGCCGCCCGAAAGCGTTTCGTACCAGCTATCGGCGTCCTCGGAGAGACCCACATCGGCCAACACAGCCTCTGTGTCGCGGGCCGTCTCGTACAGTCCGGCGTAGTAGTCGATCAGTTCGCGGGCGGTGAGCCGCGCGGGCGGCGAAAACGACTGTGGGAGCAGGCCGATCCGGTCGGCGTCGACCGCAGCCGGTTCGCTTCCAAACACCCGAATCTCACCGGTCACCGGTGTTGTGCCGGTGAGTGCCCTGATAAGTGTCGTTTTGCCAGCCCCGTTCGGGCCGATCAGGCCGAACACCTCGCCTTCGGCCACCGTGAGGTCGACCCCATCGAGCGCGACGGTGTCGCCGTAGGTTTTGCCCACCGATTCGGCGACGACTACCTCGTTCATACTCCCACTGGGGGTGGTTTCGGCCTAAGGATTCTGTTTTATCGCCTCCGAGAGCCGAATCAGCTATACTGCTTCGTTACAAACGGGGTGATGATGGACCGTCGGGGAATACTGTCGACTGTCGGCCTCATCATGCTGATAGTCATCGTTATTGCGGTTGGATTCACTGTCGGCCTCGCGATATTCCTGTAGCAACAGTAACCATCTGTCTCCGCATTACGTACGTTTTTTTGCCTTCCTCACGACGATTTGCTATGGAGTACCGACAACTCGGGTCGACTGGCACACGCGTTTCAGAACTCTGTTTCGGCACGTGGCGGTTCGGGCGCAAAACGGGCGACGTCCTCGAAACTGACGAGGATCAGGCCCACGAACTCCTCGACACGTTCGCCGACCACGGCGGCAACTACATCGATTCGGCCAACGTCTATGGCGATCCAAACGGGACCAGCGAATCCTATATCGGCAACTGGCTCGAAGATCGTGACCGCGAAAAGTTCGTCCTCACCTCGAAGGTCTACTTCGAGTACGACGAGGACAACCCCAACGGTTCGGGGCTCTCCCGTACGCACATCCGCAATCAGATCGACAAAACACTGGAGAACCTCGGCACCGACTATCTGGACGTCTACTACATCCACCGTTGGGACGAAAACACCCCCATCGAAGAGACGCTGTCGACGTTGGATCGCTTAGTCGAAGAAGGGAAAGTCAACTATCTCGGCGCCTCAACGACGGCGGCGTGGCAACTCACGAAGGCGCTGTGGAAATCAGATGTCAACGACTACCAGCGGTTCGACGTCACTCAGCCGCTGTTCCACGCGGGCTACTACAAAGATGTCGAGGACTATCTCGACGTCTGCGCAGATCAGGACCTCGCAGTCTCTCCCTACTCGCCGTTAGCCGGCGGCTTCTTAACAGGCAAATACGAGCGCGCCGACCCGGACGATCCGAAATCAGTTCGGGCACCCGACGGCTCCCGCGGGAGTTTCGATGAACGATTCGAACGATTCTACCTCTCCGAACGGGGCTGGAAGGTCCTCGACGAGATTCGGGCTGTCGCGGACGAAATCGATGCGTCGCCCGCCCAAGTCTCGCTCCGATGGCTGATCCAACAGCAGGACTTCACCTGCGTGCCAATTGTTGGCGCGCGGACCACAGAGCAACTCGAAGAAAACCTCGGGGCGACTGAGATCGAACTCAGTCGCGACCAACACGACCGGATCACCGATGCTCGGTTCGACGAAGACGGTCGACGCTGGGGCCACTAGTTACTGCCCACTGCACATTATATTTAATTAAATACACTTAGAGAGCTATGAACCGACGTGCGGTTTGACCCGCCGAACGATTTCGTCGACGTCGAACCCGTCTTCATCCTTGTCGAAGATCTGTTCGCCGTCGACGCGGACAACAAAGATTCCATGATCGCCCGTCACGAGCGAGACACGCTCCAGTTTGTCGCCGAACTGCCGTAGAATCGACGCTTCGACGTTCAGTGCGCGCTCCAACATTCCACAGGGGACACAGTATTCGATTTCGACAGTAGTCATAGTCTACCTTCGGGCTGGCGGTAGAAAAGCCCGGCTACCGCCCACGGAAGCGAGTCAACCAATCGGTTGGGCGCCAGTAGAGCAGGGCGGCAGTGAGGACGAACACCGCGGTCGACAGGCCATACGACACTTGGAGTGCCGAAGCGACGAGGATCGAATTTCCGCCAATCACAGCCGAGGCCAGCGAGGCGACGATTGGCCACGAACAGGAGACACACGAAAACAGCCCGATGATACCGGCGGCTGCCGAGCCAGCAGTATCGATGACGGTGACATAGACCAGATATGCCAACGCGCTGTAGCCGAGCAGATAGATCGGAATCAGGTTAATCGTGACCAACGCGCCGCTGTACAGTGCTGCCGGTCCAAACCCGAACGGGAGCCACGCAAACCGAAACCCGGTTGCCGCATCGCCGATCCCGACACCAGCGACACCGCCAGCAAACAGAAGCAGCCCGAAGTAGCCAGTGGCTACCAGTTTGGCCCGTCGACGCACACCGGGGGTCGACGGGTTCGGTCGACTGTTGACGATCACCCACGTCGAGACGTTGAGCCAGATCAGTCCGTAGCCGATCAGCCGCGGCGACGAGAGGTTCGCGGGGGTCAGCAGGACGTAGACCGCGAGCGCCAACAGCTGGCTATTGAAAAACAATCCCCAGTAGAGTCGACTGCCAGCCGGCACCGGAATCGAGAGCCCAGTCCCTTGTTCGCTCATAGTGCAAGGCCTTCGACGACAATCGCCAGCAGGACGAAGCCGAGGTAGGCGTTCGAGGCGTGGAACGCTCGAAGCGCGGCGGCCTTGGTCTGCTCGTAGTGGAGCCGAACGACCATCCAGAGGAAGAGCCCACCGAAGGCGACGCCTGTCAGGACGTAGAGCCAGCCTAACGTCCCGCTGGCTGCGAGTGCGGCCCCCGCAAGCAGGGTGGCACCCAGATACCAGACGATGTGTCGACGGGTCGCGGTCTCGCCGCGGACGACCGGCATCATCGGGAACCCACCGCGGGCGTAGTCGTCCTTGTAGGCGAGTGCGAGGTTGTAGAAGTGGGCGGGCGTCCACAGGAAGATGAGCGTCGCCAACAGGACGCCGCCGAGCCCAATCGAGCCGGTCACTGCCGCCCAGCCGATCAGAGCGGGAAGTGCTCCGGCCGCGCCGCCAATGACGGTGTTTTGGACTGTGTTGGGTTTGAGGATCAGCGTGTAGACGACGCTGTAGAAGACGATGGCGATCAGTCCAAGAGCTGCGGCCAGCCAGTTGATCGTCGCAAAGAGGCCAACCGAGATGGCTGTTAGGAGGAGTCCAAACGCGACCGCGTTACGCACGGGTACTAAATCAGTTGCGAGCGGTCGGTCGTTGGTTCGGGCCATCCGGCGGTCGATATCCCGTTCGAGGACATGGTTAAACGTGCCCGACGCGCCGATAGACAGCGAGCCAGCGACGAGCGTGGCTGCGACGGTGTACGGTGTGAGTCCGGGACCGCTCGCAAGTGCCATCGCCGCGGCGGCGACCAGACACAGCAGCCACATCAAGCGTGGTTTCATCAGTCGGAAGTAGGCAAAGAGGGTTGCTTTGGCTCTCTTGAGGGGGTCGGTCGGAATCGGGGGCCGTTCGGTGGGATCGAGCGGTTCGGACAGTTCGGGTCGACTCTCCGGCACGTCGTCGGGGTCGCCGGTTTCGGCCTCCAGCCACCACGCGAGGGCGGCCAGCAAGCCGCCGAAGATCACGACACCGGTGGCGAGATGGATCACCGACAGCCTCTGGGTGCCGCCGGTCGTCGCAACCAGCGCGCCGAGTCCGGCTTGGACCGGATACAACAGGAGCGCCAGCGTGAGCGCCGCTCGGACGCGTCGACTGGTCTCAGTTCGCCATGCCAAAATCATCGTCGTCAACACACCCAGCCCGACGACAAGAGCGGTGATCCGGTGGCCGAAGGCGATCCAGCCGTCGAGACTGGTCGGAAGCGACCAGCCACCGCCGCAGGCTGGCCACGCCGTGCAGGCCGAAACCGCATCGGTGAGCGCGGTCGCCACGCCGACGACGAGAAGTAAGTAGACACCCATCGTTGTCGCCGCCAGCAAACCGGGAAACCGATCCGGTGATCGGATACTCGAAGTCACTACCTATCGATTGGGTTTCGGCATATATAGGACCCCCGTTTCGGCGCTCGGAGTAGTTAGCATACTGAACAAATAGATCACTGTACAGCGTCGACAGCCAGCGAGTCAGTAGGTATTTAGGCCGGCCACGCAAATTTTGAATCAGCATGAACGCCAAGCGTTTCGCACTCGCTTCGTTGCTGTCGGCGGCCGTGTTGGCCCTCTTGGCCGATCCGGTTGCCGCCCAGTCGACTTCGGCGAACCTTATCAACGAGTTGAATATCAAGCTACTGTATATTGCGCTCCCGATCACGCTGCTGGTCGAGGTGATCCTCGTCTATGCCGTGCTTCGGTTCAAGGATAACGACGATCCCAAGCCGACAAAGGAGAACCGACGGCTCGAAATCACGTGGACAGTTGCCACGGCCTTTATCCTGCTGTTCGTCGGTGTCGCCTCCTATGGCGTGATGGCAGATCCCGCTGTGACGTTCGGCGCGGGAGATCAGGAGGTCGCCCCGGATGACGGCGACGTACTCATTCAGGCCGAGGCCTTCCAGTGGGGATGGACAATGACCTATCCCGACGAGGGTATCACCGCCCCAGCCGGCGAGAACGGGCCGCGGATCGTGGTGCCGGAAGGCCAAGACGTCTACATCGGTGTTACATCCCAAGACGTGATTCACGCGTTCCACGTCCCGCAGCTCGGACTGAAGATGGACGCGCTCCCGAATCAGGTCCAGTACATCCAAACCAACGCAACCGAGACGGGGACCTATCAGGGCTACTGCGCTGAGTACTGTGGCCTCGCTCACTCCCAGATGTACTTCACCGTCGACGTCGTTGATCAGGAGACCTACGACCAGTTCATCGCCGAGCAGACTGAATCTGGCAGCGGCGGTGCAGCAAACGAGACGGCTGGCAACGAGACCGCAACCGGTAACGAGACCGCAACCGGCAACGAGACCGCAACCGGCAACGAGACCGCAACCGGCAACGAAACAGCAGCCACCAACGAAACCGCAGGCGGTAACGAAACCGCCAACGCATCCGCCTAACGTCGAAACCGCTTCGCGTTCTTTTCGGTTTTACTCCAGTCGACCAGCCGGTGGTGAGTCGACACTCGTCGGGGCAGGACCACCGTTTTGATATACACCGGTAAACACCCTTGGAGTATGGATGATGTCACCGACCAGTATTCGCCCGCCGATGTCGAAGCGGCGGTCGACGCCTACTGGGACGACCACGACGCCTACGAGGCGACCAAGGAGGCACACGCCGAGGACCCGACCTTCTTTTTCGTCGACGGGCCACCGTACACCTCGGGCCAGATGCACCTCGGAACGGCTTGGAACAAAACTCTCAAAGACGCCGTAATCCGCCAAAAGCGGATGACCGGCCATCAGGTCACCGACCGACCGGGCTACGATATGCACGGCCTCCCAATTGAGGTCAAAGTCGAGGAGAAACTCGGCTTCGACAGCAAACGCGACATCGAGGAGTTCGGGATGGAGGCGTTCATCGAGGAGTGCATGGAGTTCGCTGAGTCCAACCGCGTGGCGATGGATGATGACTTTCAATCCATTGGCGCGTGGTTCGACTGGGACAACCCCTACAAGACCGTCAACCCCGAGTATATGGAAGCCGCCTGGCACGGCTTCAAACAGGTTGCCGACCGCGACCTCGTCGAGCAGGGCAAACGTTCGATTTCGCAGTGTCCGCGGTGTGAGACCGGCCTCGCCAACAACGAAGTCGAGTACGATCAGGTCGAAGACCCCTCGATCTACGTGAAATTCCCGCTCGCCGACCGCGAGGGGAGCCTCGTCATCTGGACGACGACGCCGTGGACGATCCCCGGCAACACGTTCGTCGCAGTTGGCGAAGAGCTGACTTACAACAAGGTTCGGGCAACGAAGGGTGGCGACGAGGAGGTTCTCTACGTCGCCAGCGAGTGTGTCGACCAAGTCCTCGGCAAGGGCCGATACGATGACTACGAGATCGAGGATGAACTCAGTGGCCAAGATCTCGTCGGCTGGGAGTACAATCACCCACTCGTCGACGAGGTCCCGGAGTACCCACAGTTCGAGGGTGCAGGCCAAGTGTACACCGCCGACTACGTCGAAGCCGACCGCACCGGCCTCGTCCACTCCGCGCCCGGCCACGGTGAAGAGGACTTCCACCGCGGCCAAGAACTCGGTCTCGACGTGTTCTGTCCGGTTCGCGGCGACGGCACGTTCACCGAGGCAGGCGGCAAATACGAGGGTGCGTTCGTCCGCGATGCGAACGACGAAATCAAAGCCGATCTCGACGCTGCTGGCGCACTACTCGCCAGCGAAACCTACCAGCACTCCTACGGTCACTGTTGGCGCTGCGATACCGACATCATCCAACTCGTGACCGACCAGTGGTTCATCTCGATCACAGATATCAAAGACGAACTGCTGGACAACATCGAAGATGCCGAGTGGCATCCGGAGTGGGCTCGCGAAAACCGGTTCCGGGACTTCATCGAGAACGCCCCCGACTGGAACGTCTCCCGACAGCGCTACTGGGGGATTCCGATCCCGATCTGGGTTCCCGAAGACGCGCTTGAATCCGACGATGGCACCCTCGACGAGGAGATGATCGTCATCGGCAACCGCGAGGAGTTGGCCGACCGCGTCGACCAGTCTATCGACCCCGACGAGATCGACCTTCATCGCCCAACGGTCGACGACCTCACGATTACCGAAGACGGAACTACCTACCGCCGGATCGAGGACGTGTTCGACGTCTGGCTCGACTCCTCGGTGGCGACGTGGGCGACACTCGGCTACCCCGGCGAGACCGAGGATTTCGAAGAGCTGTGGCCTGCTGACCTCATCATCGAGGCCCACGACCAGACACGCGGCTGGTTCTGGTCCCAACTCGGGATGGGTACCGCCGCGTTTGGCGAAAGCCCATATAAAGAGGTCCTGATGCACGGCTTCGCCAACGACAAAAATGGGCGAAAAATGTCGAAATCCGTCGGCAACATCGTGACGCCGGAGGAGGCCATCGAACGCGCCGGTCGGGACCCACTGCGGGCCTATCTGCTGAGCCACGACCAGCAGGGCGTCGACCTCTCGTTCGACTGGGACGGCCTCGGCAGCATGGTCGGTCGACTCAACATCTGTTGGAACGTGTTCCGCTTCCCACTGACCTACATGGATCTCGATGGCTACGACCCCGCCGACCCCGACCTGAGTGAGGGCGAGTTGACGACCGTCGACGAGTGGGTGCTTTCGCGGCTCCAGAACGTCAAGCAGGAGGCCACCGAGGCGTGGGACGACTACCGCGTTCATGACGCGCTAAATACCGTTCTCGACTTCATCACCGAAGACGTCTCGCGGTTCTATGTCAAGGCGACCCGCGAGCGCATGTGGGACGACGGCGACTCGGCCTCGAAACTCGGGGCGTACGCCACCCTTGCGACAGTCCAAAACGAGGTTATTCGGCTGCTGGCTCCGTTCACGCCGTACATGGCCGAGCAGATGTACCAGATCCTCGACGGCAGCACAACGACGGTTCACGCCCTCGACTGGCCCGAGGTCGACGCTGACCTCCACAAGCCGGATCTGGAGACCGATATGGCGGTCCTTCGAGATGTCGAAGAAGCCGCCGCAAACGCCCGCCAGCGCGGCGGTCGAAAGCTCCGCTGGCCCGTCTCACGTATTGTGGTCGAGACTGACGACGAGACGGTTGCCAGCGCAGTCGACAACCTTGCTGATCTCCTCAGTGAGCGTGTCAACGCCCGCGAGATCGAGATCGTCGACGAATTCGGGGAACTCGAAGAGTTCGCCGAGCCACAGATGGGCAAGATCGGTCCCGCCTTCGGGGCTGATGCCCAAAAGGTGATGTCGGCAGTCGAGGGAGCCGCCCGCGCGGATGTCGAGGCCGGCATCGAGGTCGACGGCGAGACAATCGAGTTGGACGACGAGATGGTCGAGTACCGCAGCGAGCCACCGGAACACGTCACCGGGACGGATTTCGAGGGTGGAACGGTGTACGTCGACACCACGCTCACTGAGGACCTCGAATCGGAGGGCTATGCCCGCGACGTGATCCGGCGGATTCAGGAGATGCGCAAGCAGTTGGATCTGGATGTCGAAAGCGAAATTCGGGTCGGACTCACGGTCGACGACGAGCGTATCGAGGGCTTCGTCGACGAACACCGCGACCTCATCGCTGAGGAGGTTCGAGCCGCCGAGTTCGTCGACGATCCCGAAGATGCGGGCGACCGTGTCGAAGACTGGGAGATCGAGGACGTCGACGTGACGATTGGCGTTGCAGTTGTGGCCGAGCAGACGGTCTAAATAGAGTCTGACGTTTTATTTTTCATCCCACTGCGCATCCGACAGCGTCCGTTGCACTGCTTCCTCACCCACTGCGGCGGCCAGCGATTCGAACCCTGCTCGCTCGGCGCGGTCGTTGGCGTTGGCGACCAGCCGCGAAACGATGAACTCCGGCGTCGACTTCCCGACGGTCCCGAACCGTGGCTGATAGTCGACTCTGAGTTCCAAATCGGGGGTCAGCCCTTCGGCGAAAATTCCATCGATACGGGCCGTCTCGGGCAGTGGACTCAGGTCATCGGCGAGATGGGTGACATACACCCCGAGGGCCGACTGGTCGACCGAAAGCGAGACCAGACCATTCAGCAGATCGGCGGCGCGTCCCGGTTCGGTGATCGCCTCGAACTCGTCGACCAACATTAGTGCCTTCCCCTCAGTTGTCAGCGGCGGCACGATGGATTTGAGCGTCGATTCGAGGACGCCTGCATTAAACGAAGCGTGGCGTCGATGGAAGACAATGGTCTCGAACTGGCCGACTGCGGCCTGCTCGGCGGGGACTGGGAGGCCCATCGCCGTGAGCAGGGCGACCTGACTCAGTGTTTCGAGCAGCGTCGTCTTTCCGCCGGAGTTCGCGCCCGTGAGAACGGTCACGCGGTCGCCAGTCGGCGGCGCAACTGCCCGCGGGGTATCTGTAAGCGCGTGGTTCCCGACTCCGTAGGTGATCGGCTGGACCTCACCGTCGAGAAAGAGGTTCCGTGCGCCGACCACCGCCAGTCCGTCGTCGACCAGCGTCGGGCGCTGGAGATCGTACTCGGCGGCAAATCTGCCCAGCGAGAGCGACAGCGCGATCTCGCTAACCGCGTCGACCGCAGCCTCAACGTCGGCTTCGGCGGTGTCGATCCGCTCGCGGAGGTCGGCGGCGACAGTTTCCTCGTTGGCGTCGACCTCGCTTTCGAGGTCGGCAACGAGATTTCGGAGTGTCGCACTCACGAAGTCGGCGGCGTCGACGGCCTCGTCAGGGGCGGCCGACCGGATCGTATTGTGGGGAATCTCGGTCTCGCTGGCGACGTGGTCGACGACGCCGCTCTGGAAGGCTTGCATATCCCGAACGCCGCCATCACGGACTTTGTCGATGATGTCGAAGGCCGCGTTGTTGCGTTTCTGTGCCGCATCGAGTTGACTCCGGAGGCGGTCGAGTTCCTCGTCTGCGCCCTCAATGACGGTCGGCCCGTCGTCAGTCTCTCGAATGTAGCCCAGCGCGCCCGCGGCCTCGGTGAGTGCTGCTTCGTCGATCCGTTCGAGGGCCTCGAACGTCGACCCTTCCAGTCCGACCGCCCGGAGTTCGAGCGCAGTCTCAACGGCCGCGCGGTCGGTGCCACCGGCCTCGTCGTAGTTCGCGAAGGCAGCGAGCACGCGCTGGCGGTCGACTTCGCTAAGGTCCTGCCAGACGCCCTTGGCTGCCAGCACGTCATCGAGTCGACTGGTGATTGCCTCGCGGTCGGTCAGCGGTGTCATGACGCGGATTCGGTCGGCGGCGTGGTCGGCGACCGCGTAGCTGCTGGCGAGTGTCAGCAGTTCGTCGTAGACGCTCCGAGTATCGCTCGTGCCGAGGACGTCGATGCCTGCGGTGCCGTTGGCTCGGCGCAGGATTCTGACCGCTCGGCCGCGTGGGACGCCAGCCTCGGCCAGCGTGCGGATGTCGGCGGCCTCGATAGCGGTGATGGCCGCAGTTTCGCCAATCGACTCCCGCAGCAGGTCGGCGGTTTTCGGTCCCACACCCCAGTAGGCTTCCAGTCGCATACCGGAGTCAGAACAGCCGGTAGTTTAGTCGTTCCCACTCAGCGAACAGAACCAATCGAAATACTGGCGTTTAACACGGTCTTGGTCGTACTGTCGGTATGAGCAATCCACGACGGCAACTGCTGCTAACTGCGGCGTTCGCGCTTGTTGGTGCAGTTGTTGGCATCGCAGGGACTGGACATGCCTATCTTCGGCGCTGGCGACGATCCGTGCTGTGGTTTCTGCTGACAATCGGGGCGAGTGTCGCACTCACGTCCGTCTACGTGAGTGATCCGGCGGCGCTTGAGACACAGGTACTTCTTTCATATCCGACCGAAATCGTGGTCCCTGTGTATCCGATTGAAGTCGTCATCCCCGTGTTGGTCATCATCGGGTTCAGCGTCGTCGACGCACTCGTGGTCGCTGTCCTCGATCAGCGCGAGGCGGCGATGGCACCCAGCGTGGAAGCCGACGACGAGGCCGACGCGGGTGTTTCCTGTCCTCACTGTGGCCAGTCGACCGATCCGGAGCTCGATTTCTGTATGTGGTGTACCGAGTCACTGCCAACGCTGGAGAACCACGACTCGAACTGAGATCACATCGGTCGGCGTCCCAACGGCTGCTCTCGGTTCTGTCTTTTACGAGGCGTTTTACAGCCACACAGTAGCGATCTGCGAATCGCTTTGTCGACCGGCTTTCAGTCGTCGCTCGGCGCTGGAGTCGGGGCGACCGCTGTGGTGTCGGGCACGAGCCAGCCGGGAACCAACCGTGTCAGAACGACCATCCCGGCCAGTTCGACCAGCGTCTGGGTGACGACGACTGCTGGTGCAAGCGCGTAGCTCGACGGCAACGCGAGTGCCAGCGGCATGCCGACTTGATTGTGCTGTATCCACTGCTTTGAGAGCATCTCTCCACGACTCGTTGTCGACAGTGTTCCTGCGGGGCGGGGTGTGCGTTCCGATACTGGACTATTCGTCGACCGTCACTCGCAGTTCAAGCGTGAGATCGGCACCGTCAGCGAGGGCCGCGACGAGATCGCGGTCGACGCTCTCGGCGGCTCCCTCCGCGCCGACCATGATCGTTCGGTCGTCGACGTAGTCGCTGGTCCGACCCACGGCGCTGCGGTCGCCCTCGTATGTGAGATCAGGATGGCCACGGCCCGTGATAGTGTGAGTGTGGTCGTCGGTCGACAGCGTGGCCGTGATTGTGGCCTCGTGAGATTGGGCGGCGTCGACGAACGCCTCACTGAAGTCTGCAGGGGTGCGGTCGGCCTCGATGGCGAGAATACAGTCGCCTGCGGGCGTCAGCCAGTCGTCGCTTGTGACTTCGAAGGTGCTGGCGTGGGTCGACTGGACGTGTTCGTGCCCGCGTGCGTGGATGAGTTCGGTGTGTTCCATATGCTGTCTCTCTGAGCAGGCCGAAAAGATCACTCGATTCTGTCTGTTTCACGAGAATCAGTAGGTCGACCCAAATAGTTATATTGCTGACGTGTGTGGGTTCTTTACTAATTGGATGTCCCAGAATGAGAACTCACTGTTGGACGAGGTCACCAACACTATCAGTGTCGCGATACTGATATATCTCACTGCATTCGTGACTTTTGCCGGTCTAGATGCGCTTGGTCTTGATTTTAGTATCAATCCAGTATTCGGTATTTTCATTCCGATGGGGATCGTCTTCGTTGCGTTCACACTGTATTACTACAGAGAATACGAGTGATTCCTGATGCGTATCACCCACTGACTGTCTCAACCTTTTATATACTTTCGCAAGTCATGTGGATCACTCGCATACGTCGAAATCAGGCGGTATGGTAGCTCTTTCCACAGTCACTGTCACCGAAGTATTTATATTAGGTGCCACAGTATGTACGGGTACCAGAACGCCTCCGGCGCTGGTGGCATCGCACGCAGAATGATCGGGAACTCTTATCCACGGTCGGTCGCACAGTGGCAGGCCACTGCCATGTCCGGAGCAACAATGGTACCGAGGTTTCAACTATGAGCGTAGTGAACGAATACGAAATTGAAGAGCTCAACGACTCCGATAACGTTGAGCTTACTGACGAACGGCTCGAAAACGGCTCGAAAGGCAAACTCATTAAGCTGGCAGGCCAGCTTCGAGACCGACGAAACGAACTCAACCAGATGGCTTCCGAGCGCGCCTCCAAGCGCGACGACCTCAACGCCGAAACACGCGAGAAGGTCGACGAAGCCCAAGAACACCGCGAAGAGCGCGACTCTCTCAACGAGCAGGTCCAAGAACACAAAGAGAGCCGCAACGAGCTCAACGCGAAGGCCAACAAACTCTTTAACAAGGTCGAGGAGATGAAAGAAGATCTCGAACTCGACGATGGCAAACCCATCGAAGAGCTCGAATCCGAAATCCAAGACCTCGAGTTCCAGCAGCAGACCGAGGTCCTCTCGACCGAAGACGAGCGCGAGCTCATCGAGAAGATCGAGGCCAAACGCGAGGAACTCTCCGAGAAAAAAGAGAAAGTCGACGACACCGGTGAACTCGACGAACTCGTCGAAGAGGCCGAAGAAGTCCGCTCGGAGGCCTCCCAGCACCACCAGAAGGTGACCGAGCTCGCAGACAAGGCCCAAGAGCATCACAACCAGATGATCGAGGCCTACCGCGAGGCCGACGAGATCCGAGACAAGGCCGACGAGATGCACGAGCTGTTCGTCGAAGCCCAGGAAGCCGCCGACCGCCATCACAACGACTTCGTCCGCGTCCAGAAGCGCCTCCGCGAACTGGACAAAGAGGAAGAAGAAGAGCGCAAAGACGAGCGCCAGGAAAAGATGGAAGAAGAAAAGCAGGAAGCCGAGGACATTTATCAGAAATTCAAAGAGGGCGAGACCCTCGACACCGAGGATCTGATGAAGCTCCAGAAGACCGGCCTTCTGTAGTTCGGCTAAGAGTTTCTGTTTTGCGGTTTTTCGGCGCGACACCGACGGGATTTTTACCCACTGGTGTGCTTTGAGCGGCTGTGACGACGCTCGTTGTCTGTGTCGACCGCGACAACGACATCGGCCGGAAGGCCGGTGTCACACCACCCATCACCGGCTGGGAAGCGGTGCGCTCGCTTGTCATCGACGTCGGGCTCGCCGAGCCGGAGGCAACCGGCGTCAACAGCCTACTTGAGTCCCTGCGCGTGACGCGTGAACTCCGCGACGAGGGCGAGGAGGCGGTAGTCGCCGTACTCTCCGGCAGCAGCGAGAACGCAATCACTGCCGACCGAGCGATTGCAGCACAGGTCGACACACTCATCGAACGCTACGAGCCAACCCAGAGCATCGTCGTCATCGACAGCGTCGACGACGAGCGCGTGGTGCCGATCATCGAGAGTCGGCTGCAAGTCGATGCGGTCGACCGGGTTATCGTCCGCCAAACGCGTGATATCGAGTCGACCTACTACCTGCTCAAACAGTTTTTGGCCGACGAGGAGCTTCGGACTACGGTTCTCGTTCCGCTCGGCATCGGCCTTCTGTTGATTCCGATCTTGCTTTTTTGGTTCTCACCAGCGGTCGCCCTTGGCGGTGTGGCCGCGCTGTTGGGACTCGGGGTTCTGTATAAAGGACTGGGCGTCGACGAGCAGATCGGCTCAATCTCGGAGTGGAGCCGCGAGCTCCTGTACTCCGGGCGAGTCGCGGTTGTGACCTATGTGGCCGCCCTCGGGTTGACCGTGGTCGGGCTGTTCGTCGGTGCGTTGGGCGTCTCGGAAACGGGTGGGACCGATCCGGGACTGTTCGCGGTAGCAGCGTTCGTTCACCACAGTATTCCGTGGCTCGCCTTGGCGGCAGTGACCGCCGGTACTGGTCGACTGCTCGATGAACTGCTGGTGGCCGAAACCGTCCAGACACCGTATCTGAACCTCCCGTTCGGCCTGCTGTCGGTTGGGATCGTTGTCCGAGGGTTTACTGGCTACGTCTTCGAGAGCCAGCTTGTCGTCGGCTCGGCGGTGCTGACGCCAGCCCAGCGACTCGTCTGTTACATTATCGCGGGTGTCGTCGTGAGTCTGATCGGTGTTCGGGTGACGACACTGCTCGAACAGTGGACGATGCGAGGGGCCGTCGACCAGCAAAATTAGGAATCGGGTCGAGCTATCGGCTTTATCGGGTCGACTGGTACTGGCCGTGTTTGAGGCCGATACCGAACGTGATGAGTCCGAAGGCGACCATCGACGGCAGCACCATCATCAGCACGATCTGCATCGGCATCACTTGCATTGCGATCAACGCGAGCGTCCCGATGGCGATGACAGCAACGAACAGTCCAATCGTCGTCGTTCGGTCGAACTCCATACCGAAAAGAGACGCTCCGAACCCCTAAACGCACCGAAACAGTAGTTAGTCGTCTTTGGGTCGGATGAGGTTTGCAAACGTCACGAGTACGCCCAGCCCCCAGCCGAGCGGGACTGCGAGACCGAACCACATCAGCGCGTAGTAGACGCCTTCGAGAGCGAACCGCTCGCGCAGGATCTCGTTGATGCCGCCGACCGCCAACACCGAATCCAGAATGAAGATCGCCAACTCCTCGCTGTTCGGGAAGATGATGCTCGCGAGGGTTGGCGAGTAGAGCGCCGCGACCACCGGCGGGAGGAACAGCGCCGTCATCGCCGAGGGGTAGGCCAGCAGGATGCTGGTGAATCGCCCACCGATCTTGGAGAAAAACACGGCTGCGGCTGCTGCGACCGTGGCGACGCCACTCGCCGCCAGTACGGCGAGAAAGCCCTCGAAGGAGAGTTGGAAGCGGGCGACGACCGACAGCCCACCCCAGACGACGACCGACAGCAGTATCGCACCAACGATTCCAAGCCGAGTCGCCGCGCTGTCGAGTTTGCCGGCGTAGTATCTGGTGCCGAACCCGACCAGCAGGAGTGGGTAGCCGATCAACACCGGCAGCGCGCCGAGTAGTGCCCACAGATAGTAGCCCATCTTCTGGCCGCCCGTCTCCGGTTTCCACTTGCCGAGTACGTGGCCCGGGTTGAGTTGGCGCGGAAAGATAACCTCCATCCACGTCTCGTGAAGCCGCAGCATATCGATACGGACTGCGCCCAACAGTCCTGGTGACCGACGTTCCATTTACCTACACTGATAGGCGCGAGAATGTGAAGTTTGTGTTCGGCTACTGATCGATCCCGTCGTTTTGGTGTGGTTTCTCCGAGTCGCTACTGTGTTGCCGAGTCGTTACTGGTTCCAGGGACCGAAGCCGGGGTCGACGCGTCGACCGGTCTGTTCAAGTTCCTGGATTCGGTCGATCTCCTCGTCGCTAAGCGTCACCGACAGCGACTGCCAGTTGTCTCGGATGTGGGGCTCGCTGCTGGCTTTCGGAATCGCCGTGATACCCTGCTGGCGGAGCCACGCGAGGCTCACCTGTGCGGCACTGGCGTCGTGGTCGGCGGCGATTTCTTGGAGGGTGTCGTTTTCGAGCACGTCGCCACGGGCTAACGGCGAGTAGGCTACGAGCTCAACGCCTTCTTCTTCGCAGACCTCTCGGAGCTCCTCCTGCTGAAGGAACGGATGGCACTCGACTTGGTTGGCGACAATCGGTGCGTCGGAGATCTCGATGGCCTCCTGGAGCTGATCCGGTTCGAAGTTGCTGACGCCGATTCGGTCGATTTTCCCGTCGTCGTACAGTTCGTTGAGCGCGCCCAGCGTTTCTTCGGCGTCGTAGGTACGGGACGGCCAGTGGACGTACATGAGGTCGACGCTGTCGACGCCGAGGCGGTCGAGGCTGGCCTCTGTGGTCTCGATCACGTCGTCGGCCGCGAGGTTGTCGATCCAGACTTTCGTTGCCAGAAAGATCTCCTCGCGGTCGACGTCAGCCGCGGCGAGCCCCTCGCCGACATCCGCCTCGTTGCCGTAGGCCTGAGCCGTGTCGATGTGCCGGTAACCCATTTCGAGGGCGGTTGCGACCGACTCCGCACAGGCTTCCGGATCAGTGTTCTCCCATGTGCCGAGACCGAGCATTGGGATATCGCCGCTGTACGGACAGTCGTCTACCGCTGGATCGTTATCGGACATACGGCATGTGTTCGGCCTATCACCGAAAAGGGGTTGTGATAGGCCGGTAATTGAGCCGGTTGTGATCGTCCGTCGGTCACGAGGTGATGGTCGACGATTACCTAGTACTTCGGCTCGGCACCGGAAATATCGTATATCTCGTCCATAATCTCGTCACGGACCGACTGCCACGCCGGGAAGCCGCTGGGGGAGGCGGGATACCGGTCGTAGTGGTCGGCCAGCTCCGCGGCTTTGCCACGGACCTTCACTAGCTGCATGAGTTTCTCCCAGTGGCCGAAGGTGTCGACGATTGTTCGAAGCTTCAACGACAGCGGCATTGGACCGGTGTTTTTGCCGGCCATCGCGTCGGCAAGATGTTGGGCCGGAACCGACGAGACGATTTCAGTCAGTTCGTCGACTGCGTGGGCTGTCCCCCAGATGTTGAAACAGTCGATGGCGGCGAAATGCTTGCCGAAGTCGGTCATCACATCGCGGTTGTACTCCCAGAGCGCTGCCTCGCTGACGTCATCACGCTCGATAGCATCGATGGCTCGCAGTGCCGCCCAGTGAGCCGACTGGGCCGCGCCGGGAATCCCACCGCCGGTCGTCGGATTCACGTGGCCTGCAGCGTCGCCGACCGCCAGATAGCCCGGTGCGACTGCCGAATCGTAGGGTCGACGCGTGGGGACGGCCGCGCCGAGTTTGTCGACGACCTCCGGATTGACGAGCTCCGGCCGCGACTTCATATCCGTCTCAATTGCCGAGATCATTTTCATCTCGGGTTGATCCATCTGGAAGCCGACGCCGACGTTGATCGTCGTTGGCGAGCGTGGGAAATACCAGAGATAGCCCAGTTCCTCGGTGGGTTTGAACACGAGGGCGTCGTCCCAGTCGACCGGTTCGTCGACCTCGACGACCTCGCGGTAGGCCGAGCAGAACTGCGAGTATCGAACGTTGGTATCGAAGAAACTGCCGTCGAACTCGGCTTTGTCCTGCAGGATAGAGAGTGCGCCTGCGGCATCGATCACGATCTCGGCGTCGTAGGCAACGGCTTCGCCCTTCCGTTTCCCGGTCACGCCGGTTATGGTTCCATCGTCGTCCTGAACGACGTCTTGAACGACCGTATCGTAGTGGATTTCGGCGCCGAGGCGCTCGGCCTCTTCGAGGATGACCTCACCGTACCGTTTCCGGTCCAACACCGCACCCGGTCCGCGGAAGCCGATTTCGATATCGTCGTCGCTGGAGGGGTTCTCGAACACCGCGCGGGTAATCGACTGATTGGTGAACGCCTCGTCTTTGAGATAGTCGAGATCCATCACATCGGGGAAGGTGGCTGTCCCTTTGATCGCATCGCCACAGGCGATGTGGCCCGCTGCCTCGGCAGGCTTTCGCTCCAGAATAACTGCGTCGAGACCCGCAGTTGCCGCGGTCGCCGCGGCAAACGCACCGCCGGTGCCACCACCGACGATAACGATATCATATGACTCGGCTGACATAGATCGTCTTTGCTGGCGATGATAAAAAAGGTCATCATCTGCCGACCAACGAGTTACATCTCGAACAGTATTTTTCAGTACTCCTCCGCGTCGTGTTTCACGCCTTTTCGCTGCCGCCATCGTCGGATATGTATAAAATATAATAATTATAATCGAAACAAAAATGTGTAATCGCTATCTGTAGCTGGTATGGACCGTCGACGGGCACTAACGCTTATTGGGGGAGTAGGACTGACCGGCGTGGCTGGCTGTGTCGGTGACGATGGCGGGATCGATGCCACCGCGTCGGCAGCGACGATCCCGGAGGAACAGCGACAGGGATACGAGGCCGATGGGCCGGAGGCCATCGAGATCAACGAGACGATCGAGGTCAGTGGTGTCAGCCGTGATGTCTCGGTCAGTACGTGGTCGGTGACCTACTCTGCACCGGCGGATCAAACAGCCATGTTCCTCTTTAGTACGCCGAACGTGGAGGCTCTCGGTGTCTCGGTGAACCCGCTGGCCCGCTTGAGTGGCGCGGATCTCATCGTCCGGCTTCTCAACGAAGGACTCGGACGTGCTGGCGAGGATATGGCGGTCGAAGGGGTCGAACAGGAAACCGAACTGACGGCCGCAGTCCTCGGCGAGGAGCGAACGATCCCCGTGTTCTCTGCCACCCTCGACACCGGATCGAGCGGGAGTGCCAGCGGTATCGAGGGGGAGCAGAACGGTGAGGTCGAGATTCGACTCTATCTCCTCTCGATTACCCACGAGGAAGACGTCTTACTGGCAGTCGGCTTCCATCCCGAGTCGGTGTCGGCCAGCGACGACATCACGTCGCTTATGGAGTCTATCGAGCATCCCGTCGAGGTCGATGCCGAGTCGACGACGATCTCGAGTAGCCAGTAACGCCAGTCGAGTCTGACAACTGTTATTCGGTCCGGGTGACTCGGTCGACCCATGCTTACGTTCATCGGACTCGGGCTCTACGACGCCGACTCGATCACCTGCGAGGGCCGCCACGCCCTCCGTGCGGCCGACCGTGTGTTCGCCGAATTCTATACCAGCAGTTTGCTCGGAGCCACAGTCGCGGATCTCGAAGCCGCCCACGACGTCGACATCGACGTTCGTGAGCGGGCGGGCGTCGAACAGGACCCCGAGGTGATCCTCTCGGCTGCCGAAGCCGAGGACGTCGCCTTTCTGACCGCCGGGGATACGATGATCTCGACGACCCATTCGGATCTCCGCATCCGGGCCGAAGATCGTGGCATCGAGACACGGGTCATCCACGGCGTGACCGCCGAAACCGCCGCCAGCGGGCTGACTGGTCTCCAGAACTACAGATTTGGAAAGGCCGTCACGCTTCCGTTCCCGTTCGTCCACGGGGCCGGAGACGTCCCGCCGAGCGTGATCGAGTCGGTCGAGGCCAATCAGGAGCGAGGGCTCCACACCCTCGTCTATCTGGATATCAAAGTCGACTACCACAAGCGCCGCGGCGGGCCTGATTTGGATGATCCGTATATGACCGCGAGCTACGCGTCGGAGCTGTTGGCTGCCGAGTGGGACGAGGATGCTCTGGCGGTCGTCGTCGCCCGCGCCGGAAGCCCCGAGCCGTTGGTCGCTGCCGACCGGCTGTCGGCGCTGGCCGACCGCGAGTTCGGTGAGCCGCTCCACCTACTCGTGATCCCGGGCGACCTCCACCACGTCGAGGCCGACGCGCTGGCAGCGTTGGCAGACGCGCCCGCCGAGTTGGTCGAAGTCGACGACTGAGTGGGAGTCCGATAATTGAACCCGGTGCCGACGAGTGAGGGTTAGTCGGCCCGCCGGGCTTCGGGCTGTTCGACCGCGGGCTCTCGTGGGAGGTCAAGGGCGTCCTGGAGGTCGTGTTCCTCGCCGGTCAGCACGTAGAGGATGTCTTCGAGCACCGTCAGTAGCTCGGGGAGCTGGCGGGCGACGAGATAGGTGATGCCGATGAGCGCGACGACCGCCAGCAGTTGGCTGATGACCCGGTCGGAAAGCAGAAACGACACCCGGTAGGCGTTGGTCTCGCCGAACATGAACAGGACGACCTCTGGGAACCAGTGCATCAGTTGGTTGCCGGAGACGATCGAGATGAACGCTGTCCGAAAGACATTGAGGACGAAGATGATCGGCACTGCCACGGCGAGTCCGCGGAGCTTCCGACTCAGTGGGGCCCGCACCGCACCGATGAGGCCGCCGAAGATGGCGATGCTGCCCAGGCCGGTACAGGCCAGGACGATAGAAACGTTGTAGCGATGACCGTCCTCCAGGATCCACTGATAGGTCGCCATGTATCCCTCAGGGCTCTCGACAAGCGCCGGCGAGTAGCCGAACAGGGTGATGATCTCGCCGGTCAGCATCGTCACGAACTCGATGAGGAACTGCCGTGGGGCGGGGAACGTTGTGCCACCCAGTGTGAACGCCGGGATCGTCTCGAAGGGGAGATAGATCACTCCCATCACCGCGACCGCCCGCGAGAGGACGAATAGTGTATCACGGCCGTCGTAGAGGAGTTTTGCGACATAGAGGCAGGCCGGAAAGCCGACGAGACTCAGGATCCCCTCGACGTAGCTCTGGTGTTCGAAGGCGAAGGCCGGAAACAGATTCAGCCAGAAGATCCCGAAGCCGACCCACGCCGCGACAGCGATGGGGCGGGCGGTGTCCATCAGGTCAGCGTCGGTCCGGCGGCCGTACCACTCGACGGCTCCGGCGAGGACGAACAGTCCGATGACGACCCACGCCAGGGCGTCCGACAGTGGCCCCACGGTAAACAGTTCGCTGCGAAGCCACTCAGTCGCCGTTTGCATGGGTGATAGGTCGACTACTGGTCATAAATCCCTTGTCGTTGTGTGCGAGCGCGTCGTCACAGCGTCGGTGTCGAGCTGCCCTCGCTACTCGTCGGCGGGCGATTTGACCGTCGTCACTGGGACATCGGTCGTCTGGATCACCCGTTCGGCAACGCTGCCGAGCAGGAGCCGATCCATCCCGGTCCGGCCGTTGGTTCCCATGACGATCGCGTCGGCCGCAACGGTGTCGGTGTAGTCGGAGATCACGTCGGCGGGTGCGCCCTCACGAATGGCCGTCGTGGTTTCGAGTCCGGCCGCCGCGGCCCGATCGGCGATCTCGCTGGTGGCCGTTTCGCCTTCCTCCTGGAGCGTTTCTTTGATGTGGTCAGTACCGAGTTTGGGAGCCATCCGGCTGACCCGCTCGTGGTCGACGACGTAGAGCACGTGAATCCCGGCGTCGTGGCGGTCGGCGAGGTCGATCGCGTGGACCGCGGCCTCGGTTGCGGTCTCGCTTCCGTCGGTCGGAAACAGCACGGTATCGTACATAGTTGGCCCTTGTACTCAACCGTAGTGAATGGATCGCTTAGGTAGTGTTTATAATGGGTATCGAAACCGACTGCTGTGGCTCAACGGCTGAAAAAATGAAAAGGGGCCGGCACGAGGCCGGTGGTTGGAACGGCGTGCAGTTACTCGCGATGCGTCGTCAGATTAGTTCTGACGTCGGGTCGCGAGGAGTGCTGCGCCGAGGACTGCGACGAGTGCGACGATGGCGCCGAATCCGGGCGTCTCCTCGCTGGAGGAGTCGTCGGATTCACCGTCGTCGGACGCGCTGTCGTCGGACGCGCTGTCGTCGGATTCACCGTCGTCGGACGCGCTGTCGTCGGATTCACCGTCGTCGCTCATATCGTCTTCAGACTCGTCGTCTTCTTCAGGGGCATCGTCTTCGAGAGTGCCCTCTTCGACGAGGATGGAGCTGACAGAGTCAATGTCCGAGCCGCCAACGCGGAAGCTGGTGTCGAACTCGTCGTCGACTTCCTGATCGCTGAAGTCGAATTCAGCCGAAATTTCTCCGTCTTCGCTGATGTTGACGCTCTGTCCGTTACGGAACGAGGTCGATGCATCAGTTGAGGAGACTTGGATTTCGCCGTCCGTACCGGGTGCGACGTTCGTCGTTCCCGAGATCTCAGCGTCTTCGATGTTCTCGGCTTCGAGATTGCCGTCAACATTCACGTTGTCGAAGTTGACTTCCGGTGCGACAATATCGAACGTGGCCTCGCTGGTCACAGTGGAGTCAGCCTGGAAGTACGGGTAGGCTGGACCTCCCTCGTCATTGTCTGCTTCACCATTGTATGGCTCTACTGGGCCATCGGCGAATGCGTAGCGGTCGTCTTCGTCGGTCTCGTATTCCATCTCGGCGGTGAACGTGTCACCGTCGTCGATGGAGCCGCTGAAGACATCGTCTCCTGCACTGGTGTCAACTACGACGAAGAACTGACCGTTGTCTTCGTCGAAGACGACGAACGCTTGGCTTTCATCATCGTTTTCGAGATCAAGTTCGGTTGCGTCCTGGTTGCCAGTTGCGTCATCAGCTTCGACGTTGAAGTTGATGCCTTCGCTGGCCCAATCTGCATCCTCACTGTCGTTGATGATGCCATTGAATTCGGCGAGGGTCATACCGTCTTCGAGCGAATCGAAGTCACCGGTACTGTCAACAAGTGCACCCTCGAAGCCAGTTGCTTCAACTTGGATGACGAGTCGGTCATCTTCTGCGATTTCTTCGCGTGGGGTGACCGAACCGAGGAGATCTTCAACGTTGTCGTCTTCGTCAGCATCAGCTGCAGAAGCGACGTGCGTTGTGAGATCACCGATTGTAGGTGCTTCTAGTTCGAGAAGCGCTGCGCTGAGTTCTTCGTTTGCTTCTGCTTCGTCATCAGAGTTGACACCGAATTCACCTTCGCCTTCGTCGGCGAAGTCAGCGGTGATGATGTCGTACTCTGCTGGCTGGAGTGGACGGGTAAGCTGCTCCTGTGCAGTCTCGTCCGCAACGTCGATCAGATCGAGTTGATCGAGGTAGACCTCGAAGTCGCTGTTCGTATCTGGGTTATTGCTTGCATTCAGCAGGTTGTCTTCGTCGTCATCGTAGAACTCAGCACCCGTATCATCGCCGTGGACTTCACTGTTGATGATATCGTCTTCTGAGTCGTAGACTCGCTCGGTGTCAACGGCCGTACCGAGTGTTCGCGTGTTGACCGTAAAGGTCACTTCGCCATCATCGTCGTCATCTTCGACGTGAAGGAAATCAACGAAGCCAACATCCTCGTCACCGATCTGGATGAAGGTCTCGCTAGCGTCTTCCATTTCGACGGTGAACTCAACGAGGTCACCAGCAGCCGACGTGGTGACGTCTTCGGTGAATTCAGCGTCGACGTCTTCTTCGGTCACGCTGATCGAAGCCGAGTCGCTGGCTGCCGTGTCAGAGACATCGAACTGGAAGTCGTATTCTCCCATGTCAATGTCGCTGAAGTCGGCTGGGCCGTTTTCATCGTCCGTGTCAAGGTCGCTGACGTCTCGAAGAACGACTGCGTCCTCCTGATCGAGGTCGTAGTCGTCGTCGAGGTCGTCAACCTCGCCTGAGTCAAGGGTCAGATCGAGGGTGTAGTCAGCGTCGGTGTCATTGAAGATCGTTTCGAAGTCCTCGTCGTCGAGGTCACCGTTTGCGTGGACGACAACGTCCGTGGTACCACGGTTCGTGTCGAGGTCGAGGTACGTCGTTTCACTGTCGTCGACGTTCTCGTCATCGAAGGCGACACTCAGCGACTGCTCAGTGACTTCGAAGCCAGCATTGTTTGTGTCTGTACCGGAATCTGTAACGGTACTGTTTGCGATTCCGTTCTCGAAGACGATCGCGGTACTACTGTCATCAGCCGGCGTGATCACGTAGTCGCCGTTGAGACCTTCACTGTCGTATGACAGTGTGCGGTCATCGCTGTCGATGCTAACTTCTTCTACAAGCCCTTCGATGGAACCTTCTCCATCGTTGGCCGTAGTGTCTAGCTCACGAACCTGGTAATCGGTCGTGTCATCGACATTAGATCGGATGAACAGGTCAAGGTTCTGTCCTTCCCAGAATGTTGCCCCACTACCGAGGTTGGCATCTCCACTACCGCTAGAGGTGATGTCGAACTCGGCAGTCTGATCGCTGCCACTGTCACTTTCGAGATCGTAAGTTCCGGAGGCAGCAGTAGTACCGGATGGATCTACCTCTGCGTTGACGGTGATGTCAACTTCAGATGCAGTGACTGTGTTGACTGCGTCAACGGTAACGACAATGTCACCATTATCAACTTCTGCAGTAACACCATCAACGCTGTCAACACTGACATTGTCGAAGGTTAGATCCGCAACGGGTGAGATGGTGATTGTACCGTTGGCTGATGTGCCGTTGTTGTAGTCCCCATCGCCGGGCTCATTTTCTGCTGTAAAGCTAATTTCTTGAGTCTGTACGCCATCTGTAACATCTACATCTTCCGCACTAGGTGCGGGATCAGCTGGCACTGCGGCCGCTCCACCGGAGAACGCCATAGCCCCTCCGAAGACGGAGGTGACCATGATGAACGCCAGGAAGATGGCGCGCAGTTTGTTGCTATAGTTTTCGTTTGTCATAGTTTATTTCGTTCTGCACTGCGTCGGCATCCACATCTTTCCTCCATCCGCTCGTCCACTGCCGGATGAACGCCGGAGTACTCACGTGTGAACACCCTGGGTAGGGGTGTTTGGAACACACGGGCATTCTGATATATACTTTGTGTTTGACAGTCGTGATGGATGCTTAATACTTAGTTACCATTCGGATATGGATTTTGCTGTAGTATCGATTTGTAACGTCTATAACGAGGGATTAGCAGATCTTCTATGTTCCATGTCGTCCGTGAGCAGTTACCACGACAACTATTGGTTTAGATATCGTCTGCACTGGTCGGTTACTGCCTGTGGAATAACAATTCCCTTCATATAACGCAATTCAATCTAATCTCGATATACAGTCATAACAAACAGAAGTAAACAGATTAAAAATTGCATAATCACTTTAAACGAATAGATCACTACTTTCACCAGACATACATGCGACCGTATACCTCGGAATACCACTTTATTAACCGACAAGAGGTTGTCCAACCAACGGGCGATCCTCGATTCAATCGGAATCCAACTGCCAGGCCTGTTTTACTGGAGTCATCCGCTGAGAGAACAAGAAACCGAACTACCAACAGGATCACCACTCCATGAATGTCCGAACACTCCTTATTGGTGCGGTACTCATGATGCTGCTTCTCGCATTCGGTGGTGTCGCAACCGGACAAGAGGTGTTCGTCCGTGGTGAGCCGGACATCGAGGTGTATTCTCCCGATAATACGGTTGCACCCGGACAAGAAACCGAGTTCATACTCCAACTTGATAATGAAGGAGATGTCAGTCAGGGACAGGGTACGAATCGTGAACTCGTAACGACTGCCCGCAACGTGATCATCGAGGCTGAGATGGACGATGACGATGCCCCAATTACGATCACCTCGGGAAAACAATCAGTCGGCTCCGTTCCGGATAATCAACCCACAGACGTACCGCTCCAGATCGAGGTTCCGAATGATGCCGAGCCCGGCACCTATGATATCGATGTCGAAATCGACTACCGATGGAGTTCCAAAGTCAGTCAAAACCGTCGCGGCGGTGGCCCACCAACCACACACGAGCAATCCACCTCGAAAGACTACACCGTTGAAATCGAAGTCGACGATAGCGCCCGCTTCCGTGTCACCGACATCAATAGTACTCTTCGCGTGGGCGAGGAAGGCGACATCACCGGCGAGATCGAGAACATCGGAGGTGAGGACGCCACTAACGCCGAAGTCCAGTTCCCGACCGACGCCGAGAACCTGTTCCCACAGGAAACGGCTGTCGCCGTCGGTGACATTGAGGCCGGCGAGTCCGCCGAGTTCCGCATCCCAATCGAGGTCGGCAGTGAGGCCGAAGCCGTCCCCAAACGCTTCGACCTCCCAGTGTCATTCCGCGACGAAAACGGCATCCGACAGACCGATGACGACCCCGAGTTCCTCGCCGACATCGCCGCCGAGCGCGACGCATTCACTATCGAAGCCGCCGACCGTTCGATCACCGCCGGCAGCAGTACCACCGTCGACTTCACCATCACCAACAACCGCAACGAGACGGTGACTGACATCGAACCGAAACTGTTCGCCGACACACCGCTCAGCAGTAGCAACGATGAGGCGTTCGTCCAGTCGCTCGATGCAGGCGAGTCGACAACGATCAGCTTCGATCTCGCGGCGAGTGCTACAACGCCGAAAACGTATCCCGTCACGGTCGACATCCGGTATAGAGATGCCGGTGGTGACAGCCAGATCACCGACAGCTACCGACTACCGATTGACGTCAGTCAAGCCGAAGAGGGTGGGCTGTTGGGTTCGTTCGGTACCATCATTGTCTCAATCATCTCGCTGCTGACAGTCGGTGGCGGCTACGTCTGGTATCGAAATCAGTAGTCGTCGACTGAAAACGAAATCCGGGCGCTACTCTGTGTTATTTGCGGCTGCTGCACGCAGTTCCGAAACTCGCTGGCAGTCACCGACGCCAGCCAACACCACGAGCGCAACGATTGTATCGGTGTCCGGTGTCGGAATATCACCGCCACGAATCTCGACGCTGCCGGTTTCTTGGGCCAGCCACGACCGGGCGTCGGCGATGGCTTGGCGATTGAGCCATTCGGGTGGCCCGCCGGTCACCAGCAGCCCACGCTGGACCGACCCTCGGTTGATGTCGACGGTGAGTTTGCCATTGACAGCGCGTCTGACTGTCGTCTCGATGGCCTTGATCGCTGTCGTCTCGTCGAGTTCTTTGTCCTGCATAAACAGCCCAAGCCCGAACCGGGATTCGGTCGGTCGGTCTACCTCTTGGCTCGCGTGGCCGAGACTCACGATTCCACCACTACTGAGCGTATTGATCACCTCGCTTGCGTCGACCACGCTTTCGGCGACCCGGCCGCTGCGGTCGATTTCGCCGGCCTCGAACAGCGCCGTGACGCGGGTCACCAGTGTCTCGTTGAGCCGCGTTCGGACCGCCGGCTCGGCGTCCGTTTCGGCTGTCTTGGTCCACAGCGCATTGTCGAACAGCAGTAACGAATCGGTTGTTTCGGTAACGGTATCGATAGCCAGCCCTGCATTCGCTGCTCGGTCGACCTGCTTGCCTGTCTCGTCGCTCCCGTCTTCATCCGCCGTGGCGTCCACATCCGGTAGCACACCCAGCCCGTAGATCGGGATCTCGTAGACGCTCCGGAGTTTGGCTGCGAGGTGTGGCAGCAGCGTCGCGCCAGTGGCTCCGGCGAGGCCGGCACACAGCAGAAAGGCATCACCACGGGATGTTTGGAGGTCGTCGACCGCCCGAAACAGCTCCGTGAGTTCCTCTTCGGCGACCTCTTGGCCTCGTTTTCGGTGGCCATCCAACCCCCGCCCGGAGCTTTCGAGGACGCCGTACAGGTGGCGGTGGTCGTCCGAAATCTCTTCGAGCTCTCCCAGCGACCCCTCGTCGGTATCGAGGGCGACACTGTCGACGACCGCGGATCGCTGGCCGCGACTGTTGGCCGCTACAAGGCCCTCGGCAAGTCGACTGCCCGCCCCACCGAGTCCGCAGACGATCAGTTGCATAGCAACTGCTGGGAGCCATATCACAAAAAGTGTGTGTTCTATTCGGTACTTTCTGGTGCCGCGAGACTGGGTAAGCTAGAACGGGAACAGTGACTCAGCGTCGAGGTCGCGCTCGATGAGTTCGATCTCGTGGCCGTCCTGATCCTTGGTGAAGGCGTACATGTTGTCGCAGGCGTCCGGATCGCGGTAGTCGTCGGCCTCCCGAAGCATCAACTGGTCCCAATCCTCTTGGAGGTCGTCGACGCGAATCCCGAGATGGCCCCACGCGTCGCCCATCGTGTAGGAGCGCCCGTCGTAGTTGTAAGTGAGTTCGAGCCACATCGACTCCTTCGCGCCGTCTTCGGGGGCCATGAAGTAGTTCGCAAAGGAGCTGGCCTCCCAGCGGGAACGCGGTTCGACGTACTCGAATTTCCGGGTCCAGAAGCCCAGCGCCTCGTCGGCGTCCTCGACGCGGATCATCGTGTGGTCGAGCGACCAACGTGCGCCGTAGTCGCGCTGGACGATCTCGACCTCGTGGCCGTCGGGGTCTTTGACGAACGCATAGCGCCCGCCACAGGATTCGGGATCACGGTAGTCCTCAACGCCTTCGTCCATGAGCTGCTCGTAGTGGGCTTCGAGTTCGCCCTCGGGAACCCGAACGGCGATGTGGCCCCACGCATCACCGACTTCCTCGGTGGTCTCGCCGTGGTTGGAAGTGAGTTCGAGCATTGCGCCGTCGTCAGCCATTCCTTCCGGCCCGAGATAGACGATGCTGAAATCGTCGCCCTCGTGGCGGTCTTTCTCCTCGTAGCCCAGATGTGTCCCATACCAGTCGACCGACGTTTCGAGGTCGTCGACGCGCAGCATCACGTGATCAATGGTTCCAGTCATACATAATCGATATTGAACGCTGGGTCGAAAAGGATACCGAAGGCTGTCGAAACCACTGGTTCGGTGAGGCGTCGACGCTCCGGATCGACAGTCCTCACAGCCGGGCTGTACCGGAGGTGTATATTGATTCGTGGCGTTCAGGTCCACTGGCCGAGAAGGTGCATCGCACCGGTGACTGTCGCCGCGACCGCAACATCCCGGCTTCGGATGCCAAATATCCCGAACAGCCCCTCTGGGTCGGGTTCTGACGGATCTCCGGATCCGGGTGCCTCACTCTGTGTCGGCCCTTCGCTGTCGATACTGTTTATTTGTGTTTCATTCTCGGAATCAGGTTCGGTAACGGTGAGCTGGCCGGTCCGTTCGTCGTCCTCGGTCCGGACAGTGTAATTGTATTCGCCGACCGGAAGCACGACGAACTCTTCGGACAGATCCAGTGAGGCTGCTTCGCCACCGTCGAGTGTCACCGATTGGTCCCTGATCGTCTCACCGTTGAGATCGAATTCGACCAGTTGTCGATCCGCGATCTCACCGCTGTTGACAATCGTCGTTTCGATTGCCGAGAGTCGCTGGCCGCGAACGACCTCCGCCTCATCGGTCAGCGATTCGATCTCGAAGTTCGAGGGGTTGTCGAGATCGTCGACGACTCGCACGCCGCGTCTGTCGATGAGTCGGTTGTCGATGAGCCGCCCCTGTGAGTAGAACTCGACTTCGACTCGTTCGCCCGGCTCGAACGCCGAGAAGTCCTCTGTCACCTCGAAGCTGCCGTCCTCGCTGATTTCGACCTGTTCGATGGTGATCGTCTGTGGATTCGGACGGTTGCTTGCGACCAACTGCATCTCGACCTGTGAGCCGGGCGCGATGTTCGTCTCGCCCGCGATGACGCTTCCCGCTTCGGCGGCGACGATCAGCTCACCATCCAGTGTGGTCTCGCCGTAATCGATGTACGGATCCTCGAAAACGAACGAATTGCTGGCACGTTCTGTCGTGTCGCTTGCCCCGTAGTACGGGAAGTGTTCGACCCCGTCGACTTCGCTTACGGCGGGATCAAACGGATCGGGTGGGGTGCCGAAGGAGTAGTCCGGATATGTGTATCGTTCATCCGGCGGTGACTCGTAGGCGATATCAAACGTCAGTTCGTCACCATCCTGCGGCTGATTATTGAACGGGTCGCTTCCACGTGTATCGATAACGATGTAAAACCCGCCAATGAGGGGATCACTACCCAGCGTGTCGGTGTTGTCCCACAGATCTGCAGTGTCGTCCGGTAACACGCGGAGATCACTGCTGTCGACGTTGTCGAACTGGAGCGTCGAGCCGCCGTGGTTCGGGCCACCGAACTCGGTCGTCGTGAGCCCAATATGGATGCCTTCGTGACGTTCAAGGAGCGTGTTGATCTGTTCGAGCGGGATGTTGTCGACATCGCCGTCGGCTACTGCGGCCTGCTCGCTGGCTGCCTGATCGAACAGTGCGCCGTACATCCCGCTCGACTGCACCTCGATGAGGATCCGATCACCCCGAGCGATCTGATCGGTCTCGGTTGCCTCTCCGAGTAGTGATCCGATATCACCGGAGCCGATGGGTTCGCCCCCGTCTTCGAACTGGTCGACTTGATCTGCCGGCCCCGGGGGAAGCGTGTAGATCGTCACATTGCCGACCTCCGGTTGGGTCAGTACGAGATTCGACCGGGCAATCGGCTGGCGGAAATCCGGAATCCCGTCGTTTCGGTCGATAACCGTCCCGCTTCCCCCAGCGACGAGTTGATACCGATTAGCCTGAAGTGGGCTCCCCATCGGAGACACGCCCTGTTGCGTTCGGAACTGGGCAAGCGTTGTGGCGATCTCGTCTCCGTTTTCGTTCTCGAACGAAACGTCTTCGAACTCCCCTGTGGGTTCGCTGTCGGCCCCAATCGAGTGGGCGTAGCTCGTGACATCCCCATTGATAGGTATGTAGACATCCTCAGAATCCCGATCACTGCCGACGAGTCGGGTATTGATGACGAACGTAGCGTCACCTGAAACGCGCAGCACGTCGATGTGGTTCTCGAAGTTGCCGCCGTTGGCATCCTCATCGCCGCCGATCATCACATAGGCCTCGTCGAGGTCACCGCTCGAAATACTCACCTCAACGAAGTCACCAGCTGGTGACTGGTAGTCCGTCTCGGAGAACTCCGCCTGTTCGGAGTCGAAGACGTTCGAGACCTCGAACGATTCGGTTTGGGTCGCTCCGAGTGCCGAGAGTTCGACGGTGTACTGCCCATCGTTGATCTGCTGGCGTTCGGGGACGGTGAACGTCGTCTCGCCTTCGAACGTCCCGTACTCGGTGTCGAATGTTCTTTCGGAGACGATCCCGTCGATGTTGAAGTCGACTGTATCGTACACGGTTTCGTTGAACGAGTATTTCACGGTCACTTCATCACCAGTCTGCCAGAAGTCTGGCGAGACCGAGTCGATACTGAGTTCGATGTCGGTTGTCCGCTTGATCGCGAAATCGGCTTGCGCCGTTTCCCCCTGTTTGATTTCGATCTGTCGACTCGTAGCCTCGTAATCCTCGTGTTTGACCGTCATCTTGTGGGTGCCGAACGGAAGTTCCTCGAACGTGTACGTCCCGTCCGGGTTGGTCTCAACCGACTTCTCGCCCTCGACCGTGACCGTAATTCCATTTAGCGGGATATTATCGTTACCATCCACAGACTGTGCGACGGTTCCGGAAAGCGCTCCATCGGTATGCTCTAGTTCGAAGTCGACGGTGTTGCCGCCGTTCGATATCGTTCGAGATTCCTGTTCAGTGACGAACGTATCCGCCGAGGCAATGATCGTCCGTGTTTCTTCGGGTGAGGTCGTACTCACGGGAACCGAGTCAATCGTGTACGCACCGTTCGAATCAGTCGTGTCGTTCAGCGGCCCCAGACCCGGCCAGATATCCGACCCACCGTCCTCCAACTCTTCGATCCTGACAGTTGCGCCCCGAACCGAATCGGAACCAGTGTTCTCAACTGACCCCGAAACTGTTGTGAGATCCTCCTCCATATCGGGGTCGACAGTGGTCGTACTGTCTTCGGTCACCGTAACTGTGGTCGGTCCGAACTGTTTGAACCCGTCTTGTTTGGCCGTGAGTTCAACTGTTCCTGTCGGCACTTCGATCTGGTAGGAGCCGTCGCTACTGGTTGTCTCGGCAGATGATAGATCCGTTTCATCATCGTCAATTAGCCGCTGGTCTTTACTGTTGTCGTGGCTAATTTCGATATCGACATCGGGAATATTCCCGTCGATTTTACCGGACGATGAGGCTGTTCCCGAAATCGTTCCGGTGGTTCGCTCTAGGGTCACGTCTTTTGTTACTGGTGAGTTGGTCGTTGAGATAGAAACTGAACTGGTAATGTTCTCGTATTTTGCCTGCGTGACTGCAATTTCCTGTGTGTCGTATGGTACATCCCGAAGTGTGTACTCCCCGTTCGAGTCAGTCGTCGTGCTAAGATGCGTCCCGTACCCAACAATCTCGACGTTTGCGTTCTCGATCCCTTCGCCGGCTTCGTTCGTCACTGTTCCTCTGACATCGCCACTAGCTTCGGCATCGTGGTTGGCGATGACGCCACCAGTCAGTAGTATGCTTCCCGATAGAACCAACAGCAGCGAAAAAACAGCGACTCGACGATATCGCCCGAAAACTAAGGATCTCATGATTGTGGAACGGATATGCAGTAGATATTAGTTGATCTCTCTAGAGGTATATAATCTTCTGGCTACAATTCTCAGTTTGGATAATTTGTGGCGTTGCCGGTCGACGGGAGATCGATCCACACACAGATGGAAGGCTTGATGTGGTAACCTTTCATTGAGCCACCAACGAGCATGCCGGAGTGTACAAATTGTGGTAACCAGGTAGAGGAATCGGACAACTTCTGTTCGAACTGCGGGGAGCCACAGAACGCGACCGCTCAAAATCAGCTTGATCAGAAAATAGCCACACGGGCGAACCAACAGGCCGGATCGAGTCAGTCGACGAGCCAACGGAGCCAGCGAGACGAGATCATCGAGCGCGCGAGCTATGCCGTCGGCTTTATTTTCGTCGTCTCGGCGATCTCAGTGCTCCCGAGTCTCGGTGGCGTGTTCACGCTCCTCGGCGGCATCCTGCTGTTTCCCCCCGTCCGGCAGCTCTCTGCGCGAGTATTCGGCTCACCACTCAAAGTCGAGTTCAACGCAGCTGTCGCAGTGGTTCTGATGCTTCTCGGTACTGCGATTCATTACCTCGTATAAATCGTCGCTACAAGTCGTCTGCTGTCGCTGCCTATCGCCGCCGCCAGACGACGAACGTCGCCAACGAGAGCACGGTCATGACGGCCCCGATAATCGCCTGTGGATACAGCACTCCAATAATCGTGCTGACGATCCCGCCGTCGCTCCCGTCGTTTTCGTTGGTCTCGGGCTCGGAGCCTTCGACCGTGACCGTTCCCTCGACGCTGTCGCCCTCGGTGCTGACGACGTAGGCGACCTCACCCGGCTCTGTGGGGGCTGGAAGCGTCATCGACACTGTGGTTTCGTCCCCGCCGTCGAGCTGTGTTTCGACCGAGGAGCGGGACTCGCCCAGCTCGAAGACGACATCTCGTCGCTCGGCAGTCGACCACTCGTTTTGCACTGTCGCAGTGATAGTTACCGATTCGCCGGGGTCGACGCGGTCCGAAATGTCGAGTTCCGAGATCGTAAATGGCCCGCTTTCAGAGGTACTACTCGGCAGACCCGCAGTTTCGGTACGGCCGGTGTCGGTCACCTCAACAGTGATTGCGTCAGGGAATGTCTCGATGGTGCTGAAATCAGTCTCCAGAGACCCATCGCTGAACCCACGGAGCACGATAACGCCCTCGTCTTCGTAGGCATCGTACATTCGGTGGCGTTGTTCGAACGGCTTCCGGTCGGCGAACGGTCTGTTGTGTTCTCGGAGCGTTCGATCACTCATGAACACCTGCTCTAACTCGCTGTAAGAAAGCGACGGACTGCTCACGTTGACGTTGTACCGGACGCGGTTCGACGTTAGTTCGATTTCCCGATCACTCTGGGATGTGCTGGCTGAACCGGCTTCCCACTCCACGGTCAGCGTCTGTTCGACTACCTCGAAGGGAGTTGCGTTTTCGATGGTGGCAGTGCCAGTCACAGCCCCATCGTCGACGGTAACGGTCGTCTCGCGACTATCGCTGGGGACTAGTACGTACGTGTCATCGAGGTCGACCGTCTCAACGGTTGTCCCGCTGCTGTCGAACTTGATCTCGCGGACGACTGTTCCGAGTTCGTCAGCTTCGGTATCGTACTCCCGAACGAGGAGTTGCTCGGTGTCAGTCTCGTTGTGAGGATCACCAAACCATAGCGTCTGACCCTGCCAGTAGAGTCCGCCGGAACTCAAATGTTCGTCACCACCGTTTCGGTCGCCGTCGTCCGTATGAGAAAACAGCACCGACTGGTCGGTAGTCGCTGCCGATGCACCCACAGCACCTACACTCGCGGCCGCCCCAAGCACGGCAAGAACTACGACACACACCACGACCGACATGCGCTCATCCATACTTCACCCGTTGAAACCGGCTGAAACGGAGCTGAGCGATTGATTCGGGTAGTCGGAGTGTGGCTGGTTCATACCAATCTTCTGTAACGCGGATGTATTATACCCATCGCAACTACCCATTCTTTTTCTCGATATGTTGGTGTTGCTACTCACGAATTCCGCTCCGCTGCTATCAGTCGACCTCCAAGCTACTATCAGTCGACCTCTAAGACGGCCGTGGCTGCCTGCCTGCGTGCCCCGACGTGATTTACAAGAAACGACGTCGTCGCAGCGATAGTCTCCGAGTCGACGTCAGTGTTTATTGCCAACAGTACACAACGCAGTTCAGCTGCTAGTTTTGTTTCGGATGCTGTGCGGTGTTCGGGTTTCTTTTTATGAATTTGGACCCAGTGTCGGCTATATTGACTCCATGAATTCGGTCTGGAGACGCTGGGTGTCGACCGTCGAAAGCGCCGTCGAGACGTGGGCGGCCAGAATCTCGAACAGATCGATGTTCGTCTCGTCGACGTCGTCGATATCGTAGTAGACCGCCACGAGGACGGCGGTGGCATCACCGGCTGGAATCCGGATCGCAATCGTCTCACCCGGCTGTTCGTTACGAATCTTGTCGAATCCAGCGCCGTCTATCACCGTGTTGAGGGCTTCGGTCTCGTGTAACTCCCGTTTGGCCCGTTCAAGATCACCGGTATCGATGTCCGGCAGCGTCGTGTCGACGATGTAGGCCTCATCGTTCTCAGCAATCACGAAGGTTGCGCCACTGCCGTCGAGGACGAACTCGACGACCTCGATACAGAGCGCGCTCACCGATTCGATACCGGTCGACTGGTTGAGCACTTTGCCGTAGTTGTTGAGCGTCTCTAATTTCTGGGCGAACTGCTCGACGGTCGCCAGCGTTTGGCGGTTTTGGGTATCGTACAGCCCGACGAGCAGCCCCGCCAGCATCCCGGCACTCCCGGCGTCGACGGCTCCCAACAGGAGCGTCAAGCCATCCTGTGTACTGGTGCCGGTCAGCAGCGTAAACACGGCCACGAAGCCGACCGCGCCACCGACCGCCCACGACACGATAAGCGTTGCATACTCGTCGTACTCCTCACGGATCGCAATTGTGACTCCTGTGTAGACGATTGCTGCCGCGACGAAAATGAACGGCACCGTATTCAACAGGACGACGGCAGCGGTTTCGGGAAACCGAACGTACTGGAGCGCTTGCAGCGTCCCGAGGAGGACACCACACACGACGAGTCCCCCGCCGATAACTGATCTGTACTCCATTTATGATTGATAATACTGGGTCGGAATATAAAACTACGGTCGACTGAGAGATGATCATTAGTCGACCGGTCGACGGCCGGTGCCGAGTCGCCGAAGCGCTGGCCAGTAGAACCACCAGACGACGATTCCGGTCGCCACCGCGCCGACTGGGGCCGTTCCGGAGACGCCGCTGCCAGCCAGCCTCTGCCAGACGATCAGCGAGCCAACCGCCGACAGGACGAGGAGACCAGTCGTGAGCCGTGGATCTTCGCGGTCGACAATCACCCCACTGGCCGCGCTGACGAGTGCGCCACAGTAAAAGCCGAGACTGATCGGCCACACCTGGAGCGACCACGGCAGGCTCCCGAACCCTCGTGCTGCATCGAGATAGCTTGGGAGCCAAAAGGCGTGCCACGGGTTGGTATTGACGAGCCCCCACGACATAATGAACGTCAGATCGCCACTGGAGAGAACGATCCATGGCACGACAGCAAGCAAACAGACCGCCAGTAGCGCCGCTGGCGTCGACGTTCGGTCTCCCGTGTGATCCGCACCAGGGGTTCGGCTCACCGTGTGATCGTAATCCGCAGGACGTCTTCGTCAGCGAGTGTGTGCTCCTCGCCGACCTGCTGGTCGTCGTGTTTCGCACTCGGGCCGCTGACACGTGCAAACCGGAATCGCTCTTCGAACTCGCCGCCGAGTTTGACCAGCGCATCACCGATTGTGGCCCCCTTTTTGAGCACCAGCGGCTCCTCGTAGTCGACGCCCTTGCTCGGGCGATCCATATAAATGCGGATCAGGCCGAGTTTCTCCCAGATCCGTTCTTTGAGCGCGTCGAGTCCCTTCTCCTTCTCGGCGCTGATAAACGTACACTCGTCGGGATCAATGTCGTGGGACCTGAGTTGGTCTTTCACCGTCGGGACGTAGCTCGGGTCGACCAAGTCGGTCTTGTTGACCGCGACCATCGAGGGGATGTAGATGCGGTTGTCCATCATGCCGTCGATGACTTCGTCGATGGTTGGGTCGCCGCGAACGGTCACTTCGGCGTTGACGTAGCCGTGTTCTCGGAGGACGCCCTTGATCGTCCCCTCGTCGAGACTGACGCTGTCGCTTTTGTTGACCTGAATCCCGTTTTTGTGTCGTTTGCGAATGTGGAGGCTCGGCGGCTCGGTATCCAGTCGGATCTTGTTGTAGTACAGCTCCTTGTCGAGCCGTTCGTACTGGTCGATCTCGAACACCGACAGCAGGAAGACAGCGAGATCAGCAGTTCGGACCACAGACAGCACCTCTTTGCCGCCACCGCGACCGTCGGCCGCCCCCTCGATGAGGCCCGGGACGTCGAGAATCTGGATGTTGGCCCCGCGATATTTGAGCATGCCGGGGTTGACATCCAGCGTCGTAAACTCGTAGGAGCCAGTCTCGCTGTCAGCATTCGTGAGAGCGTTGATCAGCGTCGACTTCCCGACGCTGGGAAACCCCACGAGCGCGACCGTGGCATCGCCGTGTTTCTCGACGGAGTAGCCACCGCCGCCGCCCGCAGACGACTGGTTTTCCAGTTTCTCCTTTTTTTCCGCGAGTTTCGACTTCAGCCGGCCGATGTGTGCCTCGGTCGACTTGTTGTATGGCGTCGAACTGATCTCTTCGCGGATCGATTCGATCTCCTCCTCCAATCCCATTATCGGTCACTGGGCTATCGCCGTCGAAAAAGCTGTTCATTCGGCGGGTTTCATCGCTCGGCCGGGCTGTCGACAAATCACTGCCTTCGGCACCCAGTCGCCGAAACCAACAATTCGACACGGTTTTACATGACGTAGCTTACCTGTCGACTACCGATATGCCGGACCCCTCCCATCTCCGCGATAGCACGCAGATCGAACTCCCCGCAGAGACGCTCAATGGGTTTCGAGACCAGCTCGAAGCCGAGTTTACGGTGACGATCCTCCAGGATGATTCGACGCAGTGCCGGATCGTCGGCAGCCCAGTCGAGATCAAGGCTGTCAGTGGCTTTTTGAGTCGACACGGCGTTGCGCTTCGGTGAGTCTTCGCTGATTTTCCCGACGTTCCGAAGCGTTTCTTAGGCTGGGTATCCTCTGTCAGTGTATGGAAGAGACCCCGGGACTCAGCGACCAGTATCGGAAGGCGAGTCCGTGGCCGGTGTTTATCGCCCTCGGCGTGCCGATCTCCGAACTCGGACTCGTGTTCAACGTGTTCCCGGTTGCGGTCGCCGGACTGCTGTTGTTCTGTGGCTGTATCGCCGGGATGCTTCAGGAATCGGGCTACGTCGACGTCCCGTGGTCGGCTCTGGGCGTGATGGCGCTGCTGTTGTTCGTCTTCGGTGCCGCGGTGCTGTATCTGAACCCACTGTCCCGCGTCGACTTGACACTGCGCGCGTACGCGATGATTGCAAGCGGCGGGATCTTGGTGTCGGCGGTGGTTGCGGGCAAACTGTTCGTCCCGAAACAGCAACTAGCCAGCTAAAACTAGTAACCTATTTGGGCGGCCTCTCCCACGGTGTGGGTATGGAAACCGAGATCTTCGACAAGGAGACGATCCTGGACCTGATGGTCAACTTCATTCCACTGGGGATCATCCTGTTTTTCTTCGGCGTGTACAGTATCTACGCTCCGTGGGGGTTCGACCTCCTGCCGTCCGGACAGATGTATGGCATTATGGGAATCATGTTTGTCGCACTGTTGATACTGACCTACATCTCGGCGAAGGCCATCGCCGGCGACGAGAAGCGAGCGGCCGTCTACCCGCAGGGCCAAGCTGGCCTCGATGGTGCAAAGACCGTCGACGAGATCGAACACGGGATCGAAGCCGATGAGGCTGGCGCCGAACCGGAGAGCGCTGCTGCAGAGGCCGACGAGACCGCTGGTTCTGATGCCGAATCGGAGACCGCTGAGTCGACGAAATCCGAGTAGATCCCCAATCGATACCACCGTCAGCAGGCGGGCCGCTCGGCGGCCACCCGAATCTTTCTTTACCCTGCAATACTGAATCTTGGTATGGATATTAGTGCGCAGATCAGTCTGACGGTGCTGATGGGGGTGTTTCTCGTCGCCGTCGCCACGTGGCTCACTCGGGTCGAGAACTGGCGATCCTACACGCCAGTCGGCGGTGGCTCATTCATCGACAAGTCGGGTTACGTCGACGCTGAGAAACCTGCGGGAATCATTCGCTGGCTGACGACGGTCGACCACAAGGACATCGGCATCCTCTACGGACTCTACGGGATATTTGCCTTCGCGGTCGGCGGGCTCATGGTCACCGTGATGCGGTTGGATCTCATCACGACCGAATCGATTCTCGGAACTGCAA
>Ga0208281_10003_pt1 | contig 163024 bp, 152 predicted proteins | sample AntDeeMetVIRDL14_FD_184781 | JGI IMG/M metagenome (GOLD analysis project Ga0208281, IMG submission 184781) | Saline lake microbial communities from Deep Lake, Antarctica, in enrichment culture - Antarctic Deep Lake Metagenome VIRDL14 (SPAdes)... ... | reverse complement strand
CCACGCACGAGCACAAGTGTTCCTCGCGCTGTGCCTTCGTCTCGTTATTGCGATCACCAACGACGAACGCGGAGACAATCCAGGAAGCACCGTCATCACGCTATGAGAACTATTCTATGACACCCTCAGGGCAAGGTAAAACCAACCGGCAACGGCGCACACGTCCTCGTCCCAAAACAGTGGCGTGGCGCAGATGTGAAAATCGTCCGAACGTCTGACCCCGACGAATAGCTACGATCAATGCACTACGCCTACAGGTTCCGGCTCAACCCCACAGCAAAACAGCGTGAGCTACTGGATTATCACCGTGACACCTGTAGGCAACTCTACAACCACGCACTCGGTGAATTTGAGCAAATCCCCGACTCGGCGGGGACGCTCAATCAGCGTGTCCGACAGGTTCGTGACCAACTCACCGATCTCAAAGAGTGGTGGGATGAACTGAACGACCTGTATTCGACGGTTGCACAAGCCGCTGTCATGCGAATCGAAGACAGCATCAAAGCACTCTCTGAGTTGAAACAGAACAGCTACAACGTCGGCAGCCTCAACTGGAAAGCACCACAGGAGTTCCGCAGTTTCACCTACGTTCAGTCTGGTTTCGAGTTTGATAGTAAGAACGGCCAGCCTGTGCTTTCGCTATCGAAACTTGCGGATATTCCTATCGTGAAACACCGGGAGATACCCGACGACATGACGGTAAAAGAGGTCACGATCAAGAAGGAACCAACCGGTGAGTGGTTCGCTTCATTCGTCGTCGACGGCAAACAGACGCCGGAAAAACCAGCTGATCCCGAGCGGTGTGTCGGGATCGACGTTGGCATACTGAAATACGCCCACGATACGGATGGAACCGCTGTGGAGTCGCTTGATCTGTCGGATGAACGCGAGCGGTTGGAACGCGCCCAGCGCGATCTCTCACGCAAAGAACACGGGTCGAACAATTGGGAGCGGCAGCGAAAGGTCGTCGCCCGGCGGCACGCAGACCTGAAACGGAAGCGACGAGATTTCTTGCACAAGCTCTCGGCGTACTACGCCACCGAATACGACCTCGTAGCCGTTGAGGACCTAGACGCGAAGGGATTGGTCGAACTACCGGGCAACTCTCGGAACCGAGCGTCGGCGGCGTGGGGAACATTCAAGCGGATGCTTGAATACAAGTGTGAACGCGAAGGGGCGCATTTCGTGGCAGTTGATCCGAAGGACACGACCAAAGAGTGCGCCAGTTGTGGCGCGAAAACAGACAAACCACTATGGGTGCGGGAACACTCCTGCCCCTCATGCGGATTTGAAGCCGACAGAGACGCAAACGCGGCGATCAACATCCTTTCTCGCGGCCTGAAACAGCTAGGAGTGGGACACTCCGAATCAACGCCTGTGGAGACTGAGCTCCCTGTGGATACGCCTATATCTGCAAAGCGCGTCATCGAAGCAGGAAGCCCCATCCTCAAGGAGCGAACCGCGTCAGCGGTTAGCGAGTAGGGTGAGGTAGTTCACTGGACGGTCTGTCGACGCTGCGTATCACGGTGTGACACATCGCTCGCAAAAAGTAGCACCCACTGACGCTCTGTGGGACCTCACCAGTGGAGAAGATGTGTCGCAAATGTGTCGCGTGTGTCGTCAGGTCCCAAACGTCCATCCACTCGGTCGACAGGGCTTTGTGAACAACACTCCAACGGACACTCTCCCGGTGACTGACCAAGCAATTTCTTTGGAATCAAAAAGCTATTCCGACTAAAATAGCCACAAAAAGAATATTGTAGCGTTGTATCTGCCATTGTGTGGGGTAATTGATGCAAAGATTGAAAACTGTTCTCACTAAACTGATATCCATGAGAGGGATATGCACAGCGCGGTTCGATAGCAGGCCGACTGACGACTTTCGTACTCGGAGCTTAATATGAAAATCGACCTCACACTGAACGGCGAAGCGGTAACGCTTCAGGCTGCACGCTCGGATTCGTTGCTTGATCTTCTCCGCCAGTCCGGCTACACCGGCGCAAAGCGGGGCTGTAACACCGGTGACTGCGGGTTCTGCACTGTCATCGTCGACGGTGAGCCGATCAAGTCGTGTATCGAACCGGCCATCCGGATCGATGGTTCGGATGTCGAGACAATCGAGAGTTTGGGTACCCAAGACGACCTCCATCCTATTCAAGCAGCCTTCGTCGACAACGCGGCTCTCCAGTGTGGCTTCTGTATTCCCGGTATGATCATGCGGACGAAAGGACTGCTCGAAACGAATCCCGACCCGGACGAAGCGGAGATCAGGGACGCACTCTCGGGGAACCTCTGTCGATGTACCGGCTACGAGAAGATACTTGATGCCGTCGCTGACGCCGCGGACCGAGTGGCGGGCGAGACGGATGTGGCAGCCGACGGCGGTCGGATACCCAATGGGCAGTCGTGTACCGGGTGTGACTGCTACCCCGGTGGTGAGGACCAATGAGCAGACCCAACACGCCGAACGAGAACGGCCGGCCGGATGAGTCGACGTCGGCGGACACCGCCCCTCACGGCGCGGGAGACGAACAGCCGAGGGGTAGAAAACCGAAAGACGAGCGTGAGTCAGTATCGAGTCGGACAGAGAAAAGCGACGCTCGCAAGATAGTCACCGGCGAGGCGACATATACGGCCGATCACGCGGCGGCCTTCCCAAACCTCGCAGAAGCAGCCGTCGTCCGCTCGGAGATCGCACACGGCGTTGTCACCGATATCGAGACGAGCGCCGCAGCAGAGATGGATGGCGTTTACGCGGTTATCACACCAGACTCGCCGTCGGTGCCCGATAAACCGTACACATCGGCCGGACAGTCGTACCCCGAGCCTTCACCACTGGATCTCCACGTCCTCCGGAAACGGGTGCGCTATGTCGGTGACCCTATCGCTGCGGTCGCTGCCGAGGACGCTGCCACTGCGAGGGCTGCCGCGCGCCAGATAACAGTTACCTACGACGAGTACGACGCTGTCTTCGATACCGAGACGGCAACGGACGAGGCTGCTCCACAAATCCACGACCGGGACGATATCGAAAACCCACAGCCCGGCGCGGCGTACGAACGAAACATCGAAGCCCACGCTTTGGGCGAAATCGGCGACGTCGACGACGCTTTCGAGGCGGCAGCCACGAGGGATGATCGGACCGTCGTCGAAACCGAATGGGAGACACCCTACCAGTCCCACTGTGTCCCCGAACCACACACAACGATTGCACACCGCGACGAGGACAACCGGTATCACCTCGTGACCAGCACGCAGGTTCCGTACCACGTGCGCCGCCAGTTGGCACATCTGTTCGATGTCCCGATCCGGGACGTCCGGGTGACGAAACCACAGGTCGGAGCCGGATTTGGCGGCAAACAGTCCATGGTGATCGAGCCGATCACGCTCGCGCTGTCGCTGGCGGCCGACCGGCCGGTCAAACTGGAGGCGACGCGGCGCGAGGAGTTCCACGCGATGCGACTGCGTCGACCCTCTCGCATCGAGGTCCGGAGCGTCGTGACCGACGACGGCGAACTCGACGCCCTCGATATGTCGGTAGTGACCAATTCCGGTGCCTACGGCCCCCACGGCCTGACCGCGGCCGGTGCCATCGGGAAGAAACCGCTGCCGCTGTACACCCACACGCCGAACATTCGCTTCGAGATGGATGCCGTCCATACGAACCTGCCGATCGCGGGCGCAATGCGTGGCTACGGTGCGCCACAGGGACATTTCGCTGTCGAGGGGCATATGGACGAGGTTGCCCGCGAACTGGAGATCGACCCCATTGAGTTCCGCGCGCGGAATTACATCGGTGAGGGTGATCTCGACATCGCCTCGGGGATTCTCAAAGACGGGGAGTACGGCCGGAAAATCCGCTCTTGTGGTCTGGAAGAATGTATCGAACGGGGGAAAACTGCTATCGGCTGGGACGAGGTCGACCAACCCGATGCGGAGCATCTTCATCGGGGCTGTGGCATGGCGCTGGCGACACAGGGTAGCGGCATCCCCGGCGACGAGCTTGGGGCCGCACACATCAAAATGAACGAAGACGGCTCGTTTATTCTTCAGACGGGGGCCGTCGACATCGGGACAGGAGCCGATACAGCGATGTCGCAGATCGCCGCCGAGGTGCTCGGTACCTCACCCGAGGATATCGTCGTCCAACCATCGGATACGGACATCTCACCGTTCGATTACGGTGCCTACGCCTCGTCGACGACGTACGTGACCGGACAGGCGGTTCAAAAGGCCGCACTGGACGCCCGGGAGCAACTCTTCGAGTTCGCCGCTCAACTGCTTGATGAATCGGTTGAGAAGCTTGTAGCCCGTGACGGAGCAGTCTCCTCTAAGCGGACTGGCGAATCGGTCACACTCGAAGAAATCGGCTATGCATCCATCTACGGCGACGAAGTGCGTGCACAAATAATGGGCGAGGCGAGTCATAGCACCGACGAGTCCCCGCCTCCGTTCGGCGCGCAGTTCGCGGATATCACTGTCGACGAACGAACCGGCGAGTTCGAGGTTCACGAGCTCGCGTTCGCCGTCGACTGCGGGGTTGCGATCAACCCTGATCTCGCAGAGGGACAGGTGACTGGGGCAATGCATATGAGCTACGAACTGGCGACCGGTGCCGACCTCTCGTTCGATGACGACGGCACACCCGAGACACTTGGATTCCGCCACTACGGAATGCCTCGAACGTCCGACCAGCCCCCGCTGACACCGATTTTAGTCGAAACCCACGAACCGACGGGACCGTTCGGTGCGAAGTCGATCGCCGAAATCCCGACCAATGCTGTCCCACCGGCGTTGAGCAACGCGATCCGACGCGCCGTCGACGTCCGAATCAGCGACCTACCGATCACGGCGGGGAAAATCAAAACCGAACTTGACAAGCAATGAGACAGCCATCGATTGGTAGCTGTTGGCAGACGCCCCACAGTAGTATCACAGACGATAACACAGCGAAACGATTGGGTGGCGGATTACGGTGATCGACCCAGTCGACCTGCTGGTCAAGGGCACAGTCGTCGATGTCACTACGGGCTCCTTCGAAGATCGGGCAATCGCCGTCGACGATGGCGAGATCGTCGGCTTCGGGGAGCATCCGGCGTCCCGCGTACTTGAAGCAGCCTACGTGACGCCCGGGCTCATCGACGCCCACACTCACATCGAGGCATCGATGGTCACCATCCCCCAGTACGGCGAAGCAGTCGTGCCACACGGGGTGACAAGCGTCATCCACGACCCTCACGAAATAGCGAACGTACTTGGACCAGCGGGCGTGCGTAACTTCGGTGCTGACGCCGACAGCACGCCGCTGAAACCGCGGATGACAGTCCCGTCTTCAGTGCCAGCAACGCCGCTACAGGACGCCGGGGGATCGGTTGATGCGGCGGCGGTCGACGATCTCCTTGCGGTGGACCAAGCAGTCGCCCTCGGAGAGGTGATGGATCTGCCAGCCGTGCTCAATGGAGACGAGGAGATCCACACGAAGATTACCGCTGCACGCGACCACGGCCTGACAGTCGACGGCCACATCCCCGGCGTGACAGACGCATCGCTCCAGGACCTCGCCCGGTATCTCGACACTGACCACGAGAGTGTGACCCTCGATGAGGCACGAGCCAAAGCCGACGCTGGCTTCCGGGTCTACCTGCGCGAGGGGTCGACAAGTAAGAACCTTGAGGCCCTTGTCGACATTGTCGAGGAGGTGGACACTCGTCGGCTCTCGCTGTGTACCGACGACCGGAGCGTGGTCGATATACTCGAAAACGGTGGGATCAATGAGGCCGTCCAGAAAGCGATGGAACTGGGTGTCGCCCCGGTCACTGCCGTGCAGATGGCGACGCTGAACACTGCCGAGGCCTACGATCTTCCGTTCGGACGGATCGAACCCGGCGCACCCGCCGATTTGGTGCTGCTCTCGGAGCTCGAATCTTGGTCCGTTGAGCACGTCATCATCGATGGTGTCGTCGACCCAACAGCTGATTCGACTCCACCGAACCGGTCAGCGGTAGCTACTGATACCGTCACCTTTGACCCCGTCGACCCGTCGGATCTGGCTATCGAACACACGGGATCGGGGCCGGTCGAGGTTCGTGTTGAGTCGGCAATAGGGAGCTTCCGTACCGAACGCAGGATCGCAACAGTTCCCGTCGACACTTCGGACCCGCCTGCAGGAACCGATGGCGTACTCGTGAGCAATTGCGAGGCGGACGTGCTCCCGATGGCCGTCATCGAACGTCATGGCGGGCCCGGTAATGTGGGCTGTGGATTCGTCCACAACCTTGGGCTTGAGCGTGGTGCAATCGGCACGACGGTCGCACACGACGCACACAACTGCATCGTGGCCGGTGTGTCCCACACTGCGATAGTAACCGTCGCAAATCATCTCCGCGAGGTCGATGGTGGTATCGCCGTGTTCGATCCGGTAAGCGACGCGCTCACGACGCTTCCGCTGCCGGTCGCTGGACTCATATCGGATGCACCGATCGACGAGACTGCCAACTCGTTTGAGGCCGTTGTCGAGGCAGCGGCCGATATCGGCCTGTCAGTGCCGGGCGGTATCCTCGAACTGACCTATCTCGCACTCGAAGTCATCCCAACTGATCGACTGACGAACAACGGTCTCGTCGATGTCGAGGCAGGCGAGTACGTCGACGTTGTCGTCGAGTGAGCGTCGAAAGACGTATTAGCTGTCTGTACACAGATTACTCATGGAGACGATCCAATTCGACGCGCTAGAACTCGACGCAGTCGAACAGGACGACCCAAACGCTCATTGGCTTGCTGGATTCCCGTTCAGTTCAGATCGTCCCGGTGAGACGACGATGGAGTCGACAGACTACACCGTGGTGTACAACGAGCTCGATCCCGGCGCTCACATTGGCACTCACCGAGACGGATCTGATGAACTCCTGATCGTGCTAGCTGGGACCGTCGAAGCCGTCGTTGGCTCGGAAACGGCCACTGTTGATGCGGGAACGCTCACCGTGATTCCTGCCGATACCGACCACACTGTTCGAAACATCGGCTCGGAAACGGCTCGAATGGTCGGTCTCTTCGGTGCGGCACCGGTCGACTCAACGTTCGAATCGGAACCGACCCTCTCAGACGGGGACTGAGTGGCCGTAGTGATCCTCAGTCTCCCCAGCTCCGTTCCTCGAAGGCAGCGCGAGCGCGCCGGTAGACGTCCGCTTCGGAAACGGTGGTCACCGAGCCGTCCTCGACGATGACTTGGCCGTCGACCATGCTGAACTCGACGTCGTCCCCGGTAGCCGCATAGACGAGATACGAGTAGACGTCGTGCAACGGGACGCCACGACTGGTGTCGGTTCGAATCCCCACGACATCGGCTTTCCATCCCTCATAGAGTGCTCCGACCTGCTCGAATCCGGCTGCTCTCGCACCGTTTCGCGTTGCCATCCGGAACACCATCTCGGCAGGAAGTGTCCGTGGATCTTCGTGGGCGACTTTCTGGAGCAGTGTCGCCTGCCGCATCTCGGCTATCGGATCAAGTGTGTTGTTCGCTGGTGCGCCGTCGTTTCCCAGCGCGACATTGATTCCCCGATCGATATAGTCGACGATGGGCGCAATTCCCGCACCCACTTTCATATTCGACGACGGACAGTAGGTGACGTGTGTGCCGGTCTCTGCGAGGATTTCTCGTTCGTGCTCGTTCGTGAGAATCACGTGGGCCAAGACCACGTCTTCTCCGGTCAGTCCGACTTCGTGGAGCCATTCGATATCGCCCATCCCACGCTCGGCGGTCACGTCGTCGATGACAGACTGGTGTTCGCTGGCGTGGGTATGAATTCGGACGCCCTCGTAGTCGTCTGCAATCTCTCGTGCACCACGGAGACAGGCTTCCGAACAGGTCGGAGTGAACCGCGGTGTCACCGCGTAGCGGATCCGGTCGTCGTGGGAGCGGTGGTACCGGTCGATAAGCGATCGCGTCGTAGACAATCCAGTGGCAGTCTCCTCACAGAGCCCATCCGGGGCGTTGCGGTCCATCAGTACCTTCCCGAGGACGCCGCGAATGCCAGTGTTGCCTGCTGCCTCGAAGGCGCGTTCGGCGTGGTCAACCGTCAGATGGTCGACACAGCACGTGGTACCGTGGCCAAGCAGTTCGACGTAACTCAGTGTCGAGGCAAGTTCCAGTTCGTCGGCAGTCAGTTCGGCCTCGATGGGGAGAATATGGTCTTCGAGCCACTCGAAGAGGTCGGTGTCGTCTGCGAGCCCGCGGCCGGGGCTCTGGACGGAATGTACGTGGGTCTGTACGAATCCCGGAGAGATGATATCGAACGCCCGCCGGTGGTGGTCTGGGTACTGATCGACGAGATCCAATGCCGGGCCGACCGCTTCGATCTTGTCGCCGACGGTAACGACTGCACCATCCTCGATGACTGTCGTCTCGTCGACGACGACGGTTCCCGAGAGCAACATCGGTCTACAGTGGTCCCTCGACCGGGGTATCCTCGGGACCAAACGGGGTCTCGAACCAGATTGAGAACACGTAGGTATCCTCGACAGCAGCGAGCTCCCGCAACGACTGCACCCCGAGTGTGATCGTACTCCCCCGGCCCGGCGTCGTCACAACGAGTGCATCCCCGTCGGATGTCGTGATGTCGCCCACGAGGACGTGTGAGTACTCGCTGGAGATCGAGATGGGAGCTGCGACCTCAGCCGCTGTCATCGTATTGTCGCCCTCGTCAGTCGTCGCAGCCGGGTCTGTCGTGATAGCGGTCTCGGCTTCCAGCAGTTCGTCGACCGCCGCTCGGTCGGGTTGCCACGAGAGGCCTTCGAGCAGGAGGGCATCGAGTTTGACGCTGGTGTCGCCGGTGTCGATTTCCAGTCGTTCCCCTTTCGAGACGCGTTTCGTGATCGTGACTGCGTTCTCGCCGTCAGTAAGCCGTCGACGCTCGGTTTTACGCGTGTTTCCGACTGTATGGTCGTCGTACATTGTTAGAGCAGTGGGAGGGTCAGGTTCTTTGTGTTCAGGATAGTGTGATCGAGGTAGACCGTTCGGTGGCCAATAGAGAACCCATCGCCGTCCTCGTCGGGCCGTCGGAGAACCGTGTGTCGCTGTGCGGACAACAGATCATGGTCGGCCGTGTCGCCGTAACTTCGGAACACATGCTGGTTGTTGGCGACCGTTAGCTCTGTGTCGGTCGACTCGATAACCCGCACGTTGCCGATGACGTGCCGGATCCGCGAGCGAGGGTTCTCCGACCAAGCGTACTCTTTTTCGAGCCGCCCGACTCGTTCACGGAGCATCTCGTAGTCTTCTTTCAGATAATTCGTCGTTTCGCTGAACTCGGGTCGTTCAGAGCCGGGGTGACGAGCAACACGGATCGGGACTTCGAGCTGGATATCCTCATCGAGCAGCGTGAGCCACTCTTCGAGTTCGAACCCGTCGAGTAGATCCGCTTCGCGGTAGAGGAACTGCTCGATGCTGTGTTGTGTCTCCGGGTCGACGGGCGTCGCCGTCTCAGTGACCGAGAGCGAACTCATGGCTCGGCCTCCATCTCCGGGTCATTGTCGCTTTTTGAGGTCTCGCTCATCATCTCGTACCACGATTGCAGGATGGTTCGGGAGTTGCGCTCGTCGAAGTACAACCCCTTGGAGGTGACGTCCGCAGGCCCGTGGAGTGGGTCTTCGATGGTGTCGACTTCGTCGGTCATTTCGCCCATGCCCTGCTGCATATTCCCTCGTGTATCGCGCAGTTCGTGTGTCACGGCCCCACTGCTGTTGGAAATTCCCTCCCAGATGGTGAGATCGTCGGATTCGAACGCGCCGCCGGGGCTGAGACTCTCCCAGCCTCGGTGGGAATCCGAGAGAAATGACTCGTCGTCGGCGAACTCTTTTGGGACGAGCCACCAACTCGTCGTCTCGGTCGTCCCCGGACCGCGTGGGTTCCACTTCCGAATACAGGCCCACGGCCCGCCCCAACCGCCGGATTGGATGCCGTGTATGAGCGACATATTCGGGAAGACGCTCCCGAAGTGAAACACCGACCTGCCGAACAGTTCCCGCTGCTCAGCGGAAAGCTCTGGATTTAGATAGTCGGTGATCTCTTCGGGATAGCCCATGAACGTTTCTCCGTCCTCGGAGAGGTAGTACCCTATCGAGTGTCGATCCGTGCAGGCGAGATACGATGCCGCCGGGAAGTCGTCAAGTTCCTCCCACGGGTCTTTCGAGAAGGTCTCGGTTTCGAGACCAGCCTGATGGGTTGTGAGGACGTGATACGAATCTCCGGAGAAGTTGTCGGCAGACGTTTTCCAGTCGTGGCTGGACTCCCAACGGTGTGGCTCGCCGACGACCGTCATGCCCGCCTCGGTCGCCCCGAAGAGTACGTCGAGATACCACGTGAAGTCGCCAAGATACGCTTCGAGCGAGGGTCCCTCCTCGGCGATCCGACCGAATATCAACCCCCGATAGGTTTCCAGACAGGCTTCTTCGAGCGTGATCTCCTCGTCATCGAGATCTTGATAGGCTTCGCTCATATGTGGCATTCCTTGGAGCGTGCCGTCGTTCTTGTAGGTCCACCCGTGGTACGGACACCGGAAGTGAGAGGTGTTCCCGTTTTCAGCAGTACAGAACTGCGCGCCGCGATGCATACAACTGTCCAGGAACGCATGTAGTTCTCCGTTTTCGTCCCGTGTCAGAATAAACGGATCTTCGCCGATGTATCGTCGAGCATAGTCCCCTGGCTCCTCAAACTCGGAGACATGCCCCATGTAGACCCACGCTTGACCGAAGATACGCCGCAGTTCCAGCGGGTAGAGATCCGAGTTGTTCATGATTTCTAGCGGATACCGTCCACCGTTTATTGCTGAACCAGTTTTTTCAATAATCTCGTTTATTCTGCCGTGTTTATTGTCTGAACTCGATCTATTCATTGATTCTGAGTTCATCACCATCTCATAATAATGGTTGTGTCCAAAAATAATTCTTGCAGTCAGCCAGCTCGGAGGTGGACCAACGCCGGTGTGTGATCTCTGATGAGTTCGGTGTCGACACAGTGTGTCTGTGGCACACGAACTACTCGTGTGTGGCGACTGCTTCGATCTCGATGGCAGCCCCGTCAGCGAGACGTTGGACTTCGAATGCCGTCCGTGCTGGCGGCTCCGAATCGAAAAACGATCGGTAAACCTCGTTCATCCGGTTGAAGTCACCGATATCGGTCATATACACTGTCGTCTTGAGGACGTGAGCCATCGTTAGATCCGCGGCGACGAGAATCTGCTCGATGTTCGAGAGTGCTTGCTCGGTCTGGACAGTGATCGGCTCGTCGTCAAGCACCTCTCCCGTCGGCGTTATCGGGATCTGTCCGGCTGTAAACAGCAGGTCTCCGTTCGTCGTGCCGTGGCTGTAGGGGCCAAGTACGTCCGCGTTCTCTGGGACGTCGACAACTCGCTTCATACGGATGCCAACACGGAGTACAAAATAAAGTCTCGCTGCGACAACCGCCGTGTGTGGTGGGCGGTGGTTTCAGCTGTTGACACACCACGCCGGTCAGCGGCGCTACGAGCTGGGGACGCTTCCGTTGATGCCTTCGACGTAGCTTCCCATCTCGCCGAAGAGGAACGAGTCGGACTCGCCAGCGAACTGTGTGTCTTGCCAGACCGTCCGGTCGCCGTTGATGAGTTCGTCCTGTTTCGTTTCGACTTCGCTCACGACGCTATCGGGCACCTGCGGCCCCCAGTCTCCGAGGCCGACGACGCCAGCATCGAGCCCCTCCCAGTAGGCGTCCGACTCCCAGTTGTCGTCGTTAATCGCCTGAAGCGTCGGCGCGTAGAACTCCTCCCAATTGAATACGGCTGAGTTACCGTAGTAGTCGCCGCCCGCCTCGGCCATCGAGGTCGTGTAGGTGAAGGCCCACGCTTCGTTGCTGGCAGCGGTCTGGGTGGCTGCAGTGGTCGTCTGGTGGTTGTTGATTACGTCGGCTCCACTGTCGGTTAAGGCATTGACTGCCTGAGTCACCGCTGGCGGGTCGACCCATGCATTGGTCCACCTGACATCGGCTGTAACGTCGGGATTGACAGTCCGTGCTCCTTGCACGAACGCGTTGATCTGGCGGATCAGCTCCGGAATCGGAAACGCCGCGACGTATCCGATTTGATTCGTCTCGGTGAGGAGGCCCGCAGCGACGCCACACAGGAACCGGGCTTGGTAGAGCCGCCCGTAGTACCGCCCCATGTTGTCTTGGGTCTTGAAGCCCGAACAGTGTTCGAAGGTCGTCTCCGGGTAGTCCGGTGCCATACTGTGCAGCGGATCCATGTAGCCGAACGTAGTTCCGAAGATTGCGTCCATCCCGCTGGAAACGTACTGTTCGGCCACTCGCTGGACATCGCCGGGGGCAACCGCCTCGGAAAACTCCGTTTCGAGCCAGTCGAAGCGTTCGGTGACTTCCTGCCGGGCGTCCTCGTGTGCTCGGTCCCAGCCAACATCGCCGACTTCGGCTTGGTAAATGAACGCGGCGTTCACGCCATCTCCGCCTGATGGTTCCGAACTACCTGAACACCCAGCTAGTCCGATAAGTCCGGCCGTCCCGGCGGCTGTTTTCAGTGCATCTCGTCGTGATATATGAGTTCTTGTCATTGTATGTCTCGAATATTATATGCGTAGTCTCTCAACTAGTGTCCACTTTTTTCTCATTTTGGGTGGTACATACTCACGTAATCCCATGTAATGATAAAGTTTGGTAATAAATATCTATTTGCGGTAGCTACCTAGTGAATTTGCCGGAATTACCGGTGCTTGGGTGATTATAGTCGTCGACCAGTCTCGGTCAGTGGTAGTGTGCCACATCTCCAATACGTGTGTGGCTCACTCAGATGAGTGTAGACCGCTCAGTCGGCTTCACGGGTGTACGACTGGACCAGCGCCGACGGCTGGGCGAGTTCACTGTTCTCGGCTCGAACAACAGTGATGACCAAGACGAGCAGCGTCACGATATACGGGTATGTCGACATGATCGTCGGATTCATGACGAAATCGATAATGGGGTTAGCGATGCCAGCGACGGGCGATCCGGGACCCAGTGTGAGGTCGAACGCTTGGGAGTACAACTGAAGTGCGTTGAACAGCCCAAACAGGTAAGCACCCAAAAGAATCCGCCCGGGACGCCAGCGGGCGAAAATGACAAGGGCCACTGCAACCCACCCGCGGCCAGCGGTCATCCCTGTCGACCATATCTGGTTGAACGACAGTGATAGGTGCGCACCTGCAGCACCGGCCAGTACTCCGCCGATTACCACGGCGAGGTACCGCATCTTGTAAACGTCGACGCCCATCGTATCGGCCGTCTCCGGATCCTCACCGACAGAGATGAGTTCCAGTCCTATGTTCGTCCGGTAGAGGAACAGCCAGACCAGCGGAACGAGGAGGAGCGCGATATAATCTGTGGCCGTGCTCTGGAAGACGGCGGGTCCGATAATCGGGATCTCGACGAGGAAATCGCCGATGATTGGAATCGTCCGTTCGGGGAACCCCGAGATCGAGTTTCCGGTGTAGCTGTTCCCGAAGTACGTCGTCAGCCCGGTTCCGAGAAGCGTCAGCATAATCCCGCTGACCGCCTGATCGGAGTTGAGCGAGATACAGAGGAAGCCGTGGATCAGTGCCATGAGACCGCCAGCAAAGACGGCAACGCCGAGACCGAGCCAGTAGCTCCCAGTTACTACGGTCGTCACGAACCCAGTCAGGGCACCGACTAACATCATCCCCTCGACACCGAGGTTGAGCACTCCGGCCCGTTCACTAATGAGTTCACCGAGTCCAGCGAGGATGAGGACCGTACTGGCGTTGACCGTCGCGTTTGCCAGCCCCGCAAGCAGTCCAGTCATCAGATCTCACCATCCGGCTGCGTGACACCACGTGACTCCCGATCCCGGTTCAACGAGAGGTCGACACTGTACTGTTTGAAGAACTCTGCGGTGAGCAAAAACAGGATAATCAGCGCTTGGATGATGTCGACGATCGCAGCGGGCACACTCAGTAGCGTCTCGATGCTTGACCCACCGACGAAAATCACGGCGAAAAACAGTGCGGCAAGCATGACTTGGAACGCACCGTTGCGGCCGAGCAACGCGATGGGGATCGCCGTGAAGCCGTATCCTGGAGCGAAAAACGCACGCAAACGCGTTTGGACGCCGGAGATCTCGCTGATGCCAGCGAAGCCAGCGAAAGCACCACCAGCCATGAGGACGAACAGGTAGATCTTGTACTTGCTCATCCCGGCCTGTTCGGCTGCCCGGTCGTTCGCACCGATGAATGTGATCTCAAAGCCCAGTCGCGTGTGATTCACGAGTATGTAAGTCAGCGCGACGAACACAATCGCGAGGAGAATCCCAATCGGAAACCCGAGTCCAGGAATATCCGGCAGTTGGGCTGCCAGCGGGAGCTGTGCGGTCTGTGGGAAGTTCGCGCCGGGAGCTTGCATCGGGCCACGGACAACGTAGTTTTTGACATCCGCAGCAATGAACGTAAACAGCAGCGTAGTGATGATCTCGTTGATCCCCCACTTAGCTCGGAGTACTGCGGGGATCGCTACCCAGAGAGCACCCGCGATACCCGCCCCGACGAACATCAGCGGGAGGAGCGCGATCATCGGCAGCGACACGTTTAGCCCAATCCACGTGCCAGCTATTGCACCGATGAACAGTTGACCTTCCGCACCGATGTTCCAAAGCTGCGCTTTTAATGGCACGTACACGGCCAGCCCAGCGAATATCAACGGCACGGCCTTGGCCACCGTCTCCGTGAGCCCGAACTCCGTCGTGAGCGTCTGGAAGAACATGACCTCGTATGCGACAATTGGATTCACCCCCAATGCGAACAGCGCAATACCGCTTACTGCGAGTGCTGCTAGAATCGTGAACACCGGCGTCCCGTACTCCATCCACTGCGGCACGTCTTCACGTGCGTCCAACTCGACGTTGAATTCCATCAGGACTCACTCCGACCGCCGTCGGCGGCAGCGACTGGCTGTGACTGCTGGCCGACATCGCCGCCGTTCATTTCGAGTCCGATCCGCCGCCGGTCCGCTGCGTCGGGTGTTGTTTCGTAAACGAACTCCCCTTCGTAGATGACGAGAATCCGATCGCTGAGATCGAGTATCTCGTCGAGGTCCTCCGAGAGCAGCAGGATACCGGTGCCACTGTCGCGCTGTTCGAGGAGTCGCTCGCGGATGAATTCGATCGCGCCGACGTCGACGCCGCGTGTCGGCTGGTTTGCGACGAGAAGGTCCGGATTGCGGTCGATCTCTCGTGCGAGGATGAGTTTCTGTAGGTTCCCACCCGACAGTTCCCCAGCTGTGATCTCCGAGACATCCGTGATGCCACGGATGTCGAACTCGTCGACGAGTGAGCCCGTGTACGACGCCGTCGACTCGTAGTCGAGCCGCAACCCAGCTCCGAACTCGTTGCTCGTGTACCCCTTCATAATTGCGTTGTGCATGACCGACAGGGGCTCCGCACAGCCGTCCCGATGGCGGTCCTCGGGGACGAACGACACGCCGTTATCGATGAACGAGCGGGGCGGTTTATTCGTAAGCTCCTCACCGTTGATCGAAACCGATCCGCCAGTGGCCTCACGGACACCAACCAGTGTTTCGGCCAGTTCCATCTGTCCGTTCCCGCTGACGCCCGCGATACCGATGATCTCGCCTTCGTGGAGCGTCATGTCGACTCCGGAGAGCGCCTCGATCCCTCTCTCGTCGTCTGCACGCAGGTTTGAGGCTTCGAGCACGGGGGTACCGATTGAGACGGACTCCTTTTCGATTTCGAACAGCACGTCGCGGCCAACCATCATCTTGGCCAGTTCCTCTCGACTGACGTCGGCCGTCTCGACCGTTCCGACGTTTTCGCCGTCCCGAAGGACGGTCACGCGGTCTGTGATCGACTGGACCTCCTTGAGCTTGTGCGTGATGATGATGATCGACAGGCCCTGATCGGTGAGTTTCCGCAGCGTCTCGAAGAGCCGCTCGGCCTCCGTCGGCGAGAGGACCGCCGTCGGCTCGTCGAGAATTAACAGGTCGACATCCCGGTACAGGGCCTTGAGAATCTCGACCCGCTGACGCTCGCCAACATCGAGCTCCCAGACCGGTGCCGAGACATCGATATCGAACCCGTAATCGTCTGCCAGCGACTGGATTTTTTTCACCGGTTCGTCGAGTCCGAGCGTGAATCTGGCTGCGAGCCACTGCAGAACGTTGCTGGAGGCCACCGATGAGACCGGGCCGCTGTCGTCTGCTCCACTGCCGTTGCGGAACGCGGCTGCCGGTTCACGCCTACCGAGAATAATGTTCTTTGCGACAGACAGCCGCGGGATGAGTTTGAAATGCTGGTGAACCATCCCGATGCCAGCGTCGATAGCATCCTGCGGGGACGATAGTTCGAGCCGCTCGTTATTTAAATAGACCTCCCCACTGTCTGCCGAATACAGCCCGTACAACACCTTCATTAGTGTGCTCTTTCCAGCACCGTTCTCTCCGAGGAGGCCGTGAATCTCTCCTTCACGGACAGTTATCGAGACGTCGTCGTTCGCGATTACGCCTGGAAACGTCTTCGTGATGTTATCCATCCGGACGAAAGGGTCTCCGCTCATATTCTTTGATCGTCAGATACACACCCTCCAACAGCATATAAAGCCTACTTTATTGGGCCTTTTATTGTATGATTTTGTACTAACACACAATATAACGAAACGATTGTCAAAAGATAAGTGGTGATAAACCGGTTGGATAGGGATCTTGTGACGGTCGACAGCGTGAGCCGGACTTGCCACACGAATGAGCCGATACGAATCATTAAGTGTCGGTTCGAAGATGTCCGCTTCAATGACTGCAGCAACTGACTACCTGAGCCAGTATTCGGTACGGCCGATCGAGTCGATTGTGCGGGCCCTGCGTGGTGTGGAGTAACCCGATGACGGACTTACTCGTGACAAACGGACGTGTCATTACTCAAGATACTAATCGGACCGTAATTGAGGGCGGTGCCGTGGCTATCGAGGGCGATGAAATCACCGCAGTCGGAACCACCGACGAACTTGGCAGCGTTCACGCCGCCGATCGTGTTATCGACGCCGAAGGGGGCGCTGTCATCCCTGGGCTAGTCAATCCTCACACCCACGTCTCGGACATTTTGCTTCGCGGCTCGTTTGCCGAGGACCGCGGCCTGCTGGATTGGCTCTACAACGTCAAACGCCCGGGGACACTCGCAATGGACCCCGACGAGCACGCGCTCGCAGCGACGTTGTATTGCATCGAGGCGATCCAGTCGGGCGTGACGGCGTTCGTCGAAAACGACACCGAGGTTCTCTGGGACGACTGGTCGACCATCGAGGCAAAACTCGGTGTCTACGACGAAGCAGGCATCCGCAACGTCTACGGCGCGGGTATGGTCGACCGCGGTGCCGACGCGGTGTTTCAGGAGCTCGTCACCGATATTCAAGCTCGGGAAGACGACGTCGACCACCCACCGCTAGAGACGTTTGTCGAGGAGACTGATGACGTCATCGCCGAAGTCGACTCACTGATCGAAACCTACGACGGGACCGCCAACGGTCGACAGTCGATCTGGCCAGCGCCGGTCGTCGTCGAGACCACGACGAACCGCTGTTTTCGGGAGGCCTACGCACTCGCAGAGAAACACGACGTGATGACGACGGCTCATGTCGCCGAAGCCGAGGCCCAAGAGCAGCGCGATCTCTCCAGCATCGAGTACCTCCGCAACGTCGGCTACCTCGGTGAGCGCACACTGTTGGGTCACTGCGTCCAGATCGACGCGAGCGACATTCGTACTCTTGCGGAAACCGGGACGGCGGTCGCGCACAACTTCATGGCGAATATGCGGCTTGCAACCGGGTTTGCCCCGGTTGTGAAGATGCTCGATACGGGTGTCACCGTCGGTCTCGGAACCGACAACTCGATTTTGAGCGATACGGTCAATCCCCTCAGCGACGTTCGCGCTATGGCTGGTGGCCACAAGGGGTACCACCGCGATGCTGGCGTTGTCGACGCACAGACGGCCTTCGATATGATCACGCGGGATGCCGCTACCGCTATCGGGCGCGCCGAGAGCCTCGGCTCGCTCGAAGCGGGAACACAGGCGGACCTCGCAATCGTCGACCTTGACCACCCGCATCTAACCCCCAGCAAGGACCCGGTGTTTACACTCGTCCACGCTGCTCAGGGCTTCGAGGTCGACACCGTGGTCTGTGCTGGCGATGTCATCATGGAGAACCGCGAGATACAGACGTTCGACGAACCCCTCGATAGTATCCTCTCTCGCGCCTCGGAGGCGGCGACAGATATCGCCGACCGAACCGGCTACAAGTGACCTTTGGGACCGAGTCGAACAATAACGAGATCGTAGCCCAGTCAGCGCCCGATTCAAACCCTCGAACAGGAGAATTAGGGCCTCTGTTCGTGTGCGGCTTTCCGCTCGGTTTCGAGATCCATCCCGAGGCCGATCTCGCTACCGCGTCGACGGATTTCGTCGGCGTCGACGACGGTCACCTCGCCGTCTTCCATGAGGACATTCCCGTCGACCATAGTAAACTGGACGTCGTCGCCATGGGCGGCGAAAACGAGGTGCGAAAAGATGTCGTGCATCGGGACCGACCGAGTCTGGTCCGTGGTGAGACCGATGATATCGGCTCGCCATCCCTCCCGGAGTTCTCCGAGGTCATCGAACCCGGCGGCCTTTGCACCGTTTCGAGTCGCCATCTCGAAGATCGTCCGTGCCGGGGTAGCAGTCGGCTCCAGCTGGTCGACTTTCTGTAAGAGGCTTGCCTGTCGCATCTCGGTCAGCGGATCGAGCGTGTTGTTACACGGCGCGCCGTCGTTGCCCAGCGCGACGTTGATGCCGCGGTCGAGGTAGTCCTCGATGGGTGCGACACCGCTTGCGAGTTTCATATTCGACGACGGACAGTGAGTAACGTGGGTACCAGTCTCCGCGAGAACCTCACGTTCGCTGTCGTCGGTCCACACGCAGTGTGCCAAGACGACGTCTTCGCCGGTGAGGCCGACCTCGTCGAGCCAGTGGATGTTCCGCAGTCCGGTGTCGGATTCGACCGTTTCGATCTCGCTTCGGTTCTCGCTGGCGTGGGTGTGAATCCGGACGCCGTCGTAGGTGTCGGCTAACTCGCGGGCACCACGGAGACACTGTTCACTACAGGAGACCGCAAACCGTGGGGTCACTGCGTACCGAATTCGGTCGTCGAACGCCCCATGGTAGGCCTCGATCAGCCGTTCAGACTCCGCAAGCGCCCGGTCGGTGTCCTCTTCGAGGGCGTCGGGCGACCGTTGGTCCATTAGCACCTTCCCAAGGACGCCGCGGATACCCAACTCGCCTGCGGCCTCGAAGGCACGATCGGCGTGTGCGACCGAGAGGTGATCGATACATGTCGTCGTGCCGTTCTCGATCAGTTCGAGATAGCCGAGTTTGGCGGCGACCTCCATCTCGTCGGCCGACAGCGATGCCTCCATCGGGAGTACGTAATCGAACAACCAGTCCAGTAGTTCGGTATCGTCGGCGATGCCGCGGCCCAAACTCTGGACCGAGTGGATATGTCCGCCGACAAAGCCGGGGAGCAACAGATCGTAGGCGTGTCGCTCTCTGTCCGTATACTGGTCGACGAGTTCCGCTCGATGGCCGACAGCTTCGATCTGTGAGCCGTCGACGACGACAGCGCCATCCTCGATCACGGTCGTCGAATCCACGACGACGGTCCCGGTTAGTATCATTCCGCTCCCGGATACCGGGGACGGGCTGAAAAGTGTCACCCCTGCAACAGTGCCACAGGTCGGCCACACACGCCACTCACACATACTGGGTGTCTGTCATCGTCCGTAGTTCGAATGGTCCGCGAAAGAACTATTCGTCAGGTCGGTCGATTGGGTGGCATGACACTGAACGCCGAAGAGATCATTAACATCGGTGATACCCTTCTCCAGCGGCATCCGGATGGCTTCACCGACAGCTTCGAGACGAACCGTCATCGCGTGTCGACCCTGACTGACGTCGAGTCGCGGCGGGTCCGGAACCGGATTGCAGGCTACATTACCAGACAACAACAGAGCCGGTCCCAACAGGTCTAGACCGGGGGATTTCGCCGCGGTTTTGGCTTTGCTTACTGATCCCAATCAGGAACGACACGACTGAGGAACTGTCCGTGTCCCGGTTCGGCAACGATCTCACCGCTGTCGGCGACCAGTGTACCGCGGACGAACGTTTTTTTCACTCGTCCAGTCACTTCACGGCCATCGTAGATCGAATAGTCCGCATTCGAGTGGTTCTGGGCTGCGTTGATCGTATAGGTCTCGCCGGGATCGAACACCACGAGATCGGCGTCGGCACCCGGTTCGATCCGCCCCTTTGAGGGGAGTCCGAACGTGCGGGCTGGCGTAGTACACATGAGCCGGACAAGCGAGGGATACGAGAGGCCGCGCCGATTCACGGCTTCGTCGTGGAAGACCGGCAGGCTTGTCTGGAGGCTGTTGACGCCGAAGGCGCTCTCCCACCAAGGGCCGCCCTCTTTTCGGCTGGTGGGGAGTGCGACGTGGTCGGTCGAGACAACCGAAAGCGTCCCGTCGCGGAATCGGTCGAACAATGCGTTGATATCGTCCTGCGTCCGCAGCGGCGGTGCCATGATCGCGCGGTTTCCAAGGCGGCCGTAGGTGGAGTCGTCGAGCGCGGTATAGTGTGTACACGTTTCGGCCCTGACGTTCGAACCGTCAGTTCGGACCGAGGCGATAGCATCGGCTGCTGCCTTTGAGGTCGTGTGGACGCCGTAATACTTCGCGTCGGCCGCGACGGCGAGTCGAGCAGCCGCTCCAGCCGCCATCGCCTCGGCGTAGTCCGGCCGCGACTGGGGGTAGGCCGATGTCGACTCGCCCGAAGGGTCCGATTTTACCGCCTTCGTCCGCTCGGTGCACACGGAGTAGTCTTCGGTGTGAACCATGCCGACCGCACCGAGTTCGGCGAGTCGGTCGAACACCTCGCCGATGAACCCGTTGGAGAGCCGGATGTCGTCAGTCGTGAACATCTTAAACGAGGTGACCCCCGCCTCAACGAGCGCTGGGAATTCGTCGAGTACTTCGGGCGTCTCCTGAGTAATCACGGGGTGTTGCCCACAGTCGATCAGCGGGAATGCGCCGTCTTTGTGGCGTTCGACAGCTCCCCAGAGGGTCCCGTCTTCGTCCCACTCGCCGTCATCCCATCCCTGCCATGCGAACGTTAGGAGGCTGGTGACGCCACCCACGGCGGCCGCTGCGGTCCCTGTTTCGTAGGAGTCGATCGAGTTATACCCCGCGAGGTGAGTGTGGGGGTCGACTACTCCCGGGAGTACGAGGTTACCGCCAACGTCGATTCGTCGGTCAGCCGTCGGCAGCGCCCGTTCGTCGCCGACGCCGACGATCGTTCCGTCGTCGATACCGACAGTTGCATCAAACATCGAGTCTGCAGTTACAACTGTGCCGCTGGTGATGAGCGTCTCTATCGGTGCCATTACCGATCGTTCTCGCATAGGCTGGGGAAATCGTTCATCCGAATTTTGAGTCGGGACAATCTCTTAGTTGTGTCCAGACGAGTAGTTGATGCGGGTATAGTGCGATCAAGCCTCTTCGGTTGTGTATAGCCGATAGAATCGAACTGCCAATCTATGAGGCTGTTTTGGTGATTAGCGTTCATTGTGAGATATCCCATGCTACGTGTATTTATAACCTGAAATTGCCACACAGACACCGAACGTCTGCACATGCCGTCTGATGTGTCCGACTGATCCGACCGCGGGTCGACTGCCGGACCACGCAACAAATTACTGTACTCTCAGTGGTCGGTTGATGTGCTGGATCAGTCGTCGTCTGTTGGTTTCAGAGTCGACGAAACGGGGTCAGCAGAATCAAACAACGGACTGGAACTGCCGGGAACAAACGTATTCAGTAGTAATGCTCCGAGACCCGTCATAATAACCGGCTCCCCGAAGAGCGTCTGTGCCCCAGCAGGTAGCCCCGAAAGTGCATCAGGAACAGTTGCGATACCCAGCCCGAGACCGAGTGAGGTCGCAATAATAACCATGTTGCGCCGGTTCATCTCGATATTTAAAAAGAGCAGGCGCATACCGCTTGCAGCAACCATCCCGACCATTACTAATACGGCTCCACCAAACACCGACGCAGGGATTGTCGTCACAATGGCCCCGAATTTAGGAATGAGTCCGAGCCCAACGAGAATGAAGCCTCCGATACCGACAATGTGTCGACTCATCACGCCAGTAAAGTTGATAATGCCAACGTTCTGTGAGAACGAAGTCTGTGGGAACGATCCGAAGATGGCCCCGATAGCACTGATGAATCCGTCCGCGAAGATGCCACCACGGAATTCTGTTTTGGTTGGATTCCGGCCTTCTGCGGCGGTAATACCGGACATATCTCCGATTGTTTCCATCCCTGACACTAAGAAAAGAAACATGAACGTAAGGAGTGGGATTGCCTCAAAGCTAAATCCAAACCGTCCTGGCGTCGGCACGGCGACCCATGCAGCCTCGTACACCGGTGTGAAGTCAACGACGCCGAAAGCGACTGCAGTAATGTAACCAACACTGATTCCGACAATGATACTTAGTATGCGCCAGATACCAGTTAAAAACAGATTAAAAAGGACCGCAATGGCGAGAACTAACGAGGCAAGTCCGAGGTTTTGCATTGAGCCGAAGTCTGCAGCTCCAACGCCACCTGCAGAGTACTCCATGCCGACCGGAATGAGATACAGACCGATGATAATCACAATCAGGCCGGTGACGAGTGGAGGGAAAAACGATTCGAGTCGGTTAAACTGCCAACCGAGGAGGAAGGGAACCACAAAGGCTGCAATCAGAATTGAACCGAAGACGACGTCCAGGCCGGAACTTGCGCCAATCGAGCTCATCGCACCGACGAAGGCAAAACTCGTTCCCATTACGATCGGTAGCTTGGCACCAATAGGTCCGACGGTATAGGCCTGAACGAGGGTTGCAACTCCTGCAAAGAGGATGGCCATCTGTACCAAAAACGTTGTATCGCTAGCCCCTAGCCCAGCAGCCCCCGCAACAATGAATGCGACCGCAGTTGAGGGGACAATCATAACTGACACATGTTGTAATCCAAGGAGTATTGATTTCGGAAGCGGAGGCTTTTCTTCAATACCGTAGTTGATTCTAATCTCATCACCGCTATTATTGGACATGATTCGTAAGTGAAAGAGAGGTGACTAAACTTAAAATTTTTTCTCGACAAGATATATGCCAAATATAGTTCCAAAATCTACGACAGAGGGTAGTAACAGCAGTTGGGATTAGTTCAATTAGAATATGTTGTGTCGGTATCGGCCTGAACAACAGTGATCAACAGAACCGAACTACCTGTGTGAATTGTGTGTCGGTAATAGGGAGGAGTAATTTAACTAACGGCCGGATAGAATGCCGAGAGGATGGCTGAACTCACAGTCCAAGCCCTCAATGGGATGGACAAGACATCATTCGTCGATACCCTAGAAAGTGTATATGAAACATCTCCTTGGGTAGCCGAGCGAGCCGCTTCGGACCGACCGTTCGACTCTATCGAGGCCGTCCACGAGAGCATGAGACAGGCTGTACAGAACGCCTCACACGACAACCAGCTCGAACTGTTACAGGCCCACCCTGACCTCGGAGAGCAAACCGAAATGACCGACGCCTCGCGCGAGGAGCAGGCCTCGGCTGGCCTTGACCAACTCTCCCGAGAGCAGTACGAGGCGTTTCAGCGGCTGAACGAAACATACCGTGACACCTTCGGCTTCCCGTTCATCATGGCGGTGAAAGGTGCGTCTCCGGATGTGATTCAAGCGACAATGGAGGACCGAGTCGACAATTCGGAGTCCAAAGAGTTCCAGACAGCCTTAGACGAAGTACACGAGATCGCACGGTTGCGGCTCGACGAACTACTGACATCGTAACGGCCTCCGGATGTGTGGTGTGTGGCACACGTCTGCAGGCACGTCCAACGGCTCGTTCTCTGATATTCGAAATTAGAGGTCGTAAAACCGGAACCAACGGGTTTCGGAACTGAGGACAAGCGGCCAAAGCCGAACACATATTTTAGTTTTCTGTATGTTGTGTCACCAATCATCGGACGATTGTTGATATTTTGCCAGTGAAAAGATACTTTATATAGCCAGTGGCAGTGAGAGGTGAACGATGCGAGAGTTAGGAAATCGGGTAGACGGACTGTGGGATCAAGAACGAGAGGCTTCTAACGTTGTGTCAGGAGGAACGGCAACCCAATGAGCGAAAGTGAACTGTCAAACGCTGACGAGCGGACGATGAACTACGGCAAAGAGAAAGTCGCCGTCTATCGGACGTACGGGACCCCATTGGAGGACGTTCGGACGATTCCGGAGTCTGATTTCGATGGCCGAAACAACATACTGTTCGGATTAGAACTCCGTATGCAGGTCGAAGGCGAGGAGTTCCTGCCGTCGTTCAGCGATGGCGACAACAGTATGGTCGTTGCAACGGACTCGATGAAGAACTTTGTACTCCACCACGCGGGAGAGTACGACGGTGCGACAGTCGAGGGCTTCCTCCACTTCGTGGGGTCGCTGTTTCTGGAGACCTACTCGCAGGTGGATGCTGTACAGATGTCTGCCGACGAACTCCCCTTCGACGAGCAACCCGTTCCTGAAAACGATGCGTTCGAGGCCAGTGATCTCGTCTTCGGTGTCTCCCATGGCGAGTCGGCGTTCGGAGAACTCTATCTGACTCGGGGCGATGACGGATCAGCCATCGAGAACCATCGAAGCGGTGTCACCGGAATCGAACTCGTCAAAGTCAAAGATAATTCGTTCGTCGGCTACGTCGACGACGAGTATACGACCCTTCCAGAACGAGAGAATCGAACGCTCTACGTCGCGATGGATATCTTCTGGACATACGCCGATTCGGTCGACGCGCTCGGAGACGACCCACAGCGCTACGTTCCTGCCGAGCAGGTACGCGATATTGTACAGACCGTCTTCCACGAACTCGACGTAAACTCGATTCAAGAGCTGATCTATCAGACCGGGCTTCGGATTCTCGAACGCTACCCTCAACTCGAATCGGTCAGCTTTGAGGCGAACAATCGAACATGGATCAAAGAGCGCGACGATCTGGACGGGGACGGGAAGGTGCTGCGAGAACCGCCGCGACCGACCGGCTTCCAGCAGTTCTCGATGGACCGTAGCGACCTCGACGAGGAGGACACAGCATGAGTGCCGAACTAACAACACACGTCCTCGACACGGGCCGAGAGGGCCCTGCTGAAGGTGTCGAGGTGACACTACAGCGACTGGACGGCGACGGACCAGCCGAGACGATCGCTCAGGGAACTACCAACGATGATGGTCGACTCAATGAGCCGCTGTTGACCGAATCCCAAATGGAGGCCGGCACATATCAACTGCTCTTCGATGTTGGAGCCTACTATCGACAGGGGCCCTCGGGGTCGACGTTCTTGGAGACAGTCCCGGTCCGATTTGTTATCGACGATGCCAACGACCACTATCACGTCCCGCTGTTGTTGTCTCCCGGCGGGTACACAACCTATCGAGGAAGCTGAACCGTTGGCTCCTATGATACCTTTCAGACTCCGTGTCTGGTGTGTAAATATTAACAGATACCTAACCAATCGGCAGGCGATAGCCGCCGCAGACGAGGACGTCGACTGATGACCGAATCTCGGTTTCCGGTTGATGGTGACCGACTCCAGCAAGATATCGAGCGCAACGCACAGTTCGGCACTATCGCGACCGAAAACGGGCGCGGCCGAACGGTGCTGCCGGGGACCACGCCGAACCAGCAGGCCCGTGAAAGCCTCGTCGAGCGATTGATCTTTGCGGATCTGACCGTCGACACCGATGCTGTCGGCAATATCACCGGAACGTGGCTGCCCGAGGGGTGCGATCCCGAGGCTCCACCGGTTGCTGTTGGGAGTCACCTCGACTCCGTTCCGAACGGTGGCATCTTCGACGGCCCACTCGGAGTCTACGCGGCTCTCGAAGCCGTCCGGGCGCTCCAAGACGCCGACGTATCCACGACAAGACCGATCCAAGTCGTCTGTTTTACTGGTGAGGAGGGGACACGATTCGCTGACGGGGTGCTCGGATCGTCGGTTGCCGCTGGCCTGCTTGACATCGCCACGGCGCTCGAACTGTCGGACGGCACGGAGACGCTTCGTGAGGCGTTGGAGGATATCGGCTTCCACGGCGAGGGACGTCTCGACGCGACCGACTGGCACGCATGGCTGGAACTCCACGTCGAACAGAGCCAGCGGCTCGAACAGTTGGACGTTTCGGCTGGGGTCGTGACGACAATTAACGGGACTACGAGGCTCCACGGGACCATCGAAGGGACGCCAGAACACACCGGATCAACGTCGATGGCGGATCGAACGGACGCGCTTGCGGCCGCCAGTGAGTTTGTTCTCGCGGTCGAACAGGCGGCACAGGCTGCCGCTGAAACGGACCCAACGGCCGTCGCAACTGTCGGCGAACTCTCCGTTGATCCGGGTGCGGTCAACGTCGTCCCGGGCCAAGTCGAATTCAGCGTCGACATCCGTGCTGTCAATCAATCAGTGATCGATCGACTCGTCGACCGTGCCGAGTCGAAACTCGAAGCTCTCGAAGCCGACCGCGGCGTCGAGACAACGCTCGACTGCTCGTACGACGTGTCGCCCGCCGATATGGCACCAAGTTGTCGTGCTGCGTTACACGACGCAGGGGATGCTTTGGGTATCGAAACTGTCGACGTTCATTCGGGGGCAGGACATGATACAATGCAGATCGCCACCGCGACCGACGCAGGCTTGTTGTTTGCTCCATCTCGGGGTGGACATTCACACAACCCCCTCGAATGGACCGACTGGTGGGACTGTGCTGCTGCGACCGAAGTACTCACAGAAGCACTCTACTCACTCGCTACCAACGGTGCTGACACATGATATGTTACGAAACACAACCAATGAGACGATACCACAGCCACATTCGAACCATAGCGGAGACAGCACTGTTATCGACTACTCCTCGACTGGCCCCACAATGGACAGGAGAGTCGGACAGTGAGTGATCTCGAACTAGTTGTCGACGGAGACGTGTTATCATCGACGTTCCTGCCCGAGGCCGCTCCGGAATCGGTCGAGGCTGTGCGGGAACTGGCTCCCCTACATACCGAACTGATGCATGTTCGGTGGAGTGGTCACGCAACATGGATCAACATCGACGAGATCGATCTTCCGGAGATCCCACGTGAGAACCATACGGTCTATCCGTCCTATGGGGACCTGCTGTTGTACCCGGGGTACCGGAACGAACAGGAAATTCTCGTCCCGTGTGGACCGACCTGTTTCAAAAGCCCGGCCGGTGAACTCGCTGGCAATCATTTTGCAACACTCGAAACACCACGTGACGCGCTCGCTGCAATCGAAGAGCGAACACTGCAGGAGGGTGTGCTTGATGTGACGCTCCGAGTGGTCGACTAACGGATTCAGTTTTGTGTCAATGAGATTGTCACGGCAATTCCAAAACAAACGGACAAGACTGCAAGCATATATACCGCACATAGTTACAGGAAACAGAAGAGCAGGACCGAAACTATTGACTCCAATCCACTGCTCGTTTTAATTGTGTCACTGCTTTCAGTGTTAACTTCGGCCATTCTCCCTGTCGTTTCGGTTGCGGGTATTGGTATGATTCTCGGCTATACTCGTGATATCGAAGTCGACCCTCTTTCAACGATTACCATCTACGTGCTGACTCCAGCGCTGGTTTTCCATAGCCTAGTAACAACACCAATCAAGGGATCGACTGTTGCCCGATTGTTCACTGGTGTCGTGATCTTCACTGTCGTTGTTGTTGTGCTCGCAGTAGGAACCGGTCATTTGATCGGCGAGAAAGAGCCAATTCTTGGTGCGTTCGTGCTATCGACCAGCTTCGCCAATGCGGGCAACTACGGGATTCCACTCTCGGCGTTTGCCTTTGGTGCGGTCGGTCGAAGCACGGCTGTCCTCTATATCGCTGTCCAGTCGATTTTGATGTACACACTCGGAGTCTACATCGCCTCTCGTGGGCAGACCGGGTCAATACGAAGTGCTGTCGGCGCAGTGTTTCGTCTCCCGCTTGTGTATGCCGTCGTCGCCGCCGGAATCATCCGTGTATTTGAGATCGCACCACCGACCGATACCGCGCTCATGCAGACAATCAAACTCACCGGTGACGCGGCGATTCCTGTGATGTTGTTGTTGCTCGGTATTCAGCTTGCAGGCTCAACCGGGAAGGGGACTGTACAGCGAGTACTTCCGGCGACGACGCTAAAATTGCTAGTCGCCCCGATTATTGCTATCGGAGTTGCGTTAGCGCTCGGTCTCACTGGGACTGTCGGTCGTGTGTTTATCCTAGAGTGTGCAATGCCCGCAGCTATCACACCACTGATACTCACAATTGAGTTCGGTGACAAAAGTGTGGGTCTGTCAGCTGCCGACTACGTCAGCACGACGATTCTTGTTAGTACACTAGCTAGTACAGTAACGTTGACTGGGCTGATCTTGCTGCTCCAGTCCGGTACCGTACTGTAGGTGATCTCAGAGTATAGCATTGAATTGGTAGTCTGTACCAACAAGTTCATTCCGTATACATTGAGCAGAGCAATCTTCGAAGGTAGAACTGTCAAACATCAGTCTCGGTCGACAGTCTGTTAAATGTATTAAGCGAGGATCGTGGTGATTCAAATACGACTATACAAATTTTCGAGGGTCGAGTTACACGTTTTCGGGATGTGGATAGCTACAAATCACATCTTACCTGATAGATTCTTCTGAAATGCACTGTATAGTTAGCGATCTCCTCAGCTGGCGTCCGATTATCTAGTGATTAATGCGGTCGCTGGCGGTTATAATAATGTACAAACTGCGAACACCAGCGACGAACGCTCGACCGACTGCCCACCCACGAATTATGGAAGCGGTCGATCCTCATTTTGAGTGTCTGAAAACACTTTTCGATCAGGTTCCGGTCTGTATAATCACGCCGATGCTGAGTTCTAATCGAGCAAGGACAGTCTGATAGCCGAAGCCATCAACGAGAAACACGGCCTCGGAGAGGTCGTGTTTCTCGGAGAGTCCATGCAAAAACGCAGCAGCTGGATCGGTGCCGTGAGTTCCGAAGAGATCGACACCCAAAATCAACTTGGTGCCGAGGTTTATTGCAGCATATAACCAAGACCACTCGCCATTGATTTTGACAGCGGTCTCGTCTACAGCGACCCGCTTCGGCTGCGCCTCAGGCGGGTCGAGAACGCTGTCAGCTACTCGATGTACCCACTGAAAGATTGCCTGATGAGACCGTTGTACGCCGAATAGTCGGAGAACTGCTTGTGTCTCTCTAAGTGAACAGCCAGTCGCGTGGAGCCGGACGGCGAACGCCCTGACGGGCGTCCCCAGAAATCGAAGATTTCTGGTGTGCGAACGAGGCGTGTAGCGTCTCGTTAACGTCGCCGTCCGTTCTCGCTCCCAACATTCAAGATTTGCCATGTCCAACGTCTCTCTGAGCAGTTCTGGCGACAGCATAGACAACTCTAACCACGAACTGCTCACTTCTTAAACTGGCTTAACTAGACAGTGCTGTTTCGGAGGATAGGGTATCGAATAGCGACATCAACCGGTTTTCGGGATTTTTGTAGAGGTATTCAAAGGCCTAACGTGTTGATTACAAACAAACAGAGAGATTCTGATTCGGTTCGTACCACTCCATCCGATGTGGTTTCCGAAAGCCGGGAGGTCGACGAAAACCGGTTGTACAACTACCTAACGAGAGTCGCTCGTCTCACAGACGTTGCGATAATCGACGCCGATCTCCTCGGTGATAGCGTTGTTACACCGTATCAGCAGCAGGTCGAACTCGAACTCTGTCGACTCCTGTTGGACGGTTTGGAGTTCCTCATCGAGTTCTTCGCCAGCCTTTATCTGCTCGTCGTCGAGGAGTTCGCGCATCGGCTCGATAGTCTCCTAGCGGTACTCCTCGGCTGCGGCGGTGGGGTCGATCTTCCGAAAGGGGTACTCCCTAACAGGGAGACACCCGTCGACGTCTGGCGTGGGATAGAGATCAACGGGTCGACTGCATCGAGAGGGGGTGAGTCAATATCGGTTGTAAGATTTGGTGGGCGATAGGTCGAAATGGGGATGCTCCGTCGTAGAGTGTATGCGTTTCGATGTCAGTATTCAACCCTTGAGGGGTTGAGAAGTGATTGCAGCAGCGATCCTTGGACACCCACAGACACTCCTTGCGGTGGGACGAGAGGCCAGTACAGACAATATAGTTATTATATTGTAGGGAGACTGATACGCATGGACACGCGGTGGAACTCATTTGTCCGAAATATCATCCTATCTACAGGAATCCTTGTGGTGTTGTACGGTCTTCGAGCCGCAGCCCCACTTGGCACCCTTTTACTTGCGTTCAATCCAGTGCGTATTACTACAATACTGGGGCTAAATTACCCGGAGTCGTTCGATGCTGTGATTTTTATCATGGAAATATTTCTACTCGGTTTGGTCGGTACGACTGCTGCTCACCTCGTTCATAGATGGGCAACCGACACCCACCATGGCGGTTGGTATCTCGGCGTGGCTGGGGCCCTCAGTATACTCAGTGTCCACTGGATTAAATGGGCAATTCAATTCTTCGGTACGACCCATACCGATACAGAACCGCTTGTCATTACGGGTATTTCAGGGGTGATACTGCTTGTGCTGGCCGGGTGGTTCACTGGGATGTTCGCTGGCAGTGGTGCACAAAAGTGAACGGTAGACGACTGTGGAAGCTATACACGTTTACAGTTCAAGACCGACAGCGAGACGACAGTCACGAACGGCGTCGTGATCGTTACCACACAGGCCGATGATGTCTACCTTGAGCGAATCATAACGACGAACCGTACATTTATTGTTTCACGACCGACATCGGTAGACGATGTCGACTGCCCTCCGCAACGGCCTCCGGATCGCGTTGAACGAGCCGCGTGTCTTTGGCCTTGCGGGTAGTTCGATTCTGCTCGACATCCTCACTCGACTCGTCCTTGCCGGGACTGTCCATCCCGTACTGGCCGTCCTCTGGCCACCAGTCGTCGCACTCCCCCTACTTGGCGCGGGGGCACCGACAGTCAGGCGACTCGCGGACGATCCGGCGTCGACACCGCAGTGGGCCCTCGGTTCGACACTTCGGGAGATCGGCCCGCGACTCATCGTGGGTGCCGTCGTGGGCCACCTCTGTGCGATTGTACTCGGGACTTCGGCGTTCCTGATAGTCGACACTGCAGTCCGGATCCTGATGTATGCCATCGGATGGTCCGTTCCCGCAGGCCTCGTGTTTTTCCTGCCGCTTCCGGGAGTTGCGGCTGGAACGCTCCTCGCATGGGGACTGCTCGTGCCGACGGTCGCACAACTGGCCACCGGCCGCAGTCTCCGTGATGCTGCCGATGGGTCACTCTGGGCCCTCGCTGATCGTCGACGGACTGCGTACGCGCTGTCTTTGCACGGCGGGATCGTCTTCATTGTTGCTGCGACCGTCGGCATCTGTTTGCTCCTTGCGAACGAACAGTATGCGACCCAGGAGGCGGCATTCGTTGCGTTTGTAACTCTGATTGGGGTTGGTGTCGCAGTCCTGCTCGTCCTCGGTGTGTTCGCCTATCCGATTCACGTCGCCTTCGCGGCTACAGCCACGGACCGACCCCGGACAATCCCAGTCGGTCGGATCGCGATCGCTTGCCTCCTTGTCTCCGGATTGGTCATCGGTGCGAGTGCGATTCGCGTGACAGAGAGTCGTCCCATGCCAGCTACCACAGCATCAACGCCCCTGCCTGCTGACGGGACAGCTGCCTACGCAACGGCCATCGGACGGACAGCAGCCGTCGACCACCGACTAATCGTCGATCAAGCACGAGATGATGAGCGAATCATATATTCAGCCGTCGTTGAGCGGTCTTCACGACAGATCTTGGTCTCACAGCAGTCCAGGGATCGATCGTTTACCGGCTATGCCGACAGCGGCGTCGTGTATCGATTGCATGCCGATTCCTTCGGCCTCTTTTCGCTTGGCGAACGCCGGATAAACGACGATAGCGTTCGTTCTCTGCCGGGATATTGGGAGTTGAACAGTGGGTACGACATCACGGACGCGGTCGGTTTTGATCTCCCGGATCCACAGACTGGAAACTGGGAGACAATCCATGAAGAAAACGGGATACTGACGCTCGAACTCACCGATGACCAAGCGGTGTTCGACGCCGTACTACCGGTCGACAGCGAGACTATGAGCGCGGAGACGGCGTGGATACGGATGCGTGTCGACCGAGAGCGCGGTGTCGTCCTCGGCGGTCGTGCAGTCATCAACGGGACATATAATGAGTATAATGACAATCGAGTTTCTCGGGCGTACAACTATACCGTCAAAACCGGACGATCCGTAGATGTCCACCGACCGGACGTGCTTGGGTCACGTTCGGTTGGCGAGTGGACGTGGGATCTCTTTGCCTACTAAACGAACCGGTGGGAACAACTGATAGCCTCCTACGGCGAAAGCCATGCGGTCCGTTGTATGGCGATGTCTGGAACGAATCCGAGTGAACATCGAATTTGGATGGTACCCATGGCTTGGCCGTGGAATGATGTCATCCGGGACCGTCAATCGTCGCTGGGGATCTCGGCATCGCTAAGCGAGGCGTCGGGCTGGAAGACAATACTCGGGTCCAGATCATCGAGCGGTTCGCCTGCCCGAACCCGATTGGGCCAGTCGTGATTGGCGAGCGCCCCGGTTCCAAGTGTGATCAGGTCGGAGCCGTCTGCCAGCGCCTCCCGTGCGTTCTCCGGGTCCCCAAGGCTTCCGTTGGCGATCACGGCGACATCGTCGTCGACATACTCGATCGCCAGTTCGGCGAGCGTTCGGTCGGTATCCGGCACCTCCGGGGCGGTCGCGTCGCCGCCAGTGACGTGGACGTAGTCGGCACCGGCCTCCGAGAGCGCCTCGAACAGCACAGCGGCAGTTTCCTCGCCGTCAGGCCAAACCCGTTCCTCGTCGGTAACTGCCGCCTGAGAGGTACGCACGCCGACGACGAACGCATCGGGCGTCGCCTCGTCGATTGCGGCTGTCACCTCGGCGGGGAATCGCGCGCGGTTCGCCGGAGAGCCACCATACTCGTCGTCACGGTCGTTGACCAGCGGGTCGACGAACTCATGGAGGAGATAGCCGTTGGCCGCGTGGACCTCGATACCATCGAAGCCAGCATCAACCGCGCGTTTGGCGGACGCAACGAATCCCTCTTTCACCTCTGCGAGGCCGTCAGTATCGAGCGTGTCAGCTTCCGGGAACTCACCGGAGCCGCCGTAGAGCTCGGACATCTCGCCCGGCGGGCGGTAGACTGAGGGGGCGATCGAATCATAGCCATAGCGATTGCCCTGTGCTTGTGCGCCGGCGTGCATGAGTTGTGCGAAGATGGGGCTCCCCTCCTCGTGGACGGCGTCGACCACGCGCTCCCAAGCCGCCGCCTGCTCGTCGGTAGCGAGGCCGGGTTGGTTGGGGTAGCCTTGGCTGTGAGTTGCGTCCGGGTGGACGCCCTCAGTAATGAGGAACGAGAAACCACCGCGGGCGAAGGAAGCATAGTAGCGGGCCATCCGGTCGGTTGCATGGCCGTCGTCGGTTGCACTTGTACGCGTCATCGGCGCGAGCCCGATACGGTTGTCAAGAATATGATTATTTAGTTCAAATTCGTCGAAGAGTAGGTCATCAGTCATCGTAGTTTCGTATTGTGGTTGGAACCATAAGGAGTCGGCGAATTTCGTACTTGATCACATAACTCAATAGGATTACATTTCTCTGTCTGTGGGTTAGTCTTCGAGAGCTTCGATGCTCTCTTGAGCAGTTGAGTTGATCCGACCGAGACGGGGCCGCCAACCGCTCACCGTTCTCGGGAGCGACGGGGTCATCGACAGCCTCGGCGTCATCAGTTATCTCGAAGCCGTCGGTCATCGCCGACCACCCTGCTGTCCAATCGGTGCCACACGTCGACCGAGAGCACTCACGCTCTCCGATAGTATTCTGAACAGAAGGAAAATGGGAGGGTGTGTGGTGGGTGCCTCTGAGGCGAGTCAGGTTAGAACGTGATGACTTCGTAGCCGTCGGCGACGAACTCTCGGATACTGGGGTGGCCTTCGTACTCGTTGACGAGGGTCAGCCCGGCCTCGTCGACGGCCTCCTCGACGCCGAAGGCGCTGGCGCAGTAGTCGCAGACAACGGCCTCGTCACGGATCGCCAGATACAGCTCGTGGTAGTCGCTCTCGGCGTCGATAAGCTCCGGAATCCATTGCGTGCCGCCGCCATCGAAGACGACCGTGACCTCGTCGCCGTCGGTTTCGACGAACTCCTTGGCGGCTTCGAGCCCGTTTGCCAGTCGACCGTAATCGGCGTGCGATTCGTTACCCGTTAGGATGAAGATTGCTGCTTTTGCCACACATCCCTCTACCCTCCGAACCATCTTATATCGACGGCTGTTGTGTGTTTTCTTCACCAATCCGATCCGTGATAATCACGAACACACACGTTAGGTTATAAATGGGCAGATAAGCGATCATGCCACTCAGGAAATGTTGCTTCCCGAGCAGTGGTCGCCCCTTCGGCACCACCAGACTGCGGGAGCCCACAGGCCGCTGGCGGTCGCCAGGCACCGTAGGCGACCGCGAGGTTCAGCCCGACGAGCACTGCCAGCCCGAGGCCGATGGCGGCATTAAGGGGCGCAAACAGGTAGTCGACCACGCCGAGTTCAAGCAGCACAATCGGCTCGTACTGGAACGGTCCCATCGACTCGAAGAGCCGCGAGAAAGGCTGGTCGACGACCGAGATGCCGACCGATCCCGGCGTCACCGACTGCGCGAGATCACCCACCGCAACCGAGTACAGTAGGAGAGAACCGAGGACCGTCCCCACGAACACGGTTTGGCCGTCCCGGCGGGAGAGCACACCACCCACCCCCCGGCTCACCCGGCGCGCTGGCCGACCGAGCCGCCCTTTGAGACTGTTTTCAGTCGACATAGCTCATCCCCGGGTAGAACCCGCACCACGCGAAATGCATCGCGTCGAACGCGACCACGCGATCCAGCGGCAGCTCGGTGGCGTCGGCCGACTGGCCGTCGACGCTGTATTGGCCTCGGCGGCCGTCCCGGAGCTGTTCCGAGCCGTCGAGATCCACGGCCACCTCCACTGGGACGGTCTGTTCTCACAGAACCCGCCCGTCGACGACCTCATGGATCTCCCCGAGCGGAAACCAGAGGAGCTGTGGGTGATCCAGATCAATCCCCAGGAGTTCGATGGCGAGCCGACGACGAGCGAGGTTATCGCCGACCGTCGCAACGAACTGGCGGGCAACATCTCGCTGAATCAGGAACTGCGGTTCATCGAGACGGTCAACGAGTGGATCGAGACCGGCAAACTCCCGGCCGACGAGTTCACCAAAACCGAGATCCATCGGATCCAGATGGGCCAGCGGTTCCACTGCTCGACCAAGGTCGACCGGAGTGCGGCGTTTATTACAGATTTACAGCGACTTGGCGTGACACAGGCAAAGGAGTTCCTCACCGAGCGCGGATCGGACTACTCGCCGTAGGTGTGGAAGTCGACGGCCTCGAAGTGCTCGCCTAATCCGCACGACTATTTTATATCGCCACTTGAAGGCTGAGATTGTTCAGTGCCGGACCGAACCCGGCACCGAACGTGATTCCGAACAGCAGCCACCGTTCGGCGCGGCTGGCGTCGTCGGTCCGGGCGAGCAGCGTCACGATTCCGACTGCCAAGCCGCATTTGACGAGGACGAACAGCCACGTCGTGCCCAGCAGGTCGGTCAGTGGGAGTCGGGCCGTCGACTCGATGATGAGCCGCGAGAGAAACACCTCCTCGGTGAAGCCGAGCCGGTCGATCCCGACCAGTGTCGTGATCGCATCGAGCACCTGCCCGAAGATCACGAGCCCGCCAACCCACCCCGTCTGCTCGGTGACATCGGAGAGTCGGAGCCGCATGGCTGCCCAGAGACCCACGGTGAGGACCACCGCCGAGAGGGTCGACAGCAGTGGCCAAAACAAGCAAAAATCGGCCCCGAACACGGCGACAGGTAGACTCGCCACAGGAGTGGATCCGAGCCCAGTGTACAGAACCCTTGGCTGGTTTGGCCGCCGCGCCGCACAATCCCCGAACCCTTAGCCATGCTGTGGGCCTCCCTGTCTGTATGACCGCGATTCCCAACTTCGAGTTGCCGAACGTCGGCGCAGGTCCCGATCCATTCGATCTGGCAGCCGCTGCAACCGACGCGTCGACCGACGCCATCGTCCTGCTGTTCCAGCGGGACCACCACTGCCCGAAATGTCGACAGCAGGTTCAGGATATCGCCGCACGCTACGACGAGTTCGAAGCCCTCGACACGCTTGTCGTCTCGATCCTTCCGGAGTCCGTCGAGAATGCCGCCGAATGGCAAGCAGCCTACGATCTCCCCTACCCACTGCTGGCCGACGAATCGAAAGCCGTCGGCGACGAGTTCGACCAGCCGACGCGGTTCGGCGCGCTGGGTGGCCTCCACGACATGATCGGCCGGATGCCGTTTGCGATGGTCCTCGATGTCCGGGACGGCGAGCCGACGGCGATCTTCACTCATAAGGGGTCGATGCCTGCGGATCGGCCGTCGATTGACGACCTCTTAGAGAGCGTGCGGTCGCAGGTTTCCGAGACGCCAGCGGCTTCGGTCGACGACTAATACGGAGTTAACAACGACCAATGAATACGATCCGAGTCAGTCGTCGACGCTGGAGGGACACCCGTGAGTACTGACGGGACAGCGAACGAACAGGTCGACGAACGCGATGGAGGCGATCAGAACGATGGGGACGACGAATCGTTTCTCGGCGCACTGTCGATCATCGGCGCGATCAGCTTCTGCTGTATCGGCCTCGGCACCGTCGTCGGAACCGCCGCCCTCGCTGGCGGGCTGAGCGGGACGACCGTCGCCATCGGGGCCGCCAGTACCCGCGGGTCGATCATCAGCGGGCTGGTGACCGCGCTGACAGTCGTCAGCGTTGCGCTCGTCGCCCGCTGGTACTACAGTTAGTACAGTTAGGGATCGCGACTCGGCCGCAGCCGTCGATGACTGTCCCGAATACCACAGATATGAATCGTCTGCCTGAGTGGGGTACGCCGTCGTTACCAGAGCCGACCGACCACCTCGTCGGACACAACCGTTAGGACCACCGCGAGCCTCCGGTGAGCTATGTCATTCGACTCCGACCGCGTTTCGACAGTGACCTTTGATTCCTACAGCACGCTGGTCGACGTTGAGGCCGCCGAAGCGGCCCTTGCCGCCCGCGTGGCCGACCCGGAGCCAGTCTCGAAGCTCTGGCGGTCTCGCTCGCTGGCCTACACGTTCGTCGCAAATCAGCTCGACGCCTACCAGCCGTTTTACGAGATCAACCGCGACGCCCTCCAGTACGCGCTGGATGCCCACGGCGTCGACATCACGACCGACGAGCGCGACGAGATATTGGCCGTCTACCATGAACTGGACGTCTTCGACGACGTACGAGAAGGGATCAAACGCCTCCAGGAGGGTGGATACGACTGCTATGTCGTCTCGAATGGCAATCCAGAAATGCTCGATTCGATGGTCGACCACGCCGACATCGGCGATCTCATCGAAGACACGATCAGCGCTAACGAAATTCGGACGTTCAAACCGAACGCCGACCTCTATCGCCACGCCGCCGGACGAACCGACACGCCAATCGAAGAGATTGCCCACGTCACGGCGGGCTGGTTCGACGTGATGGGTGCGACCCACGCCGGGATGCAGGGCGTGTGGGTCGACCGAAAGGGATCGCCGTGGGAGACATTCGGCACCGATCCAGACCTCACAATCGAGACGTTCTACGAGCTGGCCGAGACGTTAGGTGTCTGAATGATTGTGATCACGAACCGCTTCGACGGTCGCGCCCGTCCCGAGTTCGATGCCGATGAGTTCCGTACCGGGGACGGCCATCCCCTTGGCGCGGCTCACGTGGAGGGCCGAGTTGATCAAGCCAATGTGGCTGAACGCCTGCGGGAAGTTGCCGAGCTGTTGGCCCGTCGACTCGGCGACCTCCTCGGCCAAAAGGCCGACCGGATTGACGTAGCCAATGAGTTCTTCGAGGCGGGTTTCGGCCGCTTCGACTCGCCCGGTTAGCGCGAGTGCGTCGACCAGCCAAAACGAACAGAGCAGAAACGTCCCCTCGCCGCCCGGCAGCCCATCGGGGCCGTCGTAGCGGTAGACGAGCCCGGTCTCGGAGGTCAGGCGGTCGTCGACCGCCTCGATTGTCGCCCGGACCCGTGGGTCGTCGAACGGAAGAAAGCCGACGAAAGGTATCATAAGGGTTGCCGCATCGAGCACGTCGTCTTCCTCGAAGGAGCGGACGAAATACGAGCCCGTCGGATCGAGCCCCTCGTCGAGGATCTCGGTACGGATCTCCTCGCGGTGTCGACGCCAGCGGTCGAGCGGGGCCGAAAATCCCTGCTGTTCGGCGAGGTCGACCGCCCGGTCGAGCGCGACCCAACACATCAGCTTCGAGAAAACGAAGTTGAGGGGCTCGCTTCGGACCTCCCAGATCCCCGAATCCGGTTCCTGCCAGATTTCGGTAACGTAGTCGACGATCTCACAGATCGCCTGCCAGTCGGTCTCGGCCAGTGTGATTCCCGAGCGTGTTGCTTCGAAGACGGCCAACAGGAGCTCGCCGTAGATGTCGAGTTGGCGCTGGTCGGCGGCCTCGTTGCCGATCCGGACCGGCTGGGAGTCCCGGTAGCCCGAGAGATGGCCCAAGGTCTGTTCGGCAAGTCCTGACTCGCCGTGGAGGCTATACAGGGGTTGAAGATCCGCCGGAGTGGTGGTCCGACACAGATCGAGAAACCACGAGAGATACTCGCGGGCCTCGGCGGTATGGCCGAGATTCGAGAGTGCCTGGACCGTGAAGGCGGCATCTCGAATCCAGTTGAATCGGTAATCCCAGTTGCGAACGCCGCCGATCTCCTCGGGCAGTGAGGTCGTCGGCGCGGCGGCAATCGCGCCAGTTTCGTCGTGGGTCAGCAGTTTGAGCACCAGCCCCGACCGGACGGCCAGGTCGTGCCACGGCCCGCCGAAGACACACTCGGCTTGGTTCCCACAGGAGTGGCTCCACTCGCGCCAGTAGTCGACTGTCTCGACGAGCGCCTGCTCGCAGGTCTCCGTTGTGGGAGCCACAGCCTCGCCGTAGCTCACACCGACCCACTCCTGCTGGCCCGCTGTGAGCGTGGCTGTGGCCGTCGCGTGGCTGGCCGCAGTGTCGATCTCGAACGGCTGGGCGGCGAACGTGGTCCAACAGCACAGCGGTGTTTCATCACCGGTTGCGTGAACTCCCTCGGTCGTGGCCGAGAGCGTGGGCTCCGTGCGGGCGAAATCGAATCGTGGCTCAAAGACGATACGGAGGTCGACATTCCCCTCCAGACAGTCGAGTTTTCGGAAGAGCGTTCGCTCGGAGATCTCCGACTCGCCGTCAGTCATCGGTGCCATGAAATCCGTGAGCCGGAGCGTCCCGCCCTCGGTTTGAAACGTTGTTTCGAGGACGTTCGTTCGCTCGCGATAGCGGTGGGTCGACTCGAAGGGGTCGACCGGCTGGATGGCAAAACAGCCGCCACCGCCGTCGAGCAGTCTGCTGAAGGCGCTCGATGATTCGAGATGTGGGATCGGAAACCAGTCGACCGATCCCCGGCGGCTCACGAGGGCGCAGGTTTCGAGGTTACCGACAACTCCGTAGTGTTCGATCGGTTCGAACGTCTTATTTGATGGATCGCGATTGGTTGGGTGATCGTACTGTGACATATGGTATCGCGGGATTCGCTACCTACTAGTCGTCCCACCGGTCAATCAAACCCGTTCGTTGCCATCGAGAGAGTCAGTCGGGTTTATAAAACGAGTCCGAGCCATGGTCGTCCTGCGTGTCCGGTCACTTGCAGTCACGGATAATTTATACGGCCACCGCCCATCGCGTAGCGTATCGTGTCAGTAACGGTGTCATATGGATCGCTGGTTTCGTTTCTCGACACACGGGTCGACCGAGAAGACCCAGTACCCACCACAGAGACGACGGGCCTCTGTCTGGTCGCTGGCGGCATCGTTGGTGACAACCTCGAAGAGGCACTCGCCCGGCAGGGAATTCCAACAGCGGCCCTCGACATTTCGACAATCGAGGACACTGCGAGCCGCCTGCTCGACTCCCATCACAGCCGTCACACTGACGACCCCGCGTCGGTCGACATCCTCGACCAACAGCTCTGCGAAGCCCTGCTGGTCGATACGATCACCACCGCCTCTGACTCCGGCTCGGTCGAGACCGTCGACAGCCTGCTGTCGGGGTTCGACTGGGCCGGTCGACCCACGCTTCGAGACACGCTCTGGCGAGAACTCGACCGCTACTTTCGGATGACCGATGCCGGTGAGGACCACGCCGCAGCAGTCGACGTCGCCACCGATCTCGCTGCACGCGACCCCTATGCCGGGAGTCGCTCCCAGCAGGCTCTCGATGCGTTTCAGGAACTCCATACTGCCCTCCAGCAACGAACCGAAGACCTGCCGGAGGCTGCGTATATCTCACGAAGCCATCTCGTCAGTGCCGCCCGCGAGGCGCTGGCCGCCGAGTGGGTCGACTGCTATCCCGACGTCGAGTGGGTCGCCGTCGACACAATCTCGGTCCTCGACAACCCCACGCTCCGCTTTTTCGAAACACTCGCCCACCTCGACGACGGGCCGGATCTGTATCTGTTCGGAACCGAGACGGGCGCGGGGGCGACGCTCTACGACCGACTCAACGCAACGAGTCTCGATCCGGATCTCACGCCGGGTGAGACCGACGACCCCGAAACCCCACACGTTGCGGGACTGATGGAGACGGTCCGAGGAGATCCTCCCGACTCGCTCCCGAACGTCGAATTTGTGGAGGCCCCCGATGGTCGACGGGAACTCGAATATGTCGCCGGAGCGATCCGAGAACTGACGGCGATGGACGTCGACAGCGATGAGTCGACCGAGACGACCTGTGGAGATATCGTCATCGCCGCCAAGGACGTGATTCCCTACCGGAACCGGATTGCCGACGTGTTCACCAGCCACGAAATCCCGACGCATATCGAGGCCCGCCAGCCCCTGATGCAGACGGTTCCGTATCGGTATCTGCGGGCCGTCGTCGACCTGCTGGCGGCCATCGAAAACGGAACACCGATTACCACACAAGAGCTTGTCGACCCGCTTCGACTGGGCTTTTGTCCCCCCGACACAGCGACAGCCTCGGAGGTGGAGTGGCCAGTGGATGGCCAAACAGCTGCCGAAATTGAGGCTCGTCTTGAAACAGTTGCCACGGCAGTCGACGAGGAGGGCCAACCATTGGCAGACTGGATCGAGACGATTCAGACCGAACTCTCGCCGACCGAACTGCCAGTAATGACCGCGTTCATCGAGTGGGTCGACGAGACTGCCGACTCGGCCCCTGAGTCGGACGAGGCGGTCGTCGACCTGATCGAATCGGTGCTCGATGCACATCTCAGGCCACTGACCAGCCGCGGCGTTCGTCGACCCTCAGGTCCCGGTATTGATGGAACACGAACCGCACTCACCACCAAACACGACTCTCATGTCGTCGCCCGACTTCGGGCACAGTCCGACCGCGTTGGCAGCTACGTCGACCGAGCCATCGAGACCGACCTCGCAGCTCCCGGCTGGGAGGTGGCCGCCGAAGCCGTGAGACAGGTCTGTGGCAGTGGCTCCTACTGGCCGCAGAACGCCGACGGTAATGCGGTGCGGATCATCAACGCCGCCAACGCACACTACATCGAGGCCGACCACGTGTTCGTCATTGGTCTGGCCGCCGAGGAGTTCCCTGCCGACCGTAGCCAACCAAATATCTTCCACGAGACGTTTTACGGGACGATCCGCGAGATTTCGGCGGCAGCAGACGATGGAACCCCGACTGCGTATCTCCACGCGCCGACCAATCAGAGCCAGTTCGAGGGCGATATCGACGAATACCGCGCAGCAGTCGATGCGGCCACCGAGAGCGTCTGGCTCTGTCGACAGTTCAGAACCAAAGAGGGTGAGACTGTCCCGTGGTCGGGATTTGTCGACGCCTACACCTCGGGGGCCGACGAGGAAATCCACCGTATCGCCATGGATGAGTGGCTCCCAACAGCCGACCGCGAGAGCGATTGGGAGACCACAATCCGGACTGCAACGCCACGGGACCGGCTTCGACTGCTTTCGGCGACGTTTCCCGATGGGATCAATGGGCCCGCCGGTCGGTCGACAGGTTCGCTCACCGACCGAGACGCCATTGTCGACCTGCTGTCGCGGGTCGATGGCGACGCCTACAGCCGGGAGATCGACCCACGTCGACGGCGATATCTGGGCGAGGATATTCGGTCGATCACTGTCAGTCCTGACGAACCGCTGTTTTCGGCGGACAGCGAGACAGCAACTCCAAAACAGTCGCTGGCAGAGATTACGGGTCCACCGATCCGACCCCACGAGCTCGATTTATATACCAACTGCCAACTCAAGTTCTACTTTTATCAGTATGTAAACACAGGCGGCATCGACAGAGACCGGGTTGCTGACCGGGCGACACGGCTCGGCAAGCAGTATCCCGATCCAGCGTTCACTGACGGACTCCGTCGACTGATCTCGTCGACCGGCCGGCTCGCGGATCGACAGGCTGCCCTCAGCCGGTACGACTCGCTGGGGGCGTTCCGTGATCAGTTGGCCTCGTGGATCGAGACCGATCCGGCACTCGATTCGAGTCTGATGCAACCGATGCTCGGTGAGTATCAGGCCGTCCAGCAGGAACTCAATGCAGACATCAACAGGGAGTGGCGGTGGGAACCAGCAACGACCGTTCAGATCGATGGGCATGCGGTTCGGGTGCCCGGCCACCGTGTCGACGTGCTTCCGGAGTCCGGATTTTTGATCCCAGTCTGGTACACCGGTGCCGAAGGGACCGCCAAACAGCTCGTAAGTCAGTCCCTCCCGTCACAGAGCGCGGTTACCGAACGCGACCACCGACTTCTGGGTGGTGCCGAGATGGCCGACACATTCGGTGGTACGCTCGTCTATGATCCTACCAGTGCGGCCGCCTCCGCACCGCGGGGACTTCTCATCGGCGGCGATCTCAACCCGATCCCTGCGGCGATTCCGGACACGTCGAATCTCACGCGAATCAGCCGCTCGGAGTGGGACGAGTGGCGCGATTCAGCTGCTGGCTCTCTCGAACCGATGACTGCCGTCGACGAACCGATCACCTACGACGTCTCCGACTCGTTCGTGGACAACGGCGGCTGCGTCGGCTGTGGTTACCGTGATCTCTGTCAGGTACCAGCCAGTCGACAGCGGGGTGGCAAATGAGCCAAGACACTCGGTCGACTGCTGGCGAGTCCAGCGACATCGACCTTCAGTTGTCTCTTGAAGATGGTGAGGGACCGCCCCATCCGCCGGTCGACGACCAGCGAGCGGTGTTGGCGAGCTACTTTGAAGGCACTGGTCGGGTGGTGGTCGACGCTTCCGCAGGCACTGGGAAGACAACCACGCTCGTGGTGACGCTGGCCGAAACCATCGTCCGAACCGCCAGCGAGACCGACAATCCGCTGTCGGATATTCTCGTGACGACGTTCGGTCGGGATGCGACTGCCGAACTCAAAACCCGACTCAAAGGACTGCTTCGGCATCACGTCGACAACGGGGGTGGGCTTCCGCAGGACGTGTTCCGGTGGATCGAAACCGAGAGCAACATCCAGACGCTGGATGCGCTGTTCGCGGATCTGCTCCGGGAGATTGCCATCGAGGCGACTGTACCGCCGGATTTCAACGTCGACGACCGACTCGAACTCCAGCGACTCCGTGAGGAGATTTTCGCGGATCTCCGCCGGGAGTACCGCAGCGAGTTCCGGACGCTCGAAGAGGCGTATCCGGCCGAGGAGTGGCGCACGTATCCTCCGGATACCGTCGAAGAGATGCTGGCTTCGGCCCAACAGAACTGCCGTGAGTTCGGTATCTCGACGGCCGAGGCTGCCGAATCGCTTCGGGAGAGCCTCATTGTGGGTTATGGCGGTGACGGCGGCCACTGGCTCGGTGAGACTGACACGGAGACCAGACCAAACTCGGTTCCACCGGAGACGGTCGACGACATCACTGCAATTCTCAGGGCGGTCGTCAGCGAGGATGCGGAGCTCTCGGTCGACTCCGAGGCCGACGCCCAGCAGCTACTGGCACACGTCAGAGCGACCTACTTCGAGACCGAGGCCGCCATCGATGCGTTTGCCACCCTATTGACGGCTTACGAGCGGGCGTACGACAGCCGAACGCGGCGGGCCGGGCAGTTCACTTTTACCGATGTCGCACACCTGCTCAACAGCTATCTCGACGACTGCGAGCCGACCGCTCCGTTCCGGCAGACACTGGGCCAGCGGTTCGACCACGTCTTCGTCGACGAGTTTCAGGACACGAGTACGGTCCAGTGTGCCGTGCTTCGTCGACTTGTCGAGCCTGAGGACGAGAGTGGTGGTACCGACGAGGATGGATCGAACCTGTTTCTGATCGGCGACAGCAAGCAGGCCATCTACGAATGGCGGTCGGCCGACCCCGCGCTGTTCGCCGAGATCATCGAAACGACACAGGCTGTGGCCCCCGACCCGGCGACGATACCGCATCTCAACGTCAGTGGTGTGCGCTACCACGCGCTGACGACGGTGTTTCGGCATCATCCCGACATCGCCGCGGCCGCGAACCACGTCTTTCAGCGGCTGCTTGGGGACGAGGGCCGCGGCGCAGTCGACGGGTCGGGACCGTCGTATGTCCCCGTCGACCCCTACGGCTCGCCGTGGGAAGCCAATACAGAGACTGCTGAGACCACTGAGAGCGATAACAATGATGACGACTCTCACATCCATGTCCTCAATGTGGGTGCGACCAGCGAGGATCTGAGTGAGTATATTGCGGCCGCCGACTGGGCGGCTGCCGAGTCGACGCGCGTTGCCGAGACGATTGCAGCGATCACCGACCCCGATACGGAGGAGCCACCAGTGACTATCCAAACCGCCGGGGGCGAGGAAGATACTGACGACGAGCCTAGCCGACAGCCCACACCGGGCGACATCACCTTGCTGTTTCGGTCGACACGCCAGATGGAGCGCTACGCAACCGTCCTCCGCGAGGAATACGACATCGCTGCCGAGGCGGTTGCGACCGGCGACCTCTTCGAGCAGCCCGAAATCCAACTACTGATCGATCTGCTGTCGTGGATCGCCCGACCATATGACATCGATCTCCGTCGACTGCTCCGGTCGCCGCTGGTCGCCCTCTCCGACGAGACGATCCGAACGGTTGTCGCCACAGACTCCGAGTTGGAGACGCTCGTCGACGCGTGGCCGGAATCGCTTCCGGCCGACGACCGCCAGCGACTCGCCGGGCTGGTGTCGCTCCGTGAGGATCTCAACTGGGTGCGCGAAACCTCGAAGACGGCGCTTATCCACCGCTTGCTACAGCACTCCGGACTGGACGCGGTGCTGCTGAGCGACAGCGACGGGCTTCGGCGCTACGGCAACGTCTGGCTGTTGACCGAACTCGTCGACGACTGGGAAGTCGACGAACTGCTTTCTTACCGGGAGTTCCGCAGTCGACTCCGAGCGCTTCGAGGCGGAACCGACAGCAGCGACCCGCAGTTTTCGGTCGCCGACCGCGATAGCGAGCGTGGCGATGCGGTCACGCTGACGACGGTCCATCAGGCCAAGGGCCAAGAGTACCCCATCGTGTTCCTCTGTGATCTGCCGAAACCCTCGAACTACCCCCGACTCCAACACGACCGACTGGTGATGAGTCGACGGGATGGTTTCGGGCTCCGGCCACGCCCCGGCACGCCCCCGAGTCCGGAGGGTGTCGAGTTCCCAACGCCAGATTCGGATCGCAGTCGGCCCGTCTGGTTCAACGACGATTTGGACACCGACTACCCCGATGCGACGGGACCGATCTGGCTTTCGGATGCCCGGACCGAGACTGGCGCGTTCCGGTACCCCAACCCACTGAATAGCCATTTAAAAGCCCACGAGGCGGAGTTTTGGCGGCTGGCCTACGTGGCGTTCACCCGCGCCGAGGACCACGTCTTTCTTGGAGTGGGTGATCTGGATACGAACTCCGACTACTATGACCAAGCGCAGTGGACGACATGGCTCGCGGCGTTCAACGAGACGCTAGCCCCCGACGCTGGCTGGGATTCGATCACCGACCGCGACCCTGCGGATCGAACAATTTCGCAAGATCTCTCGTGGCGCGTCGACGCGGACCAAGAAATCTCGGAGACCGTTTCGATTGGCGTCGACGAGATACCACCGCAGTCCCCCAAACCGACACCCGAACTCGATCTCCTCGACGAGTTGGGTCGACTGCCGGGCAGTGGCGACGAGATCGACACCCAGACATACCGGCCACGAACCGTCTCAGCGTCATCGCTCGCCACGCTTGCGTCCTGTCCGCGTGCCTTCCAGTACCGTCACGTCCAAGCAATCGAAGCCGTCCGCCAGCCGTCTCGGTCGGGTCGGTTGGATCAACCGGTCGCGTCGACCGCGTCGACACAACCGCCGGGTTCCCTCGCCCCCAACGAGTGGGGCGACATCGTCCACCGGGCGATTGAGCTACGGCTGAGCGACCCCGAGCGCGCAGGGCAGTATATTCGAGACCAGCCGGAGGCAGTCGAGAGCCAACTGCGAACAGTCCTCACGGCGGTCGAGTCGTCCACACTCTTCGAGCAGTGTCAGTCGACGGCTGGCGAATGGGTCACTGAGTACGATCTCTCAGATCTCGTCTCGACCGAGGGACGCGAGCTCCGTCTGACCGGAACCGTCGACCTGCTGTATCGAAGCGAGGGGGCGTGGCACTTAGTCGACTGGAAAACCGGCCAGCGGCCAGCAGACCCAGCGGACTCGGCACACAGCCAGCAACTCTCCGTGTACGCATGGCTCCTCGAACGGCAGTTCGGAATCACGGTCGAGACCGCGACTCTCGGCTACATCGATCCCGCCGCGGAGCCAGTCCTCACACCGGTTGCTGTGACAGACAATCTCGATACTGAGTGGGTCGACCGAACAGTCGTCGACGCGAGCGACGCGCTCCCGATTCCCTCCGCGGATGGTCTCGAAACTCGTCCGGACCCCGAGACCTGTGGCAGTTGTCCCTACGCAGCGAGCGTGGGTGGACCGTGTACTGACGACTATCACGCGACTGACGCGGACTCCGAGTAGCATACTATCACCAAATAGTTATTATCTACACCGGTGATTTATCGGTATGACCGAGGATCTTGCGGCGGCATTTTGTCGGTTTGTCGAGGAGGACTGTACCAGACGAGTTGGAAGCCCCTCACACTGTGTGAACGGCTCTCGCTGGAGATCGATGCGGGTTCTGAACTGCTCAAACTGGCCAGCGACGCCTGCGAGGAGCAATCAATAGTTTTCATCCCGTGACTGAGAGTCAACCGACAGCAGACGAACGGTTGAGCCGTCGAGAGTGAAGAATTTTATTCACTGCGGGAGACCGTAGTATATGAATCAGACTGTCGTCGACTTATTAGCGCGGAACGTCGACCACGCCCACGAATTCAAAACTCGGTTTGACGACGTTCAAGACGCCCAGTATCCGGGTGCGGTCACGGTCTGTTGTTCGGACTCACGGGTGCTTCAAGACCACATCTGGGGCAACGACGAGCCCGGACAGCTGTTTTCCTGTGGCAACATCGGCAACCGCGTCATCCAGCGAACTGACGAGGGCGATGTCGTCTCCGGCGACGTGCTGTACCCGATTGCCCACACCGGGACGAAAACCGCCATCGTGATGGGCCACACCGGCTGTGGAGCCGTCACTGCGACCTACGACGATCTGACCGAGGGCCTCGACGAGCCAGCCGGGATTAGTCACTGTCTCGACCTTTTAAAACCACCTCTCGAACCCGCGCTTGATATGCTTCCCGACGATGTGAGCCGGGCTGGTACAATAAATCGGCTCGTCGAGTACAATGTCGACCGACAGATCCAGATGCTCTTAGAGAGCGAGGACGTGCTCGACGATGTCGACTGTATTGGTGTCGTCTACGACTTTCAGGACGTCTATGATGGCGAGCGCGGCGAGGTCCACGTGATCAACGTCGACGGTGAAACCAACGTCGAGACGCTCCAAGCAGCCCATCCGGAGCTCGAGGCACGGATCGAGCGGCTCTGGGAGTACTGAGCGCCGTTGGCTACCCATCAAGCGTAGCTATTCGTGGCTGCCGACGGTCAACACCGGCACGGGGGCCGTTCGGAGCACTCGTTCGGTGATACTCCCCAGAAGGCGCTGATTGAGACTGGTCCGGCCGTGGGTTCCCATCACGATGAGGTCGACATTCTTCGTGTCTGCATAAGATCTGATTTCGCTTCGAACTGAACCTTGCTGCACAGCGGTGGTAACGTCGGTACATCCTCGCTCGGCTGTGATCTCGGCAGCCTCATCGAGGAGGGTCTGACCGTCGGCTTCGAGCCGCTCGGTGGCCGCCGCCGAGCGTGCATCGATTCCCAGTGGCTGTTCGTCGACGACAAACAGAAGATGGAGTGTTGCCCCATGGTAGGCGGCGATCTCCGCACCGCGTTCGACGGCCGCCGACGCGTGGTCGCTGCCGTCAGTCGGGACGAGGACGGTTTCGTATGGATAGGGTGCGGCCTCGGCGGCCGCTCTGACCGTCACGACCGGAGTTTCAGTTGTGGTAACGACCTGATCGGTGACGTTTCCGAGGACGTACTCCCCGAGGTCGCGCTGGCCGCGGGTCCCCATCACGATGCAATCGATCTCGTAGCTCTCGTCGTACTCAAGGATGGCTGCTGCTGGTTCGCCCTGAATCACCTCTGTCACCATCGAGACGTCGCGTTTCTCGCCACGCTCGCGGGCTTCGGCGACGATGTCTGCGCCCTCTTGGACCAGCGCGTCGACCACGTCGACGCCGATCCGGGTCAGACTGGGAACGTTGGTGTCGGCCACGTTGATGAGATGGAGTGTCGCCTCGTGGTCCGCAGCGATATCGAGGGCGTGGTCGAGTGCCGCGGTCGCCGGGTCGCTGCCGTCGACGGGGACGAGAATCTGGTCATACATGAATAGTAGTTTGGCGGCGACTGACTTACACGTGTGGCAGGTCCTTTTTAACCGGTGACGAGCCGATCAGTCGCTGGCCTCATCGTTTTCGTCGTCGGAGCGACTTTCCTCGCTCGCCTCGCCCTCTTCGGTCGACGTGTCAGTCTCGTCGATAGCGACCGAGGTGATTCGCGCGCCGTCGACGCTCTCGACAGTGAAGCGGTAGCCGTCGACCTCGATTCGGTTGCCAACTGCGGGGGCCCGACCCAACCGATCCAACACGAGTCCACCGACCGTGCCGAACTCGTTGGTTTCGAACTCGGTGTCGAGCGTCTCGTTGACCATCGAAATCGTGAGGCTGCCGTCGGCGACGTAGGTGCCGTTTTCGCGCTTGCTGATCGATGGCTCGCTCTCCGGAACGTCGAAATCGTCCCGCAGATCGCCAAGGACGACTTCGATAATGTCCTCAACCGTGACGATTCCTTCAAACGCGCCCCATTCGTCGATCACGGCGGCCATCTGCCGCTGTTCGGTCTGGAACTGGTTTAAAAGGTCGGTGACCTGTCCGGTTTCTGGAATGATCGGCATCTCACGGGCGAGATCTCTCGCCGTGATCTTGTCGGCTCGCTCGGCGTCGAACTCGCTTGCTCGGAGCACGTCTTTGACGTCGACGAAGCCGACCATCTGGTCGGACTCGGACCCCTCGACGACCGGGTATCGGGTGTGGCCCTCCTCGATGATGGTCGACCGGAGCTCCGACAGCGACAGATCCGCCGACACGCTCACCACGTCCGGACGCGGGATCATGATCTCTCGGACCGAAATATCGTCGAGATCGAAGACGCGTTCGATCATCTCGACTTCTTCGGCGTCGATATGACCTTCGGTCCCTGACCGGGTCAACACAGTCAGAATTTCTTTCTCAGTCAGCGTCTCATCGGTCTCGGAGGCTGGCGGAACACCGATGAGCCGTGTGAAGAAGTTCGCGGTCCCGTTGAACACGTAAATACCCGGTCGAAAAATAACGTAGAAGAACTTCATCGGCGCGGCGACGAACAGCGACACACGTTCGGCCTGTGCGATAGCGATTGTCTTCGGGGCAAGTTCGCCGAAGACGACGTGGAGGAACGTAATCACGCTGAACCCGATGGCGAAGGCAGCGATGCTGATCGCTTCCGGTGAGAGAAACGGCTCCATGAGGGGCTCGATAAGCGCCGCCACCGCTGGCTCCCCGATCCAACCCAATCCAAGCGAGGAAATCGTAATCCCGAGTTGGGTGACCGCGAGGTAGTCGTCGAGGTTGTCGAGGGCCTCATCCAAGAGATCCGAACCGGGTTTCCCCTCCTCAACGAGTGTCTCGACAGCTGTCGACCGAATTCGGACGTAGGCGAACTCCGCGGCCACGAAAAAGCCATTTAAAAATACGAGGAAGATGGCCGCAACGACTCGACCAGCCGAAAGGGCGAGAGTGGTCATTGGGTCCCTTATTCGTTTCTTCCCTAAAAATACACCCGTCGAGTACCACACCTGTTAGGCGTCTCGCCGTTATTGCACGTCAGAACTCGATGCCCGAGAGAGCAGCGAGACGGCAAGAGCACCGAACGCGAGATCCAAGCCGAGCAACACGACCACGGCCGGAACGACACCGTCGAGGGTGCCGCCGAACCACGTCACCTCGATCACAGTCATCACGTCCTGATCGAGCATCAGCGAGCGCGCGGCGTCGACCCCATACGTAACTGGATTGAGCCGGGCGAACGTTTGAATCCATCCCGGGAGCGCCGACAGCGGGAGAAATGCACTCGACAGAAAGAGGAGTGGGAACTGCAGGAGATTCGCGCCGATGATCGTCGACTCTTGGTCCCGAGTGAGAATCGCCAGCGTGTTCGAAAACGCGACGAACCACAGCGAAAACAGGATGCCGACCGCGATAATCCCGAGCGCACCGACGACGCCGGTGATGATCTCCGCGCCGAGGACGAGGCCGAGCCCGAGGATGATCGAGATCTGAACCGCGATGCGAAACACTTCGGCGGCGGTTTTGCCGACGAAGACCGCAGTGCGGTTCATCGGCGTCACGAGCACCTTCTCGAACATCCCGTTCTCGATGTCGTTGACCAGCCCGATACCGGAGGTGATCGCCGCCGCGAGGGCAACCTGAATGGTAATCGCGGGCACGAGATACGTCTCGTAGGAGATGCCGGGAATCCCCTGATTGACCGCCGAGCCAGCGACGGTACCGAATACTTCGGTAAACAGGACCAGAAAGATGATCGGCTGGACCAGCGAGACGACCAGCACAAACGGATTCCGGACGGCCTTGAGGTTCCAGCGTTTGAAATTCACCCAGACATCGCCGAGGAAGCTGTTGCCGGAGCGGTCGAGGCCGTGGCCTGCAGGGGTGGCTGTCTCAGTCGACTCCTCGACGTCGGTACTCATTGTGAGACCTCCGAGGCGGTCGACGCTGGCGTCTCGTCTTCCACAGCATCAGTCGACTCGGCGTCGACCGTATCGCCGGTGATGGCGAGGAACACATCGTCAAGCGTCGGCGCTCGAATATTGAAGCCAACGACAGTCAGCCCGGCATCGCGGAGGGCGACAAGTAGATCCGTCCCGTGTTGGCGGACCGACTCGGCGGTGACAGTGATTCCCTCGTCGGTTTCGTCGACCGTCGCATCGGGGAACGCTTCGAACTCACGAGCAATCGTTGCGGCACGGGCGCGAACGTCGACCCCACCGTCCAGTTCGAGATCGAGGACGTCTCCACCGACTCGTCTTTTTAGGTTGGATGGACTCCCGTCGGCGACTATTTGTCCGTCGAGGATGACCGCCAGCCGGTCACAGAGTTGGTCGGCCTCTTCGAGATACTGGGTGGTCAGAAAAATCGTCGTCCCGCGGTCGTTGATCCGCCGGAAGTAGTCCCAGAGCCGGTTTCGAGCTTTTGGGTCTAATCCGGTCGTCGGCTCGTCGAGAAAGACTAGTGGTGGCCGGTGGACCAACGCGGTCGCCGCATCGAGTCGCTTTTTCATGCCACCGGAGAACTCCTCGGCTCGCTTGTCGGCGACGTCGGCGAGGTCGACGAGATCCAGCAGTTCGTCGACTCGCTGGTCGCGGTCGCCTCGCGGGACGCCGTAGGCCTCACAAGCGAAGCGAATATTCTCCTCGGCGGTGAGTTCCGGATCGATGCTCGTCTCCTGGGCCATGTAGCCGATGGTCTCCCGAATCTTTCGCGGCTCGGTGCGCACGTCGAATCCATTGACGTGGACCGTCCCACTGGTGGGTCCGAGCAGCGTTGACAACACTTTGATGGTCGTCGTTTTTCCGGCTCCGTTGGGGCCGAGGAAGCCGAAGAACTCGCCTTCGGGGACGGTCATATCCACCCCGTCGACGGCGGCTGTTCCATCGCCATATACGAGTTCGAGACCCTCGACGTCGACGGCCGCGGGGACCGTCTCGGTCGAATTCGGCGGTGACATACTGGCCTTAGTACCGCGTACGGTATGTACGTTGGCTGTGTCGACAGCGACGACCGGATACGGAACTCACCGACAGTCACCAGCCTGTTCTGTGTGAGGGCGGTATCGCCACGCATCTCGCCATCTCTTTATGAGTCGACTGTGTGTTTGTCTGTGTGGTTGGAGAAGGACCAGATACACTCATCATCGTCGCGCTCATCCTCGCTCTCGGCGTGGCCGCACAGGTTCTCGCCGACAGATTTCGCGTCCCGAGCGTGCTGTTTTTGATTTTGGCGGGGGTGGCTGTCGGGCCAAAGGGGTTGTCGATTGTGACGGTCGACGTCTTCGGTGATTCGCTGACGACGATTGTGGGAATCAGCGTCGCGATTATCGTCTTCGAGGGCTCGTTCCACCTCAAAGTAGACAAACTGCGTGAAGCCCCCTCTGCGGCACTGCGTCTTGTGACCATCGGTGCGGTGATCTCGTTTGTCGGGACAACGGTCGCAGCTAGGTACTTCCTCGGTGCCGAGTGGGGGATTGCAGCCCTCATTGGCGCGCTCCTGATCGTGACCGGGCCGACAGTGATCACCCCTATTTTGGCCGTGGTTCCGGTTCGGGATCGTGTTGCCGCGGCGCTCGAAACCGAGGGGATCGTCAACGACGTCACCGCGGCGATTCTTGCCGTCGTCATTTTCAAACTCCTGACCGCACAGGAAGTCGCACCCACGCAGTATCTGGTCGAGTTTATCCAACGGTTGAGTATTGGGGTGTTTTTCGGACTGGTCACCGCAGGTGTACTCTGGTTCCTCTTCGTTCGGATGGAGCTGTCGACGGGCTGGACCCCACAGAATGCCCGCCTGATGACGCTTTCTGGAGCGATCTTAGCGTTCGCCCTCGCAGATACAATCGCCTCGGAATCCGGCGTTGCCGCGGTGGCGACCGCCGGGATACTGCTTGGCAACGCCGACCTCCCCTACGAGGAGACCATCGAGGAGTTCAAAGGGGATGTGACGATCATCGTGCTTTCGTTCGTCTTCATCGCGCTGGCAGCACTGATTGAGTTCGATACCTTGCTTGCACTCGGTGTCGGCGGCCTGCTTGTCGTGGCGGCGATAGCACTGCTGGTCCGCCCGTTGTTGGTGTTCATTTCAACAACTGGCGACCGGTTCAAGCGGAACGAGAAACTGTTTATGAGTTTCGTGGGACCTCGCGGTATCATTCCAGCCAGCGTCGCCACGTTGTTTGCGATCCAACTCCAGACGCCCGAGGCACCGTCGAACCCCGAGGGTGCGAGCATTCTTGCGGGAACGGTGTTTCTCGTCATTTTGCTGACTGTCGTCTTCGAAGGTGGATTTGCCAGACAGATAGCTGAGAAATTACAGGTCATACCAATGCGTGTACTCGTTATCGGCGGCGGCCGTGTAGGAAAAGAAATCGTTGAACGACTCGAAGAGCGGGGCGAAAACGTCGTCATCATCGAAGATCGAGGTGACACCGCAGAGGAACTTCGGAATCAGGGCTTTACCGTCCGTGACGGCGATGGAACCAACATCGAGACGCTCCGTAAGGCCGGGGCAGAACGGTCGAAAATCGTCGTTGCCGCCACAGGCGACGACGATACGAACCTGCTTGTGGCACAGCTCGCAAGCTCCAAGTTCGATACGCACAAAGTGATCTCTCGGGTCAACGAACCCGACAACGTCGACGCGTTCAACGAACTCGGCGTCGAGACCGTCTCGGCGTCATCAGCCACAGCATGGGGGATCGACAACCTCATCGAACGCCCCGCGCTCTCCCGGTGGATGACCGAACTCGGCCGGAGTGGCGACGTCCAAGAGATCGAAGTCACCGACGAATCGCTGGTCGGTAAAACGGTCGGTGACGTCTCCGAGATGCTCCCCGGCGGATGTATGATCGCACTCGTGAGTCGGGATGACGAGAACACGGTGCCAGACACCAATCAAGAGATTCACTACGGTGATCACCTCACCGTGCTCGGTCGAACCGATGCCGTCCACGAAGCCATCGAACGACTCCACCCCCACGACTGAGTTGCGACCGACGGTCGAGGGCAACGGAAGGGGATGTTGAGCCCGTATTCGGATCTCTTCTGGCGACAGAAAAAATAGCAGAACAGAACCACGTACGGTTCTCGTAAATATATAAGGCCGGTAGCGAAAATGCGAATGTGAGTAGTTTCCGAAACGCCGGACTGTTTCTCCTGTTATCGTTTCTGTGGGGAACGTCGTTTATGGCGATCAAAGCGGGCCTGGAGTTCATGCCGCCGGTCCTGTTTGCAGCGTTTCGCTACGACCTCGCCGCCGTCGGAATGCTTGGCTATGCGGCATACGCGACCGACTACTGGCGACCGCGCAGTCAGGCCGACTGGACGGTCGTCGGAATCAGTGCGATCCTCATTATCGCCTTTTATAATACGTTCCTGTTCGTCGGCCAGCAGGGCGTCACAAGCGGGGTCGCCGCGATCCTGATTGCGATGAACCCGATTCTGGCGACCGGCTTTTCACGGCTCCTGCTCCCGAGCGAGCAGTTGGGAGCCGTGGAGTCGGTGGGACTTTTCGTCGGCTTTCTCGGCGTCGGACTGGTCGCTCGGCCGACCTCTTCGGGGGTGCTGGCGGCGGATCTTCTGGCACCGGGGTTCGTCCTGCTGGCGGCGGTTTGTGTCGCCCTCGGCAGCGTGTTGATCCAGCGCGTCGACGGCGGACTTCCGGCAGAGGGGATGGTGGCGTGGTCGACCGCGTTCGGGGCGATCCTGCTGCACGCGATGAGCCTCGCCCTCCCGTCGGAATCGATGGCCGATATAACAGTGACAACCGAAGCCGTCGTGACACTGGTCTATCTCGCGGTGTTTGCAAGCGCTGTGGGCTACGTCATCTACTTCGACCTACTTGACCGACTGGGAGCCATCGAGATCAATCTCGTCTCGTATACCGTGCCGATCTTTGCGGCGCTGTCGGGCTGGCTCGTGTTGAGCGAGTCGGTCGACGTACTGTCGGCTGTCGGCTTCGCCATGATATTTGGTGGCTTCGTCCTGCTGAAGCGCGGGGCGCTCGGTGAGAAAGTCGACTGGCTGTGAGCAAAGCGTCGTTACTCGATCAACTCGGCTGGCTCGATGGCACCGTGCTCCAGTAGTTCGCCATCGAAGGTGACCATCGTGGCGTCGACATCCTCGGCGAGAGCAAGGAGGACGCAGTCAAGCGTGTACAGTAGCGTGTCTTCTTGGAGACTGTATGCCGAAATCTGATCACTGATTTCCGGCGCGTAGATGTCGACGCGTCCGTAGATGTCAGTCAGTATATTTTCAACTTGCTCTTGTTCCACACGCTTCTTTTTCGTCAATACCGACCGAATTTCCATCAGGTTGAGAATCGACGTGCAGAACTCATAGTTCTCGTTCAGCAGTTCGGTCGCTATCTCACCACGTGCTGGTTCCTCGGTTATGCTGGCAATGAATACGTTTGTATCGACGAATACCTTCATCAACGCTCTCGCGTGTCGCGCACTGCTTCAACAGAGTCGATGTCGACAGCTGCCAGTCGTCCAGACAGTACGTCACCGAGTTTGGCTGTCGACTCGTCGTCTTTGTTGAAATCACTGATGTTGGCCGTCGATTCGTCGTTCTCGTCGTTCTCGTCGGTTGATATCGGCCCGTTTGGCGACGTTACGCGACTTCCCATACGTACCATACCGGAGCGAATACTAAATCAGTTTGGTGGTCCTGCACGATTCGGAGAAAAACAAACGCGTATAGCGGTCGACTACCGGTTCTGTCGCTGTTCGACCTTGTTCAACTCGATCAGCAGTCGGAATACGGCCTTGACGAGGTTCGAGTCGACGTCGAACTTGTCGGCGTTCTCCCCAGCGCGATCCATGACCTTGTCCTCTTGGCCTTCATCAGTCGTTGGCAGATCTCGCTCGGATTTGACCTCCGCAATCGTGTCGGCAACATAGGTTCGGCGGGCGATCAACTCGACGATCTCCCGGTCGATGTCTTCGATTTCGGTACGCAGCTCGTCCAGACTCTTTTCTTCAGTGCTCATTGGATTCGTGCTCCGGTGGTTTGTGTCGACGTCTCAAGAAGGCTCCCATCGCGCGCGGCCCACTGCTCGCGGACCGCCGCCAGCGACTCACCAGTGCCAACCGCCACGACACTGGGGCCGGTGCCCGACAGCGAGACACCCTCGGCGTGGTCCATCGCCTCGATAGCTGGATCGGTCGAAAAGCCGAGCGCCGCCGAGTAGGCCAGTCCATTGACGGTCATCGCCTTGCCGTAGCGACCGTCGAGTGCCAACTCCTCGACGAGGTCGGCCATCTCGGTGATCTTTCCACAGCGGTCGACGTCGGCGTCCGCGCTGTAGGCCCGCTCCGGCGGCGTCCAGACCAGCACCTCCCAGTCGCGGGTTTCGCGGGCCAACAACTCGTCGGTGTCGTTGTCAGTCACAACAACGCCGCCGACCATGCTCGCGGCGGCATCGTCGAACGCGCCGGTGATCGTGACACCCACGTCACGGGCGGCTTCGACGCCGAGTCGACAGGCATCGAGAGAGGTGATTTCGTCGGCTGCGGGGTCGACCCCTCCATCGCCATCGAGTTCACTTTCACCAGTGGGGTCGACGACGTCGACGCCGAGGGCATCGAGCGTGGCCAGAATCGAGGCGTTGGCCGCCGCGCTCGAACTCTTGAGTCCGGCAGCCATCGGTACCTCGCTTTCGGTGCGGACGGTGCCACCCTCGCCGTCACCGAATCGCTCGGTGACGAGGTCGACACAGCGTTCGATCAGTCGGGTGTCGCCATCCGGTTCGCCATCGATTTCGCCGGTGACGGTGTCGCCGCTATCGAGGTCGACGGTGGCGGTGGTGTCGACATCGATGGCGAAGGCCGACCCTGTGTGTGTCGCCAACGCGTTAAGAACGGTGCCGGCACCCGGTGCCGACGCGACTCCCTTCATACCGGAACGGTGTCAGGGGTGATAAAAGAGGTGACGGTTCGCACTGTAGGAGTTAGTTGAGTGCCGAACTCAGCGCCGAGACGAGGCTCCCCATAATCGCAGTCGGAATCCCTGCGACGAGCATGGGGACCAGTGCCTGACCGAAGGAAAACGCCTGTGTCGCCCCATCGCCTTTCGAGAGGACGAGCACACCGAGTGCGATCACACTCATGATGTAGAACCCGACGAGGCTCCCGCCGCCGCCGGTGATAAGTGCGGTTTTCGGACTCGAAAACACCGAGCCGAGGAGGCCGCCGACGAGTGCGGCGATCACTGGGCCGAGGAAGAAGATGATGACAGCGGTCTGGAGATAGGCGATGGCGATGAAGATCGGCCCGAAGTCGGTGGCTCCACCAGCGTCGGTGACGAGCTGTGACTGTGCCCACGAACCGGAGACAAAAGCCAACACCCCGAGAGCAATACCGAAAAGGGTGAAGAGCGATATCATGAAACCAACTGCTTGCAGTGTCTTTTTCATAGGTGTAGTCGGATGTTATGGGTTCAGCCACGTGCCGCTGAGGAGTTCAGTCCACTCATCGCTCCGTTCTTCCCACGGGGTCGGTGAGGGGTCGACCGCAAACAGGTAGGAGTCTGCTCTACAGAAATAGGCGTAGAACCGCTGTCCGTCCTTGGTGTAGAGCACCTGATTCCACGTCTCATCGCCCCAGTCGACTTGGGATTCGATTTCGAGGTCGAACGCCTCGGAAGCAACGACCGTTTCGAACGCCGCCTCGGCGGCCGCGAGATCAGCGTACTGCTGGCCGTAGACTGCTAGTGGATCGGTTTGGGTAGGATCGATACGACCGCTGGTTCCCACATCGTGGAACCGAACGTAGAGTTGATAGCGCCGGTCGGTCGACTCCGCGAACGGTTCGAATCTATTGTCTATCGACGACAACAACTCGTATCGCCTGCCGCCCATCGGCCGGTCAAGATACTCGATCTCACGGCTCGAATCATTGACGACATAGACGCCGTGTCCGGGAAGCCGCTGATCGGCATCGTCGTGCTGATCGGGATCATCGCTGCGGTGTCGAATCTCGAACATCGTTCCGGGTTCGTCTCCGGCAAGCCACTCGTGAAGTCGGTTGTCGACCGGATTGGGCGAGTAACGCTCTTCGGTCGCTTTGACCGTGGACGCCTCGCCGTAGATCCGAGCGACGTATTCGAGTTCGCGTTCGACTCGGTCCCAGTCTTTGCGATTCCTGAACTGTTTGGCCACGGGAAACCGATCGTCGTTGACTGCCGAGAAGTTGATATGACCCGTGAACTGTGGTTTCGGAATCTCGATGACCGTACTAGCCACATCGTTTGCGAACGCCTCGACGTCTTCGAGCGGTTGTGCATCGAGCCGCCCGTCGGTGGTAAGCGTCTCCAGTAAGGATTCTACCTCGGTGTAGACATCCCGAAGTCGACCCCGATACGTTCGCATCGTCCTGTCGTACTCGGTTTCGAACCACCGGAGTTCGTCGTAGATCGAAGCCGTCTCCTCGGCAATCCGGGAGTTAATCGGATCTCCGGACGGCTCTTCGGATTCTCCCGGACTTTCATCGCCATTCCCGGAGGCGTCCGGTTGTCCGTCGGACCCATCGGTCCGTTCCGGATAGGTGATGTTCGATCCCGATGACAGACAGCCAGCAACCCCAGCGCCGATACCGACACCTGCAATCGCAAGGCACCGACGGCGTGTTGGTTGCATAATCCTGATTGGTCGTTAGTGGATAATAAACCCAACGCTCGGTGGGGGTGTGGCCGGACAAACGGCGGACTTTTTCGGGCCACTCCCATAGCGACAGTATGGCAGTTCATAACGACGTTCCCCCGCGAACACTCGGCGTCGAACTCCGTGAGGAGGGTGTCGTCGTCACCTACGCCGACGGACGGACGACCATCTACCGCGGCGTTCCCAAAAAGGTCAGTGGCTCACTCAAAACCGCTCCCGGCAAGGAGACACACGTTCTCGTCACAGATCCGACCGAAACCGAGGGCGTCCTGCTGTACGTCAACGACCTCAAAACCGCCGACGAAATCCTCGAAGACACCGGTGTCGGCCGAATCCTCCTCTCGGAAAACGACCGTGAGGACGTGTTCCCCGGCGTGACAGTCTCCCGAACTGGCGGTCATCGAACGACTGTCGAGGCCGACCCCGAGGAGGCTCGGGGCCGCGTCTTTGTCTTCGTCGAGGACGACTGGGGCGAAGCCAGCTACGAGTTCGTCGACGAGTCTCGACTCGATTAGTCGCTCCCTAACTGATACATGAGTCTCAGAAAACAGTGGCAAGCCTTGGATCGGTCGACCGTTGCCAGCGCCCCCGAGCGCTACGGTCTCTACGAGTTGGGCGACCAAGAGGGCACCAGTCTCGGCGTCGGCATCGGCGTGCTTCGGGACGAACTCAAGGAGGCGCTATCCTACGGGAGACCGTCGGGCTTCGAGTCGACCGAAGCGGGTGGGACAACCGGCGAGTCGACCGAAGCGGGTGGGGCAAACGGCGAGTCGACTGGCAAGCCAACACAGGTTCGCTGGGAGACCGCCACATCGAAAGCCCACGCCGAGCGGCTGCTCGAAGAGCATCGGTAGCCCAATTCCTGTTGTCCGTGCATAATAAACCGGTAGCGGCCTAACCCCCTCTCATGAGTGACGATCCCGGTGTTGAACTCACCGTTCGCAGTGCCGAAAAGCGGGATGCCGGACGCGGAATCGCCCGGCTTCCCGACCGAGCGATGCGGGAACTCGGCGTTCTCAGTGGGGATACAGTCGTTATCGAGGGCGCAGCCTCGACGGTCGCCAAAGTGTGGCCCGGTGGCCATAGCGTGGCCGCTGGCTCCGTCCTCATCGACGCCGACACACGCACCAACGCGAGTGTCAAAGTCGGCGAGACCGTCCGAGTGAAAAAAGAGCCGGTATCGGATGCCCGCCGCGTCCGACTCATCCCGCCAAAGGAGTTGGCCGCAGCCGACATCTCACACGAGACCATCGAAACCGCGGTCGAACGCGATATTCGGGACCGACCAATCCGCGAGGGTGAGGGCGTTCGCATCGAACGCCTCGCCGGAACGCGGTTCACCGTGGCGTCAACCGACCCCGAGGGGACGGTGCGCGTCACCGACTCAACGCGTGTCACTGTCGACCCCGTCGCGCAATCACGGTCGTCGAATCAGACGAGCAACCCGACGGAGCCGATCGACAAAGCGATCGACGGGAGGGCCAACAAGGTCGACAGTGACCCCCAATCCCCGACCGGTGTCACCTACGAGGATATCGGTGGCCTCGACGACGAACTGGAACTCGTTCGGGAGATGATCGAACTCCCGTTGTCCGAGCCGGAGGTGTTCACCCGACTCGGCGTCGACCCACCGAAGGGCGTCTTGCTGCATGGCCCTCCCGGCACGGGGAAGACGCTCATTGCGAAGGCGGTCGCCAACGAGGTCGACGCCACCTTCCTCACCGTCTCGGGGCCGGAGATCATGTCGAAGTACAAGGGCGAATCCGAGGAGAAACTCCGCGAGAAGTTCCAAGAGGCCGCCGACAACGCCCCCGCCATCGTCTTTTTCGACGAGATCGACTCCATCGCGGGCAAACGCGAGGACGGCGGCGATGTCGAAAGCCGGGTTGTCGGCCAACTGCTGAGCCTGATGGATGGTCTCAACGCCCGCGGTGATGTAATCGTGATCGGGGCAACGAACCGCGTCGACTCGCTCGACCCCGCCCTGCGGCGCGGTGGGCGGTTCGACCGCGAGATCGAGATCGGCGTTCCCGGCGAGGCAGGTCGCCGCGAGGTCCTCGACGTCCACACACGGCGAATGCCGCTTGCCGATGACGTAGATGTCGACAAACTCGCCTCACGGACCCACGGCTTCGTGGGGGCTGATCTCGAATCGCTGACCAAGGAGGCCGCGATGACCGCGCTTCGCCGGACCAGACGCGCTGGCGAGCCGCTGGGGAACATCACCATCTCGCGGGCCGACTTCGAGAGCGCGATGGCCGCCCTCGAACCCAGCGCGATGCGGGAGTACGTCGCCGAAACGCCGTCGACTGATTTCGACGACGTGGGCGGGCTCGACGAGGCGAAATCACAACTCGAACAGGCAGTGACGTGGCCGCTGATGTACGGGCCGCTGTTCGATGCCGCCGACACCGCCCCGTCGGCCGGCGTCCTCCTCCACGGGCCACCCGGAACCGGAAAGACACTTCTCGCACGCGCGATTGCGGGCGAAAGCGAGGTTAACTTCATTCAAGTGCAGGGGCCTGAACTGCTGGACCGCTATGTTGGCGAATCCGAGCGAGCGGTTCGGGAGGTCTTCGAGCGCGCCCGACAGGCCGCCCCCGCCATCGTCTTTTTCGACGAGATCGACGCCATCGCCGGCGACCGAGACAGCCTCGGTAGCGACTCCGGGGTCGGTGATCGCGTCGTCTCTCAACTCCTGACTGAACTCGACCGCCTTAGCGACAACCCGAATTTGGTCGTTCTGGCGGCGACAAACCGCCGCGGCAGTCTCGATCCAGCCCTGCTCCGGGCCGGTCGACTCGAACGCCATATCAACGTGCCCGAACCCGACCGCGAGGCCCGGCGGGCAATTTTGGCGGTTCACACCCGAGACAAACCACTGGCCGAAGACGTCGACCTCGATTCGGTTGCCGACGACACCGAGGGCTACTCGGGGGCCGAACTCACCTCGATCTGCCGGGAAGCCGCACTGTTGGCAATTACCGATGTCGCGGGTCGGTACGAGGGTGAGACCGCAAACGACCACGTCGACGAGCTGGTGATTACGGACGATCAGTTCGAGACCGCACTCCAGTCGATTGCCGCGAGTCGGTAAGCCGGCAGGTCAGCCCCACGACCCGTGGTTTCAAATCGCCCGCATCCGTACGGGTTTATATGAGCGATGAAGAACCAATGAGCGAGAAGCCACTGACCGAAAAACGCGCCGACCAGCTTAAAACCGCCTGCCGGAGTGCGGTCGGCGACAACTGTCGGTCAGTTACCTACTTCGATGCGACCAACTATATGCAAGTGTATCTCCGCGGCGATCTCGAACAGGATGCGGATCTGATGTCGTTTATCGGCCACGAATGGCACGACTACAAGACGACGACCGATGCCTACGCTGGCTCGGAGCTTGGCAACTACGAGTACACGATCCGAAACTTCGAAAACGGGTTTCTGGTCCGGGTCGGTGTCGGCGACAGCGGCGTCTTCGTGACGACTGACGGGCTGAAGCTGAAAGATTTCGACTCACTCGTCGCCACAATCACTGAACTCCTCGAAAGCTGGGACTGAACTGAGATCAAGAATGAACGACTCTCGTCACACGTAAGTTACTGTGTACCGTTCGGTCTGCTAACGTGTCATCCCGGTGGCTTCAGGAACTCTGTGACCTTCCCGCGACCGCGGTCGGCTGGTGGCGACGAACGACAGCCACCAGTCCGGCCGAACACTGGCTCGTCTTAGCTGGGCTGCCAGCCGTACTGGGGATACTGTGGCTCCTCTCGCCAACCGATGGGCTCGCGTTTAGTTTGGCGGCTGATTCGGTATTTGAGAGCTCACGGACGCTGTCGACCGCCTTTACGGCCAACTACGTCCACGCTGGTGGTCGACACCTTGCTGATAACCTGCTCAACTTCTGGGTGACGCTGTTCGGCATCTACCCGCTGGTCGCAATTGCTGGCTGGCGGCAGGAGTTCCGCATCTCGATGGCGGTCTACCTCCTGATTGCTCCCTTTGGTATTGCGTGGCTAACGTTGGCTACGCTGGGTTCGATCACGAACCAGCCATCGATGGGGTTCTCCGGAATCACAGCCGCGTTTCTCGGCTTTCTCCCGGTCGTATTGGCGGCAGCCGTCTGCGAAACAACTGATGGTGAACTCGACACCGCATGGGCGGCAGTCCCGTTTCTGCTCTCGCTGGCGATTGTGTTTGCGGTTCCGTCGGTTTCGTACTTCCCGGTCCAGCCAGTCCTTGCGCTCGGATTGACGGTCTGTGGTGTGTCGGCGGCTGGCGCACTCTGGTGGATCGACCCACCCCACAAGCTTGGCGCGTACAACCGTCACCTCGATCCGGACCGTCGACTCGCCTTCCTGATCGGGTCGACGGTGTTCGTCTTCGGGGTCGCCGGCGCACTGCTGTTCGTCCGACCCGGAACCAATGTCTGGGGCCATCTGGCCGGGTATCTCGTCGGCTTTACGGTCCCGTATCTGGGCTTCGTAATCTGGCCAGTAGTGACAAACTCACTCCCAGACTGATTGGGTTCGGGCGTACTGTTGCTCGGCGGCCAGAATATCCCGGTCGAACTCCGCCTCATCCTCGCGGACGTTGGTGATGATGCGGACGGCTGTCTCGGGGGCGACGCCGCGGGCCGCTATGGCGATGATTGCGGCTGCTGCGGAGCGAATTGGGACATTGAGTGGGTTGCAACTGCTCGCTACGATGCCTGAGTAGACCTGTGGCAAAGGGGCCGTGCAGGTGTTATGATTACATCTCAATTGCGTCCAGCGTGAATAGCGTGTCTGCAACAGTATCGTGCTGCGGTTGGCAGCCGACACCAACCGTTCAGCGTACGACTGAACCAACGACCGAGGTTATTATGAGACCGCAAACTGAACGATTAGACGCAAATGCCAGGGAATTCGGTGTATGATTTCGTTATCTCTTCGTCGGTTCGGGTTGATATTTTGCAGCGACTAGCCGCAACTACGCAGCCGACGGATCAGCTCATCGACCACCTGGATGCGAGCACGTCGACGGTGTATACCGCACTCGCGGATTTGGAGCGTCGGGGAGTGGTTTTTGATGGAGACGCTGGCTGGACACTCACGGGACAAGGCCGTCTGGTGGTAGATCTCATCGAACGAAAAAAATCCACCGTTCAGACAATCAACTATGATCAGGAATACTGGGAGACCCACCGAACCGATCATCTTCCCCGAGAGTTTCGCCGTCGACTTCCTGAACTGGGGCAGTACGAAGTCGTTCGTTCCGAACCACCCACTGTTCGAGCACATGCCAGCGCAGTTGTCGACCTGCTTGAGCAAGCAGATAGCTGCCGTACTGCCGTGCCAATCCACGCTCCAGAGTATAGTGATGCGTTCCCGGATGATCCTGACTCTCGGCTTATTTTGCCACCGAGTGTTGTCGACCAGTTACAGGCGGACGTCGAGGCGGGAACCCGCGACCGGATTCGTGAGATCGACACAGCCCAGTACAGAGTGACAGATATTCAGTTTGGATTCACTGTTGCTGATTCGTATATGATGATGGCGCTCCGACCGATGACCCAGTCGCCGGTTGAGTCGGTGCTAATCTCCGAGGCAGAGTCCGCTATCCGCTGGGCCTCGGACCTCTACGAATCGCTCTGGCAGGATGCCGAACGCTTGGATTCGTATCTGAGTCGGGGATAATCAGTTTCGTGAGTGTGCTACTAACTGCTTTTGGGGTGTCGTTGCCCACGGCACCAGAACCAACCGAACAATATCAGATTTCATATGGATAAAAATATTTTTGCCACAATGAAACAATCCGGCAGAACAAAAAATTTTTTCTCCAAGATTCTTTGGGTTTTATTACCTGAACCATACACTCTGGGATATGGCTGAAACGACCACAGCGACAGGCGTACAGACATTCAGTACACCGGAGAATCCCGCTGGGTATCTTGCCGTCCTGACTGCACTCACGACTGGCATCTTGCATCTGTACCTCATTCCGGGGGCAACCGCGACTGCAGGTACTACTGGGGGCGTGTTGTTTGCACTCAACGGGACAGGATTCATCGGCGGGACGGTGCTGTATCTCTCGAAATACTGGCGGAAGGGACTGTTCCTTGTGGCAGCGATCTATGCGGTACTCTCGATTCTAGCAATGTTTATGGTACACGGATGGGGGATAGAAGCATTCTACAGAGGCGGCTCCCTCGCTCACTGGGCAGTAATAACAAAGACCGCGGAGTCGATCCTCGCCGTCTGTTCTCTCTACTTGTATTCGAATAGCTAGTCCCACCAGACACAACGCTGATGAATGACTCTCCACACTACGTTTGGGCCACCGCAGTTGTGACCGCGATTGCCGAATCACTGAATACGCAACCCACCACCAGAGTTAGTCCCAAAACGACTGCGTTCGGGCGTACTCGCGTTCCTGTTTAAGTAGATCCCGATAAAACTCCATTTCGTCTTCGCGGAACTTGCTGATAATCCGGGCGGCGTTGTGGGGGCCGACACCGCGGGCCGCCAGCGCGATCACGGCCTGTTTGCCGTGGCTCTGGACGAGGTTCGCAGCTTTATAAGCACGTCTCGTCTGTTTCTTCTGGTCGCCGTCCTTGTCATCCGCTCGGACTGCCGAGACGACCTCGTCGGCCCACGGATTGAGCGCGGCGACGCGTGTCGACCCACAGTCGGGGCACTCCGGCTGCTCGCGGATTCGCCGAACCTTTGTTGTATGATTCCAGTCTTTGCAGTGGCAACAACACAGCAGGACGCGGTCGTTCTGAATCCGGGTTTTGATCGCCTCGATCACGCTCGCGTCGGCCTTTTCAGGGACAAGTAGCTCCTGGCCACTCGGCCGCGAACTCGTCCCTATCGGTGTCTCATCGCCAATGAGAACGAGATCCAGTTCGCCCGACTGCAGTCGACTGAGCACGTCGGCCGTCGCGTCGACTGCCAGATCACGGTGAAAAATCTCCCGCAATGCTTCGTCGTACATCGGAGTGCCCTCCAGCGCATCCAGCAGTCGGTCGCCGCCGAATCGGTTCCGGCCCTGATACCGCTTCAGCGAGCCGAACTTGGCGGCCACCTGCGCAAGCGTGAATTTGAGTGTTTCCGAGTTCTTGAGTGCGAGTTCGAGATAGCTTTCGAGATGGTCGGGATCGGTCGACTGCAGAATATCTCGGAACACGCCGCCGTTGACGCCCTGTGGGACCTCGAAACTGATTCGGTAGGGGTCGACACTCATCCCAATCGAGGAGCCGGTTTGCTGGCCGACTAAGGCCGAGAGCAGTCGACCCAGCGTCTCGTTAATTTCGTGGCCGAACGCCGCGGTGACTCTGACTGTCCGCCCACGAGCCTCGATACAGAGTCGCTGGTCGGTTGGCATCGGAAATCCCGCCTCGACGTGGCGTTCGATGGGATCAAGCGCAGTCTCAAGGGTCGACTGGTTGGTTGGATACCGCCCGCAGAGATCGGCCGCGACTGTCGACGCTGTGGCCCCATGCTCGAACTGCGATCCAGCAATCCCCCGAATTTTACCCACCTCTTGGGCGACTGCGGCGGGGACTGGGATCTCTTGGCCGACCCACGAGGGCACCTCGCCTGCGGGGTCCTCGATGGGGGCGACGTTGACCCGGCTTCCCTCCTCGTCGGTGTCATTGATTCGCCACATCTCGCCGCGTTGGATGAACACCTCGCCCGGCGCGGCGAAGTTGATGACAAACCGCTCGTCGAGGGTGCCGACCTGTGTTCGGGAGGACATATCGTGGACCTCGTAGCTCTCCTCATCGGGAATCATCGAGAGGTTGGCGTAGTAGTACTGCCACGTCCCGCCCGACTTTTCGAGTTGGTCGGCGTCCTCGTTGAGCCAGCAGAGCCGATTGCTGTGAAGCTCTCGCACGACGGCCCGGAACTGGTCTTCGGTGAGGTCGTGGAACGGTTTGGCTCGCGTGACTGTCTGGTAGGCTCGCCGGGCACTTACTTCACCAAAATCCATCACGAGGCCGACGATCTGGTTGGCGACGACGTCGAGACTCCCGGTGTGGATTCCGGCTGGTTCGACCAGTCCCTCGCCTGCGCGGCGGGCGATGGCGAGCGATTCGAGCGTGTCGTCGGGATAGCTCGTGATGATCGTTCCGTGGGAGACCTGATCGTGGCGGTGGCCAGCGCGGCCGACCCGCTGAAGCAGGCGGGCGACCTCGCGGGGACTGCCGTACTGGACGACGTGGTCGACTCGGCCCACGTCGATCCCGAGTTCCATCGAGGACGTACAGACCAGCGCATCGAGATCCCCTGTTTTGAATCGGTCCTCGACGTCGACCCGAACGTCACGCGAGAGTGAGCCGTGGTGGACTTCGATTGGGTCGCCGAGCTTTTTGAATCGGGAGCCGAGTGCTTCGGCGGTCTGTCGAGTGTTGACGAAGACGAGCGTCGACTCGTGGGTCTCTACGATCTCACGGATCACTCGGACGTGGCTGGCGATTTCCTCGGTGGTTGCGAGTTTCCCCGCCAGCCGGTCGTCTGCGGTGGTGATCTCGGGCTGGGTGACGGTGAACTCTATTCGGCTGCCGACGTCGACCTCGACGATGGAGAAATCGCGGTCGGCGTCGGTCTCGCTTTCCGGCAACTCGTCGACACGGGAGCCAGTCAGAAACGCCGCCACCGCCTCGGGGTCGCCGACGGTCGCAGACAAGCCGATTCGCTGGAACGACCCCGAAAGCAGCCGTAGGCGTTCGAGGCCGACGGTCAGTTGGGCACCGCGCTTCGAGGCCGCGAGTTCGTGGACCTCGTCGACGACCACGTGCCGCACGTCTGAGAGCGCGACTCGCAACTTCGAGCCGCTCAACATTGCCTGCAGTGTTTCGGGCGTCGTCACCAGCACGTCGGGAGGATTGTTGGCCTGTTTCTGTCGCTGGTACTGGGTGGTGTCTCCGTGGCGGACATCGATCTCGATACCGAGTCGCTGGCCCCACCACTCCAGCCGCTGGCGCATATCCCGGTTCAGTGCGCGAAGCGGGGTGATATACAGGGCACAAAACCCCTCTGTCGACCCTTCGCGCTCGCGGTGTTGGACGATAGCATCGAAGACGGGCAGCATCGCGGTCTCGGTTTTCCCGGTGCCGGTTGGGGCGATGACCAGTGTGTTGCGACCCGAAGCAAGCGGCGGAATGGCTCGCCGCTGTGGCTCGGTGGGGGTTGAAAAACCGCGGTCAGAAAGCGCGGCTCGCACCGTCTCACCGAGATGAGAAAAGGCATCGACGCCCGACTCTGCGTCCGCAGAACTCATTGTTCAACCAAGCAGCGCGAGCGGATTAAGCACATCGCCCTCGTGGCTGGGAGAGTATAGATGACCACATTTGCGTCCGGCTCAGACCTGCTGGTAGGCACCCAATCGCGTCCCATCGAGTAGATATAGCTCTCCACTGCGAAGCGCGTCAGGGAGAAACGGAGCCAAGAATCCCGCTTCGTCGACATTGATCCATGTCCCTCCCGACCGGTCGTTGAACGCTGGCATGACGATGAGTTCGGGATCTGCCCACTCCAGCGCCTCGGGGTCACAGCCGACCCCCTTGGCAAGCACCGACCGGTCGAGTCGACCGCGGAGCCACGCCTTCTCGGTTCGGTAGCCACCCACGCTATCTTGGAGTTTGACGGTTGGATGTTCGTGGGCCATACAGATCACGTCGGCCGACAGCAGCGATTGGTCCGGCCACGTATGGCCATGGAACACGCCCACCAACCCTGTTTCCTCGGTGGCGAGCAGTCCACCCGACGGCGATAGGATGTCGACGCCATCGCGGTCGCCCCATACCTGATCAAGCCCTCCGTCGTGGTTGCCGGGGGCGACGGTAATCGGTACCCCCAAATCCTCGACGACCACCGAGTACAGCGCGTCGAGTTCCTCGCGCTCGACCTGCTCGACAGTACCGATTCGGTGGCCGAGATCACCGAGAATCACCAGTCGGTCGACGCCGGTCTCGTTGACCAGAGTCTGCAGACGCTGTCGACGCTCCGCGCCGTTGCTCGGGAGTTCGACACCACGTTCGTAGCGAAGTCCAGCCTCGATTCCGGCGTGGTAGTCACCGACTACTAGTGCCTGCTCGTCTCCGAGGTCGACCGTCGCGGCCGGGGCGTTGGGAACCGGCTCGACACGGGGTCGGGAGCCGAGGCCCATCAGATCGCCTTCAGGACTCCGTCACCCGGCTCGTAACACCGGCCGCCCATCAGCGCGTCGGCGATGGCCCCCTCGACGGCTTCCTCGTCGACGCCGTAGGTGTCGACGATCTCGGTCACGAGGTCTGCACGGTCGACGCCGTCGCCGTCGTCCAAATCGGCCATCGTCTCGACGACTGTCTCTTCGAGGTCAATCTCCTCAGCTGGTGGCTCGTCGGCTTCGGCGTCCGCCGAACTGTCGTCCGAGGCGTCGACCGCCGGTGATTCAGCAGCCGCTTCTGTGTTTGGCTCCACTGCAGGCGCGTCATCAGTGACGGGTTCGGTAGTCGTGGACTCGTCGTTATCGAACTCGTCCAACCCGTCGTCGAACTCCCCAAGCGTCTCTTCGTCGTCAGTTGTCTCTGTCTCTGCGGTGGCTGACTCTTCAGCCTGAGACTGCTCGGCCTGCTCGGCCTGCTCAGCGAGTTCGTCGACATCCGGCACGTCGATGTCGGCCTCGCCAGCCGGGTCGACGTCGTTACCGCTGGAGAACCCGGTGTCGAAATCTGATTCGAGTTCCTCGCGTTCTTGCTCGTCGAGTTGGTACATTCCGGTCTCCTCGGAAGCACCCTCGTCAGCAGACTCCTCGGCGGCCGGTTCAATGGCATCGTCACCGGCCGGAGCCACTGTCCCGGCGTCCGCATCTGGATCTGACGCCCCGTTTGCGGCTTCCGTATCCGGCTCTGCTGCCTCGATGCTGTCTCCCGTCTCAGTCGACTCGGTCGACGTCTCGTGGTCGGCTGGATCAGTAGCCGACGTATCCGACGATTCGGCTGCCGCTTCGGTAGTCGATGTCTCGGATGTATCTGCAGTCGCTGTGTCGGCTGACTCCGAGGCTGTCGTCGGTTCCGCGTCGGCTGGCTCCTCTGTTGAGGCTGACTCTGAAGCAGATTCCGCCGCTGACTCGGAGGCAGGCTCCGGCTCTAGCCCTGGCTCCGAAGCTGGCTCGGCAGCGAGATCGATGTCGACGTCTGGGACCGCGCCGAGACCCGTCTCGCCGCCCTCGTTGGGTGCGATATCCAGCGCGCGTACCTCCTCGCGCTCGTCGGCAACGAGTTCGAGCGCGTCGATAGCGACCTGCCGCAGTGCATCGAGATATGCCGTCGTCGTCCCGTAATGGTCGAGTGCGCGCGGAATGCCCACCGCTAGCGAGTCGTCGACACCGGCCTCGCTGAGGGCGGCCTGTAGCTTGTCGCCCCGCAGCGAGGAGTCAAGCGCGGCCGCACAGACCGCAATTCGGTGGAGCGTCGCTTCGGCCGCCGAGACCACCCATCGGTCGCGGGTGTCGCTGTCGACCTCGCTGAGGCTCTCCGGCCGAACCGAGGTGAACACCCGGTCGGAGTCCTCCGGCTCGAAGGTTCGAGCTTTGCCAGTGATCGCCACGAACGCTGGTGGGGTGGTCTGGTCGAGGAACGCCTGTGCTGGGGGTTGATACTGGCCAGCGTAGGTGACGAACGCGCCGGTTGGGTCGACAATCCGCCCCCGAAGCGTGTCCTCGTTGATCGATTCGACCTCGGTCAGCACCCCGACTGCGAACAGTCGGTTGACCCGAAGGCCGGTCGGCGTAACAACGAAGTTCGGCGCGCGCTCCTCGTCGCTCTCGGAGTACGACAGCGAGGCGTCGTCGAACTCCGCAGCAAATAGTCGGTAGGCGACCTCGCGTCGCCCCGGTCCGGAATCTCCCTCGGCGCTCATTGGCGCACCTCCGCGAGCGCGGCCGTCGCAAGCGCGGCCGGATCCTCGCCGGCCACCTCGAACTCCTCGACGTTAAGATTCGCCCCGTACTCGTCGACTGACAACGAGCCGCGAACTCGATAGGCCCGACCCACCAGTTGGCTCCGAATCGTCTCGGCGACGACCTCCTTGTCCATCGCCTCACGGGCGGCCTCCTTGGCGTCGTCGACGTCGCCGCCGTAGATCTCCTCGGTCAGCTCCGAGCCGATAATCGCCGTGACGGTGTCGGTGCCGTCGTCGAGAATGGCCTTGATTCGCAGGTCGTCCTCACCGTCGACCGTTCCGTGAGTCCGACACTGGTCGTTCTGGATGACGCGGCCACACTCGGGACAGCGTTCGATTAGCCCGGAGCCATCCCGGACTTCGAGGACATTTCCGACGACCTCGACGTCGAACAGCCCGCCGCTGTCGACCGTCTCGGCCAGCGAGAGCCGTGGAGCGGAGTCGGAGACCGTCACCGGCTCCGAGAGCGGCTCGACAGTCGAGAACTCCGAGAGATTCACCGACGGCGAGCCGCGGAACTCCCGGACGTACACGTCCTCGATTCGGAGATTCGCTCCTGCTTCGAGATCCGGATGCGGGTCCCAGTCGGTGAACGGGAGTCGGGCGGTTTCGTCGGCGACGACACCTGAGAGAATAGTCGTCTCACCGTCTCTCCCGTCAATCGTTCGGGATTCGACCTCTTGGACTCGGACCTCGACGTTTCGCCCCCGGTCGCCCGGTTTGAGATCGATCAGATCGCTGTCGCCACCGATGGGCTGGTCGACCGCGACCTCTTCGTCGGCCATCGACACTGACGTCGACTGGCCGAGGTTGAGTTCGGGATGACCGTCCCACTCGCGGACGCCGGCGTTGCCGATGACGAGCGAATCGCCCGCCTCGAAGCCGAAATCCTGCCACGCGGTGTAGGAAATCGTCCCCGACGAGTCGGCGAGTTTCCCCTCTCGGATCGTGACGTCCTCACCCTGATACCGGATCGTCCGCGTTCCCTGTGTGAGGACTCTGACGGTGACGTTCACCGAATCCTGTGTCGTCGATATTGACTCGATATCGAGGGTTTCAGGTGTCGACGACCCACCGCTGGCTCCGCCGTGTTTCCGGCGGACGCTCTGGGCGGCCTCCTCCAGTGGCACGTCGAACTCCAGCAACGATTCCAGATCCGCTTTGACCTCCTGTTTGGTGACACCGAGAGCGGAGGCAAGCTCCTCGGCTTTGTTATCTACGTCCATCATCTCTCCGTTGGTCAGCCGACAATAAAAACTGTTTGCGCCGAGCGGGGGTCTGGACGGGCGAACTCGGGGAACTGATAAGTGGGTTGCTCACCCACATTGGGTATGAGCGATTCCGAGACGGTCGACGAGGAGCCGGAGTTCGAGTACACGACTCGCATCGAAGATGGTCTCACTGTCATCGACGTGACCGGAAACCACGATGTCGCGTTCGTCATTCAGTCTGACAGCGGCGAGCGTATCTATTTCCCGCCGGAAGAGATGTCGAACAAATCGAAAGACGAACGCGACAGTCCCTACCAGAGCCGCGATAGTCCGTATCAGTCCGACAGCCCATACCAGTCGGCCGACAGCCCGTACCAGCCAAGCGACGACCCCGAAGTGAGCACTCGCGGCGTCAGCGAAACCCGAACCGGGTTCCGTATCACCCACCCGGAGCCAGCCTCCGAAATTACGCTGTTCCGTGAATCGGTCGCTGCAGTCGACGCGTAACCTGAGAGCGGCGGCACGCGAGGATCTGCGATCCAACTGGGCCGAAACGGTATGAAAAGCTGTGAGTAGAGGCCTCACCCGTCGTCGGTTCCGACTACGTTAGTCGTGTTTTTCGTACTTCTTTTTGTACTCCTCGTATTTCGCCTTGTGTTCTTTCATCCGTTTTTTGAGTTCCTTTTTATTGTCTGGCTCTGGCGGTTCCGGCGGCTCGGGTGGTTCTGGCGGTACCTCCGCACAGGGGGCGTCAGTCGCCTGAATGTTTCCAGCGAAGAGGGTTTCATCCTCGAACACGATCTCGATACTCGATGGATCGAAATCACCAGGAAGTGCGATTACACCCACACCGTCAGCGTCGACTATCACATCGTAAGTCGTTGAAATATCACCGACAAACTCAACGGTGACAAAGAGTGTCTCACCAGTTTCGATGTTGTCGGTCGTAATCGTGATCTCTTCACAAGTCACGTCGATGGCATCGATGAGGGGGTCTTCGGGCTCAGGTGGCTCGGGCGGCTCGTCGGTACAGGGGGCATCTTCGGCGACGATATCTTGCTCACCGAGCACGCTATCCCCGAACGAGAGTACGAAGAAGGTCGGATTGAGATCACCGGGGAGGTCGAATGTGGCTGTATCGTCTTCAACCGTCGCCTCGAAGGTTTCCTCTGACTCCACGCTATCCTGATCGAGGAACGTGACCGTCGCTGTCAGTGTCTCGTCGTCATCGATGTTTTCGGTTTCGACAGTGAGTTCCTCGCAGGTCACCTCGAAGTCGACCAGTGCGGGCGTCGGATCGCCACCACACGAATAAAACGTCGCGTTACTGATGTCGGGCGACCCCGGTGGAAGACAGAACGTCGTGTTGTCATCAACCGATGCTAAATAGCAGTTCAACCCTGCTTTGAGGGTGATGTAATCGGCACCGTCCGGGATCTCATCCGGCGTGAAACACTGGCCGGTTAGTCCGGTAAAAAGCGGATTGAGTGGGTTTACCTCCTCGTCACATTCGGCCTCAACGCACGCAATACATTGTTGATCTTGTGGCCCCGGATTGAAGAACCCACAAAATTCGGCGACAGTCGCCTCGTCGTTGACATCTTGGGGCGATTCTTGTTGTGCACTGGTCGATTTCGCCGCGAATCCACCGAGTCCAGCGACCGCACCAGCGGTAGTAACGCCCTTGACATATGTTCGACGGTAGATTCCAGCATCGTCTGATCCATCTGTTGTCATAATGCAGTTCCCAGATTACTACCGAATAGTATTGTAATAGTGACATAAAAACCTCAAATAATTTTAAATATTAATACTTACACAACTAGGCATATACTAGAGCTACTATTGTTGATCCCACAGAAACCATCATGGCCGCCGGTTCCAGCTCTGTGCTGTTAGATGATCGTTACAGACAGTAATCGATGTATACCGTTGTTAGATTAGTTGAACGTGACTAGTCAGTCGAATGCAGTGTTGTAGACCGCAAGCAAGTCGTCGGCGACCTCGTCCCACGTTCGCGGCTCGTACTGTGGCGGCCCCTCGCGGGCGAGTGCTTCGTCGATCCCACGAGCAATCGAATTCGAGTCGGTCGTCACCTCGACGAGACAGCCGTCTGGGAGTGTCTCTCGGACACCGCTTTCGGTGGCGACGACCTGTGCGCCCGCTGCGAGTGCTTCGGTGATCGTGAGACCGAACGGCTCGGCCCGCGACGGCGAGATGAACACGTCAGCGGCCGCGTAGTAGTCACCGAGCTTTTCTTCCGGAATGTAGCCCGCAAACTTCACGCGGTCTTCGATCCCGAGCAGTTTTGAAAACATCTTCAGGTGGTCGGTCTGGTGGCCGCTGCCGCCGAGAACAAGCGTCGCATCCGTATTCTGGACCTTGTTCATTGCATACAGCAGATGACTGATCCCCTTCTGGTCGGTGTGTCGACCGACGAAAAACAGCATTGGCCCTTCGATGCCGAGATCGGCCTTCACATTAAAGCCGGTCGTCTCAAGCGATGAAAACCCATTGTGGACGACGTGTGAGTCAGCATCGTACAGGTCGAGGACGTTCTGTCGGGTGATGTCGCTGACCGAAATCAGGATATCGGACTGGTTTGCGACACGGCGTTCGGTTTCGACTTCCCGTTCTGGGGGATTGATGTTGCGGTCACTGGACAGCGAGTGGAACGCCGACACCCACGTGGCGTCGGTTTCGCGTTTGGCCCGGAGTCCCGGCCCATAGCCGAACCAGTCGTTGGTGTGGGCGATGTCGGCGTCTTCGGCGAGTTCGACGAACTTGTCGCTCATTCGACCAACGCGGGTGATGATGTCACTGTCGCCGGTTGGGGCGCTATGAATACCCTCCCGATCAGTCGGAGCATACTCCTCGGGGAGCAAGAGCTGCATATCTACGTCCTTTGCTTCGAAAGCTTCGAACACTTCACCGACCCACGTGTCGAGACCGCCGGTGACGTTCGGTGGAAACCCCCAGCCAAGCATGAGTATGCGCGGAGTCATACTGTTTGATTCGCTCAGCCCCCACTTATCAGTTGGCCCGTTTGAGCTGTGAAATCGTTGCCACATTCCCATGTGGCCGACAGCCACCCCCGTCGACCGGACCAAAACGCCGATACCTCCGCCGTCTCATTCCACCGCATGGATGTCGTTATCAACGCCGCGATGAGCGTCGACGGTAAACTCTCGTCGCGTCGCCGCGAACAAATAAAGATCAGCGGCCCCGAAGACTTCGACCGCGTCGACCGCATCCGGGCCGACGTCGACGGCGTCGTGGTCGGAATCGGGACCGTCCTAGCCGATAATCCGCATCTTACGCTCGATGATCCCGAGCGACGCCAACGGCGACGCGACACCGGTCGATCCAGCGATCCCGCACGCGTGGTGGTTGACTCCCGTGGCCGCACGCCACCCGAGGGGCGGATCTGTGACGACGCCGCCGAAACCTACGTACTCGTCTCTGATGCTGCCCCCGAGGAACGCCGACACGCGCTCCGGGAGGCCGGAGCCGAACTGATCGTCGCCGGAGCACAACGGGTCGACCTCCCAATGGCGTTCGACCAGCTCGAAAAACGTGGTATAGACCGCCTACTGATCGAAGGTGGTGGCGAGCTGATCTTTTCAGTTATTGAGACCGATCTTGTAGACGAACTGACCGTGTTTGTGGGATCGCTCGTCATCGGCGGCCGTGATGCGCCAACACTCGCCGACGGCGAGGGGTTCGTCACGAATTTCTCCTCGCTCTCACTGGAAACTGTCGAACAGGTCGACGGTGGCGTTGTTCTCAGCTATATAGTCGATGATTAAATAATATTCTTTTGATAGTGTCATCTGAGTGAGAGGGGGAGGGGGTTGTGCGAGCTACTGACACATTCCTGCAACTGTTATACCATTTGACCTCGTAGAAACATGTATGAGTACCACAACTGCTTCCGAGCCGATTCACGTCGAGGATGAGAGCCATTTCGAGGAACTCATCGAGTCACATGGGGTTGTCCTCGTCGACTACTACGCCGACTGGTGTGGTCCCTGCAAGATGCTGGAGCCGACCGTCAAGGAGATCGCCGCCGAGACCGAGGCCGCGGTGCTCAAAGTAGATATCGACGAACTCCAGGAGTTCGCCAGCGCGAAAGGGATCCGAAGCGTTCCCACCCTTGAGTTCTACCACAACGGCGAATCAGTCGACCGCGTGATCGGTGTCCAAGACAAAGACGACCTGCTCAACGCGCTCGACGAAATTACCGGCTAAGGCGCTCGGACGCCATTCCGACTCTCCAAACCAACGATTCTTTTTGTGGACGTAGTGACCAACGGTAGTGCTCTTGCTGTGGCCGTGAAAATGGAGACTACAATTGGAGCGACGCTGACCTACGCTACCTGTTTAAAATCCAACCGATGTCCGGTGATCGCTTCGTGGTCGACCGCCTGTTGTTTGGCTGTCGAGGCACTCTCGACTAGTTGTTCTTTTGAACAGTCACGACAGACGAGGTGATACATGCTGGACTCAGACATTACGCATCAAGTCGTTGTTGGATTGTTTAGTTACGAACCGAATGTTCCATTGTAGGGACTGCCTACTGACCGGGAGTTGCTCACTCAGTGTTCCAAAACTGTGTGAACTGACTGCCGAGAAACTCCGGCGTCAGTCGACTGAACTCCCGTTGTTCTTGGGCAGCGAAAAACGGCGCGACGGACCGGGGTCGGTCAGGGAGATACCGCTCGCCGACCAGCACCCGAACCCCTCGCTCGTCGGGGCCGCGAAGCACGCGTCCGATGGCCTGTCGGACCTGTCGGACCGCGGGGATAGTCAGTGCATACGTGAACGCGTTGTCAGTGCCGAATCGGTCGCCGTAGGCGTGTCTGACTGCCTGCACACGGGGAGAGCCGATGTTGACAAGCGGGACGCCGAAGACCGCACACGTGTGGAGTTTCTCGCCGGCGTAGTCGACGCCTTCGGTCAGCGTCCCCCGAGTACTCGTGACCAGCACCGCATGCTCGCCACTGAAAAACTGCTCTTTGAGGCGCTGGGTTTCCTCGTGGCTTGAGGAACTGTCGAGGACGACGGGTTTGTCGACTTCCTTGCGGAGCCGACCGGCGGCCCATTTGGCTTCGGCGTAGTTGGGATACGACAGCAGAATGTTGCCGTGGCTCCGGGCAATCTCCCGGGCGACGTAGGCGTAGCGCTCTCTGGTCTCGTTGTGGTTGTCTGAGGTTGGTTGGCCCCGATTGCGGGCGGTAAACGGCATCACGTCGACCACCCAACTTTCGCGGTTGGCTGCCGGAAACTGCAGCTCGTAGCTCCGGCGGTCGACCCGTCGTTTGGCTCCGTCATCATCTGTGGACGTCCTCGTCGACAGCGATTCAAGCCCGCTGACAGTCTCAAAAATCGAAATTGGCTCAAGGGTCGCACTCATCAGGATGCCGCCGCCGAACTCTCCGAGGATGTCACGGACCTGCTCGGAGGGGATACAGTTGTACATCACCAGCGAGGCGTTGTAGGCGTTAAACCACGGATACTCCGGGTTTCGGTAGTCCAGATCCGTGGGTTCGAGCGTGATCTCCCGAAAGAACTCGGTGTGGTCACGCTGCCACCACTGACTGAACCGGACCCCGGTGGCCGTACAGACACAGTCACGGTTGATCCCCTGCTGGCTCAGTGTGTCCTCGACAGCGCTGCCAACAGCGCCGAGTGTGCGGAAAAAGTCACCAGTGTAGCCTGCTTGTTCTTCGGCCCACACCGTGAAGGCGTCTCGCTCGTCGGAATCGGGTTCACGGAGTTCGAGTTCGAGGGTTTCGTCAGGCAGGGCCTCATCAATAAAGCCGGTGCCGTAGCGCTCGAAGCGGTCGGTGAGTTCTGTTTCGACATACTCATCGAGCCACTGAATCGCCTCGCCGTAGAACTGGTGGGCCTGTTCGACCGCCTCGTACGGCACGTCGTGGTCGGCGAGATGCGACTCGATGAGTTCCTTGTTGTCAGGATGCTGTCGGGCGCGTTCGAGCAGTGTCTGGAGGTCCTGTTGGGCCTGTTTGAGCGTTACCCGGCCCATGGTCTCGCTGAGCAGATCCCTGACGCGCTCTTCGAGCCGGTGGGCCTCGTCGACGATCACGAGCGTCCGCTCGTCGAGGATCGACTCGGTGAGATGGCGCGTCTGACTGTCAAATAAGTGATTATAGTTGCCGACTACGATCTCCGCATTTTCTAGTAGGACGCTCATAACCCGGTGCGGACAGGTGCCAGCCTCAACTGCGGCGGGGAGAAAATCGTCCGTCGAGAGGACGTGGTCGACGCCCTGTTCGAAGCCGACCGGCGAGCCGGTGTCACGGGCATACCAGTCGGCCTCGAACGGACAGTACAGCGGCGTGCTCTCGCTATCGGTGAACTCCGCAGGGGTGGCTGGCTGTGCGGTCCCGTACGGCGCGGTCGCGCCGGCGGTCCGAAGCGGTTCGTCGTCGCTGGCGGCCTGATCTTGGCGCGCAGTCTCCACGAGGCTGCGGGCTCGGTCGGTGTCCCACCACTGCTCGGCGTCGTCAGTGGTTCCCTCGATAATCGCCGCTGGCTCGGGGTCTGTTTCTGGAGTGGTTGTTGATGAGTCGACGGCTGTCGACCCGCCGCTGTCGCCTCGGTGGCCGCCGGAATCGTCCTCACGGACGAGATCTGCGGTCGTCTCCCGCAGCTCCTCACACCGAGTTTGGACGCTGGTGTCGTCGGGAAATACACCTTCGCGCCCGTAGGGGCAGAGATCCGATTTCCCGACGAGGCTGACACCCGAAAGCGGCTCGTCGAGACCGCGGTTGATCGTTCGGAGGTCTTCGATGAACTGCTGGCGTTGCTGTTTGACCGGCGTCGCTATCACGACGTTCTCGAAGCGGTCGGTCTCCCGGAGCAGAAACGCCGCCGCGGTAAGGGCGGCCATCGTTTTGCCGGTCCCGCAGGGACCCTCCATCGCGAGATATCCCTCTCGGCGGACGGTTTCGATTGCGGCCTCGATGGCGTCGGCTTGGTTCTCGTAGGGACGCTCGAAGCCGAAATACTGCTCCCAGCCCGGGCTCTCGTCGGTCGACACGTTCACTGGCTCTCCTCCGTGACCGCATTTATATCCTCGGTGTTCCCACCTGCCCGCGGTGAGAAAACACAAAACATACATCCGAAAATAATTTATGTATGAATGACATAAATAGATTCAATGACGCTGATTTGGAGTTAAATTAGGGAACCATATGCCGATGTGGTTGATCGAGACCCGATAATATTAAATAACAGTTTCCATATTATACTATACTATAGATGAACTCGAATTTACTCGAACAAGACATTAACGATATCCTACAGACAGTGCTCACTGAAGCGACGGATGATCTGCTACTGATTGACCCGACCGAAGGGGCAATTCAGGCACTGGTCGACGTCGCCACCGGATTCGATGGTGAGCTCCCCACGATTCGGATGCTCGCAGAGGAACGTCCACTCAAGGAGACGATGGAAGACTTTCTGGTTGCGAGTCGCGCTGCCGACCTGATCGACGCTGGTCAGTTGTCGATCCGGACGCTCGATGATCCGGCGGCTAACTCGCTGCTTATTTCGGGAGCGTCAGTGTTGGCACTCGTCGCGGCTGGCGACCGGATCGCCGCACTGACGACTGATGACAGCGAATTCGTCGAGAGCGCCCGAGACAGCTACGACGACCAGTGGGAGGCCGCCGAGCCATTCCGCCTCCGAACGCCGCCGATCACGCGCGTTCGGGAGACGCTGGCCGCCGATATCAGCGAGGCCGCCCGCGAGGATTTCGATGCAGTGCTGGCCAAACTTGATACGGCTCGCGGCGACGGCAACGGGCTCGATGAAGTAACGATTTCGCTACTGGTCGCAGCGAGAAACGAGGTCCTCCTCTACGATATCTCCAAATGGGGCGAAGATGTCGGCATCGCCAGCAAGGCGACCTTCTCGCGGACCAAAACCAGACTCGAAGACATGGGGCTTATCGCGACCGAAAAGGTTCCCATCGATGTCGGTCGACCACGGCTCCGACTCCAACTCGGCGACGACCGACTCCGAGAGGCCGAGGCAAGCGAACTGGCTGGCGTTAGTCAGGACCTACTCGACTGAACGCAGTCGTTGAGCCATCGCCGTGTTATTTTACCTCCCACCCGCAGTGTGAGCTATGGAACTTGGTCTCGTTGGCAGCGGTCCCGCTGTCGAGGCGCTCACCGCGGCCTGTACTGATGTCGACCTCTCGGTCGACCGGATTGCGCCGTCGGCGCTTGGTTCGACGGCGGATGGAACGACACAGCCCGACATCGGGGCGGTCGTCGCACCCACCGGTGCAGACGTCTTTTCGGCCGCCTCGGCCGTCTTTGACCGATGGGTTGCGGTCGAAATCGGCGGCGTTGGTGGGTTCCCACTGGCCGACGTCGACGCAACAGTCTCGCTGTATGAACCCGGCACGGCCTGTTATGGGTGCCTCCGCGCCCGCGTTGCAGCCAATCAGGAGGAGCGTTCTGACGCACAACCCAGCGGCTCCCGGAGTGAGGTTCGGTTAGCGGGGGCGGTCGCCGGAGCCGAACTGATCGATCTGGTATCGGGGTCGACCACTGGTGGCCGACTTATCGAACTCCCCTGGCAAGAGCGCAGTTTTCTGCCAGTGCCGGATTGTGAGTGTGAGACGCCCGGTCCCGACCGCTCGCTTCGGCTTTCCCATCGGTCGGTGAACGTCGACGCCTCGCTGTCGCGAGCCGAACGGGCAGTCGACGACCGTGTAGGCCTTCTCAGTCAGGTTGGCGAGCGCGAGTCGTTCCCGGTTCCCTACTACATTGCAACGACAGCCGACACGGCCGGCTTCAGTGATGTCGCGGCCGCCCAGTTGGCCGCTGGCGTCGACCGCGACTGGGACCGGGCGTATATGAAGGCCATCGGCGAGGGCCTCGAACGCTACAGCGCAGGCGTCTATCGGCGCTCGAAACTCGATGGCGGCTCAGAACGAACCCGCAAGCGGCCGGTCTCGCCCAGCCGGTTCGTCCGCCCCGAGAGCTTCGAGACCCCGGACCCCGAACAACGGATCGAGTGGATCGAGGGGTGTGATCTGGCGAGTGACGAGCCCGTTTCCCTGCCGGCGGAGTTCGTCTGCTTTCCGCCGCCGAGTCGACGGTATCGGCCACCGATCACGACCGGGCTCGGCCTCGGGAACTCGACGGTCGAGGCCGTCCTCTCGGGACTGTACGAAGTCATCGAGCGGGACGGGACGATGCTGGCGTGGTATTCGAGTTTCGAGCCGTTGGGCCTCGCGGTCGACGACGAAGCCTTCGCGGAGCTAACGAGACGAGCCAGCGCGGAGTCGCTCACCGTCACGCCGTTGCTCGTCACGCAGGATATCGACGTTCCCGTGATTGCGGTCGCGGTCCACCGCGAGGGTGAGTGGCCACAGTTTGCGGTCGGCTCGGCCGCAGGGCTCGATCCGACCGCCGCCGCCCGGTCGGCGCTCGCCGAAGCGCTCCAAAACTGGATGGAGCTTCGGGCGATGGGTCCCGACGACGCCAGCCAGCAGGGCGGTGCCATTGGGAAGTACGCCTCGTTCCCGGCGGCCGCCCAGGAGTTCGTCAAAACCGAGAGCCGCATTCCGGTCGACTCCCTTGGTAGCCCGGGCCTAACGGGCACAGAAGAACTGGATGCGGTCGTCGACAGCGTGGCGGCCGTGGGCCTCGATGCATACGCCTCGCGGCTCACGACGCGGGATGTAGAACACCTCGGCTTCGAGGCAGTACGGGCAGTGATCCCGGCCGCACAACCACTGTTTACCGGCGATCCGTACTTCGGCGACCGTCTGCAGGAAGTGCCTCGGTCGCTCGGCTTTGAGCCACAACGCGACCGCCCGTACCATCCGTATCCGTAGCTATGACGAGTCGCCGTCGGTTGCGGTCGACCCATCCGATTGTGGTCTCTCATCGGATGACGGGATCGAGCCACCGAATTCCCCGTCAGTCGGCGAAGATACGGGGTCGGCCGGGCTGGTCGATTCGGTGGTTGGCTCGGTCGACTCCGCGTCTCCAGCGGCATCCGGTGAGACGGGGTCGGTGGCTGCTGTGGCGGCAGCCTCGCGGATTGCGACCTGCGCCTCGCCGCTGTTGTCGTCGAAGACGAGCTGTTGGTGTGGGTAGGCCATCTCGACGGTCGCGTCGGCGGCGGCGAACGCCTCTCGAATCTTGGTGCGGACCTCGGAGTGAACGGTAGCGATCTTGTACGGTTTCGTCACCCAGTAGCGGAGCCGAAGTAAGATTCCGTTATCGGCGTAATCAGCGATAAGACAGCCCGGATTGGCGGGATACCGTGCGCTCCCGACCCGGATATCGGGACCGCCCTGAATTACATCGGTGGTGTCTCTGGCCGCCCGCTCCATCAGTCGACGGGCCTCAGGAATGTCGGACTCGTAGGTGACCAGTACGTCCAGCGAGAGTCGGGTTCGTTCGTCCTCGGCGGAGTAGTTGGTCACGTCCCGCTCGCGGATGTTCCCGTTCGGAATCACCAGAAAGGTGTTATCGAGGGTGAACATCTTCGTGTATCGGATCGTGATATCGTCGACGAAGCCGCGGGTCTCGTCGTCGAGTTCGATCATATCGCCGATCTCGAAGGGCTGGTCGGCCAGCACGAAAAACCCGTTAAGGATGTTGCCGACGATGGGCGCGAGGATAATACCGACGACGGCCGAAAAGACCGTCACCGAGAGGACGATATCACCGATTCGAAGTCCGACCAGCGAGCCAGCCACGATGATCGAGCCGCCGATAGTGAGGCCGCGAACCCCGCCGAGGACGGTCTGGGCAACGCTCTGTCGGGTAAACCGGCGGGCGATGGGTCGACCCAACAGCCGCACCAGTAGTTTCGAGAGCCAGATACCGGCCGCGACCACAAGCAGGGCCATCAGCAGTCGGTGGCCCGGGAACTGGAGCCAGCCGGGCAGTAGCTGTGCCAACGCGTCAGCTTCGGTCTCTCCCGAAGTCGTCTGTAGCAACTGCCCGAAGCGGATCATACAGTGACGTTATGGGCTGCCTGAAAAAGGGTTTCTCCCTGTCTATCGAGGGCTCGAAGATACAGAATTACGGAACAGGGTGCAACTCAAAGTATAGTAACTTACAAACCTACTGGCTCGCCACGGAGTAGTATGGCAGATGACCTCCGACAGACGCTGGATGCGGTCGGCGACCGGTTTAATTTGGGCGACTACGAGATCGATGCCTATCTGGCCGTCTTGGAACACGGCCAGCTCACTGCCAGTGAGATCGCTGACCGAACCGACATCCCACAGCCACGAGTGTACGACACCGTGCGGAGCCTTTCCGACAGACAGCTCGTCGAACTCCGGGAGTCGCGACCGATGCAGGTTGTCGCCATCGATCCCGAAGACGCCTTCGGTGAGATCCAGTCGTCGTTCACCGAGATGGTCGACGAACTCACCGCCCGCTATACGGCTCCGACGCGGGAAACGGAGGCCGTGTCGCTGGTGAAATCCCGGTCGACGATCATCCGACATCTCCGGGAGTGTATCGAGTCGGCGGAGTTCGAACTCGCCCTGTCGCTGACCCCGGAGCTACTGACGCAGTTCGCCGAGGACCTCCAGCGACAGATCGCAAACGGTGTCAGCATCGACCTGCTGCTCACCCCGGCCACCGCGGCCCCCGATCCCGAGACGTTCGACTACCTTTCGGTCGCAACCACGGTTCGGGCCCGTCGCGGCATCACGACACCCGTATTGGCGGTTGCCGATGGCGAACACTCGGTGTATGCGACCCAAGACGCCCTCCGAGACGATCAGGACCGGTACGGCGTGATTTTCAACCGTTCGGCGCTCGGCTTCCTGATCTCGGGGTTCTTTGGCACGGTGCTGTGGACCACCGCAGAAACACTCGCCGTCAACGGGACGGAACGACCCTTCCCCCGCCGGTATGCATCGATCCGCCGAGCGGTCAAAGACATCCGAGAACTCGGCGGCGATTTCTACGCCACCGTCGAGGGTCGGGACATCGAAACCGGCGAGCCACGCATCTGCGCCGGCAAGATCGTCGACCTCGCCTTCCAAGACTCCGAGGAGATCGCCGCACTGACCGTCGACACCGAGTCAGGGCCGGTCGAGATCGGTGGTCTCGTCGCCGCACTCGAAGACGTCGAGGGCCAAGAGATCCACATCGGCCGCGAAAGCCCACCCGAAATCTGAGCGGCGGTAGCCACCGGCTACTAGCAGCGTAGGGGCCAAACGACGAGTTCGGCTGACAGTCAGGATAATCAGAACAATTACCTAGGCTGCAGTGTGTTGTATTATTTATGAAGGACTCGGTTCGAATCCTCCACGTCGACGACGAGTCGTCATTTTTGGATCTCACTGCGGAGTTCCTCTCTCAGGAAGACGACCGCTTCGAGATCACAACCGAGACGAGTCCGGCCGATGGGCTCGACCGGCTTGCAGACGAGGCGTTCGACTGTGTCGTGAGCGACTACCAGATGCCGTCGACGACGGGAATCGAGTTTCTCGAAGCCGTTCGGGAGTCGTATCCCTCGCTCCCATTTATTTTGTTTACCGGCGAGGGCTCCGAAAAAGTCGCCAGCGACGCGATCTCGTCGGGTGCGACCGACTATCTCCAGAAACAGACCGGCACCGAGCAGTACCAACTGCTTGCCAACCGCATCACCAACGCCGTCGAAAGCTACCAAACCCAGCGGGAACTCGAACAGTACCAGTTGCTGGTTGAGGCGGTCGGCGACCCGATGTATATTCTCGACAGCGAGGGATCGGTCACCCTTGCCAACGAGGCTCTAGCCGAGATGCTCGGCTGTGATCGGGAGATCGCACACCGGATGCATGCTGATGACTTTTTAGTAGAGGGTGGCTACCGGACCGAGAGCGACCGGTTGGACGAGATTCTGGTCGATCCGACCGTCGACTGGTCGACCTACGAGGCGTGTGTCGAAACAACCGATGGAACGGAGATCCCGACCGAAATCAATATCGCTCCCGTGGCCAGTGGGACCGACAGCTACGCGGCAAGCGTCGGGGTTGTGCGGGATATTTCCGCCCGAAAACGGCGGGAACGCCGGCTCGAAGCACTCCATACGACGACCAGAACGCTGATCGACGCCACCAGCTTCGAGGAGATCGTCGATATCGGTCTTTCAGCCGCCGAGGACGTCCTAGAACTGGAGCTTGCGTCGTTTTATGCACCGCCGGCCGAAAACGCGGATCTGCTCGTTCCGATAGCGTCGACCGAACAGACCGAACAGCTGTTTGGGACGATTCCATCGATGGAACGTGAAGAGGGGTTGATATGGCAGGTGTACGAAACGGGCGAAGAGATATTCCGGGCCGATATCCGTGATCATCCGGAGGCGTACAATGCTGAAACGCCCATCCGAAGTGAACTCATACTCCCGGCCGGAGATCATGGTGTCTTCATCGCCTCGGCGACCACTGTTGATGGATTCAATACAACTGACAAGAAGTTAGCACACGTGTTGGTTGCGACGCTCACGCGCGCACTCGAAAGCGGAGAGACTCGTGAGAACTGAGCGAACGGCCGCTACTCGACGTCTCGGTACTGGTTCAGCCGCTGTTTGAGCTGTTTGGCCGACTGACCAGCCGCCTTGGCGAACTGCTTGCCCCGATCCTCGCCGGCATAAATAATCCCTCGCGAGGAGTTGACGAGGCCGACACCGTCACCTCGGAGCCCATGCTCGACGGCGGCCTCGGCATCGCCACCCTGCGCACCGACGCCCGGCACGAGGAACGGCAGGTCGGGCACCGACTGGCGGATCGTTTCGAGTTCGTCGGGGCCGGTCGCGCCGACGACGAGGCCGACGTTGCCGTGGGTGTTCCAGAGATCGGCGAGTGCGGCGACCCGTTTATAAAGAGCTTCCCCGGAGTCGAGTTCCAGATCCTGCAGATCTTCTCGGCCGGGGTTCGAGGTCCGACAGAGAATGAACACGCCCTTGTCGGCGCGATCCAAAAACGGCTGCAGCGAGTCCCGCCCCATGTAGGGGTTGACCGTGATCGCGTCGACCTCCTCTAAAACCTTGGCGTACTGCCGGGTCGTGTTGCCGATATCGGCGCGTTTGGCATCCAGAAGCACGGGAACATCTTTCCCGTGGGCGTAGGCAATCGTCTCCCGCAGCGAGCGCCAGCCGTCGGCTGACTCGTAGAAGGCGGCGTTAGGTTTGTAGCAGGCGGCGTGTTCGTGGGTGGCGTCGATGATTCGCCGATTGAACGCCCACTGCGGGAGATCTTTGTCTTGGAGGTGGTCGGGAATGCGAGTCGGGTCGGTGTCAAGCCCGACCGAGACGACGCTGTCGACGGTAGCGATCCGGTCGGCGAGCCGGTCGAAGAAGGCAGTAGCCATTACGTTACGGGTGTCACGGCACTCTTAAGTCTCCTTCCCTGTGCGCAGACAGCCTGTATCTGTTGGTAGTGAGACACTACCAGCCGGTGGCGGCGGCTAACAAAACCGCATGCTGTGGGAGACCCGGTATGTTTCGCTCGTCCGGCGGTTCGATGGGTCGGCTCCACCGGCTCCAGCCTGCATTGTGGCTGGTTGCGATTGCGTTTTATGGTGTCGGTGATCTGGTGACGACGGTCATCGGGCTCCGAATCAGCGGTATCATCGAGGCAGGGCCGCTCGTCGGTCCACTGATCGACCAGTACGGCGTGATGAGCCTCTTCGTGCTAAAATTCCTTACAATAGGTGTGAGTTACGGCGTCTGGCAAGTTATCCCAACCCCCCACCGCACTGGCATCCCGCTCGGGCTGGCCGTCCTCGGCGTCGCTGTCACTGGCTGGAACACGGTGGTCGTGTCGACGGCGCTCTTTTTCTGAGACTCGCGGACCTAACAGTAAACAGCTCCCGTGGGCGTGCTACAGCGACGCCATCTGAGAGCATTACTCCAGTTCGCGTGGAACAACCGCCATCGGTCGACTCGAGTGGAGCAACACCTGTTCGGTGACGCTGCCGATAGCGACCTTGCTCGTCGACGTCGGTTTCCTGACACCAAGGACGATCTCGTCGGCCTCAACCGTTTCGGCAAACGAGAGGATGTCTTCGGCCGGGACGTTGCCCCGAACAAACTGGTGGGTTTCGACGGTCGTCATCGCGCCGAGCCGCGAGTAGATCCCGTTGAGCGCGTCCTCGCCGTCCCGGAGTTCGTCGTCGGTTGCCGACGCCTCGTCGAGATGTGAGTTGATCGCGTGGACGGTGTCGCCATCGTCGACTCGATCACCGAGATAGTCACAGATCGCTGCACTCGTGTGAACCGAGTTCGTTGCGACCACGAATATCGTCATAGCTGAGTGAATAACGCCAGAGGTGATAAATCCAAGTCAAACACTTAGAAAACACAGGCACACAAAACACACTTACTGGGAAGTAAAGGTAGTATGTATTTAATATATTCAAACATTTCTATAGCTTCTAACACATATTGGCCTTACAGTTTGTTTTATTACAAAGAAGCATCTCAACAGAGATAGACAATAGATGCGATACTGGTTATTTTTTCTGGGCACCAACAGATGTGACCCACTGTTCGACTATAGAGGGCGTGAGCAGCTGTGAATACGAATGATACACAGAGTAGCGATCGATTCCAACAGCTGTTCGAACAACTCAACGACGCGGTCGTCGAGTTCGCGCTCGTCGACGACGAGCCGATAGTCCGTGATGTCAACTGTACATTCGTGACAATATTCGGCTACGATGCCGAGGAGGCAATCGGCGAGCCACTCAACGAGTTGATCGTTCCCTCAAGCGAGCAGGCCGAAGCCGAGAACTTCGACCAACGAACCGCAGACGGGGAGTCAAACGCAGCCGTCGTCAGGCGGGCCACCGTCGACGGCAACCGAACGTTTGTCTACCGTGGCGTGGCGTACGCCGAAGATTGTGGGTTCGCAATCTACTCCGATATTACCGAAGAGATGCAGCGTGAACGCTATCTCGATGTGCTCCAGCGGGTAGTCCGGCACAACCTTCGGAACGACCTCAATATCGTTCTCGGGGTCGCCGATACAATCCTCGAAAGGACCGATGATAGCCAGATCACCGCAGCCGCAACGACGATCAAACAGACTGCTGAGGGTCTCGCGCGGCTCAGCGAGGAGGCGAAGATCGTCGACAGCGTGCTTGGCGAGCAAACAACGGTCGAACCAACCCCACTGCGGCCTATCGTGAAGACTGTCCTCACGGAGTATCAACAGCAGTTCGAGACGGCAACGATCAGTGTCAATCTGCCAGCGGACCTCTCAGTCGCCGCTGACAAACGACTCTACACGCTACTTCGAAGCCTCGTCGATAACGCCCTCGTCCACAACGATGCTCCGACACCGAAGGTAAACATCCGCGTGACGACAGCCGCCTCGGAGGTCCAGCTCGAAGTCCTCGATAACGGACCGGGGATTCCAGACGCCGAACAGGCTATCGTGTTGGGCGCAGCCGAGATCACCCCACTGAACCACGGTAGCGGCCTCGGCCTCTGGCTCGTCAAATGGATCACCGACAGCTACGGTGCGGAGGTCGAAATCGAAACCTCCGACAGCGGGAGCCTCGTCCGTGTGCGACTCGACCGAACTGATAGTCCACCATCGTAATTACTCCGCGACCCAACCATAGCCCAATGACGACCGAGTGTCGACGTCGACTGACACCGGAACAGCGCCTCGTCGTGGGACTCGCGGTCGACGACCAAACCCGGTGTGCCCACTACCACACCGACCGCGACGTGATCGCGGTTCAGTTCCCCTGTTGTGAGACTTATTACCCCTGTTTCGAGTGTCACGCCGCCTGTGTCGACCACGACGCCGTACAGTGGCCCCGCGACCGATTTGACGAACCAGCGGTACTCTGTGGCGTCTGTGGCAGCGAACTCAGTGTCCGAACGTATCTCGACTGCGAGCATCAGTGTCCGGACTGTGGAACAGCGTTCAACCCGGGCTGTCGACGCCACGCCGACCGCTATTTCGCGGTCGACGAAACCGTCACGACGGATTCGGACCGGTGATATTTAGCCATCGCCGCGGGACAGTCAGGATATGACCAACGACTCGCTCGAATGGGAGACCAAGGCAACGGAGATTGACTACCGCTGTCCGGGATTCGATATCCGTCGCGATGCGGTCGAACTCCCCGACGGCACCGTCACCGACTACCACTACGTCGACGAGTCACCAGCCGTGGTTATCCTCCCCCTAACACCCGACGGCGATGTGGTCGTCATCGAGGAGTGGCGACAGGCCGTCGACAGCGTTAACCGCGGGCTGCCGGCCGGCTCGGTCGAAGGCGAGGAGGATCTGTTCGATGCCGCTCGGCGGGAACTCCGCGAAGAAACTGGCTACGAAGCAGGCAGTCTCGAACACCTGCTAACGACTGAACCATCGAACGGGATCGCCAACTCGGTTCACCACCATTTCGTCGCCCACGACTGCGAGCCGACTGCCGAGCAGGAACTCGACGACAACGAGTCTATTCGCGTCGACGTGACTGACTACGACGAGTATCTCGCCAGTGTCGTCGACGACGAACTCGACGACGGACGGGCCGCACTCGCCGTTACCCACTACGAACTCACTCACCGGTGAGGCCCCCTGCGGCTACCGACAGCCGACAGAAACACCGAACGCAATCCTTACCGACCAGCCACGGATAGGGCTGGCATATGCGCGATCATTTCGAGATTCGGGATGCCGACGGTGCCGGGCGGATCGGCAGACTCGACGTCCCACGGGCGGGCCGCACGGTCGAAACCCCGGCTCTCCTCCCCGTTATCAACCCCAATATGCTCACTATCGAGCCCTCGCGGCTCGAATCCGAGTTCGGCGTCGACATCCTCATCACCAACTCCTACATCATCCGCCAAACCGAGAGCCTCCGCCAACAGGCCCTCAACGACGGCCTTCACGAACTGCTGAATTTCGATGGCGCGGTCATGACTGACTCGGGCTCGTTTCAGCTCTCGGAGTACGGCGACATCGACGTGACGACCGAAGAAATCCTGAAGTTCCAACACGAGATCGGCTCCGACATCGGCACGCCGGTCGACATCCCCACGCCGCCGGATGTAAGCCGCGAGCAGGCCCAGTCGGATCTCGAAATCACTGAGCAGGCACTGGCTGATGCCGAGAGTCTCGATCTCGGCGAGATGCTGATCAACGCCCCCGTTCAGGGGTCGACGTATCCCGACCTCCGCGAAGAGGCCGGTCGACACGCCGCCGCGACCGATCTCGACGTGTTCCCGATTGGAGCGGTGGTTCCAATGATGAACAACTACCGCTACGACGATCTTGTACATACAGTCGCAGCAGCCAAACGTGGGCTGAGTGTCGACTGTCCGGTCCACCTTTTCGGCGCGGGCCACCCGATGATGCTCGCGCTAGCGGTCGCGCTGGGCTGTGACCTGTTTGACTCGGCGGCCTACGCATTGTACGCCCGCGCGGGCCGATACCTGACCGTCTCGGGCACCCAACAGCTGGATGATCTCGACTACTTCCCCTGCTCGTGTCCGATCTGTGTCACCCATACGCCCGAGGAGATCCGGCAGCAAAACGACGACGAACGCGAGCGACTGCTGGCCGAACACAATCTCCACGTCACCTTCGAGGAGCTTCGCCGAATCAAGCAGGCGATCCGGAGCGGGAACCTGCTCGAACTGGTCGACCGTCGCGCTCGCGGCCACCCTTCGATGTACGATGGCTACCGTGCCCTGCTGGATCACGCCGACCAACTCGAACGCGAGGACCCCGTCTCGAAAGGCACCTTCTTCTACACTTCGCCCGAAAGCGCCCGTCGACCCGAGGTCCTGCGCCACCACGAGCGGCTTGATCGGTTGTCGACGCCCGACCGGCTCCTGCTGACCGAGGCCGGGGCCCCCGGCTCTGATGAGTACGACGCCGCATGGCGCGTTGTCCCGCCGTTTGGTCCGTTTCCCCGCGAACTCTCCGAAAGCTATCCGTTTACCGCGGCTGTCCCTGACCGCCCCGACCGGGGCGGACAGATCGCGGCTGCCGAGGGGGTTCGGCGGCTCGTCGAGACCAACCCTAACACCGAGTTCACACTCGCAGTCGAAGCGTGGCATGCCGATGCCATCGAAGAGATTCCGGACCGAGTAACGGTCGAATCGATGAAAGACGTCCGCGAAGGGTTCGGTACTGAGTAAGCAAACGGGGGTCTGATTCATCCGTTTGTGGGTCGAATCAAGACGACAGTCGACGGCGCTGTATAGTACAGTTCGGACAGAATACATAATAGATTTTGGTGGTTTTTCAGTTATTTGTGGGACTGTAGTCACTGTGCAAAAAGGATATAGTCGGCTCGCCGTATCATGATCTGTACAACTCATGTATCCCTACATTCCCGCATGCGAACACGTGTTCAGTCTCGGGATCTCTCAGTCGGCTCGGTATCAACAGGCGATGTTCGATCTCTGTTTTAGCGACACTGAGAGTACGGACCGTCGCTCCGACCACCCGTCAGATCGGGTCGACGATGCACAACTGCCGTGGGAGACAGCCGGGCAGTATGGCGGCTGGGGCGGCCACGAGTGGTTCGGGACGGCCCCCGGAACGACACAGGTTCCCGTTGTCTTCGTTCATGGCAATCAGTGCGATGCCTCGGACTGGACCGAGACCTGCGAGCAGTTCATAGAGGCGGGCTATCGAGGAGACGATCTGTGGGCGATTACGTTTGCCGAGTCGACGCCAACCCACGCGGAGATGGCAGCCCAACTCGACGAGTTCGTCGCTGAACTCCGCTCGGACACCGGTGCAGAATCGGTAATGGTGGTTGCCCACAGTCTCGGCGTGACCGGCGTCCGCTACTGGCTCTCCGAGCGTGACCGCTACGACTGGGTCGAGACGTTCGTCGGGTTGGCTGGGGCCAATCACGGCGTCTCGTGGGCCACACTCTGCTGTAAGTCCGGACTCGACAGTGGCCCGTTTCAGGTGAGCGGCTTTCTCAGAGACGACTACGACCGCTACACCAACCATCCACTCTCGGAACTCAACGACAACGAGACGCCCGGAGAGATCGATTACTACACGATCCGTGGCCGGTACGATTCGCTGTTTTGGGTCGATCAGGCGAGTCCACGGCTTGATGGCGCGGTCGAAAACGTTGTTCTTCCAACAGACCACAACGGAGTCAGAGACTCCGCTGCGGCTGTCGAACGGATATTTTCGTGGGTCACTCCCGATGCGTGTGGGGCCTAATGCGAGCAGTTAGTCGACAAGAGCTGGCTCGTCGTCGACCTGCGCGCCCCAGAGATCGGCGTAGGCTCCCGAACTCCCGACCAGTTCGTCGTGGGTTCCCTGTTCGATAACCTCGCCGTCGTCCATGACGACGATCCGATCCGAATCGCGGATCGTCGACAGCCGGTGGGCGATCACCAGCGCAGTTCGGTCAGCAATGAGGCGAGTGAGGCTCTCCTGGATGTGTTTTTCCGTCTCGGTGTCGACGTCGCTCGTGGCCTCGTCGAGAATGATGATCGCGGGATCGTTGAGAATCGCCCGCGCGATGGCAAGTCGCTGGCGTTGGCCGCCCGAAAGCTTCACGCCGCGTTCGCCGATCTCGGTTCGGTACCCTTTGGGGAGGTCATCGATGAACCGGTCGGCCTCGGCGGCGTCGGCTGCGTCGACGACTGCCTCGGGCACGTCTTCACCGTTGCGGAGCCTATCGAGCACCTCGCGGTCGCCGTAAGCGATGTTTTCGGCAACCGTCCCCGAGAACAGATACGGCGACTGGCCGACGATGGCGACCCCGCTCCGGAGGCTCTGTCGGGCATACTCCCGGACGTCGACATCGTCGACTCGCACCGCGCCGGAGTCGACATCGTAGAACCGGGGAACAAGCCGAGTGAGCGTTGATTTCCCCGCGCCGGTCTCGCCAGCGAGGCCAATCGTCTCTCCGGCCTCGATATCCAGCGAGACGTTGGAGATCACGGGTTCGCGGTCGCCATACGAGAACGTCACATCGTCGAACTCGATATCGCCCGCGATGGTCTCGGGCAGGTACGGATCATCGGGGTCGGAAATTGTCGACGTCTGCCCGAGCAGACCGAAGACGCGTTCGGCGCTGGATTTGGCCTGCTGGTAGCGGTTGGCCGACCGACCGATCCGCCGCATCGGCGAGTAGAGCCGCCGGAGATAGAGGAAGAACAGCGCGAACGAACCGGTCGACAGCGCGCCAGCGTCACCGAGCAGGATGATGTCTCGGCCGCCGATGTAGAGGATTGCAACGAAGGCGACCCCGGTCATCAGTCGGAGTGCCGCAAAAAAGCCGCGCCGGAGCCGAAGCGCCTTGATCTGTTCGTCGTGGTAGCGTTCGCTTTGAGTTGCCACCCGGTCGTGTTCGAACCGGTAGCGGTCAAAGGATTTGATGACGTCGACGCCCGCGATGTTGTTTTCCAATCTCGAATTCAATCGTGAAACGGTCTCCCGAATAGATTTGTATCGGGGTTCGATCCACGTGAGGAATCCCGCGCTGGCCAACCCAATGATCGGCACCGGAAACAGGGCAATTGCTGCAAGCTTTGGCGAAACTCTCCACAGAATGATCGTAATTCCGGTCACCGTTGCGACGACCCTGATGAGTTGGCGAAACTCACTATTTAAAAAGCGTTCGAGGCGGTTGATATCGCTGTTGAGAATAGACAGCATCCCGCCGGTCTGATGGTCGACGAAAAACTTCATCGAGAGCTGCTGGAGGTGGTCGTAGGCATCGTTTCGGAGGTCGCGCTGGACTTTTTGGGCCATCGACTGCAGGAGATACCGTGAGGCAAACCGGGTCACAGAGCGAATCAGATATGCGATAGCGGCGATAACGACGAGCCGCTGGAGGAACGCCAGTCGGGCTGCCTCGCCGACGATGTCACCGGTCGGAAGCAGGCCGACATCGGTCAGCAGTCCGGGGTCGCCCTCATTGAGGACCACTCGGTCGATGGCTGCCGCGACGATCAACGCGGGCATCAGTCGCGCAAATCGTGTGATGACAGCGGTGGTGACGCCGGTCAGCAACCGTGGCCAGTAGCGGAATGCGTACCGAACGAGACTGACCATCGGGTGTCCGTCGACGTTCCCTCGAATGTCTTCGAACCCACCGTGTTCGTCAGCCATATCTCGCGGTAGTGGCCACCCCGGTGTAACACTGGCGTTCCGGAGACAGTGACCGTCTGGAGGCCAGCTTGGGCTTACTCCCTTTCAGGAACCGATCCGGCCATGCGGTGGCTGAAATCCCACGTATACACGCGGTCGGGATCGATCCGAATTCGCACTTCGTCACGGTCGGGCGACAGCAGTCGCTTGGCCAGCGGCGAATCAGTTCCGCCGAGATAGCGTTCGAGCAGTGTTTTTAAAAGGTCTTTATCAGGGTCAGAGTCGACGCTTGCCGTCCCGTTGCCCCGAACACCTTTGTATGGCGGTTCGTTGGTCGATATTTCGAAGGCCACCCGGTCGTCGTGCGAGAGGTAGTCGACGACGTCGGCCTCGGCGCTGGTTGCACACCACAGCGCGCCGTCGCGGTAGCGATACCACAGCGAGAGCATCCACAGATCGTCACCCTTCGTACGGCAAGAAAGCCGAATTGGGATCGTCTCGCGTTCGAGAAACGCCTCGGTTTCGGCGCGGTCCCATGCGCCAGTTGGGTCCATACAGTGAGGTCGACGGGGGGATCGAAAAACCTCGGGGTCGGCGAAAAGCAAGATAGTTCACCCTCGACTGCCCAGCATTGGTATGACTACGTATTTCGAGGTTCTCGACCGCGATGGGGCGGCCCGTCTCGGCGAGATCCGACTTTCGACGCCGGTCGACACCCCGGCACTGCTCGACGATGTCCTCGTCGACAGCGGGAGCCACTGGACGGCCGAGCAGCCAGTTCCGGAGGGCGACGACGACCAACTGACGATTCTCCCCCACCGTTCGTTGCCTGCTGGTACGCGAGAGGAGGTCCGCGAGGCATTTACCACGGACGCAATCGATGTCGACTTTCCATCGGCGTCGGTGATCTCCTCGGAGTCACCCCGTGATCTCGGCACCGATGCCGCCATTCTGAGCGACGCCTCCGGATTTGTGGGTCACGGCGAAGGACTGAAGGACGCGATCATCCGCACCAAAGAGGCGCTTCCGGCCGACACCGCACTCGTTCTTTCGGGTGTTGCCACACCGGTCAACGTCGCCACGCTGGTCTATGCGGGCGTGGATGGTGTCGACGCGAAACTGGCGAAAGTCAAGGGGAGTCAAGGAATGTATCTCACAAACGACGGCGAGGCATTCCTCGAAGACCTCGACGAGCTGCCGTGTGCCTGTCCGGCCTGTCAGGGGCCACGCGAGGAGTTCACCCAGCAAGATTGTATCGACCACAACGTCAACGCGCTCCGCGCCGAACTCCGGCGCGTCAGAGAGCGGATTCGAGCCGGTCGACTACGCGACTACATCGAAGGCCAAGCTCGCCACGAAAACTGGCTCACGGCGGCGTTCCGGGAGTTCGACAGTCAGTACAGCTATCTCGAAACCCAAACCCCAGTCGTTCGAAATAACGAACTCGCCGCCGCGACCAGCGACTCGCTCCGCAGAGTCGAAATCCAGCGGTTTGCCGACCGGGTGACCAGTCGGTACCGCAACCGGTTCGACAACCCGCTCGTCCTCGTGCCCTGTTCGGCCCGGAAGCCGTACAGCGAATCCAAGAGCCACAGTCGGTTCCACGATATGATCGCCTTCCGGGGCCACACCGTCTCGATGACCTCGCCGATTGGCGTGGTGCCACAGGAACTCGAATTGACCTATCCGGCCCAGCACTACGATTCAGTGGTGACAGGACGGTGGTCCGAGGACGAAAAGCAGTTCGTCGCTGCAGTGCTCGATAAATACCTCCAGCGAAACGACTATTCGCGGGTAATCGCCCACGTTCCCGACCACGGCTACCGCGACATCGTCGAACGCGTCGAGTCCGACTCGTCGCTCGACTTCGAGTACACGGTCGACGGCCATCCCACGTCGACGGATTCGCTGGGGAATCTGTCGGCCGCCCTCGAAGGCGAACTCAAATACGCCAAGCGGGAGCGGGAACACAACACGGTCAAAGCAATCGCCGACTTCCAGTTCGGGCCTGATGCGGGCGACGACCTCTTTGGCGATATAGAGATCAAGACGACAGGTCGCTATCCCAAACTACAGGTCCGGGACACCGACGGCGAGCAGTTGGCGACGATGGTCCCACAGTACGGCATGCTTGCGATGACCCTCGACGGGGCCGACCGCTGGGTCGACAGCGATGCCCCAACCAAGGTTGTCGAAATCGATGGCTTCGTGCCCCACGGTAGCGTGCTCGCGCCGGGTGTCGTCGACGCCAGCGACGAGATCCGACCGGGAGATGAGGTCGTGATTCGGGGACCGAAAGCGTTCGGCATCGGTCGCGCCGAAATGAACGGGCCCGAAATGGTCGAGTCGACACGGGGTGTCGCCAGCACGGTGCGGCACGTCAGAGAGCGATGAGACGGCGGCTCTGCCCGAGGGTTGATATGGTCCCGTCGCCGAACACCCAGTGAACCGAGCAATGAGTTCCGGAGACACCAACGAGGAGACGGCTATCGCCGAGAGCGACACCCATCCCGTGCTGCTGTTCGATGGCGTCTGTAACCTCTGTAACGGCGCAATTCAGTTCATTATCCCGCGTGATCCCGAGGGAACGATCCGATTTGCACCGCTTCAGTCGACGCTGGGCACACGGATTCAAGAACAGGCCGGGCTGTCAACCGAGGATCTCGAAACGGTCGTGTTGGTCGAAGACGGGGTGGCTTACACCAAATCGGATGCAGCGATCCGCGTCGGCGAACGGCTCGGCGGGATCTACAGACTGCTGTCGCTCGGTCGACTGGTCCCCCGCGGACTCCGTGACCGCATCTACGATTTCGTCGCCGACAACCGCTATGACTGGTTCGGCCGGAAAGACCAGTGTATGATCCCCGATGAGGACGTTAGCGACCGGTTTCTCGAGTAGGGAGTTCCTACTGAGCTGAATCTCCGATCTGTCGACTCTATTTTCTCACGAATTTACCCATAATAAAAACAGAACGTTCAGTATCACGGGCCTCCAACGGGAACCAATGTCTCGGTCGATCCGGGTGCTCTACGTCGACGACGATCCGCAATCACTGGACGTGATTACCAATCGGTGTGAAGCGGTCTCAGAGCTCCGGTTCGAAACCGAATCACGGCCACGGCAGGTGGCCGATCAGCTCCATGAGGATCTCGACTGTCTGATTACTGACTACCGGATGCCGGGAATGGACGGGATAGAGCTACTGGCAGAAGCCTCCAAACAGCGGCCGGAGCTCCCGATTTTGCTGTTGACGGGCCATGGTGGCGGTGAGATCGCAAGCGAGGCGCTCCGAAAGGGTGCCACCGAATATATGGAGAAGTCGACCGCAATCGAGCAGCCGGATCTGTTGGCCAACCGGATTCGAAACGCGGTCGAACAGATGCGCCGGGAGAAAACTAACGAGGCTCTGGCGACCGACGCCAACCGTTTCATTCGGGCGACCTCGCCCACTGCGGTCTACGAGGCAGCTATCGATCTTACCTGTGAGACGCTTGGCTTCGAGGATGCCGCGATCATCGAGGAGACGCCTGATGGTCATTTGGTCGTCGCCGACAGCGGTTTCTCCACGAGCGTTCTGAACGAGCTCCCGACTGCCGAGGCGGTGTCGACGGCCACCGACAGCGAGGAACCGGTCGTCGTCGAGCCGGGAACCGTCGACGAACTCGACACGGTGAGCTGTTGGGTGTCGCTGGGAAGCCACGGCGTGTTGGTGGGTCGAACCGCCGGGAGGGATGCCGCGGTCGACTATCTCCGCGACGGCATTCTGATCGTGGCGACCAACGCCGAAAGCGCGCTAACCCGGCTCGAACAGGCCGCCCTGCTCGACGAGCGGAAGCGGGAACTCGAACGCCAGCGCACCGAGCTGGCCTCGCTCAGACAGACCAACGAGGTGATTCGGTCGGTCAACCGGGCGATTACGAGCGTGAGTTCACAGCGAGAGATCGAACGCCTTGTCTGCGAGCGGCTTGTCGGCGAGGATCGCTACAGCTACGCCTGGATCGGCGAGTACGATCTCGAAAGCGAGCGACTCACCCCGCAAGCAAAGGCCGGGTTGGGGGCCAACGTTACCGTCGACTCGCCGGTCTCGCTGGTCGACCGCTACAGCGTCGAGACGCTCGAAACCGTGATCGACCACCGACAGGTGGCCGTCGAGACGCCACCCACCGAGATCGGCGAGGCGAGTCTCAGATACGTGACCGACCCCGACACCGATCCCGACGCCGGCACGGCAGTTCTCGTTCCGATCACCCACAACGAGATCCTCTATGACGTGCTGATCGTGTATGCGGCCGGGCGCACCTCAGTCGGCCACCGAGAGCAGGACGTGCTGGCCGAACTCGGCGAGACGATTGGCTACGCGCTTCGGACGGCCGAACAGCGCCGGGCGCTCGTCGGTGACGCTGACACCGAGGTCGTGTTCGAAATCGACTGCGAGCAGGAGCATCTCATCCAACTGTCGACGGCCGCCAACTGTACGGTCACCCTCCAGAGTCTCAGTACGCGCTCGGATGACCGCCTTCGTCAGTTCGTTCTGGTTGAGGGGGCCGAGCCGGATGCGTTCTTGGAGTACGCCGACCGGATCGGGATCGATCAGCCGACCGTGTTGGTCGAGCGCGACGACTGTTTTGTCGCCACGCTCACGACCGACGAGAGTCCGGTGATCAACTGTATCGCCGATCAGGGCGTCTCGCTCACGGAGTTCCGCGCAGCCGAGGGCCGCGGCACGGTGTCGATGACCGTGCCGGATACGACCGACGTCCGGACGCTGGCCGAACTGTTCGAGTCGACGTTTGCGGGGGCCGAACTACGGGCCAAGCGACAGCTCGACTCCTCGGTCGACACCCCACAAGGGTTCCGCGAGCAGCTTGAGGAGACGCTGACTGACCGCCAACACGAGACGCTGCAGGCGGCCTACCACGCCGGATTCTTTGCGTGGCCACGGAGCAACACCGGCGAAACTATCGCCGACCGGCTCGGGATCGCCGGACCGACGTTCCTGCAACATCTCCGCGCGGGCGAACGCAAACTGCTCCGGGAACTGTTCGAACAGGACCAGACAGTCTACTCCTGATCGCGTCGGTCGACCACCGGTATGGTTCAGTCGACACCCGAGGCGATGACTCCATAACGCCGTAAATCGACAATTCAAGATGCTTGCCTATGCACATAGGCAGTTTATTTTCAGTGCACCTATGCAGATAGGTACAAGTGTTATTTACATACCAATCTTTAGCCGATATGTGTCAAAGCCGACGGTGGCACCCGACAGCGCCCCACTCGCTGGCGGTCTGCAACCGTCGGTCGGTCGACACAGTTAGTCCCACACTACACTGGTGACAGCCCCACCACGTCTGTCACTACTTGAGAGAGCCCCACCACGCTGTCTCAGTGGTGACAGCTTTCCATACCTGTCTCCACACTCCCCCCGCTGTCGCTTCGCACCGGTTGCCCTCCACTCATCCGTTCTGCGGTGCGATGCGGTTTTATCCTTCACGCGAGTAGCATTGCCAATGAGTAAGCCGAGCCCAGAAGTGTACGAAGACGGGCGCGGGATGGACGCACACAATTCGGTGATGCGTGATATCCGCGGTCTCAAGGAGAAACACTACGACCCACACGAGCCGACCCGCGTCTGGCTCGACGAGGACAACACCCCCAGCGGCGTCTACGACTCGCTGACGATCATCCTCAACACCGGCGGCTGTCGGTGGGCGCGGGCGGGTGGCTGTACGATGTGTGGCTACGTCGCCGAGAGCGTCGAGGGCGGCACTGTCGAGCATTCGGCGCTGATGGACCAGATCCAGGCCTGTCTCGACCACGAGGCCGACAACGCCGACGAACCTGCCGACCTGATCAAGATCTACACCTCCGGTTCGTTCCTCGACGAACGGGAAGTGCCCGCCGAAACCCGGCAGGCCATCGCCGAAACGTTCGGTGACCGCGAGCGGATCGTTCTTGAGTCCTTACCGGACTTCGTCGACCACGGGAAAATCACTGATTTCACCGAGCAGGGACTCGATGTCGACATCGCAGTCGGTCTCGAAACCGCGACCGACAAGATTCGCCACGACTGTGTGAACAAGTACTTCGATTTCTCCGATTTCGAAGACGCCTGCGCGACCGCGAAAGAAGCGGGCGCAGGAGTCAAAGCCTATCTGCTGATGAAACCACCGTTCCTCTCGGAGCGCGAGGCTCGGGACGACATGCTCGCGTCAGTTCGGCGCTGTGCCGACGTCGAGGGCTGTCACACGGTGTCGATGAACCCCTGTAACGTCCAGCAGTTCACGATGGTCAACGAACTGTTCCGCGAGGGCGGCTACCGGCCGCCGTGGCTCTGGTCGGTCGCCGACGTCCTCGAACAGACCGCCGACATCGATGCCATCGTCATCTCCGATCCCGTCGGCCACGGCTCGGATCGTGGCGCACACAACTGCGGGGAGTGCGACGACAAGGTTCAGAAGGCAATCAAGGACTTCGATCTACGACAGGACCCCTCGGTCTTCGAGCAGGTCGACTGTGACTGCAAGCGAACTTGGGAGCTGGTCATCGACGAAGAGACCAGCTACGCGATGCCGCTGGCGCGGTAGCCGGAGCCTACCCAACTCCTCGCTGGTAAACGTTTTTACTCGTTCAACGAATCCCTCCGTTATGAAGTATCTCCGCTTCCGCGACCCGGCTGGCTCGGTTCGACGTGGGACGTTCGATGACGGCACCGTTCAGTTTGGTGACCAGCAGTACGAGGTAAGCGAGGTCGACGTTCTGTCCCCGACCGACCCAACCAAGATCGTCTGTGTGGGGCTCAACTACGCCGACCACGCGGCCGAACGCGATAAGGATGTGCCGGACCGACCGCTGCTGTTTCTCAAAACGCCGAACACGGTCTCGACACACGGCGATACGGTGACTCTGCCAGCAGGCAAACAGCGCGTCGACTGGGAGGCCGAACTCGCGGTCGTGATCGGCGAGCAGTGCCGGAACGTCGCAGTAGAGGAGGCAATGGATGTTGTCGAGGGCTACACTTGTCTCAACGACATCTCGAATCGGGACGACCAAGACACTGAGCAAAACTGGGTCCGCGGCAAGGCCTTCGACAACGCCGCCCCGATGGGGCCGGTCGTGGCGACGCCCGACGAGGTCCCAGACGACGCGACAATCGAACTCCGAGTCAACGGCGAGACGAAACAGGCCTCGTCGATTGACCAATTTTTCTTTTCAGTCCCTGAATTGATCGCCGAAATCACGACCCATCTCACCCTAGAGGCTGGAGATGTGATCTCGACCGGAACGCCTGCAGGGGTTGGTCCGCTGTCGGATGGCGACCACGTCGAGGTCGACATCGAAGGGATCGGCACGCTGGAACACGATGTGCGATCACCCAGTCGGTGAGTATCCGTCGGTAGTCGGCAGCTACGACGCCGGTAGCCGACGCCTACGCCGTTGATAGGTGGACAGTAACCCTGTCTCCCTCGGCGGCAAATCAGTCGACCGTATGATTCGTCTGCTCCAATCTGGACTCGGCCAGTTCATCTCCGAGATGCTCCGACCGAGCATGCCGTGGTTCGTTGCCGTGCTCATTCTCGTCGTGGGCTGGTATGGCGCGAAGTATGTTGCCCGACTGATCCGTCCGCAGTTCGTCAAGCTACTCCAACGTGTGAGTGTCGCAGAGACACTCCTTGGCGTCTTGCGGGCGATTGTGATGGTGCTGGCATTGTTTGCGGTGGCCAATGTCTTCGGGTATGAGCCCGAAAACATCCTGCTGTCGGTCACTGTGTTGACGGCGGCTATCGCCTACATTCTCGCGCCGCTTCTCGGGAGCCTGATCAACGGACTGTTCGTCCTCGTGAATCGACCCTACGAGGTCGGCGACATGATCGAACTCGTCGACACCGACCAGTTAGGGTACGTCAAGGAAATCACGCTTCGGTATACGAAAGTCCACACCCTCGAAAACACGACGCTCGTGATCCCGAACGATAGCATCCACCGCCGGGATGTGATCAACTACAGCGAAGCCGACGAACGCTCGTGGCTTACGCTCGAACTCACCGTCACTTACGAAAGCGATCTCGAAACGGCACTCAGCCGAATCGAACGGGCTGGCCGAACAGTCGACGAGGTAATCGACGGCGGGCCCTCGATCAGACTGGGTGGCAACCGATATCCGGCGGCTCCGACCACCTTTGTTACTGATTTCGGTGATCACGGCGTCGACATCGAACTTCGGTTCTGGGTCTTCGAGCCGTATCATCCGAAACGAGCCCGGTCGAAAGTGTACCGACGTATCAAGACGGAACTCGACGAGACGGACGTTTCGATTGCCTACCCGCGAACCCACCACGTGTTCGACGAAACCAGTGGTCGAGCAGCGGTCTCGGTCGATGGACAGCAGCCATCGTGGGCCGAGCAGTCGACACCGTCCGAACAGCGACCTCGCTGAATCACAAGCTTTACAATCTAATTTTCAGTAAGGCAAGTAGAGTTTATGACTTCCACTGACGACACCGTTGCCGACCGCATCCAGACCGCACGAGCGACCGTGACGCCGATTCAGGCTGCAACACTCCTTACGTTTGCCACCGCGATCACGTTCGCGCTGGTCGTCCTCCAAGAGCCGCTGGCCCACGAGTCGCTGCACAACTTCCGACACGCTGCTGGCGTCGTCTGCCACTGATCGATGATCGACTACCTCAAGCAAGGCGTGCTCGCAGGCGGGGTCGCCGGAGGAGCCTACGGCTTGTTTCTCTCCGTCGTGGCAAACCCACTGATCGAGTCGATCCATGAGCTACAGCACGACCACAGCCATGCCGCGGGCGAATCAACCGCTATTGTCGCCGAGTCGACGACGAATATCGTGAGTGTGGGCGGCGGGTTGCTGTGGGGTATTTTCCTCGGTGGCCTGTTCGCGCTGGCGTTCTTTCTGCTCGAACCCGCCGTCCCCGGTAGGAAGGCGGTCAAACCCTACCTGCTCGCCGGGGTGGGTTTGCTGACTGTTTCGCTGACACCGTGGCTGGTGCTTCCGCCCGCAACTCCCGCCTCCGAACAGCTCTACAGCGTCGACGCCCGGCTGGCCGTCTACGGCGGCCTCGTCCTCGTCGGAGCCGCCATCTCGGTGGCCGCTGTCGAGATCTACCGACGAACCGCTTCCCGACATCGGCTTCTCCGTATAGCTGCTGGGCTGGTCCCCATCGTTGGGACGATCATCCTCCTGCCAGTGCTGACGCCGACCACCGTCAGCCATCCGGGACTGTCGACTGATCTCGTCGTAGCCTTTCAGGCGATGGTCGCCGTCGGGCAGGCAGGTATCTGGCTGCTGATCGCGGCGACGTTCAGTTGGCTCCAGCGACGGGATGCCGCCGCCATCTCTCAGTCGACCGAGCCAACCCCGGAGTCAGCATGAAACACCGAACCGACGAACACAGAGAGCGACTCGATTCCCACGTGTTCGTCTGTACACAAGAGCGAGACTCCGGGTACGCTTGCTGTGCTGAGGCTGGCGGCGAGGAAACGTTCACAGCCGTCAAATCGTGGCTTCGAGACCGGGATGCGTTCTGGTCGACCGTCTCGGTCACCGAAACGGACTGTCTCGGCCTCTGTAGCGAGGGGGGAACCGCGATTTCGATCCAGCCACGCAACGAGTGGTATTCCGATGTCCAGCCGGAGGATGTCCCCGACCTGCTCGAATCGGAGTTTGGGCCGGATGCAGAGCGTGTCAGTGTTGAGGCCGACACTTCGACCTAACCCCTCACACACGCGCCCACAGGTTGTGTAAGCACGTTTAAGGGCGGGGGTCTGCTTCCAACGACTATGCAACCACGGGATCTCTCCGCGACCAGCCCGTACGTGCCGGGCCGGGGGATCGAGGAGGTCGCTCGTGACCTCGGACTCGATCCAGACGAGTTGATCAAACTCTCGTCGAACGAAAACCCTCACGGCACCAGTCCGAAGGCCGTCGACGCCGTCACGACACGCGCCAATGAGGGCCTCCACGTCTACCCGAAAGCCGCCCACACTGATCTCACCGAAAAACTGGCCGATAAGTGGGACCTCTCCGCAAATCAGATCTGGGTCACACCGGGTGCCGACGGCGCAATCGACTACCTCTCGCGAGCGATGCTCGAACCCGGCGACTCCGTTCTCGTCCCCTCGCCCGGTTTCTCCTACTACTCGATGAGCGCTCGCCACCACCACGGCGAGGTCGCCGAGTACGACCTCTCGAAGGACGGCGCGTTCCAACAGACTGCCGACATCGTCCTTGATGCCTACGACGGCGAGCGAATCGTCCATCTCACCTCGCCGCACAACCCGACCGGCACCGAATGGAGCCGCGAGGAGATCACGACGCTCCTCAACGCAGTCGACGACCAGACGCTGGTCGTCGTCGATGAGGCCTACGGTGAGTACTCCGACCGACCCAGCAGCATCGGTCTCCTCTCGGAGTTCGAAAACCTCGCGGTCCTCCGGACGTTCTCGAAAGCCTACGGGCTGGCTGGACTCCGGATCGGCTACGCGGCTGTACCCGAGGCTTGGGCCGACGCCTACGCCCGCGTCAACACGCCGTTTGCGGCCAACGAACTCGCCTACCGGGCCGGACTCGCTGCTCTCGATGACGACGACCACGTCGACCACTCGGTCGAGACCGCAAAGTGGGCACGCGAGTACATGTACGAGAACCTCGATGCGCCGACCTTCGAGAGCGCGGGGAATTTTGTCTTGGTCGACGTTGGCGACGCAAGCCGTGTCGCAGAACGGAGCCAAGAGGAAGGCGTCATCATCCGGGACTGCAGTAGCTTCGGCCTTCCCGGCTGTGTCCGCATCTCCTGTGGCACCCGCGAGGAGACGAAGACGGCCGTCGAGACGATCAACGGAATTCTGGCAGAGGTGGCTCCGACATGAGCGATGATCAGTCGGAGCCGCTGAAGATTGCGGTGACTGGAACGCCCGGCACCGGCAAAACGACGGCCACGGAGCTACTGGCCGAGCGTGGCGTCGACATCCCCGTCATCCATCTCAACGACGAAATCAAGGAGTACGATCTGTGGAGCGAGCGGGACGTCGACCGTGATGACTCCCTAATAACAGATATCGAGGCCGTCAAAAATCACCTCGGCGACTGGGATGGACTCCTCGAATCCCATCTCGCCCATCATTTCGATGTCGACCGTGTGATCGTGCTTCGCTGTGAGCCATCCGTGCTTGAAGATCGGCTCAGCGAACGCGGTGACTCCGAGCAAAAGGCCAAAGAAAACGCCGAAAGCGAGGCGCTTGATGTCGTACTCTCAGAGGCTGTCGACCAGCACGGTCAGGACGCCGTCTACGAGATCGACACCACTGGCCGCGATCCAGAGGCAGTCGCCGACGAGATCGTGGCCGTAATCGACGGTGATCGGTCGCCCAGTGCGGGCAACGTCGACTTCACGGGGTATCTTCTGCCATGACACTCGATAAGTTCCGCCCGGTGGCCGAACGCATGTTGACACCGTTTGTGACCGCAGCCGACAGCCTCGGGCTGTCGCCCAACAGCGTGAGCGTGCTCTCGCTCGGCGTCGCGGGGGCGGCTGCGGCGGCCTTTGTCGCCGGAACCCCGCAGTGGTACGCGGTGGGTGGCCTCCTCGTGTTGCTCAATGGGTGGTTAGATCTGGTCGACGGCGCACTCGCCCGCAAGCAGGGGATCGCCTCCGACGGCGGCGACCTGCTCGATCACGTGATCGACCGCTATGCTGACCTGATTATTATCGGTGGACTGGCAGCGGGTGTCGACAACTTCGCGCTCGGATTCCTCGCGGTGACGGGCGTGCTGATGACATCGTATCTCGGCACCCAGATACAGGCAGTCGGCCTTGGTCGGGCCTACGGCGGGCTTGTCGGTCGGGCAGACCGACTCGTGTTGATTACGGTCGCTGGGCTCGTTGCCGCGGTGTACACCGTGCCGATTGTCGCTGGCTACGGTGTGATCGAACTGCTGCTCGTCTTTTTCGCCGTGGTTGGCCATCTGACTGCGCTCCAACGGTTCTGGGGCGCATGGGGCGACCTGTAGGCCCGCGGCGCATGCTTTATACAGGGTCGCACGTTACCGATGAGTATGCCCCAATGTGAGATGTGTGGTGCCAACGAGTCGTCTCTTACCACCACCAAAGTCGAGGGTGCGGAACTGGACCTCTGCGAGAACTGCGAAGGGTTCGGGACCGCCGTCGAAACCCAGACCTCCTCTTCGAGTACCAGCAAGTACTCCACCTCATCGAGTAGTGGGACCTCGAACTCCTCGGGCGGGAGCTCCGGTAGTGGCGGCTCCAGCGGGTCGACGCGGCGCAAAAAGGACATGTTCGACGACATGGACGAACTCGCCGCCGACTACGACGACCGCATCCGCAACGGTAGAGAATCAATCGACCTCACCCAAGAGGAACTCGCCAACCAACTCAACGAGAAGGCGAGTCTCATCCGGAAACTCGAACGCGGCGACATCCTCCCGAGCGATGACGTCAAGGCAAAACTCGAAAAGAAACTCGACATCACTCTGACAGAGGGTGCCGATGTCGAAGACACCGAGTGGTCCAGCGGCTCCGGCCAGTCGATGACCCTCGGTGACGTCGTCGAGCGCAAAGACTGAGCCATCGTCGACGCGGTTGTTTCTGCAAACCATTTCTGTGGAGTCGACATAGATGTGGCAAATTCTGTCACAGTCTGTTGCCTGAAAGATGAACCTATTTGACGGGGGCGACACGTTATGTGGTATGTTCATCTTAGTGAACCTCAAGGCGTATCCGTGTGATCCAATTGCCGTCGCCAAAGCCGCCAAGGAAGTCGCCGACGAGTCCGGCGTCCGTATCGCCGTCTCGCCGCAGGCCTCCCAGATCAGCGCGGTCGCCGACACCGGCGTCGAAACGTGGGCCCAGCACGTCTCGCCAAACCAGTACGGCAGTTTCACCGGGAGCACGCTCGCCGAGGCCGCCGCCGACGCCGGTGCGGTCGGTACGCTGATCAACCACTCGGAGAACCGCCGCAAACTCGCCGACATCGACGCCTCGGTCCGCGCGGCCGAACGCGCCGATCTCGAAACCTGTGTCTGTGCGAACAACCCCCGACAGACCGCCGCCGCAGCCGCACTCGGTCCTGACTCGGTCGCTGTCGAGCCGCCGGAGCTCATCGGTGGCGACGTCTCGGTTGCCTCCGGCGATCCCGACATCGTCACTGACGCCGTCGCAGCCGCTCAAGAGGTCGACGAGTCGGTCGACGTCTACTGTGGTGCCGGTGTGTCGACTGGCGAAGACGTAACCGCAGCCCAAGAACTCGGCGCGGAAGGGATCCTGCTGGCCAGCGGTGTCGCCAAAGCCGACGATCCGAAAGAGGCACTCGAAGACCTCGTCTCGGACCTCTAAATAGGATCGTCGCGGTCCGTGCTACTCGTTTTATAGGTCGAATCCGAACCCCAAGTCGTCGCTGTCGTCAGTATCGGCCGCTGAGCCGTCAGTATCCGCAGTAGTGACCGCCGATTCGTCGGCGTCGACAGTCTCGTCATCGCGCGGATCGGGGACTGACTCGCGGAACACGGATTCGATGGATTGGACCATCGCCGCAACCTCCTCGTCGTCGAGTTGGTTGGCGTAGGCCTCACGGATCAGCTCCGGCACTGCGTAGGCATAGCGCCCGCGACCGGTGTGGCGGATCAGCTGGGCCTGTCGAAGCGGTCGGTTCCGGCTGTAGGCCAGCTGTTGGTTGTCGTCGCCGCCAGCTGCGTTGTGTGCTGCGAGCGGCTTGCTACTGCCTACCTCTCGGTAATGTCTGAGCATTCCAATCGAGAGCTCCGGAAGCCCCGCGATCCGTTCTTGGAGTTCGTCGACCACCGCATCCCGGGTGCCGAGTTCGACCGCCTCGGCGAACTGCATCGCCTCTTCGGCGATTTCCTTGCGTGTGACGGTGCCGAACTTCGAGTCACTGGCTGCCTGTTTTCGCTCGGCGTCAGTCGGGCCGCTCACTTGGTTCGGGTCGACCGGCGAGGGGTCGACGGGTGCGGATTCACCGGCCGTGCCGTCGAACGCCGACTCCTCGGCCGAGAAATCGAACGTCGATCCGTCGGTCGAATCGAACGCCGAGGTGTTGAGCGCCTCGATTGGGTCGGTCGGGATCTTCTCGGAGTCAACTGTCTCGTTGGGGGCGTCGGTCTCGTTGGGAGCGTCAGTCTCGTCGGTTTCGTCAGTCTCGTCAGTCGCTGTCGACGCCTCAGTGCTGGCTCCCAGCGCAGCCATCGGATCGTCGACCGACTGCTCGTCGGCTGTCGGCTCCGACGGTGTCGGCTGGGATGGTCCCTCGGCATCCTCACGGCTGGGTTCGGCCTCGGATATCAGCGGATCGAAGCCCGGATCGCCGGCTGGCGTCTGGCCAGTGGGAGTCGGACCATCGCTGTTGTTGGTCGACTGTTCGGGATGGTAATCCTCGATATCAGCCTGTTCGGCCGGTCGATTGAAGTTTCGTCCCTGCCCACCACGGTGAGGGGCCTCCGAGCGCTGGAGGAGCGCCTGAGCGAACTGGTCGGCCATCTGGCTCAGATCTCGTGCCTCCTCGAGCTCGTCTTCGAGCTGTTGGATCTTGGCCTCCTTTTTGTCTAATTCTTGCTGGAGATCCGCGATTTCGCTCTCGCGGCGTTCCTTCTCGTCGGAGATATCGGTGAGTTCCGAAACCAGATCACCGCTGACGGATTTGAGTTCGGGTCGCTCGAAGTCTTCGAGCCCGGGAGTCGCTCCCGCATCGAACGTTCGCTTACGGTGGAACTGGACACGCTGGATATCGGTCGCCCAGTCGGCCACCAGAAAGCCCTCGCCGTCGCCCATCTCCTCGATGGCGTCGGCGTACTCCGAGCCCAAAATTCGGCCGACGACTTTCGTATCGTTCCGCCACGTCAGTCGGTGCCAGACGAGCCAATCACATTGCGTGATGAAATCCTTCTTTACGTCTGCTGGGCGCTGACTGATCCCGACGATTCCCAGACCGTGTTTCCGCCCCCGCTTGCCGATCTTGATCAGCATCTTACCGGCTTCGCCCATCCCGCTTTGCTCGGGGATGTACTCGTGGCACTCCTCGATGACGACCAAGAAAGGTTTTTTGAGTTTTTTCTCCTTGGCGAAGAGGTGTCGCGTCGTCTCTAAGACCAGTTGGTCGGCGTCATCATCGTCCAAATAGCCCGAGACATCGAGGATGATCGGGATGTTCTCTTCGAGGGCAAGGGAAGCTATTTTTTCGGCATGATCGGCGGTGACTTGGATATCGCATTCGTCGTCCGCGCCGACATGGAGGACTTCGTACTCTTCTTTGAGGCCGTAGTACTCGCCGTCGCTGTCGACGATCAGCACGGGAAAGTTGTTGTCCAGCAGATTCTCCAACATCACCGAGACCGTGTTGGATTTACCGCTACCGCTTTTGCCGGTGACAAAGCCGCGGCCGGTTAGGATGTCGACGACTGGGAGGTCGACCGGGGTTCCGGCGGGGGTATCTGCGGCGCCACCCGGTCCTGCGCTGACGTCAGCGACCGTAATCGTTTCTTCGTCACTCATTCAGTTGACTGAGTTACTCGGCTGAGCACACATAGTTCCTCCTGTCGACTAGTCGCCTACCTGAACTGTTGTGCTGAACAGTCGAGCCAACGGCCAATAGGAGTTACCCAGCGCTGGTCGAACGCGGTGGTGTGGCTGACCGAGCGAGCGTCGACACGCGTTTCGGCGGCCGGTTGTCAAAAGGCGTATCGAGCGACTGGATACGGCTCGCAGCCCTCGCGGGGATCTGTCTCGACGGGCTGACGACGTGGGTCGTCCTCGGGACCGTCAGCTACCAAGAACTCAACCCTATTATAAACGGACTCTGGGACGGCCATCCGTTGTTCGTCGTCGGCTACTTTGGTGGCTTTGGACTTGCCGTCTCGGCGTCGACACGCCGTCACAGTCGGCTGTCGACGGCGGTGTCGACCTACGTAATCGTCGTGATGGGTGTCTTCGGCGGCCTCAACAATCTTGCGTTGTTGGTCGTCGGTCCACCCACACTGCTCGACTTACTGGTAGCCACGGGTGGCATATCGGGAGCCATAGCCATCCAAGTGGTTGTTCCAGCCTGTGGGCTAATCGCTGCCATTGGCGTCGCTCGCCTCCGCCATGACCCGCTCTCGTGGCTCAAGACCGTTGTCATCATGATTGCGGCAGTTGTCTATCTCGTCATCCTCAGTTGGGTTCCCCATCTATTCGGCATCAGTGGTCCGTAAACTATCGAGACCAACACACATGTGAGTTGTTGCGTGTTACCGACATCGTCGAGCGAATCCATGACGACTGTTCCAGCGATAGTTTTCTACCGGTCGACGCCGACTTGTAATCGATGCCAACAGCCTACGTTACAGCCCCCAAATCGGCGGCCGCCGGAACGAACTGATTATCGAATTTCGATAGCAGTCATCGTCCCGAGTTTCTTTGCGATTCTCTCGTCGAGTCCTTCGCTGGTGACGCGCCACGTCCAGTTGCCGTCGAGCGTTCCCGGCGTGTTGAACCGAGCGTGACTGTCGAGACCGAGCAAGTCCTGCATCGTGGTAAACGCGAGGACCGCGTCGGATCGCCAGACAGCCTCGATCATCGACCAGTTGATCTCGCTGCCGTCGACGCCCAGATTGTACTGCAAACAGTCCCGCTGGCGCTCCGAGAGGGTCTGATAGTAGCCGTCGAAGGTGTCGGTGTCGTGGGTCGACGTATAGCCCACTGAGTTCTTGGGATAGTTCATCGGCTGGTGTTCGTTGCCACCCTGACACCAGTCGGCGTACTGCGGCACTCGCATGCCGGGGAAGTCGAACCGATCCATCAGCGCCTGTAGCTCCGCATCCGGGAACCCCAGATCCTCCGCAATGAACGGCAGCTCGCCGAGTTGCGCCTCGATTGCCTCGAAAAAGGCGGCCCCCGGCCCATCCCGCCACTCACCCTCTGCGGCCGAGTCGGCCTCGGTTGGGATGGCCCAGTACTCGAGGAAGCCCTGGAAGTGATCGAGGCGAGTAATGTCGACCTGCTCGAACAGTCGACCGAGGCGTCGACCCCACCAGTCGTAGTCGTTGTCGGCGAGCGTTTCCCAATCATACAGCGGATTGCCCCACTTCTGACCGGAGTCGCCAGCGTTTGGCGGGACACCCGCGACCGCCGTCGGTCGGTTCTGGTCGTCCAACTGGAACGCCTCGGGGCTCGACCACACGTCGGCGCTGTCGAGACCGACATAGATCGGCACGTCGCCGACGAGTTTGATCCCTTTCTCCTCAGCATCGGCTTTGAAGGCTTGCCACTGTTTATCGAACCAGTACTGGATCAGCGTCTGGTACTCGATTTCCTCGCTGAGTTCCTCGCGGGCCTCGCTCAGGGCGTCTGGATCGCGGGTCCGGATCGGTTCGGGCCAGTCGACCCACGCCACGCCGTCGTGTTTCTGTTTGAGCGCGCGGAACAGCGCATAGTCGTCGACCCACGACTCCTCATCGCGGAACTCGTCGAGGGCCGCGTAGTCGTCGTCGGTTGCGGTCTCGCGGAACTGCTCGTGGGCGGTCCGGAGTTGGTTGCGTTTGTAGTCGCCGACCGCCTCGTAGTCGACCGAATGCTCGTCGAAGTCGGGGACTGGCTGGAGGTCCTCATCGGTCAGCCAGCCGTCGTCGACCAGTCGGTCGAGGCTGATCAGCAGTGGGTTACCAGCGAACGCCGAAAACGACTGGTACGGCGAGTTGCCGTGGGCCGAGGAGGTCGGTCCCAGTGGGCAGAACTGCCAGCAGGCCTGTTCTGCCTGTTGGAGGAACGAAAGGAACTCGCGTGCGCCGTCGCCGAGGTCGCCGATCCCGTGTGGGCCCGGCAGTGAGGTAAGGTGGAGGAACACACCACTCTGTCTATCGAAGTCCATATCTACCCTCTCGGTGGCCCTACTGTCAAACGTTGCGGTATTTTTCGTTCACAAAACAGTTGCTGGCTGTCGACGCTACGCTGACGCTACGCCGAGTCTCAGGCCTCGTCGCTCATCCCACCGAAGACGCTATCGGCGTCGGCTGGAACGTCGAAGTCGTGGTAGTGTTCGCCCTTGATGTCCGAAAGAATATTCAGGGCTGCGGCCGCGCCGTCGCCCGAGGAGATGACTGCCTGCCACTCCTCGGCCCGAACCATCGCACCGGTCGCGTACACGTTTTCGACGCTGGTCTGCATCGAGAGGTCGACGTCTACGACGTCATCGTCGGTAAATTCACAGCCGACCGATTCGGCGAGGTCGCGATTCGCACCGGTTGCGAGGACGACATAGTCGGACTCGTACTCGCCGTCGTCAGTCTCAAGAACGAATCCATCGTCGGCATCGCTGATCGTTTCGACGGCTTCACCCTGATGTCGCTCGACGCCGAAGCTGTCGACCTGATTCCGAGCGGTCTCCATGAACGCCGAGCCGTCTTGGGAGCCAACGCCGAGGTAGTTGAACAGGTGGGCCTTGTGCATCCACGTCCCGTCGAGATCGAAGACACGGGTTTCGAGCCCGTTTTTCTGGGTAAAAAGCGCCGCACTTAGTCCGGCCGGACCGCCACCAACGATACTTACTGTCGACGTCTGGGATTGCTCGCTCATCGTCGTCTACCTGTTTGATAGCAACCACAATAAGAGGTCGTGTTACCCCCTCGTCGACTGGTGAGAGTATGCAGTGGTCGTCACTCGAAGGGAGTAAACTGAAACGTCTCCCCGGCCACCGAATGGTAGCCGGGCGGACGCAGAACCGAACCGACCCGGGCAAAGTCGGCCGGTCGATGCCTGATGGTCCGGGCAAAGGCCATCAAGCGGATGATCAGCCGTCCGGGCAAGGCGGCCAATCACGTTGCCGGTTTGTCAGAGGCACCCCGGCGTCTATACTACCGGCGGGTTTCATCTTTACCTCACTGCTTGACCAGGCTCGTCAGCCGACGACCAACCTTTATATATTTGCTGGTTGTTTATATACATATGTCAGTAATATCTCCTGTTACTTCCGCTGGAGGCTGAGAGTCGGATGGAACACCGTGATACGGCCGGAGCGATTTCGCTGGTCACCAAGCGTGAGCCGATCCTCCGTGCGGTCGGAACCGATGGGGTCGGCAAGCGCGAACTCGTCGACCAGTTAGTGGTTTCTCGGTCGACCGTCGACCGTGGGATTCGGGAGCTAGAATCGGCGGGCCTGCTCGCCCGGTCGACCGAAGGGTATCAGCGTACGCTGCTTGGGGAGCTTCTACTCGCCGAGTACGACCGGTTTGCGTCGACGGCCGGGACGCTGCTCAACGGGCGGGAACTACTGGCCGAACTCCCGCCGGACTTCGAGCTCGATCCCGTGGTGTTCGAGGATGCCACCATCGTCACTGCCAGCCAGCACGCGCCCCAGCAGCCGATTTCGGCGCTCTGCTCGGTGCTTGACGAGGGGCGATGGACACAGACCGTCCTCCCGGCAGTGTTTCCACAGGTGATCGATCAGTGGGTCGCGCTCTGTGACGAGGAGATGGCCCGAGCCGATATCGTACTGACTGATCCAGTAGCCTCGACGCTCGTCGGCTCTCACACCGAGTCGCTCCAACAGCTGCTCGATGAGTCGCGTGTCGCTCTCCATCAGGTCGAGACGACGCCAGCATACGGTCTGGTCGTCGCCGAAACGGAGTCGACTGCCACCGCGGGACTCGTCGTCCTCGACGACCGCGGTGGGGCACGTGCCTTTATCGAAACCGAGAGCGACGAGGCCATCTCGTGGGTCCGCGATGCGATCAACGACCATCTGATGCAGTCGACACCGCTGTCGACGCCGTCACCGGAATAACAGAGAAGTTAGTCGAGTGCTGCCTCGACTTTCTCGATTGGATGTGGCGGTTCGGCGACCTCGCCATCCCGGTCACCGAGTTGGGTCCGACAGGAGGCTCCGGGCGCGACGACGGTTTCGCCCTCGCTGTCGTCGACTTGGTCGAACAGAATCCGGCCAATCGCCTGACTCATCGAGTAGTGTTCGGCCTCGTAGCCGAAGGCACCAGCCATGCCACAACAGCCCGAATCGAGGGGGTCGACGCTGTAGCCCGCCCGCCGGAGGACGCCGACGGCGTGGTGATCTTTCGTCGTGGCTTTCTGGTGGCAGTGGCCGTGGTAGGTCAGCGATTCGCCGGTTTCGGGGTCCTCACGGAACCAGAGCCGTCTGTCGATGTCGAATGTGTCGAGATACTCCATAATGCCGTAGCTGTTGGCGGCGACTGTTTCAACAGCCTCACCGGACAGCAGATCGAGATAGTCCGACTGGAACATCACGGCATCGGATGGTTCGACCACGACCACGTCCCATCCTTCGTCGATTTTTGGGGCGAGCGCGTCGACGTTCTGCTGTGCGGTCTCACGGGCTTTGTCGATGAACCCTTTCGAGTAGGGTGGTCGACCGCTGCCGCCGAGGCCCGTGGGAATCGTGACGTGGACGCCGGCGGCTTCGAGCACGCGGACTGCGGCTTGTCCAGCCTCGGGATGGTTGTAGTTAGTGTAGGTATCCGGGAACAGGATCGCGGTGTGGTTGGCCTCCTCCTGTGGAACGGTCGACCCACCGCGGGCATCGAACCAGTCTTCGAGGCTTTCGTAGCGGAACGTTGGTAGGCTCCTCTCTTTGGCGATGCCGACCGTCTTTTCCATGAGCGTCCGGACGCCCGGAATCTTTCTGGTCGCATTGGCCACCGGCGCGACCAGACTACCGAGCGACGACAGCGACTCGATGTTGGCAAACAGCTTGTCCCGAACTGAAGAGCCGTGTCGCTGGTGATACTCGTGGGTGGCTTCGACTTTGAGTTTCGCCATGTCGACGCCGCTCGGACAGTCCTTCTTGCAGCCCTTGCAGCCGATACAGAGATCCAAGACCTCGGTGACGAACTCGTCGCTGAAGGCTTCGTCTTCGGGCAAGTCACCACTCATCGCCTGCCGGAGCATGTTCGCTCGCCCCCGGGTCGACGTGATTTCCTCGTCGGCCGCCCGAAACGTCGGGCACATCACGCCGCCGGTGAGGTCCTGACTGCCGCGACAGCCGCCGCAGCCGTGGCAGAGTTCGGCCATTCCCTGAAACCCGTTTTCGTTGTCCCACTCCAGTTTGGAGTCGAAGCCGGCATCAAACTCGTAGGCCGGATCGAACCGCAAATTTTCGGTCATCGAGACGTCGCCACAGATGTTGCCCGGATTCAGCAGCCAGTCGGGGTCGAAGGCGGTTTTTAAATCGCGGAACACCGACCAGAGATGGTCGCCGTACAGCTTTCGGTTCCACTGAGTGCGGGCACGGCCGTCGCCGTGTTCGCCCGACACGGAGCCGCCGTACTGGACGACGAGATCGGTCACCTCGTCAGCGATCTGCTCGAACGTCTCAACGCCGTCGACGGTTTTCGTATTCACCAGTGGCCGGATATGGAGGACGCCCGGCCCCGCGTGGGCGTAGTAGCTGGCGAAGGTGTCATGCTCGTCTAAGATCTCCTGAAAGTCACCGACGAAAGCAGGCAGGTTCTCAGCCGGAATCGCGGTGTCCTCGATGTAGGCGATGTGTTTGGCGTCGCTCGTTCGAGAGAGCAAAATCGGCAGCCCGGATTTCCGCATTTTCCAGAATTTCGCCTTCGTCTCCTCGTCGTAGGCCTCCATCGCCGTCCGCGCGGTCGGCGCGTCGACAGTCAACTCGGCCGCGCCAGCAGTGGGGTCGACCTCGCTCGTTGCGTCGGGAACCCGATCAGCGATCAGATCCGCGACCTGCTGTTTGCCATCCGCCGTGCTGTCGGCGTAGAACTCGACCAAGAGGACCGAATCGGTGCCCTCCGGCAGCAGGTCGACGACCGGCCCGAACTCCTCGGTTTCGCGGGCCAGATCCAGCAGGACGTCATCCATCACCTCGACTGCGGCGGGGTTGTGGTCGAGGATTGGGTCGACGTCTCGGACGGCGTCGAGCACGTCATCATACGTGAGCAGGGCGACCGCGGTCGTCTCCGGAATCGGCTCTAAGGAGACAGTCGCCTCGGTGATGATCGCGAGCGTTCCCTCACTGCCAGCCAACAGCCGGGCGAGATTGACCGTCCACGGTCTCGACGTTGGGTCCGGCCCTGACTGGTCGGGAAGTTGGAGTTCTCCGCGGGCGTCGTCGACCAACATATCCAGATTGTAGCCCGAGACGTTCCGTTTCAGGTCGGGATACCTGGCATCGATCTCGTCGACATCCTCGTGGAGAATAGTTTGTACTTCGGCGTAGATTCGGGGAAGTGGCTCGTCAGCGTCGGCGTCAGCCTCCTTCATGATCGTTCTGATGTCGATCTCGCCGAACCGCGTGACCGTGCCATCGGCGAGGACGGCCTCGACTTCTTCGATGTAGTAGTCCGTTTTGCCGTATTTCAGCGAGTGCGCGCCGGTCGAGTTATTGCCGATTGCGCCGCCAAGCACGCTTTTGTCGCCCCACGCCGGGTCTGGCGCGAATTTGAGATCGTGGGGGCGGAGTTCGGCGTTGAGCTCGCCGAGGATCGTTCCGGCTTCGGCGGTCGCGGTTTCGGCCGCGGGGTCGACCGCAACGATGTCGTCCATATATTTGCTAAAGTCGAGGACGACCGCCGTGTTGACCGTCTGGCCCGCGAGGCTGGTGCCGCCGCCGCGCGGGAGGACTGGAATCTCGTTGTCGGCGCAGTAGGCCATGACTGCGGCGACATCATCGGTCGACGTTGGCATGACGACGCCGATGGGCGTTACTTCATAGGCCGAGGCGTCAGTTGCGTACAGCTGTCGCGAGTAGCTATCGAAGCGTACGTCACCGTCGACGAGGGCGTCGAGTGCGTCCCGCAGCTCCGGGTCGTCGACGTCGTCGCTCGTGTAATCGTAGTCGCCAGCGACCGAGGGATCGGCTGGCGGTCCCGCTGTCGGTGCTGCCATTGGCCGTGATATAGGCTGGGAGTATAAAATCCCACCGACCGTCGGGTCGTCGACCACTGCTGTGTGCCTGTCAGACGGACGGCTTTCAATCACGAAAACTTAATATCAGCACACACAACCGTCACCCCATGGACGGGACCCCACAGGAGATCACGAGCCTCGTCGGACGCGAAGTATACTCGAACAACGGTGTCTTTGTCGGTGAAGTCGAAGACGTGCGCCTCAATCTGGACCAAGAGGCCGTCACCGGGTTGGCGGTCGGCGAACTCAACGCCGAACTGTTTTCCGAGACAGTTTCTCCCGGTGAGGGCGTCATCATCCCCTATCGATGGGTTCGCGCGGTCGGTGACGTGATCCTCATCAACGACGTGATCGAGCGTCTCAAGCAACCCGAAGACGTCGAAGAAGCCGTCGTCTAGGAGCCGTTCGTACTTTCGCCGCCTTCCACACCCATCGCCTCAAAGAGCTTTCTGCGGACTGCCTCTTCGGTCAACTGCAGCAGCGTATCGCGGTTGTCCTCGCTGGCTTCAATGCCGGTGAAGATGCCGAGCGGCACCTCGACGCTGCCCTGTTTCGAGTGACCGACGACCTCGCCGATGCCGTCGAACCCGTTTTTCAGGACGCTGCCGATATCGATCCGGATATCTTTCGATTGGGCGGCGACGATGATCTCGTTGTCGACAATCCCGAACACCGCGCTCGTCGTAATACCTTCCAGATCAAGCAGGTATTGGGCGGCCTGTTCGAGGGCATCTCGGTCCCGAATGAAGCCCGCACTCGAAAACAGATGGCTCCCCTGAACCTCGCGGTTCTGAATCGCTTCGGCCAGCACGTCGAGAGTTTCGGGCGACATCGAGGGCGACTCGACCTGTTCGAGCGTGTCGTGGTTGGCAAACGGATGGAGATACGCCGCCGCCGTGAGATCGGCGGGCGTCGTATCCCGTTTGAAGTCCAGCGTTTCGGCCCGAATCCCATACAGCAGGGCGGTGGCGACCGTCTCACTCGGCGAAAGGTCGAACTCTTGGAGGTATTTGGTGAGGATGGTCGACGTCGAGGAGACGTTGGTTCGAATGTCGACGAACTCGGTTTCGAGATCCTCGTCGGGCTCGTAGTGGTCGATGAGGATATCGATATCCAACTCGACGCTTCGGTCGCCGGATTTCATGTTGTCGACTAAGGCGAGTCGGTCGTACTCGTCGAGATCCGGGGCCTCCTCGCGGGCCAGCAGTTCGATCCCCAGCAGGTTGACGAACGCGCGGTTCTCTTGGTGGCCGATATCACCATCGTAGAGGATGTCGGCCTCGATGCCGAACTCCGCGGCAATCGACTGGAGGGCGGTCGCGCTGGCAATCGAGTCGGGGTCGGGGTTGTCTTGGGTGAGGATAGCGAGTCGACCGGAGGTCGCTTCGAGGATGTCAGCGAGCTGTCGGGCCTTGTACTGGAGTTCGCCGGCTTCGAGGCTCCGCAGGGCGGATTCGGCGATGACCGTCGACGGGTTGACGACGACATCCGAGCCGAGGTTGCGGAGCTCTTCTTCGGTGACGGGATCGGAAGCGCGGACGACGATATACTGGTTGCTGCCGCGGTTGCGGATCGCTGAGACGGCGGCCTTGCTGGCCTCGACGTCCGAGGCGAGCACGAGGATAATATCCCGGTCGGCGACCACGTCGGCCACCTCCGGCTCGCTGATGTCCTGCAACTTGGCGTTGAGGTCCTGATCGCGCAGGGCCTCGACGCGGCTTTCGTCTTTATCGAGGATGAGAACGTCGTTGCCCTCCTCGGCCAACTCTTCGGCGACTGCGTGGCCGACGCTCCCACAGCCGAGAATCGCATAGGTAGATCGTGATGAACCGATAGCGCCAGCGCTCATTCGTGTTGAATCCCGTACGGGTGGCACTTAACGCCATCCGTTTCGGGTTTATTCTTCATTTTATTGATAGAATGCCGAACGCTGTGAGGCCGCACGCGATCTGTCGTTCAGCTATTCGTCTCTGTGTAGTCAGGTCGTTCGGCGTACGAAATCGGGTCATGGACGCCGAGTCGCTGGAAGGCTTGGAGTCGAAACGCACAGGCATCACAGGTGCCGCAGGCCGGTTCCTCCTCGCGGTAACAGCTCCAGGTGTGTTCGAACGGAACGCCGAGGTCGACCCCTCGCTCGGCGATCTCGGTTTTGGTCGACTCCACGAACGGAACTTCGATTGTGATCTCAGTCTCGGGTTTGGTGCCGACCTCAACCATGGTCTCGAACGCATCGAAGAATTCGGGTCGACAGTCGGGATACCCGGAGAAATCCTCGCTGTGGGCGCCGACGAAGACGGCCTCACAGCCGTTTGCCTCGGCGAAGGAGACCGCCATCGACAGCAGGTTGGCGTTCCGGAACGGGACGTAGGTGTCGGGGATTTCTTCGCTGTCGAGGTCCGCATCGTCGACAGCCATCTCGTCGTCGGTAAGCGCCGAGCCACCGATCTGCTGGAGGTGATCGGTTTCGATGTGGAGGAAGTCCGCGACGTCGACCAGATCGGCCAACTGGCGGGCGCAGTCGTACTCGGTCGACTCGGTTCGCTGGCCGTAGGACGTGTGGAGGAGGTACAGCTCGTAGCCGCGGTCGCGGGCCTCGTAGACGGTCGTCGCGCTGTCCATCCCACCGGAGACGAGGACGACCGCGCGCTTGGTGGACTGATCAGTGGACGGTGCGTCGGCAGTGTCGGTAGTCGGTGGACCTTGTGTGGATTCTGTCATGGTTAGGTTTCGGGGGCGTCGTTCCAGAGGTCGACGTGGAGCCGTGGGGTGTAGCGATACCCCGACTCGATGGCGACCTCGGCGACTTCCTGTCTGGTTTCTGCAAGCTGGCTCCGGGTCTGTCCCTCCGGCATCAAGAGGACGTCACTGTCTGCGATTTCGGTCTCGGTTCCGGCGCGGAGGTCGGCGATCAGGTCCTCGATTTCGGGCAGGTCATCGCGGCCCGTGAGCACGAACTTGAGTTGGAATGGGAACCGCTCGATGAGCGCGGTGAGTTCGTCGTGATCGATCCGACCTGCTTCGTGGCGTTGTTGCCAGTCCTCGGCATCAACCGCATCCTCCTCTCCGCCCGCCGGTGGTCGCTCGGGTGTGGGCGTCGACGAGGCGAGTTTCGGGCTAATTGAGGCGAGATCGATTGGCGTTCCGGGCGGCGGCGCAATCGTCCCATTCGTTTCGACGGTGATGTGGTAGCCGCGGTTGGCGAGTCGGTTTATGAGGGCTATCGACTCCTCGTGAATCAGTGGTTCGCCGCCCGTGAGCACGACGTGGTTGGCGTCGAACTCCGAGACGCGGTCGATAACCTCATCGAGGTCCATCCACGCGTGGGTTGGCTCCCATGAGGTATGGTAGGAATCGCAGAACCAACACCGGAGATTGCAGCCACTCGTCCGAATGAAGATGCTCGGCACGCCCGCGAGGACGCCCTCGCCCTGCAAGGACTCAAAGAGTTCGTTGACCGGCAGGGCTGGCCCCTCGCTATCGGGTTGGCTATCTTGGTCGACGCTGAGTTCGGAACTGACTGGCATGGTTACTGGCAGCTGCTCAGTTCGGCGGTTTCGCTCACGTCGGCCGAGACGTCGGTGACGGTGTCAGGGAGTTCCGCGCGGAGTTCGTTTTCGAGGACGACTGCCATCACCTCGGCGGTCGGCGGTGCCTCAAGGACGACGACTGCATCGCCGTCGCCAGCGTCTTCGAAGGCTTCGATCAGCGGGTCGCCCTCCTGCAGGAGGAATCGGTGATCCCAGCGGTCGATAATATCGGTCACGTCGCCTTTGTCGACGACCCATCCCTCCTCGGTGAGTTCGCCGGAGATCGAGACCGAGATCTCGTAGTTGTGGCCGTGAGGGCGGCTACATTTGCCGTCGTGGTGCAGAATTCGGTGGCCGGAACTGATCCGGATCGGCCGGTCTCGGCCGACGTGGATCGTCCGCTCGCCGGCCCGGTCGACGAGCGAATGTTCCTGTGATGCTCTCTGAGTCATACCATGCGATTACCGAGTCGAGTATATAAATCCCGCTGGATGACGGTCGACAGCCAAAGAGGCAATCAGGGCGGCAGCCACCCTGTCGGTATGGGTGGCTCCGCAGACTCCACGGAGACGGTTCGGCTGGTCATTGTCGACGGTGAGACCGAAACTGAACTCACAGTCGAACGGGGGCGAGTGCTTCGGGATGTGCTTCAGGAGGCTGGTTTTTCGCCGTACAGTCGACTGACCAAGCGCGCCAACTGCGGTGGGCGTGGGCTCTGTGCGACCTGTGGGGTGCGAGTGGCTGAGGATGTGGAGCCGGACCACTGGCATGACCGAGTGGCTGAACGGTTTGGGTATCCGCGACTGTCGTGTCAGCTTGTCGTTGAGCAGGATTTGCGGGTGGAACTAGTGGAGAAGGTGGTGTGGGGAAGTCGAGACAAATAAAAACAGTCCGCCCTCCCCGAATTGAACTCGCCGAGACAGTCCGGGCATGCGGCTCGCTTCGCTCGCCGGTCCGGGCTGTGACTCGTCTGCTCAATTCGGGTCGGGAGAGACTTCTCACTGCTCACGTTGTTCGCAGAAGAAGGCTCGCGGCTACGCCGCTCGCTAACCGAGACTCTCACGATGTTCGAGTCTCGCAGTCCGCCCTCCCCGAATTGAACGGGGGACAAGTCGATCTACAGTCGACTGCTCTACCAGGCTGAGCTAAGGGCGGGCTATCTAACAGTAGCCGCCCAGCCCTGTTTAAGAATTCTCATTTCCACGTCGGTCGCCACGCCCTCCCACACTCCGAGCCGTCGACCTTTAGCACCCACCGTCCCCACAGCCGCCATGGGCGAGGAGCGAGAGCCACGACAGGCGACCTTCGGCAGCGACGGCGAACTCGACACCGACCGCGACCCCGAGGCCGACACGGACAACGACTTCGGCGAACCCAAGGAAGCCAACGAGACCGACGGGGGCTACAACCGCTATGCCGTCTCCAGTTTGCTCCAGAAGGCCGTCCGGCGCTCCGACGAGGAGGTCGCCGCCTGGGCCGCCTGGGAACTCGCCCGGTCGGGCTACGCGTGGAATCTCTGGGACCGGCTCAACCTGTACGTCGTCGAGGACCTCCGGGCTGGCCACGAGGTTGCGCTCACCATCGAACGCTACGAGGAACTGGCGACCGAGCGCTGGGAGGAGGCCAGTTGGAAAGGTCGACTCTGTGCGATTCACGCCGCGCTGGCCGCCGCTCGCGCACCCTCCACGCGCGAGGCATCCAACGCCGACGAATACTTCCGCAAAGTCGCTGATGTGCGAGCCGAAGCCCGTGAGGAGGGCGAGGAGCCAGCCGTCGACTTCCCGGCGGGTGATCTCGAACCCGGAGAGAAATACGACGCCATTTTCGACGGTCACACTGGCGAAGGCTCCCGTTTGGGTCGTGGCAAACGCTTCTTTAAAACTCGTGGCGCACGCGTCGGCCCGGACGGCGAGGACGACCAGAGCGCCCGATGGCAGCGATTGAGTATGGTGCTCGATGAGATCGACTTCTCGGAGGCCGAGATCGAGCATGCGATTGAGGCAGTCGACGTCGACGCGCCGTGGGACGAACCCGACGAGGTCGATTAACCAATCGCTACGAACAAAAGGAGCGCCGAAACCACCAGTGCTGCGACGACAAGCCCCGCGAGTTCGAACCACTCTCGCGGAGCCGGATCGTCGGGAGAAACAACTGATTTTGGATGGACCCAGTACCCGACAGCGGCGGCGATCTGCAGCACGGCAACGACAGCATATCCGTAGCCAGCCGACTCCCCCGCGCGGATCGAACTGACTGCGAGCCCGGCAAACAGGATGCTGAGAAGCAGGACCACGGCAACAAAAAATGATCGGCGTGTCATATGACTCCTAACTATACATATTACAATAAAACACAATGTTTGACAACTATTAGCAGTAGCCCACACAGCCAACAGACCGCAATCAGTTAATGGGTCGACTGCCCACTGACTGTATGTTATTCACACCGGGGCCGACCGCGGTCCCACCCGAAGTCCGGGAGGCGATGGCCCGCCAGCAGCCGAACCCCAACATCGATTCGGGGTTCCGCGACCGCTACAATCAGCTCTGTGAGAACCTCCAGCAGGTCTACGACACGAGCCACGATGTGATTGTCCCCGGCGGCGAGGGCATCCTCGGCCTTGAGGCCGCCATCGCCTCGCTGGTCGCGCCGGGCGACCACGTGTGCTGTATCTCGAACGGGGTCTACGGCGACGGGTTTGCGGACTTCGTCGACAACTACAACGGCGAGTCGACGCTCGTTTCGGCACCCTACGACGAGGGCTACGACCTCGCTGGCATCGAGACCGCACTCGCGGCGGCCGAAGACGCGGGCGAGCCGGTGTCGGTCGCCACGTTGGTCCACTGCGAGACGCCGACCGGGACGCTCAACGATCTGGAGCCGGTGCTCGATCTGCTGGACAAGTACGACGTACTGAGTGTGGTCGACGCCGTCTCCTCGCTCGGTGGAACACCGGTCCCAACCGACCGAATCGATGTCTGTCTCGGAGCCTCTCAAAAGTGTTTCAGCGCGCCGCCCGGCCTCACCACGGCGGCCGTCAGCGACCGAGCGTGGGACGCAATGGAGGAGCGTGCCCCCACGTCCTTATATACGAACCTGCTTCCATGGCGTGACGTGTCGGATGGCTTCCCGTACACGCATCTCGATGCGAACGTGGCCGCGCTGGATACCGCCGTTTCGCGACTTCTCGATGAAGGAATGGAGTCCGTTTATAAGCGACACGAGGCCGCCGCCGAGCAGTGTCGACAGCGCGGTGCCGAACTCGGACTCGACATTTACCCCGACGAATCCCGCAGTTCGCCGACCGTCACAGCATTCCACATCCCCGGCGAGGCCCAAGCGATTCAGCAGCGCATCGAGGACGAGCACGACATCGTCCTCGCAACAAGTCTCGGCGATCTGGCCGACGATATCCTTCGCGTCGGACATATGGGGTATAATGCAGATGTCGAGAAGGTCGACCGGGTGATGGACGCAATAGAAGCCAGCGTGGACTAGCTACTCGCTCACATTTGTCTCGCGGATTCTGACGCCCTTGCCCGCGAGATGCCGCATCTGCTGTTGGGCGAAGTCCTCCTCTCTGGTCCCACGGGTCGCCAGCACGTACAGCACCGCGCTCCCGACCGGTCGCATCGTTCGGCCCGCCCGCTGGGTTCCCTGTCGACGCGACCCCCCAAGCCCTGAAGCAACAATCGCCAGTTCAGCATTTGGCAGGTCGATCCCTTCGTCGGCGATTCGCGACACGATCAGCGTCTGTAGCTCACCGTTGCGGAACGCCTCGAACTGCTGTTGGCGCTCGTAGTGGCGCGTCTCACCACTTATGAACGGAATATCCAGCGCCTCGGCGATTTCTTTGCCTTGGTCGAGATAGTCGACGAAGATCAGCGTCTTCGAGTTGGGATGGGTTTCACACAAATACCGGATTTCGGCGATCTTCGCGGGGTTCATCGCGGCCAGTTGGTACCGCTCTTGGCCATCCGCGCTCACGTACTCGTTGCGGGCCATTTCGTCGCGCCACGGCACGTACCGAATCTCGACCTCCGGTTCGGCGACGAATCCGGCGTCAAACAGTTCGGCCCAGTCGGTCCCAATTGGCGGCCCGATCAGCGTGAAGATCTCTTTTTCCTTGTCGTCCTCTCGGACTGGCGTCGCGCTGAGTCCCAACCGATGGGAGGCCTGCAGATCAGCACTCCGACGGAACACCCGGCTCGGAATATGCTGGACCTCGTCGTAGACAATCAGACCCCACTTCCGGGAGTCGAACAGCTGTCGGTGCCGATCCATCCCGGCAGTCTGGTAGGTCGCAATCGTCACTGGGCGAATGTTCTTCTGGCCGCCGTGGTACTCGCCAATCTGGTCGTCAGTGAGCGTCGACTCACTCGTTAGTGCCTCGCGCCACTGGGCGGCGAGTTCCCGGCTCGGAACCAAAATGAGCGTCTCGCCACCGACTGCGGCGATGGTGGCGATGGCTGCAATCGTCTTCCCGCTGCCCGGCGGGCCGACGTAGACGCCTGCTTTCTGATCGAGGAACGTGTCGACCCACGACTGCTGGTACTCCCGGAGCGTGGCCGTCAGGTCGACCTCGATGGGGTCGCCAGTGTCGAGGTCCCGTTCGTCGACGACCGGGTAGCCTGCCTCGTAGAGCACGCGCTTCACAGAGGCAACCTCGTCGGCGTTGACCCAGCTTTCAGTGTCCGACATCGGCGCTCGCAACTGGTCCTCCGAGAGCTTCTGCCGGGCGACGTTGCCCATCAGGTCCTCGGTTGCGGCTTCGAGAACCGTGTAGCCGTCCTCGTGGGTTCGAAGCGTGAACTGGTGGGCGCGACTCCATTGGGATTCGACCCACTCTTCGAGATGCGTCGACCGGCGGGGAAACACCGACCGCATCGACGCCAGCAAGCCATCGAGATCGTCAAACGGCGCGGCCCAGATGTCTTCCTGCCGAATGCGGTACAGATAGCCACGGCTCCCCGGCTCTGAGCCCGTCGAGTCGACCAAATGCGCGAACTGCGAGAGGTGGGCGCGAGTGTACTGGGTGGGTTGGTCGACGACGACCTCCCGCCGGGTCGGAAACAGGACGATCCGCTCGCGGGCGGCCAGATCCCGGATCTCGGTGGGATACCACGCCACTGGCTCGCCCTCGTGGATGACCGTTTCGAGGTCGGCGGCTGCGGCGAGCGACTGGAGCCCCTCGCTGGCCGCCGCCTGCGTCAGATCGAGTCGACGGGCGACCTGCTCGGTAGTGAGTACCGGCCGCTGCTCGGCGTCGACTGCCGTATAAAAGTCGTCAAGCGAGAACGCCTCCGGCTCTCGGTCTTGGAGATCGCCGGAATCGTCGACATCCCCATCGGTGCCCGCGTCAGTACCGACATCCTCGCCTGCGTCGACATCGTCCCCGCTGTTGTCCCCAGTCATTGTCGGCCAGAGGGGACCGACCGACAAACCGGTTGTGAACGCGGGGAGTGCGTCACCTACGACCGACAGTGACGGCGAGCGAGTTCAGCTTTCGACCGGAACCGGCCGCCACAGTCGACACAGCCCACCGAGCCGTTTCCGGCCTCGGTGGTTACGCGATGGTCGCCGATGTCGAACGGGCGGCTGACGATTCGTGGCCGGATCAGGTCCGGAATCTGTGCGTCGTGGTTGTCGCTGAGGTCCGCACGGAGTTTGATCGTGTGCACGTCAGTGTCGTGCCACCGGTCGGAGTCGATGGCCGTCTCCCAGTCGTCGACTTCGGTCCAGCCGGTGACGACGACCGGCGAGTGGGTCTCGGTGTCGCTGACGACGACCACATACCGAATCCCGTCTTTGAGCAGGGCAAACCGCCAGCCGTCGGTGGTGTTCCACCGAATCTGGCCGTCGGTGATCGCCTCGCTGACGATAGGCACCGAGACGTAGCGACCCTGCTGATGCAGTCGCTCACGGAAATGGTCTGTCTGTGCATACAACGCGGGATTTCGAAGGGGCGGGTCCTCGGGTGTCCGCTTCGTGGCAGGAGAATCGGCACTCGGCCGTGTATGGCCGGCTGTTTCGGCATACGCGGTCGGTTCGGGGAGTGAACCGAGTCCCGATGTCTCGTCGACACCCGGGCCGCTTTGTCGGGATGCCACTATCGGCTCTTGGGAGACACCCAATATAAATTTTTCAGCCAGAATGGTCTACCCTCCCCCATATCCCACGTATTCACGTATACTAATCGACAAGTATGCGATGATTGTGGCATGATATTGCGTACCGAACACCAACATCGGCCACTGAGAGCGGTCGACTGTCTCGCGCGCGAGCAGCTACCCGCCGCTGACAGGGGGAAAGAGTGCCAGTTCGTCGTTGCTACTGACGGGCGTCGACAGCCTGCTATCGCCGCTTACGTTCTCGCCATTGAGAAGCAAATTCAGATGAGACTCGATCTCGCCGTCGTCGGTATAAATACGCGGCTCCAGTTCGGGGTAGCGCTCGATCAGCGCGCCGAGCGCGTCGGCGATGGTTGGCTCGTCGCTTCCGACAGTCACGTCGACCTCACCTTGCCCCGTAATTTCGGCGAGATCCGCAAACAGCTTCCAGTGCATACCCGTTATCGGGCCGGAGCCGTCTTGAGAATTGTGTCCCGAGCGTTATTCGGCGTCGTCGAGTTCCTCGTGATCGGCGGTCTCGCCGTTGGTTGCCACCGCTTCGACACTCTCGTCGGCCGCTGGCTCCGCTGGTGTCGTCGACCACTGTTCGAGCTGGCGGATCACGTCTGGTCGACCCAGAACGTAGATCGTCTCACCACCCTCGAATTCGCGGTCCCGCTTCGGAAGCGCGATCAGTTTGCCTTCGGACGGTCGGAGCGCAAGCACGGCCGCCGACACCGTGTCGGGCGTCTCGCCGACCAACGTACTGCCAACCTCGACCGTAACGGTTCCCATCGTCTCGTCGACACCCCGCAGCAGTGTGGCGAACTCCCGGTCGGCCTGTGGCTCGGCTGGCATCGTCAACAGCCGATACTCCTCGCTCGGCGACAGCAGTTTCGCGTCGGCATCGTCAACCGCAAGCGTAACCGCGTCGCCTGCAACTCCACGGATCTCGCCGGTCGTGAGTCGTTCGGAGCTCTCGCCGGTCGACCACACCTGAACTCTGTCGCCGGAGGCAGCGTTGTGCGGCGGATCCGCCCGGATCGCGACTGCCACCGTGCCGGGTGCGATAGTCGGGCCGAGCCCGGCGGCTCGTGAACCGACCGCGAGATACTCGACCGTTCCGTCGACAGTGAGATCGACGTCGACGTAGCCGACACTGTAATCCTCCTTCAATCGGGAAATCAGCCGCGAGCGAAGCTCGTCGAGGGTGAGCCGTCGGGGGAACACCAGCGTCTTGCTTGCGAGCTCGGCTTTCGTCTCGTCGGTGACCGGATCGTAGCTTTCCATATCCCCGATCTCCGAGGGGAGCGTCACGCTCGTCACGCGGCCAACCGACCGGACCATCGTCGACATCTCGGTGTCGATCTCACCGAGACCGAACAGCGAAAACAGCTGGGAGGCAAGCGTATCACCGATCCGTCGACCAACCGGCGCAGCGACCGTCGAGATGCCGAGGGCGACGACGTTGAAAAAGACGACGCCGGGTCGAAATAGGTCGACCGACCCCTGGCTGACGACGGCGCCGAGCGAGGCCGTATTGATGTAGAGGGCGACGACCGCCACACCCGCGAGAATGGCGATCCCCTCAGGAATCAGCGATTTGAAATACCAGCGGTAGGCAACCGTGAGTCCGCCCGCCGCGAGCGCCGACAACAGCCCAAAAATAAGGAGATTGACGCCTGCGGTCGAGGGATCCTCGAAGGTCACACCGGACTGCAGCAGTGCCGTGGCCGCGATGAGACTCATACCGCCACCTCCTCAAAGGAAGCCAGCGCCTCGCGACTCCCGATCACGTAGAGACTGTCGCCCGCCGACAGTATCTGACTGCCGCGCGGGGCGACCTGCCACTGCTCGTGTTTGGCGGCGATAATCAGCACGTTGTAGGTGTCTCGGACGCTGACCTCCCCGATTGTGTGGCCGTCGAGTGGGCCTGTGGGTTTAACCGTCAGTTTCTGGAAGCGAATACCGGACCGCCGGAGCAACGAGACGAGTTCGAACTCCCGGCGGGTTCCCCGCGAGAGGACGACCACCTGTAGCTCACCCGCTTCGAGGAGGGTTTTGGCCACCGACCGGTCGACGACCACTGTAACCCGACCCTCGCCACCGGTCGTCGTCGAGGCAGTGGGTGGTTTCGGCACCATCGGCTCCGTTTCGCCGCCGTCGGTTGCGACGGTAGGATCAGCTGATGTCGACGGTTTATCCGCCGGTTTGTCGCCCGAACGAGCCGCAATCAGGGTTCCAGTAACCGTTTCGGAGGGTGTGACCAGTCGGACGGACTCGCCGCGTGTCATCCCGCTGGGAACCAGCGCGGACAGCGAGACGGCACGTTTGCCGTCGGGAACGCGTTTCGAGGTACTCCCAATCGGTGGGGCTGCGCCCACGTTCGCGCGTGCACGCTCGTCAATCGAGACGGTCACGGCTGCGAGATCAAGCTCCGACTGCAGGCGGTCTGCAAACCGGGTTTCGAGCTCGCCGACCGGAATATCCGCCGGAAACGTCCAGTGGCCGTCTTTGATCTCCCCTCGCAGTTCAGCGGTCAGCGGTGGGTAGCCCTCGACATCGGTCACCTCGCCGGAAACGGTGACACGGACCTGATTCCGCCCGCCAACCAACTCGATGACGTCCGTGTTGAGCGTCCGGTCCCGAAGCTTGCGGAGCGAGATCCGTTTGGGGACCGATGCGCCGAGTTTGTCGCCCTGCGAGTGGGCATATAGCGCCAACATGAGGACGACGATAATCGCGGTCAGCAGTGCGACGGCGTTTTCGGAGGTGCGGATGTTCTCGTCGTTGAGCGCCATCAGCCCGCCGTTGACGCCCGCTATCCCGAGTGCGAGCACGACGACACCGAGTCCGGGAATCGAGACGTCCGTGAAATACTTGAAGATGAAGCCGAGAACGCCAGCGATCAGCGCCGGGATGATCCCTGTGAGAACACCGAGATAGATGCCCAGCAGGATTTCGAACGGAAGCGCAGCCATTGCCTGCTTCTATCGGTACTCCCGCTTAAAGTATCGGTTGGGACTACTACTCGGCCCCACGAGTCGACTCAGCGGCCGACCTCAGTCGGCCTACTGCCAGTGGTCGGCCGCTTCGAGCGTCGAGAGCGCCGACTCGAATTCCGTTTGGGTGACGCCGTAGAACCGCTCTCTGCCGACAGGGGTCCGCAGTTGGAGGAGGTCCGTATGGTTCGTGACACGGTAGACACTGAGCATCCACCCCGCCTCGGATTGGTGCCACTGACCTTCGAGCGTCGACTCCTCGTCGTCGATGACGCGGGAACCCAACTCCCAGCTCAGCCGCGTCGTGTGCGTGATATCGAGCGGTACGGCCTCGGGAAGTCGACCACACTGGTTTCGTGTGCCATGGACAGCCATACCCAATTGAGGGCAGTCTATCCTGAAAAATCCAACTGTTTGCCGCTGTCGGGCATCACCGTTGCCGTAGCCGCTGAGCTCCGTCTGTAGGTGCCGTTGGCCCTGATCGAACGGTATTTTCACGTTCGCTGCGTCGACCACGATTCCAGAGGTATTAGTAGCCTCCAAAGATAGCTGTGAGCGATGAAGTGGACACACGACTGGGTGAGCATCCGGGCGTCGATCCTGTTGACGTTCGCGATTGCGATCTTGTCGATCATCGTCGGCTTAGTCCACATCTCGACCGGTGGTGTCGACAGCCCGCTGGCGTTCCTCGTCCCGGATGCGGTTCGGCGCGCGGTCGGTTTTACCGGGACACTGACCGGGTTTACGATGCTCGGCAGTGCGCTCGCCCTGAAACAGCGGTACCAGATCGGCTGGTATGCGACCGCGATTCTCCTGCCGATCACCGCGATCCAAGGGCTGTTGCAGGTCTCGCCGTTTGCGGTCCCGCTGGTCGCGCTGTCGGTGATCGCTGCGCCCGCACTCCTCTACAACCGCAAGCGGTTCGACCGGACGTTTAGGCCGTCGCCGACACAGTTAGCAGCGGGGGTCGCACTCGTTACCGCACTCTCCTACGGAACGTTCGGCTCCTACGCACTTCGCGAGGAGTTCGACGGGATCGTGACGATCACCGACGCCTTCTACTACACAATCGTGACCGCCAGCACCGTCGGCTACGGTGATGTGACCGCGGCCCCTGGCTCCGAACTCGGCAAACTGTTTTCGATTTCGGTGCTCCTGCTCAACGTCGCAGCGTTCGCGGTCGCCCTCGGTGTCCTGCTGACGCCCGCCATCGAAGCCCAACTCTCGAAAGCACTCGGACGCATGACTGACAGCCAATTCAACCTCCTCGACGACCACGTCATGATCCTCGGCTACGGGGATCTAACCGAACCGATCATCGAAAACCTCGCCACGAACAGTACCCAGTTCGCGATCATCACGATGAACGAAACTGCCGCTCGGCGGCTCTCCGACCGCGACATCCCGGTGGTAACCGCCGACCCCAGCGACGAAAATCCACTGCAACGGGCCGGCATCGTCGACGCGAAAGCCGCCATCGTCGCCACCGAAAACGATGCTCAGGACGCCCTAGCAATCCTCACTGCCAGACAGCTCAACGATGATCTCCAGATCCTCGCAGCCGCGATGCAGCGGGAAAACGTCGCCAAACTCCGCCACGCCGGAGCCAACCGCGTGATTAGCCCCAGTGAGATCGGTGGTCGACTGCTGGCGAACTCCGCGACCGGCAAACGCGACGCCGAAGAAGCCTCCAAACAGCTTTTGGGCGAAGAACTCGGTGACTGATTCCGGCGACTACCTACAGACGGTCGTACTGTTCGTCGAACAGTTCCAGAGCGGCTTTTAGCGCGCCGATAATGATCGGCCCGATAAACAGTCCCATCACGCCGAACGCCGACAGCCCGCCGATCACGCCGATGACGATCACTGCCGGGCTGATCTCGGCATACCGGTCGACGATAACCGGGCGGAGATACTCGTCCGAAACGCCGACGACGACCGTCCCGTAGGCAATCAGAAACAGGGCACCGACCGTCTGGCCTGCCGACAGCAAGTAGAGCGCCGCGGGGCCCCAGACCAGAAACGACCCGACAAACGGCAACAGCGACAGCAGGATCATAATCACGGTCCAAAATAGGACGTTGGAGATGCCAACGATCAAGAGGCCAACGCCAGCGATCCCGCCTTGGATAATAGCGACGAGTACGTGGCCCAGCAGTACCGCCCGCGTCATGTTGTCGACCCGGTCGTAGAGTCGTTCTTGGACAGACTGTGGCAGCGGCGTGATCGTGTGGAGCCAGTCGACCAACTGGTCGCCGTCACGGAGCAAATAAAACAGCAGGAACGCCGCGAGACCGAGACCGATTGTGATATGGGTCAGCGAGGCGAGCAGATCCGGCGCTGTTCCCAGCACTGTTTGGGCAACTCCTTCGAGCCGAGTGGCGATTTCGGAGGTGAGATCGATGTTCTGGCCCAGCCGCGAGTTGAGCCACGCTTCCGGGGCGTTGAGTTGGGCCGCGATGTCGTCAGCAGCGAGGCTGCGTGCAATCGCGACCGCCTCACCCGCGGTCGCAACGATGAGTGCAACAAACGGAACCAGCAGTGCCAGTGTCACAACAATCACCAGCAGCGCGGCTGCAGTCGTCGACCCAAATCGGTCAAGCTGGGATTCGAGCCATGTTTGAACCGGCGACAACACGTAGGCCAACAGCAGTGCCGCGATAACGAACGAGAGATATGGCTGAACCAGTTGGAACGTGAGATACGACAGGACAGCGATCAGGAGAAGAAGGACGCCGCGCTGGGCATTCATGGGATGGGCTGGCTAGTCGGATGGCCACTTCATAAAGCCACGAACAGCCATGATAGCCGACCAGTTGCGAACGACTATCTGACTCGATCAGGGAAGTCGGTCGACCAGCTGCGGGAGACAGCCCTCGGCGGGCTGGAAATACGAGTAGTGATCCGGCACGCGTTCGGTCACGTCGACGTCTTGGTAGCCCTCCGGTTCGGCCGCGGCGTCGACGATCCCGGTCTGGCCGACAGCCTGCGTGCTGTCCGAGAGCCGGTAAACCCAGCCCAACACCCGGTCGTCGGCATTGTGGAAGTTGGTTACCGGCGCGTCGACCGCCGTGATCGCCTCGCCGTATCGCCCCGCTTGTCCGACACTGTCGTTCGGAATCGCGCCGCCGAGCAGCGAAACCGAAGCCACCGCGTCGGTGCGGTCTCGGTCGGCCAGCACGCGCAGTGCCTCGCCGGTGACGCGAGCACCCAGCGAGTAGCCGATGACGTGGACCGGTCGACCGTCCTCGTCGGCCCAGTCGGTCAGCCACTCTGCGAGCGGGGCGGCGTTGGCGTCGGCCATCGCCTTGGCGGGCCCCCACTCGATATCCGAGTCCCAACTGTAGGTGACTACGGGCGCGGCGCGCAGCGATTCGAGACCGGTCTCCATTGCGTACCCCTGATCTCGGGCCGTTTCGTCGCCGGTATCGAACCCGTGGACGAACAGAAACAGTTCCTCGGCCTCGCCGAAGGCCCACTCTCCCTCGGTTTCGGCGGTCGACTGTTCGCTTGACCCAGCATCGGGGTCGACCAGTCCGCGTGTGGTGACGACCGGGGCCGAGTCGGGTGCGCTGTAGTCGCCGAAATCCCCTTGGAGTTCGCTGGTGACGTACAGCCCGCCGCCAGCGGCGACTGCCACTGCACCCCCAGCACCGGCCAGCAGTCGACGGCGAGTCAGTCGAGATCCGTCGCTCTCGCTTGATTGGTCCGTGATACAGTATCGCATGAACGGCCGTTGTAAATAGCTCCCGTTTCAATGCGAGCTACTGGCCAGCGAACCCATCACCGTGGTCCTCAGTCAGTCGACAGTAGTGTCCCTGCGTAAAAACCGGTGGCAGTCTACAGTGCGACGACAGCCCACAGCCCGCTGCCAACGAACACGGCCGCAATGAGCAGTGGGAACATGGAACTCCAGAGCCGCGTGACAGCGAGTTGGCGTGGGGATTGATCCGTAATCACGAGATCCCCAGTGAAAGCCATCGTTCCCTGTCGGTGTTCAACACGACCGGCGATGACGTACTCCTCGCCGGGGTCGACCCGGCGTTCGATGAAGCGTCGTGTGCCGAACAACGGAATCGCCGCAAGCCAGCGAGCGACGGGTTGGATCTCTCGAACGTCCAGAAAGCGCTGAATCCGATCCGCCGGCGTCTCGTGGCTGTCGACCGAGATAACTGCCGACTCGGTGTCCAGCGAAAACCGACGTGAGGAGGGGTCGACGGCTACCGTTCCGTACGCGCCATCGAGTGCGAACGGTGTCGTGGCGACGCCGTCATCGAGGTGGTTGTTGGACCACGGAAGACCGATCCAAGCCAGTTGGCGTTCGGTCACCTCGAACTCGAAGCCAAGACAGTCCCGTCCCGTAAACGGGGCCGCAAAGCTCTCGCCGTTCTCCGTTGCGGTGCCGCGACAGACCACGAACCCATCGGACTCCGAGACCGCAGAGGGGTCCTGAACCTCGTTTCGAACGAGTGGCACGACCACTGTAAGCGGTCGGAGCCCAAACCAGCCGACTGCGAGACCGAGTCCAACGAAGACGATACTGAGGGCGACAACCCACATCAGTCGACACTCCGTCTGTCACCGGTGGCGAGGGAGGACCACGAAACCATGATTCGATTATCTGACTGTTGTTCGGGATATTACTAAAAAGTAACCTGTCTACAGCTCCGCAGCCGCAGCCAGCGTGATCGCAATCGCACGCTCGACGTTGTTTTTCGCCTTCTCTGGGAGTTCTTCGTCGCCGTCGGCTCCCTTTTGAGTGCCCTCAACGAGATTCCCGTCGACCGTACAGATCGCACCGGCTCGCATCCCTTTGCGCCGCGCGAGCGAAAAGACGGCTGCGGCCTCCATCTCGATGGCCAGCAGGTTGGCTGCTTCCCAGTCGTCGACGTAATCTTCACTCTCGGCATAAAACGCATCGTCGGAGACGATAGGACCCACGTGAACGTCCTCATCGTTTGCTTCGGCGGCGTCGACAAGCCCGCTGAGCACCTTGTAGTCCGGCACCGCGGGGTAGGTCGCCGACTCGTAGCGCTTGGTCGTCCCTTCCTCTTTGGCCGCCCCGGTGGCGACGATCATGTCGCCGATCTCGATGTCGGACTGGAGGGCACCCGTCGTGCCACAGCGGATGACTGTCTCGACACCGGCGGCGTGGAGTTCCTCGATGGCGATGGCTGCTGACGGACAGCCGATTCCGGTCGAACAGATAGTCAGTTTGCGGCCCTCGTAGCTGGCGTTAACCAGTTTATACTCCCGATTCTCGGCGACGAATTCGACGTTCGTACACTGGTCGGCGATCCGGTCGACGCGGCCGGGGTCGCCCGGGATAATCGCCAGATCGTGGACGTCGCCCGACTCGATCAGTAGATGCGGCTGTTTGGCCATGGCTACTGGTCCGGCGGTGGGACAAAAAACGGTCCGGTGTCGGTTGGTGGTTACTCACCTGATATCACCGCCTTTTCCCGCACTGACCGCTAACAACAGGTACTGATGAGCAATACGAGCAAACTGTCACCGGGTGACGAACAATGAATCCGAGCCGTGTCGACTTCCTCGTCGACTTGGCCTACGGTGTGCTGATATTTGCGGCGATCATCCTGTTCGTCGTCGTTGGCACCAACGTCGGCATCGCATTCGGGCTTGGCGTCTTCATATCGTACATGATCCACGTCGTCTGGAAGATGGCCCGCTTCGACCCCGAGTGGATGACACGCGAAGTGACCGAGACCGTCGAGCAGACGGTCGACGAGACGGTCGGCAAGGAGGTCTCGGAGGTTATCAACAAACTCGAAGCGATCAACGAGCGGGTCGACCGGCGGCCACGAACCGACGAGATCGAGGAGAAAGTCGAGGAGAAAATCGAAAAACAGACCGGCGAAGTCGAGGAGAAAATCGAGGAACAGACCGGCGAAGTCGAAGCCAAGGTCGAAGAAAAGATCGAAAAGCAGACCGAAGAGATCGAGGAAAAACTCGACAAAACAGCCGTCGACGGCGATGCCTAACTGGTAGCCGAAGACTCCTATTTTAGCCAGCAAGCGAGAGTGCCACGAGCGGGACTGATACCGCCAGCGTGGCTCCAAAAACGAGCGACGAGCGGAGCCACTGGCCGCGAATTGCGGTCGCCTGTTCCTCGTAGCTCCGGCCACCGGCCCGTGGCAGGACGAAGTGGGCGAAGAACGAGTAGATAAAGCCGCCGACGAGGCTGACCGCCAGCAGATGAGCCACGATGTCGAGACCACCAACTGCGAGCAGTTCGGGCAGTCTGGCCGAAAACCCCACCACCAGCAGTCCGTACAGCACCCCGGCAAGCAGCCCCGCGAAATGGTGGACGATCATCAGTTCGGGCATCGAGACTGCCTCGACCGGCTGTCGGGAGACGACCGCCGCGGCAATCGCCGCCGGAATGAAGCCGTCGGGCTGTCGACTCATCGGCCAGTCCATGACGACCGCCGCCACGAGCCCGGCCAGCGCACCGACTGCGATCACCACCTCCCACGGCAGCGGGTCGGTGGCGGTGACTGCAGTCGTCAGCGAGCTATCCATACAGGGATAATGCAGAACCTGTGGGTATATAACCTCGTCAGACACTGCCGGTCGACCAACGGTATCGGTTGACTGGTGTTAGCAGTCGACCAACGGTATCGGTTGACTGGCGTTAGCAGTCGACTACCGGACGAAACCTCTCGTAGCCCCTGACTACCACTGTCCACGATTACCGAAGATCGAACAGCGACCGATCAGCCGCCAGTCACCGCAAACAACAACAGATTGTGGACCCCGGGACCGAGACCGACCGCCGCAATGAATCCCAACAGAAGATAGCCCTCGGTGGGTTCATCCTCGATATAGTCGGCAAACAGCACCACGACGCCACCGACTAACACCAGCTTCACCACCACGAACAGCCAGCCGCTGCCAAGCGCCTCGGCGGTCGGCAGCCGATCTGCAAACTCGATAATCAGTCTCGACGCCGGGGTTCGCTCGCCGAAGCCGAGCACGTCGACACCCACAGCCGTCGAAACAGCATCCAGACTGTGGGCAAACAATGCTAAGAGGCCAACTGAGCCGGTCGTCGACGCCGCCGCCGGTCGGAGTCGACGCAGACCCACCCACGCGAGTACCGTCACGGCAACACTCAGGACCACCCCAACAGCGGGCCAAAACACGGCTAACGTCCCCTGCTGGGCCCCAACCGCAACTGCTCCGCCGACCACCGGCAGCAGTGCCAGCAGGCCGGTCCCAGCAATCACAGCAGGCACCTGTCGACGGGGACGCGTTGAGGCCGCGAGCAGCCAGCTGCCACCGGCAACCGCCGAGACGGTGAGATAGACCGCCGCGGTGCCGCCGAATGGCTCGACGGCTGGCGGAAGACCACCGATCACATGAAGGACGTGCAGCGAGGAGCCGACCACCATCCACGGCGCGAACGCGAGGATATGGCGGGCGGTGACCGGTGGCCGTCGACGGGAGAGCCCGTAGCCCACAGCGGCGACAGCGATGAGAAGGCCACCCAGATACGGCAGCGGCGGGAGCGAGAACCCTTCGGGGAGCAAGACCATACGCTGTGGCTCTCGCTCTCGCTAAAAACAGTACCGAACACCGGAGGCGAGCTTTTTCACCCTCTCCGTCTGAGCACTAGCTATGGACCGTCAGGAACTCGCCGGGCGAATCGATCACACGGTACTCGGGCCGGAGACGACCCCCAAGGACGTCGACCGCGTCGTCAGGGAGACAGTCGACCACGGGATGAACGTCTGTATTCCGCCCTGTTATGTGGCGACTACCGCCGAGCAGGCACCGCCTACCCTCACGATTGCCACCGTCATCGGCTTCCCACACGGACAGGACTCTCCTGAAATCAAGCGTGAGGCAGGAGCCTCTGCATGGAAATCGGGCGCCGACGAACTCGATGTCGTCATCAATATTGGTCGACTCAAAGCCGGCGACACCGAGGCCGTCACTGACGAAATCGCCGAAATCGTCGCCGCCGTTCCGATCCCGGTCAAGGTGATCATCGAGACGGCACTGCTGACTGACGCCGAAAAACGCCGCGCCTGTCAGGCCGCGGTTGCGGCGGATGCAGCGATGGTTAAAACGTCGACTGGCTTTGTCGACGCCGAGCCCGCTGGGGCCACAGTTGCGGATGTCGAACTGATGGCAGCGTATCTGCCGGTAAAGGCCAGCGGCGGTATTGGGGACTACGAAACGGCGATGGCGATGATCGAGGCAGGAGCCGACCGAATCGGAGCCTCCAGTGGGGTCGACGTTCTTGCGGGAGCTCCGGAGTAGCGGGGCGGGCCGACAGCGAGCCGAAAAGCCAACACCTTAGGTTTGGAACCGATTTGTCCCCCGTAATGAGCGAACCGAACGGCAATGGGCAAGAAGACTCGGTGCGGGACGCCGTCGAACGGTCCAGGAGCGGCGCACCCGCAGTCGGTGAGGTCCTCCGCGACCGGTTTTCGGCGGATGAAGTGTTTCAACGGGTCGTGGCGGCCGCCGACGAGGAGATTACCTCCGGCAGCCGCGAGCTGTTTTTCAGCGCGGTCGCCGCCGGTTTTGCGATCACGATCACCTTCTTGCTCTACGTCTCGATGTCCGCGGCTACCGACAACGCCGTCGTCGGCACACTGCTGTATCCGCTTGGATTCATTTATATTATTATCGGTGGCTATCAGCTGTACACCGAAAACACGCTGCCGCCGGTCGCGCTGACGCTCGAACGGCTGGCGAGTATCCCGACGCTGTTTCGCCACTGGGGGATCGTACTGGCGGGTAACTTCACTGGGGGGGCGATGGGTGCGATCTCGCTGGTCTACGGCGGGATCTTCGAGCCCGAAAGCCAGCTCAAGGCCATCGAGATCGCCGAGAAAGGCGCAATCTACACCGAGTGGTGGTCACTGTTTTTCAAGGCGGTCTTTGCTGGCCTGATCGTCGCCGGTGTCGTCTGGGTTGGCTTCGCGGCGGGCGATACCGTCTCCCGACTCTTGGTCGTCTATCTCGCCTTCCTCGCGATTCCGAACGGCAACCTGTTCCACGTCGTCGTTTCGTTCACCGAGGTTATCTATCTCGTCTTGGAAACGAACTACTCGCTTGTCACCGGCATGACGAGCTTCGTGCTTCCCGTCCTGCTTGGGAATACGCTCGGTGGGGTGGTCCTCGTGACGGTCGTCAACTACTTCCAGACCAGCGAAGAGCGGCTCGAATCCGCCCGGTTCGAAGGGCTGAACCGTCGACTCACCCTTCCCGAATGGACCTTCGGTCGCTTCGCGGGCCGGTCGTACGTCCCGATCCTCGATGCCGCCGAGGCCGCCCTTGTCGGCGAGGACCGCTACCGAATTATGGTTCCGATCACGAACCCGCGGACCGATATCCCGATTGTCGAACTCGCCTGTCGGGTCGCTAGCCATCGCGAGAACGCCACCGTCCACGTCGTCCACATCGTTCAGGCACCGAAGAAGATGTCGCTGGCGACCGGCGGGAACTCCGAGCGGATTGAGGCTGAATCCGACAAGCGAATGGCCGACATCCACGCGCTGGGCGAGGAGTGCGGCATCAACATTAGGGTCTCGTCGCTCGCCAGCCACCACTCCTTCGAGGAGGTCTTCGACATGGCCCGCCGCACCCGGCCTGATCTGGTCGTCATGGAGTGGGGCGAAGATCAGCTCTGGAACGCCGCCCGCGCCGAGCGGCCGCTCGACGAGATTACCAACCAGCTACCCTGCGATTTCGCCATCATCAACGACCGCGGGCTCGACACCTCCCGTATCCTGATCCCGACCGCTGGGGGCCCGGATTCGGGACTGAGCGCCGAGGTTGCGGCGGCCCTGCAGGCGACGACCGGCGCGGAGGTCGCACTGCTCCACGTCGTCGACAGTCCCGACGAACGCCAAGCGGGCGAGGCCTTCCTCGAATCGTGGGCCGCCGAACACGAACTCGAAGACGCCGCGTTCATCGTCGACGACTCCGGCAATGTCGAAGCCGCCATCGAACGCGAGTCCCGAGATGCGACACTGATCGCCATCGGTGCGACCGAGAAGGGGCTGATCTCCCGGCTTGCGACCGATTCGCTCCATCTGGATGTCGTCAACGACGTCGAGTGTTCGGTACTCTTGGCCGAACGGCCCTCCTCTCGGTCGCTGGTCAAGCGACTGTTCGGGAAGGGTCGACACGAACAATCCGAACCGCAGCTGGAGTCGTAGCCGGAGGACAACGGTCTTGTGAGTCGGCTGTGTGGCCGGGGTATGGACGAGCAACTCGACGCAATCGACCGGCGGGTGGTCTACGAGCTGATGGCCGACGCCCGCAACACGTCGGCCCCGGAGATCGCCACCGCAGTCGACGTCTCACCGGCGACGATCAGAAACCGAATCAGCCAACTTGAGGAGGCAGGCGTTATCACTGGCTACCACGCACAGGTTGACTTCGAGGCCGCCGACGGTCGACTCACAAACCTCTATTTCTGTAACGCGCCGGTCGCCGAACGCGAGTCGTTTGCGAGCAAAGTGCGGGCGATTCCCGGCGTGATCAACGTCCGCGAACTGATGACCGGTCGACGGAACCTCCACGTCCTCGCAGTCGGTGAGGCAATCGACGATCTGCGGCGGATCGCGCGTGCGATCTCAAGTCTGGGCATCGAGATCGAAGACGAGGATCTGGTCCAAACTGATTCGGTCCATCCCTACTCACCGTATGGGCCTGAACCGGACGAACAGCGAAAGACGCTGTCGGATTTCACGAGTTTGGCTGGCGGCTCAGAAATCGTTGAAGTAACCGCGGGCGAGGACGCACCGATTGTGGGTCGACAGCTTTCAGGGGCCAGTCGACGTGGTATTCTCGACGACGATACGCTCGTGATCGCCATCGAACGAGAGGGGATGGTGTTGACGCCGCACGGCGAGACACAGATCGAAGCCGGAGATCTCGTGACGCTGTTTTCGCGTGGCGGCATCGCCGACGAGACGCTTGCCTCGTTTCGACAACGCGAGTAGCCTGCGTTTACTCGGGCGTAGAGAGTGGCTACTCGTCGTCGCTGTCGACACGCGGCAGTGCGATCACAGGCCGGTCGGCCTGCGTCACGAGTTTGAGCGAGCGGTCGCCGGACAAAAACTGGACGAGTCGGTTGCCGCCACGAGAACGGTAGGCGATGGCGCTTGCGTCGACCTCCTCGGCGGCCTCAAAGATTGCTTTCACGACGTTCCGGCTGTAGGCGGTGTGTGTCTCTGCATCGGGGAACTCCTCACGGACGGCCGCAAACGCCTCCGCGGCCATCTCTTCGGACTGCTCGACGGGTGTCTTATCCGGAGAGCCACCACCCTTTTCGACGACGTGGAGTGCGGTCACGTGGTCGGGGGTGTATGGGGCGAGCCGTTGGGCAGTCGCTCGCGCGTCTTCGGCCGTCGCAACGGGCACGAGAACATGAGACAACAGTGCTGTGTCGACTGGCTGAGCCATACCAGACGAACACAAACGAGTAAGAAAAGTGTTGCGTGCTATCCACCAGTCACTGCCACTGCCGCTCATCAAATACGTATCATACAAGACTACAAATACGACATCAAAAAGGAGTTTATATACAGTATTGCGTGATCAGTAGATAGCTGTCGAACATATTAAGTACAGAACACGGATACGGACTGCTACAATGCGAATAGTCGACAGAACCACCATCGGTCGAGGCTGTCGGTTCTCTGGTCAGTCGAACCGATTAAGGAAGCCGAAACTAATCCACTACTATGTTTGAGTATCTCTCTTCGGTTCACACACCAGTAGCAGGCCAGTACGCTGACAGGTACGGCCAGCGGGAGGGTCGACATGAGTGACGAAGAACTCGCCAAAGACCTGACGCTCACCTCGGCACTGACCATCGGAATCGGGACGATGATCGGGGCTGGGATTTTCGTCCTGCCGGGGGAGGCTGTCCAGCAGGCAGGACCGCTTGCAGCCGGGGCGTTCGTCCTCGGTGGCGTTATTGCGATCTTTACGGCGCTGTCGGCCAGCGAACTCGGCACAGCGATGCCGAAATCGGGTGGTGCCTACTTCTATATCAATCGCTCGCTCGGGCCGCTGTTCGGCTCGATTGCTGGCTGGGGCAACTGGATCGGGCTCACCTTCGCCTCGGCGTTTTACATGTTCGGCTTCGGCCAGTACGTCATTGCTTTCAAACCGCTGTTGACCGAGATCGTCTCGGCGGCTCCGTTCGGTGATCTCGTCATTGCAGCGCTCGAAATCCCCGGTCTCATTTTGGCTCCGATTCCACTGTCAAGTGCGAAAATCATCGCGCTTCTCGGCGCGGTCTTTTTCGTCGCCGTCAACTACTTCGGCGCGAAAGAAACTGGCAAACTCCAGAACATTATCGTGTTTATCCTGATGGGGATTCTGACAGTCTTTACGCTGTTCGGGGTCCTCAATGCTGATCTCCAGACACTCCGGCCAATCGATCCGCAGGGGTACACACCGCTGCTGCCGCTCACCGGACTCATTTTCGTCTCCTATTTGGGGTTCGTCCAGATTACTTCGGTCGCCGAGGAAATCCAAGATCCCGGACGTAATCTGCCGATTGCGATTGTCGGCAGCGTCGTCATCGTCACCGTCATCTACGCGCTGGTGCTACTGGCCGTGTTGGCTGCGGTCCCCAACAGCGTCGTGGCCGGCAACGATACCGCCGTGGTCGACGTGGCCCAGATTCTGATGGGGCCACTGGGGGCGTTGGCACTGCTGTTCGGTGGGCTGTTGGCAACCGCCTCCTCGGCAAACGCCTCGATTCTTTCGTCGTCGCGGATCAACTTTGCTATGGGCCGCGATAAGATCGTCTCACCGCAACTCAACGAGGTCCACGAGCGGTTCGGAACGCCGTACAAATCAATCGCGCTCACGGGCGTACTGATTGTCCTGTTCATCCTCGTCGGCAATCTCGAACTGTTGGCGACCGCGGGGAGCGTCCTCCACTTGGTCGTCTACGGACTGCTGAACATCGGTCTGATCGTGATGCGCGAGGCCGATCCTGACGAGTACGAACCGGATTTCACCGTCCCCCTGTACCCGATTGTGCCGATTCTCGGTGCGGTCCTCTCGTTTGCGTTGATCGGCTTTATTCAGCCACGGAGTTCGCTCCTCCTCTGTGCGGTCTTCGTGGCGCTGTCTGTCGTCTGGTATCTCGTGTATGCTCGCTCGCGGACGACCAGCGAGGGCGTGCTCTCGGAGTACATTCTCTCGCGCTCCGAGGAGATGCCCGACGCAGCGGTCTCTGCGGCCTCCTCTGTCAAACCTGATGGCGGCGAGTACCGCGTGATGGTGCCGCTGTCGAACCCCCGAACCGAGCGCGACCTGATCGAACTCGGGAGCCTCCTTGCCAAGGCCAACGACGGCACGGTCGTCGCGACCCACATCGTCCAAGTGCCGGATCAGACGCCGCTGTATGCAGGTTCGGAGCACGTCGACCGGATCGATGCCGAATCCGAGAAACTGCTGGAAGCCGCCCGCGAGGATGCCGAAACCTTCGGTGCAAACGTCGAGACGAAGACGATTCTCTCCCATCGATCCTTCGAGGAAGTCTTCGATGCCGCCAAAACTGACAAGGCGGATCTGGTCGTGATGGGTTGGAACCCCGGTTCACCGCTGTCAGCTGGCCGCGTCGAGGGGCCAATCGACGAACTCACGAGCAATCTGCCGTGTGATTTCCTCGTGCTGAAAGACCGCGGGTTCGATCTGTCGAACGTGCTGCTGCCAACTGCTGGCGGTGCCAGTTCGGACCTCAGTGCCGAAATCGCCCGGATCCTGCTTCAGCGTGGGTCGGATGTCTCACTGCTCCACGTTGTCGACGACGACTCCGAACGCGAGGCAGGCGAAACGTTCCTCTCGGAGTGGGCCGCCGACCATGGGCTCGACGAGGCGACCCAAATCGTCGACGACTCCGGCGACATCGAGGGCTCGATTGCCCACCATGCCGAAGATCGGTCGATGGTGATCATCGGAGCCACCCGCGAGGGGCTGCTCTCGCGGCTCGTCCGTGGCTCGCTGGCCTTCGACGTGCTCAACGATGTCGACTGTTCGGTCCTGCTGGCCGAGCGACCATCCCAGCGGTCGATTATGGATCGACTGTTCGGGCGGTGAACCGCCTCGGAGGCAACTTCTTCGAGAAACAGAGATTCTCGTCATTATAAGAGTGCGTCACTCGGCCGTGGCGACTTCTCGTCGCTGTTTCTCCCGTTCATTGCGAGAGTGGCTGCCCACCCCCGTGGCATTCGCCTCGACCTCCTGTAACGGTAGTCGTCTGCTTGGCAACACTGTTCGAAGCTGTTTGTACACCTAGGTGGTCTGTTCGTGGGTCTCTCACCGATTGGTGTACCGAGATGAGTCGACTCCGTACGGAGAATCCAGTCCCGAAGCGTTGATAGGGACGTACCGAATCACGTGATTGTAACTGCATATATGGAGTCCTTGGTATGAAATGGCGAGTTGACTGGGTTGCGAGTGTGAGCATGGTCGGAACCATCATCAAATATCTCGCCGTGACGATGGTAATTCCGCTCATGGTCTCGATCATCTACATGCGAGACATCTGGGTGTTCGTCGCCGCAATCGGGATTACGCTGCTCGTTGGGTTCGGTCTCGAACGACTCGATAAGGACCCAGATCTCGGGCCAACCGAGGCACTGTTGCTCGTCTCATTGTCGTGGCTTGCTGTCGCTGTTGTCGGATCGATCCCGTATCTGCTTGCCGGGTATGGGACCGAATCTATGCTTCGCCTCCCGATCAATGCGCTCTTCGAGTCGATGAGCGGCGTGACGACAACGGGGTCGACGGTGACTGCCGAACTCAGCTTCGACCGCCACTCACATGCGGTGTTGATGTGGCGACAGCTTACCCAGTGGCTCGGTGGGATGGGTATCATCGTCCTGATGATCGCCATCCTGCCGGAACTCGCAGTCAACGGAGCCCAACTGATGGAGTCGGAAGCACCGGGGCCGGAACTCCAGAAGCTCACGCCACGAATCGCTGAAACTGCCCGCGCACTGTGGCTGATCTATTTCGGCTTCACGCTGGTGTTGATCGGTCTACTGTACGGGGCCCATTTGCTCGGGTTCGCACCCAATATGAACCTGTACAACGCGATTGCCCATGGGTTCTCCACGCTTCCGACCGGTGGATTCTCACCACAGGCCGACAGTATTGCAGCCTTCGGTGCGGTTGTCCAGTGGATCATTATCCCGTTTATGGTGATCGCAGGCGTCAATTTCGCGCTGTTCTGGCACGTTCTCAGAGGCGAGTTCCGAACCATGGTCGACAATCCCGAATTCCGGTGGTACATGGGAGCGATTGGCGTGCTTATCGCCGTGCTGTCGGTGATTCTGGTCCGTGGGGCCGCGCCAGCGATGGAACTCGGTGGGGTTACAGAGGGGCTGACGGAGAATACGATCCGACAGGCAGCATTCCAGATCGCCTCACTGATGAACTCGACTGGCTATGCGACTGCCAACTTTGCACAGTGGGATGAACATGCACAGGTTGTGTTGCTCTTTGTGATGTTCATCGGTGGGTCGGCTGGCTCGACTGGTGGAGGTGTCAAAGTCGTTCGCTGGCTTATTACGCTGAAGGCGATCCGCCGGGAGCTGTACACCACCATCCATCCCGATGCTGTCAGTCCGGTTCGACTCGGCGGACAGGTTGTCGACGAGGATGCGATCCGCGGCATCATGGTGTTTACACTGCTCTACATCTTCCTGTTTGGAGTCGCAGCGGTGTTTCTGAGCCTCGACTCGGCACGCATCGGCTACGAACTGTCGACCTTGGAGGCAATCAGTGCCTCGCTGGCAACACTCGGGAACATTGGACCGGGGTTCGGCTCGCTCGGTCCGTTTGGAAGCTTTCGAGAGTTTTCAGACCTTTCGAAATTCCTCATGATCTTCCTCATGTGGATCGGTCGACTCGAAATCGTCCCTGTGTTGGCACTGTTCGTCGGACGACTCAAGGACCGATAACTCATCTCGCAGTTCACTACTCACGTCAATTTCTCGGTGGCAACGGTTCGGATTTTTGCAGTGTTGTGTCACACACGGACTCTCGGAGGGAAAACGGTAAGTTACCGACGCGCTGATAGTGTGATATGAACCCAGCAGTATCGGACGGGAGCAACCAGTGAGTCTCGGTCAGCAGGTGTGGTCGGACCGCCAGCTGGCGCGACTGCTCCAGATCGGGATCGTCCTCGAAGAGGTGGTCGAGGCCCGCGCCTCCCGGCATTATCAGTCGCTTGCCGAGGAAGACCGCACCCTCGACGCAGAAATCGAGGCGTTGCTCTCACACGCCGCCGAGGAGTCCGCTGACCACCGCAAGCGACTGGAGGATCTCATCGAGGGATTGAACGTCGACAGCGTTCCCTTCGACGAGATCGAAACGCTCGTCGAGGCCCGCTACGGACAGACCAAGCCCGACGATTTCGATGGCGTCCTCTACGACCAGCTTTGCAACGAGGAGACCGCCTACAAGTTTTACGACGATCTGATCGAGGCCATCGAAGCCAGTGAGGCGTCGTTCTCGGTCGACCGCGAGCAGCTACTTGCGGTCCTCCGTGGCCTGAGAGAAGAAGAAAGCGATGGCGTCGAGGAAGTTACTACAATCATGGAGGAACGCGAATGAACACGGCGAACCAGTATCTCAAAGCGATCTATCTGATTCAACAACAGGACAATAGCCCCGCCGCAACCGGCCGGGTCGCCGATATGCTCGATGTCAGTCCCGCCAGCGCAAACGAGATGATCGGCAAACTCGAAAGCCGTGAGTTGGCCGAACACGAGAAATACAAGGGCGTCAGTCTCACCGACGAGGGGATCGTCCGTGCCCGTGACGCGCTACAGACCTACTGTATCATCCAGCGCTTCCTCGTCAACGTTCTGGGTGTCGAGGAGTTCCGCGAGGAGGCTCACGAGCTCGAAAGCGTCATCGACGGCACCGTCGCCGAACGGCTCGATACGATCATCGACCGCAAACCCGAATGCCCCGACTGTTTCGATCCGGAGCTCGATGCCTGTGGCTGTCTCAACGTCGAGATCGAACCCGAGCAGCCAGCCGACTGATCGGCCCCACGCTATTTTGACAAGGTCGGTGTGAGTCAGTTGTTGTCGACGATTTTAGCGATCCACACGGGGGCTACTACTCGTAGATTAGTTTTAGACAGTAAGTAGACAGTTGCGAAGTTCTGGTCGCAAAAACGATAGCAGTAATTCAGCCGCTCATGGTTGAAATACTGCGATATAGTTGGATAAAAATATCCTGTTGAGAGATTTAATCAATATCAGATATCACACAGCTGTTGCAGATAGTATCCAAATCAGTACGATGAGTATCCATTTATATTTAGATTGACAATCCAGGGATGATACAAGCAGTTGTCCTCGCGGCAGGCGAACGCGGCTCCGACCGCTCACCGAAGAGAAACCGAAAGGCATGGTCGAGGTCGCTGGTTTCACGCTCGGCGCAACCGCAATAGCGGCCCGTCGACGGGCTGCGCTCTCGGTCGACGAACGGTTTTCGGTTCCCTATCAGGCGTGGATCGAAGCGGGACGCAGTGAGTTGTTGCAGCCTGAGACACGGGGCGATTCCGCGCTGAATATCCTGCTTGTGGTCAGTGTGCTGCTTGCCCTCGGAAGCGTTTCCTATGCGGTCGCCGTCCCGCCGGATGGCGAGCAGTTCTCGGAGCTGTATCTGCTGACCGAAGACGACGACGGCGAACTGGTGGCCGACAACTACCCCTCTGAACTCGTCGCCGGTGAGTCGACGGCGCAGCTCTGGTACCGAAATTTGTATAGCCACATACAGTTTATTTGTGGAGAGCCGACCAACTAACTTAGTAGTCGGCTGGTTTACGTCGCCAATTGGAGTCGGACGAGGTGGCCACTTTCTGGGGTCGCACGCGCGAAGAAAATAAGAAGCCAGCAATCTCCATGACCCAGCCGACGACGGACGACGAAAATCGAATCGTTCGGGCACCCAAAGCGCTGCCTGTTGATTGAAACGTTGGGCATGACCGACGGTTTTCTATTCGAGCTCTGTACCCCACTCTTCGGTCACGAACGGAGATTGAACGAGTCGATTAGCTCACCCCTCGACCGATAGGTCATCCGACCACGTCGACACTTTTGGGCGTGCGGTACGTTCCGAGTTTCAAACCCGTAGAAGAGGCCAACACAGTACCGCTGGTGATCTCGCCGTGTTCACGCAGCCGAACTGTCGATGCCGTTGATTTTGACAAAGGTGTAGCTACAGGTCGTACATCTCCATTTGGTTTTCTCTCCGAGATGGAGCGTCGTGCTGGCGGCTCGATAAAACGTCTCTTCGGTATCACAGTCGGGACAGTCGTGACTGATTTCGAGGCTCATACGCCCAACGTAGGACCGTGGTGTGTTAAGATATTGGGTCATCCGGGACAGTCATCCGGGCGCCACCACACGTATAAACTATATTTTGCTATATAGAATAGGGAAATCAGCATAATGAGATCGATTGGCAGAGTCACTGTACCAGCCTTCAGAGACGAAACACAGATCGCGTGGGTCGACACGAATCGGTCATATGAGACTGGTACACTGGCTAGAATCAAGCAACACCTCAGTCGCACTCGGAGAGGAGTCGACAGTCCCGAGCGTACATATGGATGGCACCCAACGGACCAGTATGGATGTCGACCATCCGGTTACGATCCCGGTGCCGGTTCGGTTCCGTGATCTCGATCCCTTAGGGCACGTCAACAACGCGGTCCACGCGAGCTACATTGAGGAGGCCCGAGTGGCCTATTTCAAACGGGTTCTCGATATTGATCTCGATACTGTCGGGACCGTCGTTGCCTCGCTGTCAATCGATTACCGACAGCCCATTGAACTCGGCGATGAGTTGGTAGTTGAAATCAGGGTTCCGAAAATCGGGACGACGAGTCTCACGACTGAGTACGAACTCCGGGCCGACGGGGATGTCGTGGCGACCGCGACCGTGGTACAGGTGTTGTACGATTACGAGGAAGACGAGCCGACACCGATTCCCGACGACTGGCGGTCGACAATTGAGCGCTTCGAGGATCACGACACCGAATGACTCCGAGCCGGACTGTACCAAACTACTTGCTGATTGCTCCAAAAGAGTAGTGTATGCACACAGCACAGACTGCCGACAGCGATGGGGGTCACAGATGACGATCTACACCGGCCGTGGCGACGAGGGCGAGACCGACCTTCGAGATCTCTCTCGCGTCTCGAAAACCAATCCGCGGATCGAGGCCTACGGCGTCGTCGACGAGGCCAACTCTCTGATCGGGACAGCCCGGCCCAGCGGCTACGACGACATCGACAACTGGCTGGAGTCGGTCCAAAACCATCTCCACATCATCCAATCGGAGTTTGCGACGCCTGAGCCGGGGGAGGACGATCCACAAATTCGCGCGGAACACGTCGACGAACTCGAAGCGTGGATCGATAGCGCCGACGAGGAGTTGGAGCCGCTCACGTCGTTCATCCTCCCGGGTGGCAGTGAGTCAGGGGCCGCCCTCCACCACGCGCGGGCGGTCACCCGCCGGGCCGAGCGCCGGGCGGTCGAACTCGCCCAAAACGAGCCGATCAACGCCGAGGCGGTAACGTATCTCAATCGGCTCTCCGATGGGCTGTTCACCTTCGCGCGGCTCGTCAACGCCCGCGACGGGATTCCTGAGGAGTCGCCGAGCTACTGAGCGTGCGGGACTAGTGTTACAAAACGGGGCCGCAGACCGCCACAGTCTGTTGGGACAGACGGATGAGTTCGCTGTGGCGGCCGAATCCGGGTCATGTCATCAGTCGATACCCACGGTGCCGTCGACCCGGCGGACGGAGGCGATACATGCGGCGGTGGCAAGCCACTCCACCGACCGTGTCTTTAGGTTCGCCTAAACCTTTGTCAAGTTTGCGGTTTAGGCTGGCCTAAATAACGTTCAGCACAAAGGCTATATCTGTTGCCCGCATTTGGTCAAATATGAACAAGCACTTCAGTGACGCACGATACTACCTCGGCCGCGCCGCATCGCACCTCAAAATCGGTCTGAGCGAGGAGCTGGAGCCAGTTGCTCGACGTGTTCGGGCGAAATTCGGCACGGAAGTCGACGAACCCGCCGAGCCGGAGACGCGTGCTGGACGTGCTCGTGTTGCTGCAAAGCGAACCGTCAAACAGGCGACGCGTCGTGTGCGAGGCTCCCGGCAGCCTGACGAGCAGGCAGTCTAACGGCGCAGTTCCGTCTTTTTCGATGTGCTACAGTGGCGAGCCGTCGCCCGGTTCGGACAGAAGCTTTTAAGTCCGGTCGACAGGTAGCAGTGAGTGCGGGTTGGTGGTCTAGCCAGGTTATGACGGCTCCTTCACACGGAGCAGGCCGGCGGTTCAAATCCGCCCTAACCCATTTCTAATTTCTCGCAACGCTGAGCGTAGCGAAGCGTCCGTGAAATCGAAATGGTCGACTGGCGGATTTGAAGCAGGGAACGACCGAAGGGAGTGACTGTGGTTCAAATCCACCCCAATCCACTTTTCAGCGGCACAATAGACGAGCAGAGCATTTTCACTCTATCACTTTGATCTGGAGCGTTCAGCTTCACAAATACCCGATAAAACGTCGACAACCCCTTCGTGAATCCCACTTCGAATCCCACTTCGAATCCCGTCGACAGACAGCTCAGGCTCCCCACTCACACCGTCGACACACCCGGCTTCCACACACGCAGCCAACAACTGACGCTCAGTATCGCCACTGTGCAGTAGATTCTCCCCAGTAAGCACCGACAGTGCGGCGACGATGCCGTAGGCTCCCCAGTTGGAGACACCAGCCACGACGAGATGGTCGACCGGCGTCACACAGGCAATTGTCTCGCCGTATGTGATTTCGGCTTCGACGGTCGACTGGACCACGCCCATCCCGATTTCGTTGCCGCCGTCGCCAACGTCGACCGTCGGACCCCGTGCTCGTGGGCTTGGTCGAAAACGAGTCGACAGCGCTATAACGTGAGTCGAAAGTTTGCTTGGGGTCAGTCGTGCTTGTGGTTCTCGTGTTGGGAGAACGCCTCGAACTGCCAGCGCCCAGTCGAGCGGGCAACCGTCCGGCGGACCACCGGCGCGAGCGACTCGTGGCCGATGATGACGAAGCCAATGACGACAACCCCGAAGCCAGTAACTGTTGTCATCGACAGCGACTCACCGAGCAGGAGCCAGCCACCGAGCGTGGCGAAGATCGGACTCACATAGAAGACGAGACTGGTGTGGGTCGCACCGATCTCGTCGAGCAGTCCGAAGTAGAGGATGTAGGCAACCGCACCTGCGAGGATGCTAAGGTAGCCAACAGCGAGTATCGCGCCGAGCGTCCAGTCGACGGCGGCGGGCGACTCTCCGGCCCCGAGGCTGAGCGCGTGGAGCAGGACGGCACTGATTGGCAGCGCCCACGCAGTCCGTACGGTGCTCGACAGCGAGGCGTCAGCTCGGCGGATCAGCACGGTCCCGAAGGCGAGGCTGGCCGCGCCAGCGAGGATGACCATCGCACCGCCGTTGAACGTCTCGACGACCGTCGCGGGCGTGATGTCGATCACGAGACCGACGCCGACGAGACCGACGAGCGTCCCGACTGCGCCCCCGGTCGAGAGTCGTTCGTCGCTCAGCAGTCCACTGGCGAACAGCGGTGCGAAGATTGGTACGAGTGCGAATAGGATCGCCCCGATACCGCTGGTTACCGACCCCTGCCCGACGAACAGCAGGCCGTTGGCGAGGCCGATAGCGAAAACCCCCGCCGCCAAGATGCCAGCAACGTCGGCACGGGTTTTCGGGAGCCACTCCGAAGGACTTCGAGTCAGTACAACGTAGCCAAGCAGCACCACTGCAGCGACATCAAATCGGACCGCAACGAGCAGCAGCGGCGGCATGTAGGCCTGTCCGGCTTTCGCCGCGACGAAGGTACCACCGAAGAAGATACTCACGAGCAAAAACCGGAGCAACAGGCGGTGGTTCAGTGCCAAAACTGAACGCCTCCAGTCGCTTGCCCTCGACGAATCGAGCCAGCAGTTTGGTGGTCGGTGGTAGTCATTACAACACTGTAGAACCCAGAGCCGTATAAATTAATTCAGAAATAATTTCATAGCAAGAAAGCCATCCACACGTCGACAGTCGACCACTCCGTGTAGTAATCTCACGTCAGGCTATTGTTTCATGGCGTGAAACCGCGACGAAACTGATTTGGAACGGGGACGACAACACGGGGTATGGACCCGGTACTCGACGAGATCGAGTTTCTCGCGTTGTCGACCAATCGGGTCGACGTGCTGAGTCAGTTGGCCAAGAGACCACAGACGCGCCAAGAGCTCGGTGCGGCAACCGGTGCGTCCCAGCCGACGTTGGGGCGGATTCTGCGGGATTTCGAGGAACGACACTGGGTCACACCCGGTCCAGATGGGTACGAAGCGACCCCAACCGGTCGACTGGTGGCCGATGGTTTCGGGGATTTCTACAGCCTTCTCGAAACGGAACGCAAACTCCGAGAGATCGTCGAGTGGCTTCCGACCGAGGAACTGACGTTCGATCTGCGAGCGCTTCAGGAGTCGACGATCACCGTACCGAGTCAGACGCGCCCCGGCGCACCAGTCAGTCGTGTGATCGACCTCATCGAGGACGCCGAGCAAGTCAAAATCCTCTCGCATGCGTTCAACGACCGGACGCTCCAAGCAGTCACCGACTGGGTTGCAGCCGGCGGCTCCTTCGAGGCCGTGTTTTCGGCCGCAGCAATCAAACCGGTCGCCAATGACGCGGCGCTCGCCGGCCTGCTCCGAGAACTCCTCGACAGCGAGACCGCAACCGTCCGGATCTACGATGGCCCGGTCCCGCTGGCAGTGACACTCACCGATAGCGTGGTGAGCCTGCTGGTTCGGGACGACAACGGTCGACTGCAGGCTGCACTTGACACTGACAATCCCGAAGTAACTGACTGGGCACAGGAGGTATACAGTCGCTACTGGGAGGAAAGTCGGCCCCTAGAGCCGGATCTGCTCGATACTTAGCCCGAGGACGTTCGCCACCGATCCCAGACGACGATCACGGAGGGCGTCACCAATAGCGAGGTGAGATAGGCGTACCCGACACCCAGCGCGATCAGAATACCGAACTCCTGGATGAGCGGAATCAACGCAACCGCCAGCACGCCGATTCCGGAGACGGTCGTCACCATGCTTCCAGTGAGCGCCCCGCCAGCGCTGGTGACCGTGGCCGACAGGGCAGCAAACAGCTCCCGGTTCTCGAACTCGTCGACGAACCGATGGACGAAATGCACCGTATAGTCGACGCCTAATCCAATCGAAATCGACAGAATAGGGGCATTGATCGGTGTCAACGGGATTCCGAGGAACCGCATCGATGCCAACAGAAGCCCGACCGTTACCAAAACAGGGACGAGATTCACCAGCCCATAGCTGGCCTGTCCCTCAAGGAGGCGATAACTAACGAGCAGTACAACTGTAGTGAGCAGGAACGCGACGACGAGGCTTCGGATCGCTGAGTCCAACGTGGCGTTAATTACCTCCTGTTGGACGACGCGGTCGCCGGTTGCCACCGCCGACAGTGGCGTCCGGTCGGCGATGAACTGTGCATCCTCGACGACTGTCGGCGTCTCGGCATCGGGGTCGACTGCGATGTCGACGCGCGCGCTCTCACGGTTGGCCGACAGATAGCGGCGAGTCTCGGTGGGCCGTGAGGCCTCCACGGCGTCGTAGACTGTCTCGAGATCTCGGTCAGGAACATCGGTTCCGAGTCGGTCGCGCCGCTCGACCAGTCGGTCGAACGTCCGGTCGGCCGCCCGCTCCCGCTCGATTACCGTCAGGATGCTTTCGGTTTCTGCCTCGCCGGGGGCTGACTGCTCGAAGCTAGCCGGTGGGTCCCGCCCGATGCGGTCGATCCGCTCCAAGGAGTGGTCACGACGAACGGGTTGGTCGATGTAGATCGTCACACCGCCGGAGGTCGACTCGTCGAACTCGGTTTCGAGAATATCGATGGTGTCCAGAAAGGTGTAGGTCGACGGTGCAAACGGTTCGAGGAGTCGGTCGTAGCGGTCGATCCACGTTTCGGAGGGAAAAAACGCTTCCTCGGAGAATTCAGTGTCGACGCCCGATCCGTAGGCACCGGCTACCCCTGCGGTAAGCACAACCAAAAGGAGGAACGCTACCGGTGCGGTCCGGGCAATCGAGACACCACCCGAAAGCCCGCGGGCCAGCCGCGAGCCTTCGCTGACGATTGGTGTCGTCCCAAATTCAGGAATCGGGAGTCGACCTCTGAGGCGGTCGGCAGTCACCTTTGCGGCGGGCAGATAGATGGCGAAGATGACGAACGTGAATGTCATGCCGACCGCCGCAACGATGCCGAAATCACGGAGTGATCCGAGTGGGCTGGTGAGGTTTGCCACGAAACTCCCGATTGTCGTCATCGTCACCAGCAGGAAGGCAGTGCCTAACTGTGCCATTGATCCTGCCATCGCCTCGTCGACCGGTATCTCGTCGAGTCGAGCCTCGCGGTAGCGGTTGATCGCGTGAATGCCGAAATCGATACCAACAGCCAACAGCAACGGAAACACCGAGACGATAGCATCCGAAAACGGGATACTGGCATAGCCCATGAATCCGAAGGTCCAGACAAGTGTCAACAGGAGCGCCGAAAGTCCAAGGAAGAGATCGATTGGATCACGGTAGGCAACGAGAAGGAACAACAGAATGAGGCCGAGTGCGGCCGGGAACACGACGATTGCGGTATCTGTGAGCAGTGCGGTTATCTCTGTCTGAAGGATTCCCTCTCCGAACAGATAGGCGTTGTCGCCGATATCGTTTCTCGGGGTCTCATCGATGACAGCCGCGCTGTCGGCCTGGAGCGTCTGGAGTCGACTGGTCTGGACCGACTCGGGCACGTCGTACTCGACTGTGACGCGTGCAGTTGAGGCCCACTGGGTCGTCGGGTTGTAGTCAGTCGAGAGCTGGGTTTCGAACGTATCGCTATCGTCGACCGCTGCGATTGCGGCCGACAGCTCCCGGTCGGTCGCGTCCTCGATGGCCCGCTTTCGGTCGGCGGCGGTCTCGGCGTTGTCATCGAGTTCGGTTGCGATCCGGTCGGCGTGACTGGTCGTCTCGCTGACGCGGAGCGTGCCGTCGGCTTCGAGTCGACGTTGGGTTTCGAGGAGTCGGATGAGGGCGGGCCGGGAAACCACGTTGTCGCTCTCGATGAACAGCTGGGCAGTGGTTTCGCTGTCGCCGACCGACCCTTCGAACTCCTCGTCGATCTCCTCCAACGCGGCTTGGGCGGGTACCTCCTCGGTGAACTGATCGGTGCCAGCCTCCTGATCGACGAGGCCGACCCCGCCCGCAAACAGGACAGTCACCAGCGCGGTTCCGACGAGGATCGGCACCGCGCGCTCGACAGTTGCCTCGGCGATCCAGTCGACGGTGCGGTCGGGGTCCCACATCTCAGCGGTGCCACCGAACGGCGACGGTGATACCGATAGCGATCATTGTGAGGCCGATCAGCGAGAGGAACGACGGGAGGAGACCGTCATCGGGCGGTGGTTCGGTGGCGGTCACCGGCAGTTGATACACCTCGGAGATGAGATCCTCGTCGGTCTCGGTGTCGTACCGGATGTCGACTTCGAGCGGATAGGCTCGTTGGGTGGCTGTCTCGTCGACCGAAACCTCGACAGCGATGGTCTCGGTTTCGCCCGGGTCGAGTTCGGCGATGAACGCCTCGTCGGTGTCGACACTGAGTGGCCCATCGGGGTAGAGAAAGACGTTGAGGTCCGACACCGTCTCAGCTCGGTTGTTCGTTACGTTCAGCCGGACGGTTTCGGTCGTCCCAGTCGGAATGGCACTGTCCTCGGCACCAATGGAGAATGCTGACCGGTCGGCAGCAACGTCGACCTGTCGAACGGCGGGATCGCTTTCGAGCCGATCACCGTTGGCCCCATATTCGACGGTAAACGTTACTTGGCGTGGACCTGGATCAGCCTGCCCGCTCACGTCGGCCTCGAAGGTAACCTCGGTCGACTCGTCGTCGTCGAGATCGTCGAGGGCAACCCGTGACTCCCCGATATCGATCCGTTCGGAGGCCGGCTCGGCGCGAACAACCGGAGTCTCGACGTCTTCGGGACCTGTGTTTTCGAGGTCAGCAGTGATTGTCCCGCTTTCACCGACCGCGAGCGTGCTGGTGACGTTCTCGATCTCGAACGTTTGAGCACCGGTTGGCTCGACGGCAGTCGCAAGCGGCGGCGATTCACGCAAGATACCGTCCTCGTCCTCGTAGACGACGGTGAGTTCGAGCAGATAGCTTTCGACGCTGAGATCCGAGTCGATTCGCGTATCGAACTGCACGTCCTCGGAGTCGTCGTCCTCTAACTCGCCAAGGAAAGCGCCTGATTCCGCGGTCGACCTCCCGGCTTCGCCCGGTGTTCCGGATGGTGAGTCGACGGCGTCGACCGACGAGTTGGGCCCGTTTGCGCTGTTTTGATCCCCGCCGTTCGGACCAGTGGCTGGGCCACCGCCGTTTCCGGCCCCGACCGTCACTCCACCAGTGGGTGAGCGAGCGGTGACACGGACGTTGTCGGCGTCTGCCTCCCCCACGTTTTCGATGTCGACTTCGACGGTACCATCAGTGCCGACCTGCGCGTCAGTGTCGGCATCCTCGATCTCGAATCGGGACCCCTCTTGGACAGTGATCGGCACGTCGAACGATTCGGACTCCGTTTCATCGTCGGCCGCGGATTCGACCTCCGTGTAGGTGTACTCGACATCGACATCGAGTTCACCGCTCTCATCGTCATTCGATGCCGGAGCAGTCACTGTCACCGGAACCGACACCGCTTCACCGGGCGGAATCGAGCCAACGCCGGTATCGCCGGTCGTGACGTCGACCGGGGCGTCCTCGTCGTCGACCGCGATACTGACACCGCGTGCGGTCGCCGTCTCCGTATCGAGGCTCGACCCCTCCTCAATGCTGCCTGTGTTTACAATCGTGAGCTCGACGGTCGTCTCCGTACCGGGGGCGACAGTCCGATCAGTGAGGAACACATCGAGTGTGGGTTCGCCGACTCGCTCCTCGAAGAGATCATCGGCGAGTTGGGTGGTCGGGTCGGCTGGAGCCTGTGCGGCGTCGACGGTCGCGCCTGCCGCGTGCCCAGCGGTGGCCAACAGCACCACACAGACTAAGACACCGGCCACCAGCCTGCTCATCCATGATCCGTCGACGCAGTTAGTTCTCCACCCAGACAGATCTCCACAACCATAGCGGACCAATACGCAACCCCACTACAAATGATTTATCCACAACAATTTTTATACGTACGAAATATCGTTTAGTCAAAATTCGACAGCAGTCGTAGGATCGACAGACGGCAATGCTACTGTCATCAAAATGTCTGGTAAGGTGGTCATTCAGAGATTATTGACCCAGTTGAAAGAGTGGTTGAGTATCGTTGCAATCGTTGCAATCGCACGACTGCGTCGGCATAAACAGTTCAGATTGGCTTACTTCCGCCCCCACGAGAGGGTACATGGTGGGCATACTGGGCTGTGGCGGTAAATTACTACATATCACCTCTCAGCAGTAACTAACAAGATGGTACGGGATGACCGTCTATCTGCATGACCCGTATGTTTGAACTGACCGGCTTCCAGCGAGACCTGTTGTACGTCATTGCAGGCCTCGGTCGCCCATCCGGTCAAATGGTCCGCCGCGAGATCGAGAAACACGTCGACAACGTCAACCACGGCCGTCTGTATCCGAACCTCGACACACTGGTCGACTACGGACTCGTCGAGAAAGGACGCCACGATCAGCGAACGAACTACTACGAACTCACCGAGAAAGGCCAAGAGCTGATCGAACAGCGCAAACAGTGGGAAGACGAGTACGTCTCGGTTCCCGCCGAGTAGCGATCCGTATTCTTTTTTATAGTAGACCGCAGTCAGACCGAGAGTGCTGCCGATTCGATGAGCGACTCCGCCCGAGCAAACAGTCGGTCGGCAGTCTCGGTGTCGGCGGCGTCGGCCGTGATTCGGACGACGGATTCGGTGCCGCTGGCCCGGATGAGAAACCACCCGTCGTCGGTTTCGATTCGGATGCCGTCGGTGGTGTCGATCCGGTCGTACTCCCCGTTGAGTCGACGGCGAATACGATCTATCGCATCGTGTTTCGCCCCCGCATCCAGACAGCTCCGACGCGTGGTGTACCGGTCGCCGAACGGCGCAAGCTGTGTCGACAGCGGGCCCTCGGTCGCAATGCGTTCGACCAGTTTGCAGGCCGCGAAATGGCCGTCGGGACACCGAGTTTCGTCGTCCCAGATCCACAGGCCGCTCGGTTCGCCACCGAAGGCAACTCGCTGGTCGTCCATCCCATCGGCAACAGACATCTCGCCGACACCGGTGCGAACGATCTTGCCGCCGGCAGCACGCACGGCTTCGGTGACAAGCGAACTGGTGTCGACAGTGAGCGCGACTGACTGTCCTTGCTTGGCCGCTCGGGCGGCAAACAGCGCGAATAGCTCGTCGCCGGGGACGAACCGTCCGGTCTCGTCGACCGCCGACAGCCGGTCGGCGTCCGCATCGTGGGCAATGCCGAGATCGGCGTCAGTCGCTTTGACGGTCCGGCTCAGCCGCTCGCAGGCGGTGGCTGTCGGCTCGCTCCCGCGGCCGGGGAAGCTTCCGTCACGGTGGCCGTTGAGTGTCGTGACGTCACAGCCCAACTCGGCCAACACGTCGGCAGTCAGCCGCCCGGTGCCGTTGCCGAGGTCGACGACCACCGAGAGCCCCTCGACGGCATCGAACTGTGAGCAGAGCCGCTGGTGGTGACGCTCACGGAGATCAGTACGCCGTGTCGAGTGACCGATCTCGTCGGGAGCAGCCGGGGTGACAGTCCCAGCGTTGGCCCGCCGGACGAGCGACCGGTAGCGATCACGGTCGAGCGCGCGACCGGTTTCGGTTCGGAGTTTGAACCCGTTGTCCCCGGCCGGGTTGTGTGAGCCGGTAATTACCACGCCGAGGTCGGCATCGAGCCACGGCACGCTCCGGGCTATCGTCGGCGTCGACTCGACACCGACGCGGATCACCGAACCGCCACACTCCACGATCCCAGACACGAGTGCGTGTTCCAACATGGGACCGCTGTCTCTCACATCCCGGCCGACGACAATCGAATCAGCAGTGGTGCCGAGGGCACGACCCAACCGAATCGCCAGACTCGTCCCGATACTTGCGCCGACCGGCCCTCGGATACCGCCCGTTCCAAACATGGGTGGAACTGTCGACCATTCGGCTTAGGTAGGCGGTTCATACTCTCGGTGAGCCACTGACTACTCGGGCCATAGCCCACTCGCTCGTCTCGTACGGGCTCCCTACTCGATCACGAGCTCGCCATCGCCTGTGAGTGATAGCTCATACCGGCGTAGGTGAATCTCACCGACAGACACTCGTTTGTCACATGTACTGTTATGTTCACTAGCGTTTCGACTCGGTCGACGATCAGCGAGGAAAACAAGACCGCTGCCGGTAGCTGTCGAAGACGTTATTCGACAGTGACGCTTTTCGCGAGGTTTCGTGGTTTGTCGATGGAGCGTTCGAGTCGGTTGGCGAAGTGGTAGGACAGCAGTTGGAGCTGGACGTTCGCCAGTAGTCCGTTGAGCTCCGGTGTCGACGACGGGATCGGAATCAGATCGTCGACGGTCGCGGCGACCTCCGTGGCGTCTTCGGGAGCGATACCGATCACCGATGCCCCGCGAGCTTGGACCTCTCGGACGTTGTTGAGCGTCTTCTCGTCGTGATCACCGGTGAACACCGCGATCACGACCGTGTTCGGCGTGACCAGCGCCAACGGGCCGTGTTTGAGCTGTCCGGCCGCAAAGCCTTCGGCGTGTTCGTAGGTGATCTCCTTGAATTTCAACGCCCCTTCGAGCGCGACCGGGTGGGCGATCCCGCGGCCGATGAAGAAGTGGGCATCCATCCCCTGATATTTCCGGGTGAGTTCGGCGGTCGGATCGCTGTCGAGGATCGACTCGATCTGTTCGGGGAGCGCGCCGAGTGACTGCAGCAGCCCCGAGGAGTGTGCGCTGGGTTCACCGGTAATATCTCGGTGGAGCCGCTCGGACAGCAGCGCAAGCGCGGTGACTTGTGAGGAGAAGGTCTTGGTCGCCGCGACGCCGATCTCGGGACCAGCGCGGATGTACAGCACGTCATCGGTCTCGCGGGCCGCGGTCGACCCAATGACGTTCGTCAACGCCAATGTCCGGGCGGGGGTATCCTCAAGTCGCCGGAGCGATTCGAGCGTGTCGGCGGTTTCGCCCGATTGGGTAACGCCGATCACCAGCGTCTCGTCGTCGACCGGCATCGGGTTCGAGGCGTACTCGCCGGCACGGTGGGCGTAGGCTGGAATCCCACGCTGGCCAAGCAGGTGACAGCCGTAGAGGGCAGCGTGGTAGGAAGTTCCACAGGCGACGAACTCGACACGGGAGATATCGCTGAACTCCCCCGGCTCGAAGTCATCGAGCGTGATCGACTCGTCGGTGGGATCGAACCGGCCGTGGATCGTCTGGTTGAGCGAGGCGGGCTGTTCGTGGATCTCCTTGAGCATGTAGTGGTCGTAGCCCGACTTCTCGGCGTCTTCGGAGGACCATTCGATGGTGTCGACCGGGCGGTCGACGGCAGTTGCCGACCGGTCGAAGATCCCATAGGAATCGGGCCGCAGGACCGCAACATCCTCGTTTTCGAGGTAGATCACCTGATCGGTGAACTCGATAAACGCCGGCACGTCGCTCGCGAGGAAGAAGCCGTCGTCGGCCAGCCCGACCACCAGCGGCGAGCCGTTCCGGGTGGCGAAGATCGCGTCGGTGCCCTCGACGATCATCGCCAGCGCGTAGCTGCCTTCGAGGCGGTCGACCGCGCTCATGAAGGCATCGAATGGTTCGGCACCATCGTCGAGGAACTCCTCGACGAGGTGTGGCACGACCTCAGTGTCGGTATCACTGGTGAACTCATGGCCGCGGTCTTTGAGCTCCTCACGGAGGACATCGTAGTTCTCGATGATACCGTTGTGGACGACCGCGACACGGTCGGTCATGCCGGTGTGTGGGTGGGCGTTCTCGTCGGTCGGCGGCCCGTGGGTACTCCATCGGGTGTGGCCGATGCCAATCGAGCCGCTGGGCCGGTGTTGGTCGACGAGCCGGCGGAGCTGATCTGCTTCACCCTCACATTTCAGCACGTCGATCCCGTGGCCGTTCTGTATCGCAAGCCCTGCGGAGTCGTAGCCGCGATATTCGAGGTTTTCGAGGCCAGCCATCAGATCCTCGACGGCGTTGCCGGATCGGATGCGACCGGTGATTCCACACATTAGTCGACCCTCTCGGTGGGCAGGTCCAGGAGCCGATCAGGGGTTAATTGCGTATCGATTCGGAGTCGTCGTGGAGGGGTGGACGGAGTAGTCATCGTTTGTTGTTCGGAAACGGTCACAGCTGTTCGAAGCGGCGACTGTCAACACCTTCTCAGGGGGTCCAACCGGCTTTGTTATAGATCCATTGTCAGTTCATCACCGATCCAACGAATCGAGTAAGCGTCGGATACTCTGTACTGAATCGGCATAATCAGCGGCTGAGAGACCAACATAACAGATATCAATCCGTACTGAAATACGGAAAATGGTATACGTACGTTACTAGTAGCTGGATCAAAACGTAGGGAATCGCTCTGTGAAACGCTCAGCGAGCGTGTCGGGTTACTCGGCAGTGAGTTGGGCGGATCCGAGAAGCCCGAAGCCGAGCAACGAGAGGCCAAACACAGGTGTGAGTACTGCCGGCGCGACCAGCAGTCCAACACCAAACAGCGTGAGGCTCAGTGCGGTATGGGCCAGATAATACTTCGGCCACGGCCGTTGGGCTTCGTCTTCGGCATCGAGGAACGGATACAGCTGCTCGGCGTTATCACCGAGGGCTATCGTCCCACGGTTGCCGTCGAAATCGATCACGTTCGTATCGTCCATCTTCGGGAGATGGCACTGGTAGAGACCGACATAGACACGTTTCCGTTCCTGCGAGGAGAGTGCCTTTTCGGGTTTGTCGTTCTCGATGGCGGCGATGTGTTCGGCGAGATCACTCAGCGAAACTGTCTCGGAACTACTTTCGCTGAGATATTTCAGCACGCGTCGACGGCGTTCGTTTTTCAGCACCTCGAAAACCAGATCTAACGAGAGGGGGTCTGCGGTCGTACTGTCGGTCTCGACATCGGTTGTTGGAGGGGTTGTTGGGTCGTCACTGTGCGTCTGGGTTGCTTCGGTGGGGGCTGTTTTTGAACTCATGTGTCACGGATGCAGCGGGGGGAGTCGGGAACACCGGTGGGGACCGGTGGCCCCGATTAGTTCGACCGTGCGGTGTCGACAGCTGAGCGAACCCAACGGGGCGTGTATGCAGTCACTACCGTTCGGCGGTAGGCACCCAATATGGGTCGTCGGTATGTATCGCACTGCCTGGGACTCCCAACCAAGCTCGCCAGCCGCGGTCGACCGGCGAGAGAGGGCGGTCAGGAACCCATGCAGGCAGTGATTTCGGGGACTATGTGGGGACCGTTCAGCTGCGGGGTGGTGCATCGGTTCGTTCCTATGCAAATCTCAGTACTTCACAAAGCCGCTTAGTTAGAACGTCTGCTTGCTGAAGGTGTGTCTAAAACCAAACAAGCAGACGGTGAGATCCACGAGGACCAGCTTCTTAACTTTCTCGTCAACCGCCTTGACGAGG